>Ga0316210_10004_pt1 | contig 174543 bp, 154 predicted proteins | sample Pyrsulacteria_MG_FD_204946 | JGI IMG/M metagenome (GOLD analysis project Ga0316210, IMG submission 204946) | Microbial mat bacterial communities from mineral coupon in-situ incubated in ocean water Catalina island, California, United States -... | ecosystem: Environmental > Aquatic > Marine >...
TTTCCGAACTCAGCAGTGAAACGTCTTAGCGCCGATGGTAGTGTGTCAGGTGGCATGTGAGAGTAGGTCATCCCCAAGCTTATATTCCTAAAAGCCCGTGTGTGTTCTTCACCACGGGCTTTTTTTTTGCTCTTAATATAGAAAATACGCCATACTATTGTTTTATTGTTTTATTGTTTTATTGTTTTATTGTTTTATTTTTTGGATTTTTTGATGACCTTTCAATCAGCTCCCTATCACATTATTGAATTGGATGAAATTGATTCCACAAGCCGATTTCTAAAAGCACAGTTGCAGGCTGGAAAATTACAAGGTTATAACTTATGTATTACCCATTCTCAGACAATGGGTTATGGTCAGAGAGGACGTGAATGGATTCATTCTGGACAGTCGTTGGCTTTTTCACTTTCAGTGCCATTCGATTTGGCTATTCATTCTTTTACTTATCTGAGTTCTTCTATCGCATTATTGCTCCGTAAATCCCTGTCTAACAACTCTTCCGCTACACTTCAGGTAAAGTGGCCTAATGATATTTTTGTTTCAAAGGGGAAAGTTGCTGGATCTTTATTAGAGATGACGAAAGACAAGAATAGTAAAGATGCTTACTTAGTGATTGGGGTGGGGATTAATTTATCTGAGATAACGGATAAAAAGAATCCATTTAAATCAAGTTGGCTTTCAGATCTTAATCGGGATGCGTTTTTAACGGAATTTTGTTCTGCAATTTATTCATTATTTTCTCAGAAAAAGGATTCATTGGTTTTCAATCGAGACGAGTGGCTAAAATATGATTTTTTTAGCCCGAATCAGTCAGTGATTGTGTATCATAGCGGACATTCTAAAGTCGGCCTATATAAAGGATTAACCTGCTCTGCTGAAGTTCAAGTAGAAATTGATGGCCTCATTGAGTGCTATCAATCCGGGGCAGTTTCCATTAGACCCATAACAAGTGAACTAACGTAATATGTTGATATTTTTTGAACTCGGTAACAGCCAGCTAAAAGCAGCGACAATTATAAAAGGAAATTATCAGTTTCTAGGTAGTGTTCGACATGATTTCATTCACTCAGGTGAATTTGTAGAATCATTTCAGTTAAATGAACAGAAAGCTTCTGCTGTATATGTCAGTTCGGTTGCGCCTTCCGAACTCAATGCCGTTTTAACTGAAGTGATACAGCAGCATTTTAAACTTTACCCCACTTTTTTAACCACTCAGCCAACCTGTTGCGGGATTAAATGCGGCTACGAAGCATTTGATCAATTTGGTGTGGATCGTTGGATGGCAATTATTGGAGCTTGTTCAGCTTCAAATAAGCCAACTTTTATTGTTGACGCAGGCACGGCCTTAACCGTTGATGCGGTTATTGATAAGAAGCATATTGGTGGTTTTATTGTGCCTGGATTGGGCTTGATGAGGGATTCTTTATTAAACAATACTGCTCTAAACAAGCAGTCATTAGTGCTTGAATCGAATCAGGATGGCTTGCTGGCAAAAGATACGGCAAGTGGCGTGATGGGAGGAACGCTCTATATGTTGGGTTCTTACTTAAACAGCTTAATTACGGATCTTGAACTTGAAACAGGTCGAAAGTTTGACTGTATCGGTACTGGTGGCGACTTCCTTGCCTTAAAACCTGTTTTGGACAAGCCATATCATTATGTTGAAGATTTAACGTTGCTGGGGATGAAGGAAGTTATAGAAAGTTTATAAAAAAGTGTTGACATAAATCATCAACAATTTATAATACGCCGCATTCAGCCGACATAGCACAACTGGTAGTGCAACTGATTTGTAATCAGTAGGTTGGGGGTTCAAGTCCCTCTGTCGGCACCATATTTTAAGCCCGCATTCCAAAAAGGAATGGCGGGCTTTTTTGTATGTGGTAATTGCGTTGTAATGAAAATCCCTCTACTGTTATAATATAACCATATTTTATAAACCTGGAAAATACATGGAACAGCAGTCTAGCTATAATAAAGAAGAACTTTTATCCTGTGGTCGTGGTGAACTATTTGGTTCGGGTAATGCACAACTTCCATTACCGCCAATGTTGATGTTTGATCGCATCTCTCATATTTCAGAAGAAGGCGGAGCCTATGGAAAGGGTGAAATTCGTGCCGAGCTAGATGTTAACAAAGACTTATGGTTTTTTGAATGCCATTTTAATGAAGATCCTGTTATGCCTGGTTGTTTAGGTCTAGATGCTATGTGGCAGTTGATCGGTTTCTTTTTGGGTTGGACAGGCGGGCCAGGAAGAGGCAGAGCATTAGGTTCAGGTGAAGTGAAATTTTATGGTCAGGTGTTACCGACGGCTAAGAAAGTTGAATATGTTATCAATATGAAACGAGTCATCAAACGTAAGCTTTACATGGGAATTGCTGATGCTCATTTGTTTGTTGATGGACGTGAAATTTACTCAGCTGAAGACTTAAAGGTTGGTTTGTTTACAAATACGGATAATTTTTAAAATGAAAAGAGTCGTTATTACAGGTCTAGGTGTTGTTTCAAGTTTAGGAAACAACAAAGAAGAAGTCACAGATTCACTACGAAATGGACGTTCAGGAATTGTTTATGCGCCTGAGTATGAAGAAAATGGCTTGCGATCACACGTGCATGGTGCCGTTAAAAATTTAGATTTTGCAGAGCATATTAACCGTAAAAGTTTGCGTTTTATGGGGGATGCTGCTGCCTATACATACATTGCAATGGATCAAGCCGTTAAAGATTCAGGTTTGACAGAAGATCAAGTCTCTAATGCTCGTACAGGTCTGGTTGCAGGTTCCGGTGGTGGTTCTAATTCAAACTCTACCCAAGCGGTTGAAGTCGCTCGTGAGAAGGGTGTTAAACGTGTTGGGCCTTATATGGTGACCAGAACAATGGGATCTACGGTCTCTGCCTGTTTGGCGACGCCTTTCAAGATTAAAGGAATTAACTATTCCATCAGTTCGGCTTGTTCGACATCGGCACACTGTATTGGTACAGCGGTAGAACAAATTCAGCTAGGCAAGCAAGATGTTGTCTTTGCTGGTGGTGGCGAAGAACTCCATTGGACGATGTCTGTTTTATTTGATGCAATGGGTGCGCTGTCAACAAAGTATAATGCAACCCCTGAAAAAGCCTCTCGTGCATATGATGCTGACCGTGATGGTTTTGTTATTGCCGGAGGCGGGGGGATGGTTGTGGTTGAAGAACTTGAACATGCTTTAGCCCGTGGCGCGAAGATTTATGCCGAGATTACCGGTTATGGAGCCAACTCTGATGGTTATGACATGGTTGCACCCTCAGGTGAAGGGGCTGTTCGCTGTATGAATCTGGCCTTATCGACGGTAAAAGGGGAGGTTGATTATATTAACCCGCACGGAACCTCTACTCCGGTTGGAGATACTAAAGAAGCGGCCGCTATTCGTGAAGTTTTTGGCGCTAAAGTGCCTAAGATCAGTTCGACAAAATCAATGTCAGGTCATTCATTGGGTGCGGCAGGGGTGCATGAATTTATTTACAGTTTAATGATGTTAGAAAACGACTTTATTGCCCCTTCAATCAACATTGAGACCATGGATCCAGAGTGTGAAGGTATGCCGATTGTCACGGAGCTGGAAGAGAATGCTGGATTGACTCGCATGATGAGTAACAGTTTCGGATTTGGTGGAACCAATGCATCCTTGGTGTTTGAAAAGTATAAAGCCTAGGAGAGAAACTTCCTAAGTTATAAAAAAGGCCGCTTTTGCGGCCTTTTTGGTTTGTGGCAGTATGATGTGACGTTGCTTTTAACAATATGGCCATGCCGCTCTGCATTGCCCATTGGATTTTGATGGTTTAGAAGGTGTATAACCTGAATTGGTGTATCGACTACAATTTTTAAGTTGTGCTTTATAGCGTACAGACTGTTTGGTTACTTTGTAAGCAACTTTCTTAAGCCAAGGTTTATTCAGGTAAGTTTTACGGGAGTAACCTCCTTGCCCTTCATGATAGGCTAGATATAGATTGTAAGTGTCGTGCCGAGAGATGCCGTTGCGTTTGTGAGACTGATAGTTATACCAACCAATGAAATCCATGGTGTCATCAATATTGGTTCGTCTCGCTGACCAGTTTCCAGTCGATTTTTGGTAATCATACCAGGCAGGGTCTTGTGCTTGGCTGTATCCATAGGCGGAAGATCGCCTTGGCAAAGGAACTACCCCTAATGCATATTCTCTTTCTGGTTGAGCATCATGTCTAAAGCGTGATTCTTGATGAACAAAAGCCATTAGTATATAGGCAGGTGTGCCCCATTTCTCTTCCGCATCCCGAGCGGCTTCTTCCCAGTCTGAATCATGGTCAAAGACTGAACAAATATTGTTATAGGTTGACTTGGGTGGGTTGCTCGAACAGCTGGTTAATAACAACGCTGCCAGTGGGATCATAATGAAGGTAGAAAATTGTTTCAACATAGGGGTTTCTTACTCTATATAACGAAATGAATAACGGTCAATAACATTCTTTTGATGATCAAGGACTTCTACATACCATTGACCTTTCCAAGCGCTGGTTAACCGTTTACTTGACCAGGTTCGATACAGCGGGCTACCAATCTTTAATGGAACTGTTGCCATTACGCGGTTTTGATAAATCCATCGATGATAAATGGTTTGATCTTTAGCATTGGCAACCTGACTGAAAAAATACAGTTTTCGAATATATTTCGGCACTATTGGCGGCATTTTATCGGAGGGTTCTTGGTGGGTAATTCCAGCGGTAAATTGAGCAACTTTTAGCGTAATATTACTGGGATGAATTTTTTCTAACCGGTATGGCTTTTCAATAGATTGTTTTTCCTGCTGACTGGCTTCTAAATCTTGGCGTTGCTGATCAGATAAAAGGGTTAAGGTGTGTTCTGCTGGCTTTTTATGGGTTGGTTCATCAGTGGATATTAACTGATTTTCTGGCGGAATCGATTCGGCATCCAACTTTAAAGGGTTGCTTGGTTTATCCTCTGACATTGTTGTGTCTTCATCGATTAAGCTCAGAGATTCATCAATGAAAGCAATTTTATCAGACGGTGTGTCGGGCAGTTTTTTCGGTATTTCTTGCGCTGACGTAGAGGTTTTTAAAGAAACAGGGTTGGATTCCGGCGAGGTTTTTTCATCGGCTTGAAAGAGACTTTGATCAATGCGGTGTTGTTGTTCAGTTTTAGTTTCATTGATTTGACTGATCATTAATGAAGCGGTGCCTATCCCTGCAAGCATCATCATTAGAAACCATGCAAAACGGTTTCGCCAAGGTGGTTTTGCTTCCATTTCATTGGCAGCGGCCATTTCTTCATGCAGTTGGTTCCAGCCCTGTTGGAAATAGGTTCGCATTGCTGCATCGTGCTTAATTGAGTTCGGCATGTGCGACATCGGTTTCCCGTCCATCGCCATGCGATAGCCTTTTTTAAACGCATAATGGTGATTGGCATTCGCTGTTTCAGGGGTATTCATGGTCGTTTATTCGCCCTTAGATTGGTCAAATAAAGCCTCTGAAAATTCATTGGCATCAAATGGACGAAGGTCATCAATGGCTTCTCCTACCCCGATAAAACGCACCGGGATGCCCAGTTTTTCAGCGAGTGCGAAAATAATGCCCCCTTTTGCCGTTCCGTCCAGTTTTGTGAGCGTGAGTCCGCTAATTTCTACCGCGTCATAAAATTGTTGTGCTTGGCTTAAAGCATTTTGCCCTGTTCCGGCATCTAATACCAGCATCACTTCATGGGGTGCGGTGTTATCCACTTTCTGGATAACACGTTTGACTTTTTTGAGCTCTTCCATCAGGTTGGATTGAGTATGAAGTCTGCCCGCTGTATCGGCAATTAAAACATCCACATTTTTAGCGGTGGCAGATTGAATGGCATCAAATATGACCGCGGCAGAATCTGCCCCGGTTTTTTGAGCGATCACCGGAACCTGGTTTCGTTCACCCCAGGTTTGCAACTGTTCAACGGCTGCTGCTCGAAAGGTGTCGCCAGCCGCCAACATCACTGACTTGCCTTCGTTTTGGAACTTTTTGGCCAGTTTCCCAATGGTGGTGGTTTTTCCAACGCCATTCACGCCCACCATCAAGATCACAAAAGGCCCTTTCTTTTCAGGTAAGATCAAAGGGTGCGACACGGGTTCCAGTAAGCTTTCAAGTTGTTGTTTCAGTGCCTGAATCAGTTTTTCAGGTTCTTTAAGTTCTTTACGCGACACTTGGTCGGTGAGGTTTTGAATGATTTTGTCAGTTGCTTCAACGCCTACGTCAGCCGTCAATAAAATCATTTCAAGCTCATCGAGTAAGTCATCATCGATTTCTTTACGACCCATGACTAAACTTGCAAGGCTCTCACTAAACCCTCTGCGCGTTTTACTTAAACTGTTTTTTAGGCGTGTAAAAAGCCCAGGCCTGGCTGTTTTTTCCAGCGTTTCTGTTTCACTAGCTTCGTCAAGGTTTGTTTTTTCTGATTTGGACGATTCTTCAGCGCTGTCAGTGTGGGGTGTTTCCGCTGTTTGTTCGGTTGCGGTGACTTCATCAACGTCTTGTTGCGTCTCTGGTTCTGATGGTTTATCTTTGCGTTTTAAAAAACTAAACATGTGTCTTCCTGTTTTCAAGTTTCGTTCATACTTGAATGATTTATTTCGGTTATTATAAATGAAATTACGGCTATTTTAGGAGATTCCAATGATGATACGAATCGGTTTATTCGGACTGATTTTGATTTTTGCTTACCCCGCACAGGCGACTCTGTCAAAGTTCACGCTTGATAATGGGATGAACGTTTTGGTTAAAGAAGATCATCGTGCGCCCGTGGCGGTGCAACAAGTTTGGTACAAAGTGGGTTCAAACTATGAATATGGTGGTATTTCGGGCATTTCTCACATGCTTGAACATATGATGTTCAAAGGCACGAAAAAACTCGCACCGGGAGAATTTTCAAAAATTGTTTCCAAGTTAGGAGGGCAGGATAATGCTTTCACTTCGTCAGACTATACGGCTTATTATCAAGTCGTCGGAAAACAGCATTTGGAAAAAGTTATGGCGCTGGAAGCGGATCGAATGCGAAATATCGTGATTACAGAGAAAGAATTTCAAAAAGAAAGAGATGTGGTGACCGAAGAGCGTCGCTGGCGAACAGAGGATCAACCTGAGTCAAAATTGTATGAGTTGTTCAAAGCCACTGCTTTTGTGAACAGCCCACAGCACCATCCGGTGATTGGTTGGATGACCGATATTCGTCATTGGACGCTGGAAGACGTTCGTCATTGGTACCAAAAGTGGTATGCGCCTAATAATGCGACTTTGGTGGTGGTGGGTGATGTGAATCCGCAGCAGGTCTATCAATGGGCTCAGAAATATTATGGAGTTCATCAGACCGAACAGATTACCCCTCCGAAACCCCGTATTGAAATCGAGCAAGCAGGCGAGCGTCGTATTCAACTGAAGGGCCCGACGAAATCTCCCAGTTTGATGATGGGGTTCCATGCTCCCTCTCTTGTGACGGCGAATAACCCGGAAGAGGTGTATGCGTTGTCTGTGTTGGGAAGTGTGCTGGATGGGGATGACAGTGCGCGATTGACCAAAAGTTTGGTTCGCGGTTCAAAAATCGTGGCAGGCGCATCCACCAGCTATGATGAAACCAGCCGTTTGGAAACGTTATTTCGTTTTGATGCGACCCCTTCGGCAGGCAAAACCTTGCAAGAGGTTGAAGCAGCGTTGTGGAAAGAAATCGATAAGCTAAAATCGACTCCGGTTTCTCAAGAAGAGTTGCAGCGCGTGTTGGCGCATGCGGAAGCACAATATGTCTTTCACCAAGACTCGATTCAAACACAAGCGATGATTTTAGGCTCTCTGGTCAGTGTTGGGCTGCCAACGGATACCTATGAAAATTGGATTCAAAATCTGAGAAAAGTGACGCCCGAACAAGTGCAGAAAGTGGCGCAAAAGTATTTGAAAAGGGATGCGGTGACGGTCGCGACGTTATTGCCCAATGGTGAAGAGGCCAAGCCAGGTTCTGGTCAAATGATGCACGGAGGGATTCGATAATGAAGCGTCTAATCATTAAGTTAATGTTATTTACCAGTACATTGTTACTTTCGGTGCAGGTATTTGCCGAGGTTAATATCCAGACCTGGCAAACCGCAAAAGGCAGTAAAGTACTTTATGTTCACGCACCTGAGTTACCCATGGTGGATGTTGAGGTTTTGTTCGATGCTGGCTCAGCCAGAGATGGCAAAAGCTGGGGAGTTGCTTCGTTAACGGCAGGGTTAATTGGTACGGCGACGCCGAAACATTCGGAAAACAGTATTTCTGAAACGTTTAATGAATTGGGCGCTCAAATAGGCTCTTCTGCTGGCCGTGATACGGCCAGTCTTCATTTAAGAGCGCTGACGCGACCTGACATTTTAACGCCAGCCTTAAGCTTGATGTCAGAAGTAGTGAGTCAGGCAATTTTTCGACCTGCTATTGTGGCAAGAGAAAAAGCCCGTTTGCTGATTGGATTAAAACAGAAAAGTGTCCAGCCGCAAGCGATGGCTTCCGATGCCATGTGGGCAAAGTTATATGGCAACCATCCTTATGCACATCCAACGGTGGGGACACTTAAAACCGTCCAAGAGATTACTGCACAACAATTAAAAAATTTTTATCAACAATACTACGTGGCACGCAATGCCCAGGTAACGATTGTGGGTGCTGTCGATCGTACTCAGGCAGAAACAATAGCGGAACAATTAACGCGTAACTTACCGTCTGGCAATAAGCCTGAAGCATTACCTGAACCGACTCCCTTAAATAAGGCGCAAACCGTTTTGACACGGTTTGATTCTTCGCAAACCTACTATGCCTTAGCGCAACTCGGGGTGAAGCGAGGCGACCCAGATTATTACGCGTTGTTTTTAGGGAATCATTTGTTGGGTGGCAGTGGTTTTGGGTCTTTGTTAATGGAAGAAGTGCGTGAAAAACGAGGATTGGTCTATGGGGTTTCAAGTGGTTTTTATCCGATGAAAGTGGCGGGGCCTTTTCAAATTGGTCTGTCTACCAAAAATGCGACTGCAGCGGAGGCCGACAAGGTAGTGAAGCAAACCTTATCGGAGTTTATGAATAACTTTTCGGATAAGAAACTAGAAGCGATTAAAAGCAATCTAATCGGCGGCTTTCCATTAAGGATTGACAGCAATGGCAAGATTGCCGGTTATATTTCAATGATTGGGTTTTATGGCTTGCCTTTAAATTATTTGGAACAGTTTCCAAAGAAAATCGAATCCATCTCTAAAGCCGATATTTTAAAAGCTTGGAACAAAAGAATTCATCCTGACAAATTGTTAACCGTGATGGTGGGGCAACCTGATTTGAAATAGGTTGCTCTGCTTTCTTTTAAAAAAACCGCCAGGCCTGGCGGTTTTTTTATGTCATTCCCCGCGCATATAATTTTGGAAAGCATGTATTGTTGTGACATGTTGAAAGGCATTATATAGAATAAGCTTCATTAAAAACGTGTATCCCGCTTTTTAAGGTTACTCGATAAGGATGAATAATGAATTTTTTGCATGGCATTACTTTACTGCTGATTTTTCAGCTCATCGGAGAGATGACGGCCATTCTTTTCGATTTGCCAATTCCGGGCCCCGTCATCGGCATGATGCTTTTATTCAGCGTGTTGCTATGGCGTGGTCGATCCAGTGCGCCACTGGATGAGGTATCGAGTGGTTTACTCAGTCATTTGTCCTTGTTGTTTGTGCCGGCGGGTGTTGGCATTATGGTGTATTTTGATCGTATTATCAGTGAATGGTTACCGATCGGTTTGACCTTGGTTTTCAGTACCCTGATGACCATGATGTCCACGGCGGTCGTTATGCTTTGGGTGCAGAAAAAGCTGTCAAAAAAGGAGTTAAAGCATGACTGAAGCCTCGTTAAGTCATTTATGGGTTTATTTGTCAGCCTCTCCTTTGATGGGGCTGACCATGACTTTGGTCGCCTATTCGTTAGCATTAAAGCTGTATGAAAAAGGTCATAAGAATGCCTTGTTGCATCCGGTGATTGTCGCAATTGCTTTATTGATTGTTTTTTTATCGGTTTCCAATATGTCTTATAAAGATTATTTTGAAGGTGGGCAGTTCATTCACTTTTTGCTTGGGCCCGCAACAGTCGCTTTGGCCATTCCGCTTTATCAACAATTTAGTAAATTGAAAAAAAACTGGCTGCCGATCAGCTTAGCAATGGTTTCAGGGGTGGTGATCGGCGCCATCAGTTCCATTGTGATTGCCAGGTTTTCTGGTGCCAGCTTGGAAACCTTGCTGTCACTTGCACCCAAGTCCGTAACGGTGCCGATTGCGATGGGGATTTCGGAAAAAATCGGCGGGTTGCCTTCCTTAACAGCGGTCTTAGTCGTGGTGACCGGGATTTTAGGTGCGATTATGGGAATTAAATTGTTTCAGGTGATGAAAATAAAAGATGACAGTGTGAAAGGCATTGCCATGGGGGTCACCGCTCACGGTATTGGAACGGCGCGTTCCTTTCAGGTGAGCTCCGAAATGGGCGCATTTTCAGGGTTGGCAATGGCGTTGTCAGCTGTATTAACGGCTCTGATCTTGCCTTATTTGGTGACATTTCTACATTGGCTGGAACTTTTTTAAAGAACCGCTGACAAGCTGCTTAGAATTGTTTATGATGGAATTATAAATAATAATGAGAAAAACAAGAAGGACAACAAGTCTTGAACAATATTCTGAACAGGGTGTGGCCTGGGATGAATGCCATTATTTTCAAGCGTGCATTGATTGGATTTGTCTGGCTTTTTGCTGGTTTGGGTGTTTTTATATCAAATGCTTCTTTCGCAGATCAAAAGGTAGATGAACGTGCGCTGGAAAAAGTTACGTTACAATTAAAATGGCTTCATCAATTCCAATTTGCAGGCTATTATGCCGCGCAAAAACAGGGATATTATCGTGCTGAAGGGTTAGAGGTTGATATTCAGCAACGGGATATTTATGAAAATAATATTCAACAAGTCATCGAGCATAAAGCTCAATATGGAATAAGTGATTCCATTTTGTTGTTGTATCAGGCTAAAAAAGTACCATTGGTCATTGTGGCACCTATTTTTCAGCATTCTCCGCAGGTTTTATTTACGCTAGCCTCCTCCGGGCTGGACAGTCCTTATAAGCTTAAAAATAAAAAAATTGCTTTGTACCAAAAAGATACAGATGGTTTTTCAGTATTAGCCATGCTGCATGAAGTCGGGGTTTTTCCAACCATTGAACGAAGAATCAAGTCTGATATAGGGTCGTTGGTTCAAAAGCAAGTTGATGCCTACTCCGGGTATTTGACCAATGAGGCCTATGCGTTTCAAGAAAATAATATTCCATTCAATGTGATCAATCCGATTAATTACGGCATTGACTTGTATGGTGATATGCTTTTTACCAGCCAAAAAGAACTTTCCGAACACCCTGAACGTGTTGCAAAAATGCGAAAAGCGACTTTGAAAGGTTGGCGATATGCGATGAAACACAAAGCAGAAATGGCGCGTTATATTCAGTCTCATTATCATGTAAAAAAAAGCTTTAAGCATTTAATGTATGAGGCAAATGCGATTGAAGATGCAATGGCTTTAAGTACGACACCTATCGGAACACTGGATGAAGGCCGATTGCAGTTTATTGCCAATTTATTTCAGAAACACGGGTTGATTGACAACAAGGTGAACTTGAAAAATGGTATTTATCGTTCCAGTCAGCAGACAATTGAATTTACTCCCAAAGAAAAAAAATGGCTTAAAGAACATCCTGTGATCAATTTGGCGATTGATCGATTTTACGCTCCTGTTGAGTTTGTCGATGATAAAGGGAATTATTCGGGCATTGCAAAAGATCTTTTTCACGTCATTCAGCAGAAAACAGGGGTTCAATTCAAACCCGAGATGCACCTGAGTTGGTCTGAAGCCATTGAAAAAATGAAGCAAAAAAAATTGGATGTGTTTTCAGCGGTAATTGAAACGGAAGACAGAAAAGAATACGTTAACTTTACGAACCCTTATTTTAAGCTTCCCATGGCGATTGCAACACGAGAAGGCACGCCGTATATTGCCGATTCAAATCAATTGAAGGGCAAAGTCATTTGTGTGGTAAGAAATTATGCCTCTCATGCGAAACTAAAGCGATTTTATCCGAACCTGTCCTTGTTATTGGTTGATAGTCCAAAAGAGGGGATAGAAGCGGTTGCGAATGGAAAGGCATTTGGATATGTTGACAATGTTGCGGTCATCGGACATCACATTAAAAATAGTGGGTTAGCGAGCGTCAAAATATCAGGCGAAATGCCATTTAGAGCGGATATTGCGATTGCGGTTCGTGATGACTGGCCGGAATTACATAGTATTATTCAAAAAGTATTGCATCAGATTCCTCCGGAGACCTATGCCGAGATTTCTAATAGATGGCTTCAAGTAAGCTATCAGAAACAATATAACTGGCAGCAGGTGGCGATTATTTTGGCACCGGTTTTATTATTGTTACTGGTGTTTGCGTTGTTTAACCGAAAACTTAGACAAACACAGACAAAGCTACGCGAAACGAACAAGCAACTTTCTATTCTATCTATAACGGATCATTTAACAGGGGCTTATAACCGCCAATATTTAGACCAGTGCTTGGATATTGAAATTGAACGGGTTAATCGGTATGGTTCGACGTTAAGTATCATTATGATGGACTTGGATAAATTTAAAAAGGTCAATGACCAGCATGGGCATCTAGTTGGGGATGAGGTGTTGGTTGTCTGTGCCCAAACGGTTGAAAAGGAAGTTCGTAAAACCGATGTTTTTGGTCGATGGGGCGGGGAGGAATTTATTTTGATTTGCCCAGGGACGCCGTTGGATCATGCGGTTCAGTTGGCTAAAAAAATACGAAAAGCCGTTGAAGCCCAAGTTTTTCCAGAAAATATATCCCAAACCATTAGTTTGGGGGTGGCTGAGTACACCAAAGATGAAGCCATTAATGATTGTTTGAATCGGGCAGATCAAAATTTGTATAAAGCCAAACAACTCGGTCGAAACCAAGTTTGCCCGGTGCTTTAACAAGAATAACGGAAAAAGGGTTACGCTTTTTCTTCCACTGAGGCGCTGAGTTTTTGATACACCCCTAAACCGACAATCAGAACCACGGCTGCGATGATCATTGACGTGGGATAGAGCAGCAAAGTAATGTCTCGAATCCCCGCTTTAAAAATAAAAATCAACCCTTCAATGCCCACTGCAATCGAGAGAATGACAATTACTTTGGTAATGGTCTGTCGCGCTTCTCTGGGAGAGCGCAGTTCTTTATTTCTGAAAACCTCTTCCTCAACCATATATTTGGCGACGTCAATAATGGCCACCGAAATAACGATGGCTCCCACCGATTGCAACATGATCGAGACAAATTCACCATTGAGCAACTCATCATTATCCATTTCAGAAAAGACTTCATAAACGGACCAGCCAATAGTGGTAAAGGCCATGCCAAATAACACTAAAGCCGCTAATGAGTAACTGAAAGTCATAATAAAATCAAACAACTTTTTCATGACGAATGAGTCTCCATTTCAAAAAAGAGGGAAGTGCTCTTTTTATCCTTTGTCCGTAATAGGTTTGTCGGTAAAGAGATACTCTTTCATCTGCTTATCAAGCGCCTTATCTTTACGTCGAACCCATTCCAGCATCATAGAAGCGTGTTCTTTTTCTTCATCTCGATTATGGATCAAGATGGATTTTAATGCTTCATCTTGGCAAGTCTCGATGCGTTGGTTGTACCAATCTATGGCTTCGAACTCCTCCATGATTGACATTAATGCACGGTGCATGTCTCGGGTTTCATGGGAGAGTTCATTAACAGGTTCATGATATTCTGAGCTTGACATAAGGGTTCCTTTTTAATGGTGTCTAAAAATAAAAAATAGCGTAAAAATTAGTTATTAGATTGAAATGTCTCAACCGATTTTTCCCAGGCCTGGTTGACAGATTCATAAGCCTTGGAAAATCCTTGTTTCATATGTTCCCAGCTCTCAGCCGAACTGTTTTTAAGGCTTCCATACCATTCCGAGACTTTGTTACGCTGGCGGTGCAATGCTTTAAGGCTTTCCTTTGTTTTTTCTTGTGTGGCTTCATCCATTGCATTCCAGTTTTTTCGTACCTTTTCTTCCAAGTGTTCAATACGGGCATCAATTTTATCTAACGCAGTTTGCGTTGCTTGAACCGCTTCATCTTTCTGTTTCGCAGAATAAGATTTCATCGACTGCATTAACTCTTGCGATTCCTTTTTGACGTCGTTGAACGAAGCTTGATGACCCGCCGCCAATGCTGAGGGACTGTTTATCAGGGTGCTGACTGACATGGCCGTCACCAGAGCAGATACAGCGAGATTGCTTCTTTTGATTTTCATATGGATACCTCGTTTGGATGAACTTGAATTTAAGTAAAGAAATGAGGAATTGTAAAAAGAGTCAGAAACGATTCGTTGCAGACTTGATGGCTGTTTCAAGGTTTTTCCAGGCATCTTCTGTGCCGCTTTTTAAATCTTCCCAAGCGTCATCACTGGCAGATTTCAATTCTGATAATTTTGCATTGGCTTTTGCTTGGTAAGATTTAAGCGTTTCGATTTCGTTGTTGTAATCAATCTGTGCATCAGCGTCCGCTTGCTTCGCTTTGGCTTTTAACTGATCAATTTCAGCAGACCACTCGTCAAGTTGTGCTTGAAGTTTTTGTTGATAGGCTTGTTTGTTACTCGTACTCATAAGCTCTCCTAAATGTTGGATAAATTGTGTGCGTGTAACCTCGTTTATTTAAGGATTTTGGTTAAATAAACTGGCTATTACCTTACCAATTTCATCGGTATTTTGTCAAATTTAAGTATTACTGCTTAATTATATAAGCTAGTTTTTCGCTATAATCGCTCTATTTTGTCGGTTTTTTTAAACGAAAGAAAGCAGAGTCCGTTATGATAAGTAGAGCATTTTATAAGAAATATACTGAAGCACGATAGATGAAAAAACGAGTTAAAAGACAGTCAAATCGAAATAAAGCTAATGTAGCGGCAGGGAGTCTTCGTATTATTGGCGGAGATTTTAGGGGACGTAAGTTACCTGTTTTGATGGCTGACGGGCTTAGACCAACGTCTGACCGTGTGCGGGAAACTTTGTTTAATTGGTTGCAATTTGATATTGCCGGGGTTGATTGTTTAGATGTGTTTTCAGGATCTGGAGCCTTAGGGCTGGAAGCTCTTTCTCGTGGGGCAAGAGCAGTCTTTTTTTTAGAGTTGAATAAGGAAAATGCTCAACAAATTAAGCAAAACTTAACGACATTGGACGTATCCGATTCAAAGGTTATTCAAACAGATAGCTTACAGTGGTTAAAGCAGACTCCACCTAAGGTATTTGATGTGTTTTTTTTAGACCCGCCTTTTAATCAAGGGTTAATGCAACCCGCGGTGGATCTTATTTTTCAAAACCATTATGTAAAAAACAGCCAGGCCTGGCTGTATTTGGAACAAGAAAAGTCTTTAGATTGGCCAAGGTTTCCAGACGGTTGGGTTTGTCACCGAGAAAAGACAACGGCAGAAGTAAAATATGGTTTATTTAAGTTTGAGAAGACGGAGGCCTGGTAGAGCATTCCAGGATTGAGTAAGCTCATTTGTTGCACTATTTCATTGAAAATTGATTAAAAGAAAAAATATGATCGCTAACTTAAAAAATTTGATCCGACCCCCATTATTGATGATGGCTCTGGTGTGTTATGCAGGAATGGTTTGCGCCCAACCCACTTTTGACGAGTTTTTCGAACGTCAGGGATCGGTGATGCTGATTATCAATCCGGTGACGGGCAAGATTGTGCGGGCTAACCCGGCGGCAGAAAAATTCTATGGGTTTTCTCAGGAAGCGTTGACACAAATGTCTATTCAAAACCTGAATGTCTTAACGCCAGAACAGATTGCCCAAGAGTTGGCGTTGGCGCGTGAACAAAGGCGAAATTATTTTATTTTTCGCCACCGTTTGGCCGATGGCTCGGTTAATCGAGTGGCCGTTCATTCTATTCCTTATTCCTTTAAAGGGCAGTCCTTTTTGGTCTCAACCATTAATGATTTATCTTCTGATAGCCATCAAGAAGAAGATATGGAGTATTACCAGAAGAATTTAGAAGAATTGTTGATGCTCCAAGACAAAGAGCTGAAAGCCAGCCAGGAACGTCAAAAGTGGATTCTTATTTTGAGTGTCCTAGTGCAAACTCTGTTGATTGTGTTTTTGTTGTACGATATTTATCGTCGTAAACAATTACAAGCAAAGTTGAAACAAGTTGTATCGACCTTAACCAATATTATGGATGCTTCGACCGAAGTGGCGGTGATTGCAACGGATATTGATGGCGTGATTACACAGTTTAATTCTGGTGCGGAAAAACTTCTGGGCTATTCGTCTCAAGAAATAGTCGGTAAAGAGACCCCCTTAAAATTTCATTTGGAAAAAGAGCTGCAAGCACGCGCTCAGAAGTTATCAGAAACTTTGAATCGATCTGTAGAAGGGTTTCAAGTATTTGTTGAGACCGTACCCAATGAAACGCCTGAAGATCATCAATGGACTTATATCCGAAAAGATGGTGTTTCAGTTACGGTTTCCTTGATTGTTACGCCGATTCTGGATGAAAATCACCAGAAAGTTGGTTACTTAGGCGTGGTGCAAGATGTGTCGGAGCTACAGCGTTCGCAACAGGCTTTAATTGACGCTCGGAATCAACTTGCAGCCACGTTAGACACGATTCCTGATTTATTGTTTGAGGTCGATAAAGAGGGGCATATTCTCAATTTTCATACGGCTGATATCAAAAAGCTTTATTTAAAGCCTGAACAATTTCTGGGTCAAAAAGTCGATGAGGTGCTTCCTGAAGCAGCCAGTGACGTGATTTACCAGGCGATGTCGGAAGCGCTTGAAAATGGAACTTCACATGGGTTGGAATATTCTTTGACGCAAAAGGGTCAACCCTTTTACTACGAATTGTCTGTCGCAACAAAAACCAACCATCAGGATGAGGTTGTATCCTTTATTTTTCTGTCGCGAGATGTCACGGCACGAATCCATCAGTCAAAAGAGTTATCGGAAAAAGACGAACGGCTGAATTTGATTCTTTCCACCAGTAAAATCGGGCAGTGGGATTGGGATATTGTGAGTGATGTTATGCTCTGGGATGAGCGTTCTTATACGATGTTAGGATATCAGCCGGATTCTTTTAAAGTGAACCATGATAAATGGGCTTCGCTATTGCATCCCGATGATTCTTATGTGATGGAACGTTTAAACTCGCATTTAGAGCAACATGATGATTATAGCGTGGATTATCGTCTGCGTTCGGCAGAGGGTGATTGGGTTTGGATAGAATCACAAGGTCAAATCGTAGAACGAGATTCAAAAGGAAAGCCAACTCGTATGGTTGGCATTCATATGGATATTACCGAGCGGAAGATATCGGAAGATTTGTTGATTCAAAATGAAGAACGGCTGCGAACCATTTTTGAAATTTTGCCTATCGGCGTGACGTTAACCGATAAGAATGGTCAGATTGTTGAATGTAATTCCGCTTCAGAGTCTTTGTTAGGGATTTCGCGGAAAGAACATTTAACTCGACAGCACGATGATCAGCGCTGGGAAATTTACCGACCGGATGGGACGCAGATGCCGCCTGAAGAATATGCTGCTGTTCGCTCATTAAAAAATCAAACGACAGTCAAAAATCAAGTCATGCAAGTGTGTCATTCAGGTAGTTGCATTTGGTTGAATGTCAGTGCGACCCCGTTGAACCACCCAGTTTATGGACTGGTTGTGAGCTATGTGGATATTTCGGATAAACGTGAAGCCGAAGAACGCTTGAATTTAGCCGCCAGTGTTTTCACTCATGCGCGTGAAGGGATTATGATTACGGACAAATATGCGCGCATCATTGATGTCAATAAAGGCTTTACTAAAATTACCGGGTATGAACGGGATGAAGTGTTAGGGTTAAACCCGAATATTTTAAATTCCGGACGCCAGTCGAAAGAGTTTTATAACTTGATGTGGAAGTCTTTGTTTGAAGACGGGCACTGGTCTGGCGAAGTTTGGAATCGTAATAAACATGGCATTATTTACCCACAAATGATTACCATCAGTACCATCAAAAACAGTGATGGCATGACACAAAATTATCTAGCCTTGTTTACCGATATTACATCTTTGAAGGAGCAACAAGAACAACTGGAACATATCGCTCACTATGATGTGTTAACCCAGCTGCCTAATCGATCCTTGTTGGGAGACCGATTACAGCAAGCAATTTTTGCCTCTCAGCGGCACGGTTCTTTATTAGCGGTGTTATTTATCGACTTAGATGGTTTTAAGAAAGTGAATGATCGGCATGGTCATAATGCAGGCGATGCCTTATTGGTTGAACTGTCGAAGCGTATGCAAGCCGTTTTACGAGAAGAAGATACCTTGGCACGAATTGGGGGAGATGAATTCGTGGTCGTGTTGGTCAACCTGGAAGCGCCCAGCGATTGCGAAGTAATTTTAAGACGTTTGCTGGAGTCGACTTCTGAACCGATTGTCATTGAAGAGGAGTCTGTTTGCGTCAGTGCCAGTATCGGTGTCACTTTTTACCCTAAAGACCATGTCGATGCCGATAAATTAATGCGCCATGCTGACCAGGCCATGTACCAAGCGAAGCAATCGGGTAAAAACCGATATCATTATTTTGATGTACAAATGGATTCCATGCTCCAGTCACAAAGCGCCATTCTGAATGAAATGCAAGTGGCGTTGAATCAAGGTCAGTTCGAACTGTATTATCAGCCGAAAGTGAATCTTACAAAAAATACCGTTATTGGTATGGAAGCACTTATCCGTTGGAACCATCCGGAAAGAGGGTTGTTGACCCCGAATGAATTTTTGCCGTTTATTGAAAACCATCCCTTTTCAAGCGAATTGGATCTCTGGGTGATGAAAACCGCTTTAAAACAGCTTTCTCAGTGGCGCGCACAATCTCTGGAAATTAATGTCAGTGTGAATGTCAGTGCTTATTTCTTACAACAGAAAAGCTTTATTCAAACTTTGCAACAGATGCTGAGTGACTACCCGGATCTGCCGAAGTTCTCGTTGGAAATTGAAGTTCTTGAAACCACGGCATTGGAAGACGTGACGAATATGAGCGAGTTGGTGCATATGTGCCGAGACATGGGCGTGAATTTTGCATTGGATGACTTTGGAACGGGGTACTCTTCTTTGATGTATTTAAGGCATTTGCCGGCGCGCACCATTAAGATAGATAAAAGTTTTGTGCGCGATATGCTGGTCGATATGGACGATAAGGCGATTATTGATGGCATATTAAAGCTGGCTTCGGTTTTTCAACGTGAGGTGATCGCTGAAGGAGTGGAAACCGTGGCGCATTTTGAAGCCTTATTGGAGATGGGGTGTGAACAGGTGCAAGGATACGGGATTGCCAGGCCGATGCCATTAAATCAAGTCTATGATTGGGTGTTAAGTTGGGAGGGGGCTCCAGCGCTGAAGTCATGAATGATTAAATATGGATTCGTGCTAGAGCAGTAAGATATTCTCAAGTAGAATAGCGCCTATTCAATTTTTTGAAAAAAGGTTAGAAAATTTATGTCAATCACCGCAGTTTATCCCGGCACGTTTGATCCCATTACCTGTGGGCATTTTGATTTGATTGAACGAGCCGCTCGATTTTATGATCGCTTGGTTATTGCGGTTGCAGACAATCGTAATAAAACGTCATTGTTTTCTTTGGAAAAACGAGTCTCACTTGCGAAAGAAGTCACCTCGAATCTGCCGAATGTTGAAGTGATCGGGTTTAGTGGGTTGCTGGTCGATTTTGTTAGAGAAATTGATGGCAATGTGTTGTTGCGAGGCTTGAGAGCGGTGTCGGATTTCGAATATGAATTCCAGTTGGCTTCAATGAATCGAAAGTTGGCGCCAGAGGTTGAAACGATGTTTATGACGCCTGCGGAACAATATGCCTTTATTTCATCAAGTCTGGTCAGAGAAATTTCGGCACTCGGTGGGGATGTATCAGAGTTTGTTCACCCGGTGGTTGCCAAGGCACTGGATGAAAAACAGCTCTGATTTTGTTTTCGCAGAAATATTTTTTGAAAAGAGTTTAAGGCGTTTTGGACGTTGTTTGGCTGGAAGGTGTTTTTCGGTGCCACAAACCATTCTCTTTAGTCATTGGGTATTGTGCCCAATGAGCAAATTCTGTTCGAGTGATACAGTCAGATGTCTTTTTGGCCTGTCCTGCAATTTGTTTGAAGATGACATAATCTTTTGACGGCTTTTCACTGCGTGATTCATCGACAATCTGTCGCATGGACCAATCCTTTCCTATCTTGCCATTGCTGTAGACTTCACCCAGCTGTATCTCATCAGGAGTGAGATGAGTCGCATGGGCATTTAAGTTAGCCAGTTCGAAAATACGCTTTAATTCATGCTCGTTAATATCGACGAAAGAATCAATTTCTTTTAAGGCGTGAATAAAGTCTTCATGTGATAAATTTTCATGAGATGAGGTGTTTGAGTAAGAACCATGCTGAAAAGAGGCCGGGTAACGGCGCCAATGAAAGAGTGCATTAAAAATCATTGCCACCGCCAGAATGGAAAGCACATTCAATAGCACCGGCGTTATAATGAATTGATAGCCGAGAGCGTGAATGCTTTCACCGCCAATGGCCGCCGTTAAAGCTGTCGCACCACCTGGCGGATGAATACATTTGAAGTAATACATGGCTAAAATGGACAACCCAACAGCGGAGCTTGCCGCTAAGATAGGTGGGTCAATCAGCAGTGCACAGCTCACCCCAATGAAGGCGGAAATGAGATTGCCTCCAACCAGTGGCCAAGGCTGGGATAAGGGTCCATGAGGCACCGCAAACAATAAAACGGCAGAGGCTCCCATGGATGCTACCAAAGCAACGCTGGCAGATAAATCTAAAAAGGCGCGGCTGATCAACAGGATCAGAAGAATAGCCAGAAAGCCGCCTAAGGCAGAAATGAGTTTTTCATGATGACTTGCCTGGGTTTGGTTCACGCCCCAAAAGTCCATGAATAAATGTAGTTTTTTTCGAATCATAAAGGTGTTGAGCCTGTTTTAAGCGAATTAAAACAGAAAAATAACATGATACCCATGATTAAACAATCTTTTGATAGGCATTATCGTTGAATTGATTCTTGTGTTGCATCAGTATTTATTCTAATCTATAATTCGTTATGTATTTAAGGTAATAGCGATAAGAGATTTTTAATGACTGCTGAAAATGTGTCTGAACAGTTGGTACAGTCTTTCTTAATGGGCAGTAAACAGTCTCAGTCTGGGCAGCGCCGCTTGGAACTGTTAAATAAAGTTGCTTCCTTGGGCTCTTTATCGGCAGCTGCCAAAGCCTGTGGCATGAGTTATAAAGGTGCCTGGCAAGCAATTGATGCCATGAATCAGTTATCCGAAACCCCTTTGGTCAACACACAAAAAGGAGGGGCTGGTGGAGGTGGTATGACATTAACGTCTTCCGGTCAGTCTTTGGTCACGGCTTATCAGCTTTTCAATGAGCGAATGCAACAGTGGATGAGACAGCTTGAAACCCTTTCCCCCGATATGTTGAGCCAGTTAGATTTAATGCGGAAAATTTCGATGAAAACCAGTGCTAGAAATTTGTTTTATGGTTCTATCACCAAAGTTGAAAAAGGGGGGGTGAATTGCGATATCACTCTTGCGATTGGTGGTGGTCATGAAATGGTGGCTCAGATTACCTTAGGGAGTTTTGAGCGGTTAGGGCTGGCAGTCGGTTCCGATGCTTATGCTTTAATCAAAGCCAGTTGGGTGGTTCTGGCGGACGCGACAGAAGGGGCATTGAAAACCAGTGCGCGCAATCAGCTCTGTGGCTCGGTGCTTGAAGTCGCATCGGATGAGGTGAACAGTGATGTTTCAATTCAATTGGACGGGGGGTTGATGGTTTCCGCAGTGGTCACGAATCAGAGTGTGAAAAATTTAGGTCTGGCTGTTGGGAATCCTTGTTGTGCTTTGGTGAAAGCCAGCCATGTGTTGTTAGCGGTGGCGGATTAATTTTTTTGTTACTCGATATGTACTAAAGGTAATATAGGTTTGTCAAAAGAGGTCGAAAGATGAAGATAAAAAATAGGGTTCGTTTCTGGAGTGGTGTGGTCTGTGTGTTATTCAGTTCACTGGTGTCTGCGGAAAGTACGACGATTGCCGTTGCAGCGAACTTTACCAAAACTATTGAAGTGGTTGGAAAAGCATTTGAAGCTGAAACAGGGCATCAGGTTAAGTTTTCATTTGGTCCGACGGGAAAGTTGTATGCACAGATTAAAAATGGTGCGCCTTTTGATGCTTTTTTCGGGGCGGACGAACGTCGTCCGAAGAAAACCATTGAAGATGGGCTTGGCGTCAAACAAAGTTATTTTGTCTATGCACAGGGTCAGATTGTTCTCTACAGTTCCAAATATCGGGTAGACCGTCAGCCGATAGAGGTTCTAAGATCCGCTGACTTCAGGCATTTGGCGATTGCCAACCCGAAAACGGCACCTTATGGAGAACGCGCGGTCGCTTTTCTGAAAAAAAAAGGCCTGTATGAAGGGGTTAAATCCAGAATCGTTAATGGAGAGAGTATTGCACATGCCTTTCAATATGTGGTGACCCATAACGCGCCGATTGGGTTTGTTGCCCTGTCTCAAGTGGTTGACCCCGCCAGTCCGGTGTATGGAAAGGGTGCCTATTGGGTGGTGCCAGCATCTGATTATGCCCCTATTAACCAAGGTGCGCTTATTTTAAAACGTGGTGAGAGCAACGTCGCTACGCGCGCCTTCATAGACTTTATGAAGACGCCAAAAGCGATTGCTATTATTAAACGGTATGGTTATCACGTTCATTAGGAACCGAGTATAATGCGTTCAAAAATAGCCAGGCCTGGACGCTTGAGGTGTGTCTGTTTTAAAAGAATCTTGTAGTAAGGAAAAGTATGCTGAAAATTTTCGATACAGATATTGATTTAGCGCCCATTTGGCTAACGCTTGAAGTGGCCACCTTGACGACTTTGATCCTGCTGATTTTAGGAACGCCATTAGCCTGGTGGATGGCTCAAATGCGTTCGTCTAATAAAGTGCTATTAGAAGCTTTGGTGGCGTTGCCTTTGGTGCTGCCGCCAACCGTATTAGGGTTTTATTTGTTAATTGTGCTGAACCCTACCGGGCCGGTCACAGAATTTTTGCGGTGGTTTGGGTTTGAGGGGCAATTGACATTCAGCAAAACCGGACTGGTGATCGGGTCGGTTTTTTATTCCTTACCTTTTGCCGTGCAACCTTTGATGCACGCTTTTGAAGCGATTCCTCACCGCTTGCTGGATGCAGCGGCAACCTTGCGTGCCTCTTTTATCGATCGGTTTAGAACCATTGTCTTACCCTTGTCCAGGCGGGGGGTGTTAGTCGCAGCGACCTTGACTTTTGCCCATACCGTGGGCGAATTTGGTGTGGTCTTGATGGTCGGGGGCAATATCCCCGGCGAGACGCGTATGGTATCGATTGACATTTTTGATCATGTGGAAAGCTTAGAGTACACCAAGGCCCATGTGCTTTCAGCGGTGATGTTGGTATTTTCTTTAATGGTACTGATGTTGGTCTATGGCATTAATCGTCGGTTTGGCGTCAAGGTAGGATGATCTGATGAAAAAATATGATCGCATTCAAGGCGACCTGACATTGGAACTGGATCACTTTACACTCGATACCGGGCCTTTTGAATTTCCGTTGCAAGGTGTGACCGTTTTGTTTGGTCGATCCGGTAGCGGGAAAAGTACGTTGCTTAGAGCCATTGCCGGGTTGGATAAACGAACGCGGGGTTTTTTGAAGGTTGGAGGTGTTTTTTGGCAAACGGGTAAAACCCATGTCAAACCTTCACTTCGAGAGATCGGGTTTGTGTTTCAGGATGCGGCTTTGTTTCCCCATATGACGGTTCGTGAAAATTTATGGTATGGCATCAATCGGTTGCCTAAAGGTCTTTCGGCAATGGATTTTGACCATCTTGTCGATACGGTTGGTATTCGGGATAAGCTGGATCGAGCCGTAACTTTTTTGTCCGGCGGAGAACGTCAGCGGGTGGCTATTGCGCGAGCATTGCTGATGCGCCCTAAACTACTTTGTATGGACGAACCTTTATCTGCGTTGGATTGGCAATCTAAAACGGAAATGTTAACGCTTTTGGAGCGCCTTATTTCAGACTATAAAATTCCGGTTTTGTATATCACCCATATGCCAGCGGAAGTTGAACGGTTAGCCGATAGAGTTGTTTTTATGTCGCAAGGTAAAGTCGAGACGATTGAATCGTTACAGGGCGCTCTGTCCCGAGCGGATTCCCCTTTGTTTGATGAGCAGGGAGCCGTGTCGGTGATTCAAGCGACAGCCTTACCGAGCGAACAGGGGTTGTATCCGGTGCAATTGGGCAAAGATAGACTTTGGCTGTCAGAAGCAGTTTTATTTGAAGAAAACTCTGTGCGAGTTAGGGTTTTGGCAAAAGATGTCAGTTTAGCACTTTCAGATCCGCAAGCTTTGAGCATCATCAATCACCTTAAAGTCACGATTGTCGAGATGATTCCACAAGGCACACATCGTTTTCTGGTTCGATTAAAGCTGCGGGATGGTCAAAATTTATTTTGTGAAGTGACTCGTTATTCGGCAGATCGTTTGAGATTGGAGCCAGGCCTGGCGGTTTTTGCGTTAATCAAGTCGGTTGCCGTGACCAACTAAAAAAGGAAGCGTCAGGCATCTAATGATGTTGTTGTTCTTTGATAAGAGACATGATTTCAGCCACATTAATGGGTTTGGTGAGGTATTTGTCAAACCCTTGTGTTAATCCTTTTTTGACGTCATCTTTCATGGCATTCGCCGTCAAAGCATAGAATTGTGTTTCTTGAGCCTCAAGCTCTGGAATGGCTCTCAAGATAGGCAAAGCTTCATCTCCATTCATACCCGGTAAATTGATGTCGATAAAGATAATATGGGGTTGGGTTTTCTGAGCTTTTACAATGCCGTCTTCTGCGTTAGGCGCAATCACCAGTTCACAGCCTTCTATGGTTTCGATGATGCTAGCCATCAATTGCATATTGGCAGGATTGTCTTCGATATACAGAATTTTTAAGAGATTTTTATCGGTATCCGTTGCTGCTGTTGCGGAAGAAATTTCCCCAGCCAGTGTTTCAGTTGTTAATGAATTTTTTTCTAATGAGTCTGCGTCTATATCACTGACCATCGGAATATCAAACCAGAATGTAGAGCCAACTCCTTCGGTACTTTCAAAGCCGACTTGTCCATCCATTTTTTCGATTAAATCCTTGGTAATGGCTAATCCAATTCCAGTGCCTTCAATGGTAGAAGTTTCATGACCGAGGCGATTGAATGGTTGGAAAAGTTTATCCTGGTATTTTTCAGCGATGCCATACCCGGTATCTGTGACACTGATGCGGATGCATCCATTTTTGTGATGGGAATCTTCAGGTGATTTTTTCTCGGCCAGCAACGTCACGGAACCCTGTTCACGGTTATATTTGATGGCGTTGGTTAAGAAGTTCACAAGCACTTGTTTGAGGCGTAGATGGTCTGCAATAACACTATAATCGCAGTTAGAGTTTTCAGCGATGCGAACCTGGATATGATGTTTTTCAGCCGCAGTGTGAACCATTTGTAAACATTCTTCCACCACGGGTTTTAACTCGGTTTTTTCAATCGACAGGGAGGTATTGCCAGATTCTATTTTCGCCAGTTCCAGCAAGTCATTGATTAAATGCAATAAATGTTCCCCGCTGCTGGAGATGTTTTTTAACTGTGTTTTCTGTTTTTCCGATAAATCGGAGAGTTCTAACAGTTGAGAAAACCCGATAATCGAATTGAGAGGCGTGCGTAATTCATGGCTCATGCTCGATAAAAATTCAGATTTTGCCTGGTTTGATTTTTCTGCCACCAGTCTTTTTTCTTCTGCATCCTGTTTCGCTTTTTCCAAAGAGTGCTCTAAGTGAACCCTTTCGGTAATGTCTTCCCGAATAGACAGATATTCTTTAATCTGTCCTGCTTTGTCCAGCAGAGGCATGATGTAAGACATGACGTAATAAGTTTCACCGTTTTTTCGCAGGTTTTTGATTTCGCCCGACCAGATTTTTTTGGATTGTATGGTAGACCAGATTTTTTCAAAAGTGCTTTTAGGCATGTCAGGGTGTCGAACGATGCTGTGAGGCTGTCCAACCAGTTCTTCTTTTGAGTAGCCACTGATTTTGCAGAAGTTATCATTCACATACACAATGGTGCCATAAGGATCCGTTCTGGAAACAATCAAGGTTTGGTCTATGGCTTTTTGCTGATAGTTGATCGAGTAAATCAGCTCATTTATTTCAGACAGCAATCGATTGAAACGAGATTTCATTTGACCGATTTCATTGTGTTCAGAAATCTCTACTTCCTGGTCAAATGCTTTGGATTGAATAATGGTGCCCATTATTTTGTCCAGCCTACGAATCGGTTTGATGATCTCTTTACGCATCATAATGAGGAGTGCCGCACTCAATGCGAGCAACATGATTAAAATAAACGTGAAGATGATTATGTAGTTCTGAGTGTTTTGCCAAGCTTCCGTCTGGAAGATTTGCATAGGTTCGCCAACAATCATGACCGCTTTAATCTTGCCAGTATTGTCGAATAAGTTATGGGTATAAAGCACCTGATGGTTTTGGAAGTGTAAAGAGCTTTCCAGCAGGTTTTTTTCAGTGAAAGAGAGGTTTTTCAGGGATTGTGTCTGATAAATTTTATTGTCATCTTGAACAAACTCGATCCCTTTTTTGTTTTCGGGCTGAATGGCTTTGTAAATTGAAAACTGATAACCTGCTTTGTTCATGGCATCCAGGATGGAGACAAAGCTTAGAGACATGCTGATGAAACCGATGACTTCCTCCGGTTCGTCTTTTGCAAAGACGGGGATGATCTCAATGAGTCGATAGTTTGTCGATGCCCCCCCGATATCGATGCCACTGACGCTTTTTTGGGTTTTCATTACTTGTTGAATGAGGTTATGGCGCGTTAAGTCTTGATTGTAGCTGGGAACATCATAGGTTCTGAATAAAGAGCGACCATCTGCAGTGATGATATGCATGCCGATATCTTTAAAACGTGTCCAGGTCGCGAATTTTTGTTGTGTGTGCTTAAGCTCTTCAATGAGAAAGTCTCGATCTTCAAAAGCGATGGCTTTTGTGAGCAGGCTATTATTTGCATAGGATAAATTGATGGCCTGACCCACATCAAATTTTTTCTTGATTTGTTCCTCTAATAAAGTGGATGTTACCTCTTTGAAATGTTTTTCAGCTTGCTCTAAATGTGTTTGGTGTAAAAAGAAAGCCGCACTGCTAAAAAGAATGAATAAAATGATAAAAATCCACAGGATGAGCATGAAGGGTTTTTTGAGCAAAGAGGTTGTGTTTAACATACTGCCAATGACTTTTTAGGATTGCATAGGACTTAGTTTATCGGTTTTGCTATGAAGTTTCATTCAAAGTTTTTATACCATCATTTTTTTGTTAATTAGGCTTCTTAGTGCCACTTCTCTTTAAAAACAACCCGGCCTGCGGTTGTTATAACCATTTAATGTTAAAAATTTCTTTGAGCCCCGATAAGATAAAGGTCGGTAGCGCGGCAATAAAAAAAGCCATTATCAAATGTTGTAGTTGAAGCGGTGTGGTTCCCAGCGCTAAGTTACCAAAGGGGGTATAGACCATTAGAATGGAGAGTGTTCCCGAACCAAAAACTGCCCACAACAAGAGCCGATTGCTAAAGGCATTGCGTCGGTAGAGTGTTGTGAATGTCCGAGCGTCAAACACATGGAACAGTTGGCCAAATATCAATGTCATGAAAGCAAGCGTTTGGGCGTACTCGATTGTCATGCCGATATGAAGCGCATATTGAAACATCCAGAAAGTAAACACACCCATAACGAGTCCACGGGCAATAATTCGAGTGCCTAGATTACCTGCAAAAAAGCTGTCTTCTTGTGCCCGAGGGGGGCGTTTCATCACATCCTTTTCTGCCGTATCGACGCCTAGCGCTAAAGAGGGTATGCCATCACTGACGAGGTTGATCCATAGAATCATTAAGGGTGCCAAGCTCAGAAGCGGATCACCGGTAATCAATAGGAAAGCAAATAAGATGGCAGATACTTCACCGACATTGGCTGTCAGGTCTTGGCGTATAAATTTGCGGATATTGTCATAAATACGACGACCTTCTCGAACCGCGGTCACAATGGTGGCGAAATTATCATCCAGCAAAATCAAGTCGGCAGACTCTTTTGCCGCACCTGTTCCGGTATCTCCCATGGCGATGCCAATATCGGCTTTGCGTAATGCCGGTGCGTCATTAACGCCATCTCCCGTCATTGCCACGACTTCCCCCTGACTTTGGAGTGCATTGACAATGCGTAATTTATGCTCAGGCGTGACACGGGCATACACATAGGTTTTAGGCGCCAGTTCTATCAGCTCGGCATCGGAGAGAGTGTTTAATTCTGACCCGGTAATGACGACAGCATCATTCGAGTCAATAATATGCATTTTATGTGCAATGGCACGTGCAGTGACAGCGTGGTCTCCGGTAATCATGACCACTCTAATACCCGCTTCATGACATTCTTTGACCGATTGAGTCGCTTCTGCTCTGGGTAGATCAATAATGCCGTGCAGGCCGGTAAAGGTCAGTTGGTCTTCAAGTACTTCTTGAGAAAGGTGGAGTTGGTCTTCTGATAAGTAACGATAACCAATGGCAAGTGTTCTCAAGGCTTGAGAACCGAATTCTTGAATGACGTCTTCAATTAGAGATTGATTACTGACAGCATCCAAATGCTTGTCTTGATATTCAATGATGTCAGAGTGACTTAATAAAACATCCGGAGCGCCTTTGACGATGAGTTTGTATCGTGCATCAGGCTCTTGCACAACGACGCTCATCATTTTGCGTTTTGGATCAAAGGGAAAGACGGTGATGAGTTTTTGATGCTGTAGTAAGGCTTCTTTCTCAATATTGGCTTTGGCGGCGGCAACCACTAAAGCCCCTTCTGTGGGGAGCCCTTGGATAAGATAATGGTCTTTTTTTTCAATGAGTTGTGCTTCGCTGCATAATGCTGACATTTCCAGGAGATGTTTTAAGTGCGGATGCTGCTGAGGGTCAACGGTTTGTTGTTGGTTATTGATAAAATTACCAAAAGGACGATATCCTTCCCCTTGAATTTGATAGCTTTCCCCCCCCGCCCATATCTGAACGGACTGCATTTTATTCTGGGTCAAGGTGCCGGTCTTATCGGAACAGATCACCGATGTGGAACCCAAGGTTTCAACCGATGCTAAATATTTTGCAAGCGCACGGTTGTGCATCATCTGTTTGGCGCCGAGCGTGAGTACAATGGTGACGACGGTGGTTAACCCTTCTGGAATCGCTGCAACAACCAGTGAAATGCTGGTGTCGACCATGCCTGAAAGATCCAGTCCTTTATAGAACCCAATCCCGACAATGATCGCCACAATAAACAATGCCGCCCAAATTAGGGTGTGGGATAGCGCGTGAATACGTGTTTGCAGAGGGGTTAAGCGGTGTTGGGTGGATTGCATTAAGTGGGCGATTTTCCCCACTTCGGTTTTCATGCCCGTAGCCGTCACAATGGCAGTGCCTCTTCCATTATGAATCGATGTGCTCATAAATCCCATATTGAGCTGGTCGCCTAGCGTGATATCAGCAGCCTCTAAAGGGAGGGTTATCTTTCGAACAAGATTGGATTCTCCCGTCAGAGCAGATTCATCCACTTCAAGCTGGGTTGCTTCAATTAAACGACAGTCTGCAGGGATAATGTCGCCAGTTTTCAGCAGAATAATGTCTCCGGGAACCAGTTGTTTTGCCGGCAAGACCTGCCATTCTCCCGCTTGTCTGACATGAGCGTTCGGTGCAGACATATCACGCAGGGCATCAATGGATTTTTGTGCTTTGTATTCTTGAATAAACGTAATAGAGGCGTTGATTAAGATGATGACAGTGATGGCAATGGCATCAATATCGTGTCCTGTGTAAAAAGACAGTAACGCGCCCAATGTGAGAATAATGAGTAATGGGTTTTTTAATTGAGTCAGAAAAATGCTCAGAGCCGAGGCTCGTTCGGTTTGGGCAATTTCATTGAACCCGAGGGAGGCTTGTCTTTCGAGTCGTTGAGCCTCTGAAAGACCTTGTTGCTTATCTGTCTGAAGAGTGCTGATGACAGAATCAGTCGATTGATTGAACCAGTGCATAATGTCATTCTCAATTGTGAGATTTTTATTCTGACACAGTTTGGTGGGAATTCAAATGCTTAGTTTTCTAGCAAGAAACCAGTGTTATTGCGTTCGGGTAGTGAGTGCAAAAGGAACTTGAATAAGGGTGTCATTTTTTTGAGTCACCAAAACGGATAGATGCCAATCCATTTTATCATTGGTACAGAATGCCAGCATCGATTGCCCTTCATAGAGATGAGGATGACCTTTGACCGGCGTCAGGGTGACGCGATTGTACCCCATGTACATATTCTGACCCGCAATGTCGAGTTCTACCTTTTCTGCTTTAATATCCGTCAACTTGACGCGTACCTGGAGCATTCTGGCCACTCGAATGGGTTTGGGCTGAATGTCTAACGTAATGGTTTGGTTTTTAACCGATGTGCTACAAGCGGAGGTGTCCAAATCGCAACTAGTATTAACAGGCCATTTTTGGAGTGTCTGATCTGCGGGCAGAAAGTCTGAATTACAGCTGGAAAGGAGCAAGGTGCCGAGTAGCAAGCTCATAACTATAAAAGGATTTAGTTTGGGTAAATGACATAATCGAATAAAGTGCATACTTCTTATCTCTAAACCTCAAAAAAGAGTTGTTTTTCTTCATGTTAATGCTTTTTTTAAAAATTACTCAATTTTTGAGTAGTAGAAACACGCTCAAGTCATTCTATCTTAACAGTCGGTTCGACTTAGGATTGACAATTTGAGCAAAAGTAAGCGGCGCGTTGATTTAGAACAACTTTTTCAACGGTTTCCTGACATTGAAGACAGGGTCGGCCTTCCCGTCCATAGACATGTAATTTCTGTTCGAAATAGCCCGGTTTACCGTCCGGGGTTAAAAAATCTTTTAAAGTGGTGCCGCCTTGTTCAATGGCCGCTTTCAAAACCGTTTTAATGTGACTGGTCAGCCGGGTTGCTTCTTTTCGGGTCAGGCTTTGTGCCGGCCTGGTTGGGTGAATGCCGCTTAAAAACAGTGATTCATTTGCATAAATATTGCCGACACCGACCACAATATGATTATTCATAATAAAGGTTTTGATGGCGGTTTTTCGACCTTGAAGAGCTTGGTAAAGATATTGGGAATGGAAGTCGTCTGTTAACGGCTCCGGACCCAATGATTTCAATAAAGCATGTTCTTGTATGGGTTTGTCGGTCCATAACCAACTGCCGAAACGTCTAGGATCGTGATAGCGCAATAAAAAACCATTTTCCAGTACAAGATCAATGTGGTCGTGCTTTACGGCCGGTTCTTGTTGTGGCAGTACGCGCAAGTTGCCAGACATGCCTAAATGAACGATTAAGTGCCCCTGTTCGGTCTCCAAGAGCAGGTATTTTGCACGACGTTTGACACTTAATATGACCAGGCCTGGCAGTTTTTGTTCCAGATGCGGGTCTACAGGCCAGCGAAGTTTGCCATTGCGAACGATGATCTTTTGAATGGCTTGACCCTCAACCTTTGGTTGAATGCCTTTTCGGGTAGTTTCCACTTCGGGTAATTCTGGCATGTTTATTTCTTATGGTTATAAAAAGAGTGCCGTTATTTTAAAGAAGTTTGACTTAAATAACACTTTGTTAAATGGTTTTTGTTTCACATTTAACCGAAAAGTGCCGATAACTTTAGAAAGCGCATGCGTGTTTAGCGGAGGGATTAACATGGTAGGGCAACGTTATTATATTGATTGTGATGATATGGGATATTGTGTGAAGAGTAATGAGGAAACCATTGTGGTTTTTGCATTGATTGAAGATGCCTATGCCGCGTTACAAGAATTTCAGTCGAAAAGTTTTCCTGATAATTGGGATAAAATGCCACCCGCCATGCAGCTTGCGAAGCAACGCTTTTATGGTGGGTAATATTAGAGAATTCTTAAAGGTTGTTTTTCGATATAAAATAACTGTCAATCAATTTGATTATTCATATAATGTTTATATGGAACACTCTGTAACGTTAGTCTCCAACTCTTTGCGCGCACTTGTTTTGCTGGTCTCTTTTTTCTGCTCAGTGAATGGCTATGCAGCTTCTCAAGCGAAACTTACATCGGCTTCTCCTTCCGATTCTTTAACGGTTCAAGTGAACTGGAATCACCAATTTCAATTTGCCGGATTTTATGCGGCCATCAAGCAGGGATATTACGAGGAAGCGGGATTAAACGTTGCGATGAAAGATTGGCATCCGGGTCTTCATGTGATTGACGAGGTTGTTTCCGGCCGAGCGGATATCGGGATTGGCTATAGTTCGATGATTGCGGATTATGCCAAAGGCGCGCCGATCAAACTCATTATGAGTTCCTTTCAATTTTCTCCCATGGTTTTGCTCTCCCATCAACCGATTAATGATTTGGCAGAACTCGATGGTAAAACGGTGATGCATTTTGGAAATTTACAGATTCTCGGGCTGATTAGTAAAACGCGTAATATTGTGAAAAACCCTGTTGTCTCCGTTAAATCGTCAGGGAATCTGAAAGACTTTACTGATCATAAAGTCGATTTGTATGGCGCATACACAACAAATGAACCGTTCCGCCTGAAACAACAAAACGAAACTTTTTTTATTGTCGACCCAAAATCATTTGGGGTGCAGAGTTATGGAGATTTGGTGGTGACGTCTGAAGCACTTGCGGCGGCACAGCCTGAAAAAATTCGAAAATTTAAAACGGCAACAGTTAAAGGCTGGCAGTATGCCATTCATCATCAGACAGAGATGGTGGATTATATTATGCAGCATTATCGTGTCGTAAAATCACGAGAGGCGCTGCTGAATGAAGCGAGGGTGACGACGCATTATGTTCAATCCGGATTGGTGCCGATTGGAGAGGTTGAACCGGCTAAGTTGATGGCGACGGCAGCAGAGGCGAAAGAAGTTGGATTAATCTCGCAGAAAGAGTTTAATCGGCTGAATATGAAGCACTTTATTTTCAATGCATCACTGTATTCCTTCACCAAGGAAGAATTAGCGTATTTAGAGAATCATCCCGTGATTAAGTTGGCCAATGATATTGATTGGGAACCTTTTGAATTTATCGATAAAGAGGGTCGGTATCGCGGGATTGCAGCAGATTATTTTGCCTTATTGGGGCAAAAATTAGGGGTGCGCTTTGAACCCCAAAAGACAATGGGATGGGCGCAAGTATTATCTCAAGCAAAGGCTGGTCGGTTAGATATTTTTTCATGTGCGGTGTCGACCCCAGAGCGTGAGCAATATATGCGCTTTACCAACCCGTATTTATCTTTCCCAATGGTGCTGGCGGGCAGAACAAATGTTTCCTTTATCGAAAGCTATGATGCGCTAAAAGGTGACAAGGTAGCGGTGGTCAAAGGGTATTGGTCCCATGAAACCATCAAGCAACATTATCCGGATATTGAATTGGTGGTGGTTGACTCCGTCAAAGAAGGTCTTGATGCTGTCATGGAAGGTCGAGCTAAGGTCTATTCCGGTAATCTTGGAGCGATTAATTATGTGATTCATGAATATGGATTGACAGGCATTCATATCGTTGGCCAGTCCAGTCATCGCTTTGAGTTAGCTGTCGGGGTGACGAAAGACAATCCGGTTTTGTTTAATATTTTGCGAAAAGGGCTGGCATCCATTACCGATGAAGAGCGTCAGCAAATCTTTAATAAATGGATTCAGCTAGAGGTCGTCAATAAACTCGATCGCAAGCAACTTCTTGAAATCGGCTCTCTCACGTTTGTCATTATTTTAACGCTACTGTTTTTCTTGCTGATGTTCCGTTATCAAAAAAATCGACAGCAAGCGTATATCGAAACAATTCATGAGCTGACTTACGCCACCTTAATTAATATGGAAACTCTAAAGTTTGATTGGGTAAGTGACGCCTTTACTCGGCTATCGGGCTATGGTCGTGATGAGTTAGAAAAGATGCAGTATCTGGATTTGGCGACAGAAGCGATGCCGCAGGATGAACAAGATGCCATTTTAAACCAGGTGAAGGCCGGACAGTCCTGGAAAGGTGAAATGGAAGGGCGGGCAAAAGATGGCAATTCTTACTGGATTGAACTGACATTAACGCCCGTCCAGGATGTGATGGGACACATTAAACAAGTCTGGGCAACACGCGTGGATATCACTGATCGAAAGCGTAATGAGCATTTGTCGATCACGGATGAGCTGACGGGGTTGTATAACCGCCGGTATTTTAACCAAGTTATTGAACGGGAAATCAATCGTGCCAAGCGAGAGAAAAAAAGTTTGTCGGTTGCCATGATGGATATCGATTTCTTCAAGCAAATTAATGATACCTATGGGCACCAAGAAGGCGACCAGGTGCTCAAGCAAGTGGCCACAGTCTTGAGTGAATCTTTTCATCGAGCCACAGACTTTGTTTTTCGGATGGGCGGGGAAGAATTTTTTGTAATCTCTTCGTTTAAGGATGAGGTTGAATTTCAAATGTATTTAGAACAGTTGTGTGTAAAAGTACAATCGATGGGGGTTGAAAACAAGGCGTCTCCTTCCGGAAAGCTGACCATTTCTATTGGGGCGGCTTATTGTCGGACAGAAGCGTTACAGGGGTCTGAGAAGCTTTATAAAATGGTTGATAGACGTTTGTACCAAGCGAAGCATACCGGTCGGAATAAAGTCGTGATGGCAGACTGAAAAAAGCATACTTGGTAGACGCTTTAAGCGTTGGATTCATTTTAGGCATAAAAAAACCCAGCCTTTTGAGCTGGGTTCATCATTTAAGTTATGGTAAAACTTATTTGATTTTAGCTTCTTTAAAGAGAACATGTTTACGCAAAACTGGATCATATTTTTTGATCTCAAATTTACCAGCCATGTTACGCTTGTTTTTATCCGTAGTATAAAAATAAGCGCTTTCTGTCGATTGAAGTTTAATTTTATCGCGCATGTCGGGCTCCCTTAAACTTTCTCACCACGTGCTCGCATTTCTGCAAGCACTGACTCAATACCATTTTTGTCGATAACACGCATTCCAGAAGTTGAAAGGCGTAGTTTTACAAAACGGTTTTCGTTCTCAACCCAAAAACGGTGAGTTTGTAGGTTTGGTAAAAAACGACGACGAGTTTTACGATGAGAGTGGGAAACATTGTTACCGACCACAGGTTTTTTACCTGTTACTTGGCATATTTTAGACATTTCTCAATTCCTCTCAAAAACGGCTAGTTATTAACACTAACCACACATTAAAAATATTCGAATATTTCTATGTTAAAACAGTCCGATAAAGACTGTGAAAAACAAGAAGCGGAATTATCCATAAAATAGAATAGAAAAGCAAGCCATATTACAAAGTAATTCAAGATTAAGTCGTTTGATTCCACACGGGATTTTCAGTGAAATGGTATTTGAAAGACTTTTTTAAGACCGATTTACAGCAACCCTTGCTGGGTAAAAGAGTACCAGCGACCATGGTCTCCAAGAATAATATGATCCAGACAGCGTGTTTCAATCAGCTCTAACCCTTGTTTTATCTGGTTTGTCAGGTTTTTATCAGACTGACTGGGGGTTGGGTCGCCGGAAGGGTGATTATGTGCCAGAATCACCGCCGCGGCATGATGTTCGAGAACGGTTGCCAACACTTCACGAATATGAACGGTGGCTTGATTGAGGGTGCCGGTGAATAAGGGGACAAATTGCATAAATTGATTTTGTTGATCCAGCAAAACCAACCCAAATATTTCCCGCGACTGGTGGCCTATGTGGTGTTGTAGTAAGCGAGCCACGTTTTCGGGCTGTATGAGGGCTTCCCCTTTTTTAAGTCCGGATTCAAAGTGACGGCGAGATATTTCCAGTACGGCTTTGAGCTGAACATATTTTGCCTGCCCGAGCCCTTTTGCTTCACAGAATTCGATTTCATCCGCTTTCAATAAAGCATCCAAACTACCAAAGTAATCGAGTAAATCCTGCGCGAGTTCAACCGCGCTTTTTCCTTTGACGCCCACGCGTAAAAAGATGGCCAATAACTCTGCATCTGACAAATGTGGGGCGCCGAACTTCAGCAGTTTTTCTCTGGGGCGGTCATTTTCGTGCCAGTCGGTTATTGCCATGTTTTTACTAATTTTTTGGTAAGATAACGTCATCATAATTAAAAGGGATGCCACTGGCAATGTTTAAGCTCGAAATGCGCGTTCGCGACTATGAATGTGATTTACAAGGGGTCGTGAATAATGCGGTATATCAGAATTATTTAGAGCATGCTCGCCATGAGTTTTTGTTGGCCAAGGAAATTAATTTCCCTGCTTTAGCCAAGCAGGGCATTGATTTAATGGTGGTGCGCTCCGAAATCGATTACAAAGCCTCATTACGCCCGCATGATGATTTTTATATGACGGTGGAAATGATTAAAGAAGGGCGAGTTAAAGTCATTTTTTTACAAAACATTTATCGTGCCGATGGCGCCTTAATGGTGTCTGCAAAAACCTATGGCGCAACCGTTAAGAATGGTCGCCCGGTTCGTTTGGTTGAAGAACTGGCCAGTTTGGTGGCAGGATGAAGGTTTTGCTGGGCGTGACTGGTGGCATTGCTGCCTATAAATCATTGGAATTGGTCCGTTTGTTTGTGAAATCGGGTCATCAGGTGCAGGTGGTCATGACGGCCGGCGCGAAAGAATTTATCCAGCCGTTATCTTTTCAGGCCTTGTCAGGCAACCCGGTTCGTGACCAGTTGTTTGATGAAAACCAAGAAGCCGGGATGGGGCACATCGAGCTGGCGCGCTGGGCTGATTTGATTGTGATAGCGCCTTGCTCGGCTGAGACGCTGGCAAAGCTAAGAATGGGGCGGGCGGATGATTTGTTGATGACGTTATGTCTGGCAACGGATCGTCCCATTCTGTTGGCACCTGCAATGAATCGTTTGATGTGGTTGAATGAAGCGACGCAAGACAATGTCGTACAATTGCAGCGACGTGGGTTTGAAATCCTGATGCCGGCAGAAGGTGAGCAGGCCTGTGGGGAAGTCGGAGCAGGTCGAATGCCGGAACCGGAAACGATTTTTTCCCAAGCCGTATCTTATGCCGAAAAGCAGCAAAAAAACGCCCAGGCCTGGTCAGAATTAATCCCTTTCTGGCAAGGTAAACGCCTTTTGATTACCGCCGGCCCCACTTTTGAAGACCTTGATCCAGTCAGATTTATCGGCAATCGTAGCTCCGGTAAAATGGGGTTTGCCATCGCAGAAGTTGCTTATAAACTGGGGGCGCAAGTAACGTTGATTGCAGGCCCTGTGGCCTTGAGCCTTTCTCCCGAGATGACCCGAGTGAATGTTCGAACGGCAGAAGAAATGTTTGAAGCGGTGCAGTCTTGTTACGCTCAACAGGATGTCTTTATCAGTGCCGCGGCCGTTGCCGATTTTCGACCAATCAATCAATCAACTCAAAAAATCAAGAAAACAACCGATCAAGATGCCATGACTTTACAGTTGGTCAAGAACCCCGATATTGTGGCATGGGTCGCTCAGCAGAAAGTTAAACCTTTCGTGGTTGGGTTTGCCGCAGAAACTGAAGATGTGCTAAGTTATGCACAATCCAAATTGAAACGAAAGCGACTGGATATGATTTGCGCCAACCAAGTTGGAAAAGGATTAGGGTTTGAATCAGATCAGAATGCTTTAACGTTAGTGACAGAAAATTCGGTTCAAGCGTTGAAATCTTCTAATAAGCAAGAACAGGCATTTGAATTGTTAAAATTCATCGCAACGTTTAAAATCATATCGTATTAAATGAAAATATTGAATGTAAAAAAGTACCAAATCAGGAGCAAGACATGCATCAGGTCAAACAGGGTTTTTTAGTTTTAATGTTAGGTGGGTTTTTATTAGCCGGTTGTTCTTTCAATGAGCCGACTGAGGCCTCCAAACAAGTGATGTTGGTAAAAGCGTACAATGTGACGGGATGTCAAAAGCTGGGCGATACAGTCGCTAGAGTGAAAGACTCTTTGGGAGGCGTTAAGTTCTCTGAGAAAGAAGTACAGGAAGAGCTGATTGTCATTGCTAAAAACGATGCCGCTAAAATGGGCGGAGATTCCATTGTTGCGGTTTCCGATGTTAAAGGTGGCGTGCAAAAATTTGCTATTTATCGTTGCGAAAAATAAGTTTTTTCTAGCCTAAAAAAAGACGGATTGAGTCTTTTAGGAATAAATAGCGTCAGTCCATGCATAGCAAGGATTGATGGTTGTTATTGTTTGGCGCCTTAAGTTTGGGTGTATAATTTTATGACTAAACAACCTAAAACGGATGGTAGGTTCAGTGACTAACGCTGTCAGCATGACTTCTGAAAATATACCATCGAGCCTAAAAAATACCTTTGGTAAGATGGTATCTAAACAGTTAGACAGCCTGTTATCAGAGATCACTGGCTTGAACCCTCAAACGACCTTTTGCTCTGATCTCGAGCCGTTTTATTACGTTCTTGAGTCGCTCTCTTATGTATCTGAATCTTATGGCCTATCTTCTTTTTCAAAAGTTCTCAATCAGCTGGAAAGTTTAATTTGGCGACCTAAGACCCGGTTGTTGCAAACTGAGAAAGCGGATTTTATCGGCTCGTTAACGAGTCTAAAAGAACAGGTTTTTGAAACAGAACATACTCCACAAAATGAATCACATTCTCCTCGTCTTTGTTTTTATGGTATTGAGCGTGAAGAAGTCGAAACCGTTGTGCAAAATACCTCTGAATTATTTTTACGCTATCGCACATTCAATAGTCTGTCAGACTTTAAAACCTTAGAAAGTGATGACATTTTAGTCTTTCGATTAACCGAGTCGGAACAGCAGATGATAGCGTGTTTTCACACGTTAACTTCCTTGGTCTTTTCAGTCGATCAAGCCATTTATCTGTTGCCGGAAGAAAATCTTTCCAGCCGATTGAAGCTGGCTTCTCAAGGCATTGAAAATCTCTTTATCTGGCCGAAAGAAGTATTTTATTTTAGGCGTTATTTTTTCCATTTGTATTATCAGGTATTACCTGTCTGCGCCCCTTTTAGTGTGCTTTTTGTCGGAACATCCGAACGCAGTGAAGCGCTTTGTACCCGTTTGATAGAATTTGGGGTTGAAGTACAAAAAGTCAGCGATAGTTTGACGGTCTTGGAGAAGGTGCAGGAAGTCACGCCGGATTTGGTCATGATGGATGCCGAGGAAGATGAATTTGATATCCAAGCATTAAGTGCCGCGATTCGGCAGTTTCCAAATGCAAAGCGCTTGATGATGCTTAGTTATCAAACCATTCCGGAGCGTTTAAGGCGTTTTAATCGTCTGGCACATTTCGAAGCGGATATTGCGGTGTCAAAGTTACAGACCGTAGATGAGGCATGTGCAGAAGTGTTGGCACGGTTAGCGCATCAACGAGAAGTGGTTTTTTTATCTTCTTCAGCGGATGAAGCCCTGCAAAAAACAGCGGATTTTAAAACGGGGTTGGATTTTCACAATATTGTGTCAGTGGCCGATAAGCAAGGGCGTATTATTGATGTCAATGACACTTTTTGTCGCATCAGTGGGTATACGCGGGAAGAGTTGCTCGGGCAAGATCATCGCAAGATTAATTCGGGGGTGCACTCGAAAGCATTTTTCAAAGAAATGTGGCAAACTATTTCTGCGGGTCTGCCTTGGACTGGAGAAGTCTGTAATCGTGCTAAAAATGGCGTACTCTATTGGGTGGAATCAAGTATTTTGCCGATTCTGGATGCTCATGGGCAGCCTCAAAAATACATTTCCATTCGAACAGATGTGACCCACTTAAAACAGACTGAGAAAAAGTTGATTGAGGCGCAAACTCTGGCAAAATTAGGCCATTGGGAAGCGAACTTGCTGACGGGAGCATTGGAGTGGTCTGATAATATTTATGATATTTTTGGCTTTGATAAGGCGCATTTTTCGCCCAGTGTGGAGGCCTTTAAACAAGCCGTCCACCCAGAGGATGTCGAACTGGTTGAGGCCAGTGAGCGTGAAGCTGCTATTTCAGGGGTTCATAACGTGGTACACAGGATTGTTCGCCCTGATGGTGAGGTTCGCTATGTACATGAACTGGGTCAAGGGCATCGTCAGGACGGAAAATTGGTTCGCTTGTCGGGTACCGTGCAAGACATTACCGATTTAAAAGAAACCGAAGCAGCGCTCAAAAAGAGTGAGCAGAGGTTGAGTTTGAGCCAGCGGTTTGCAAATATCGGAACCTGGGATTGGAATATCAAGACCAATGAACTTTTTTGGTCGGAGCGCATCAGTCCATTATTTGGTGGAGCGCAAGCAGAGCTGGACACCTGTTATGATAACTTTTTGAATGCTGTTCACCCGGATGATCGTCAAAAAGTAACCGAGGCGGTGACAAATTGTATTGAGTTTGGCGCCGAATACGATATTGAGCATCGGGTCATCTGGCAAGATGGGACGGTACGGTGGTTGCATGAATTGGGGGATACAGTTAAGGAACAAGACGGGAATCCGACGAATATGCTGGGTGTGGTTCAAGATATCACTCGTCGAAAAGAAGCAGAAGAAAATTTAATTCAAGCTCTTGAAAGAGCCGAGAAAGCCGATAAAGCAAAATCAGAATTTTTATCGAGTATGAGTCATGAGTTGCGGACGCCGTTAAACTCAATTATTGGGTTTTCCGACTTACTGAGTATGGCGGATTTGCCAGAAAAAGAGCAAGATCAGGTCAACCATATTTCTGAGAGTGGACACCACTTGCTGGCTTTGATTAATCAACTTTTAGAGTTGTCAAAAATTGAACAAGGCGAAGTGGAACTTAAGATGACGGATGTGGGGTTGGAAAATGTTATTCAGTATTGCCTTTCAACGGTTGCCCCGATGGCTCAAAAATATTTGGTGGATATAGAAAGGCCTGATCGGGTCGCGTTTAATTATCATGTTTATGCGGATGAAATAAAGTTAAAACAGGTGATGCTGAACTTTCTATCCAATGCGATTAAATATAATCGGCCGGAAGGGAAAGTGACTTTGTCTGCCCAGTTGTTGACGGGAAATAAACTTCGTATTTCTGTGCTTGATACGGGATATGGCATCCCAAAAGATAAGCAATCCAGTGTGTTTGATTCTTATGATCGACTGGGGCATGAGTCTTCTTCCATTGAAGGCACTGGCATTGGTTTGAATATCACGCAGCAGTTAGTTTTTTTGATGGGGGGGGATATCGGCTTTTCCAGTCAGGAAGATAAGGGGTCTTGTTTTTGGGTCGATTTTCCATTATCCAGTCTCACTCTCGAAAAGGGTCAGCAAGATGAAACGGTTGAACAGAAAGTTGCCCCCAGCGCTTTATTGAAAGTATTGTTGGTTGATAATCAACCTCAAAACATGCATGTCATGGCAGGGCTGGGTAAAACAGGAAAACTGATGGAGCTGAATGTGGCGCCTGATTTCGAGCTTGGAATGAATATGGTTCAAACGCTTAAACCCGATGTTGTTTTTGTAGGGATGGCTTTGACAAAAGACGCAACTCAGGCAGCCATCTCTAACATAAAACAGCTTTCCGTTTTTAAACAACACAAACCTTATCTCGTGTCCATCAATCATGCAGGGTTGGATGGCGTGGATAAGAAAGTGTCCTCTCCCTTGAAGGCGAGTGAAATACACATGTTGATTCATACTGTACAGGAGTCAAGAACATCATGACGCAGCTCTATAATGCCCGTGTTTTAGTAGTAGATGATCAACAGGTCAACTTAGATCTCGTAATGGATCTTTTGGCATTGGAAGGGTATGAAAATGTTGAACTGTTAAATGACCCTCTTCAGTTGAGTGCCGTTCTTGAAGCTCAATCCATTGATTTGATTTTGTTAGATATCAATATGCCAATTTTAGACGGGTTTGCGGCTTTAGCCATGATTAAACAGCATTACCACGAACAAGATGCGCCACCCGTGGTGATGTTGACAGCACAAAATGATCAAGAAAACCGTCTTCGGGCTTTAAAAAATGGTGCCAGTGATTATGTAATGAAGCCTTTTAACCGTTATGAGTTGCTCAAACGGATTGAAATTCAGCTTGAAAACTGGCAAATGAAAATGATGCTGAAAGAACAAAATCGATTACTTGAGCAGAAAGTACAAGAACGTACGCAAGCGTTGGAAGATGCACATCATGAAATTATTTATCGGTTGGGACGTGCTTCGGAATATCGTGATAATGAAACTGGAAATCATGTAAAACGTGTCAGTTATTTTTCCGAATTAATTGCAATTGAAGCGGGGTTGGAGGCTAAAGCCGCCCATATGATTCGAATTGCATCGCCGATGCATGATGTGGGAAAAATTGGGATTTCGGATACAATTATGATGAAACCCGGAAAGTTATCTCAAGAAGAGTACCTGGAAATGCAGCGACATGTTGAAATCGGAGGAGAAATTCTGGAAGGCCATGATTCAGATGTCTTGAGAACCGCCTATGAAATTGCTTTAACCCACCATGAAAAATATGATGGCAAGGGCTATCCTAAAGGGCTGTCAGGAAACGATATTCCGATTTCCGGACGAATTGTCGCGATTGCGGATGTCTTTGATGCCCTGACTTCTGAACGGCCTTATAAAGAAGCCTGGTCAATTGAAAAAGCGGTGCATTTAATTGAATCAGAAAAAAACAAACATTTTGATCCTAAATTAGTAGATTGTTTTTTTGCTGTGTTACCTGAGATTATCAAAATCAAAGAGAAATACTCAGATAAACCAGCTATTAATGCTTAATAAGTTTAGCCCTCTTCGGTTTTACCGTTTTGCTTGTTCTTGCATGAGGGGAATAACAATTGTTACACTGGTTTAAATTTCCAGCCATGTCATGGGGAACAATGATGCGATTATCTTTATTATCTTATTCAACCTTTTTAACTTTGCCATTTGTCTTTTCTCCTGTTCAGGCGTCCAATCAGTTGGCAGGGGGCGTTTGGTTCAACTATAACCAGTCATTACACTCCGGAGCAAGTGAGCCCAATAACGGCACCATCGGGGATGAGGCCTTGGTGTTGTATGCAGATGGTCAAGCCGAGAAAGGCCAAGGTAACTGGTCCTATTCTGCTGAATGGCGAATGGGGCCGGGTAGTTTTACCGACCCTGACAATAACTCAACGGGCGATCAAGCCGGGATGCATAAAGCCTGGGTGGGATTCGACTTCAATGAGTCTTATAAGTTGATTGTCGGGAAAAGCCAGGTACCGTTTGGCTGGAAAACCTATAATTTCTGGCCGGGTGATATGCTCCAGGGGGGCTATGGTGATCAAATGGATGTGGGGCTTAAACTACAGGGGCAACGTTCTAAGCTTCATTATGATATCGCTTACTTTCATCAGGATGATTGGGGGAAAACCAGTACCGATACCATGGATGACAACGGTCATTGGGGCGGCTGGGCTCCAAGCGGTTCTCTAAGCTCTTCTTTAAGTACTTACCGAAAAGTTCAAACCTGGGTGGCAAATGCCGATATTGATTTAACCACCAATCATACGGTAGGTGTGTCCCTGCAGGCGGGGCGGCTACATGAGTTTACCAAAACCGATGATGGTAAAGTCAATGGCGACCATTCGGCTGCGGTGATTTATTATAAAGGAACGTTTGGAAACACTTTCGTCAACGGAGAAGTGATTCAGACGCAAAGAAATTTGCCTGAAAACTATGCCAGTGCCAATGGGTTGGAGCGCAAGGTTGAAAATACACGTTATGCTTTTGAAGTCGGACGCTCCAGTGGCAATTGGACCTACTACTTGGATGCAAACTGGGCAGATCCTAAAACCAAAGGCAATAATGCAAGTTTGGTTTCGGCCTATGCTCCGGGCATTAAATATAACTATGGACCGGGTTGGATTTATGCGGAATATTTAACTCAGGACGGTTACATCGGTCGAAATGGGAATGTCGGTGAGGGCGACTTTTCAGCGTTGTATTTAACGATGGACTTTTATTTCTAGTGTTCGGGATTCAATCGATCTTGATAACACACACTCTTTTTGACAATCGAATATTATGATGAGGTTACTCGGATGAACCAATCCCCCACTTCAGAACCGGCACGATTGAACCCCCCTGTTTTTTTTACAGCTTCAGGCGTGATTGTTTTATTGTTGCTGTATGCCGCGTTTTTTCCAAAGCATGCTGATGGCGCTTTCAGCTTTTTACAAGGTGTGATTGTAGATAATGGCAGTTGGTTTTATGTTTTGACTGTCGCTATTATTTTAATCACCGTGGTGTTTCTGGGGCTGTCACGCTATGGGAATATTAAATTAGGCCCCGATCACGCATCACCCGATTATTCTAAAATTACCTGGTTCTCAATGCTATTTTCCGCAGGTATGGGGATTGGACTCATGTTTTTTGGGGTCGCGGAACCGGTGATGCACTTTCTGGCACCGCCTGTTGGCGATCCGCAAACCATTGAAGCGGCGCGTCAAGCCATGCGAATTACCTTTTTTCATTGGGGGCTTCACGCTTGGGCTATTTATGCGATTGTGGCATTGATTTTAGCGTTCTTCAGTTACCGACATGGATTGCCGTTAACGTTACGCTCGGCTTTATACCCTCTGATTGGTGAACGTATTTATGGACCGATAGGGCATGCAGTGGATGTGTTTGCTGTGATTGGAACGGTGTTCGGGATTGCTACCTCCTTGGGATATGGCGTGTTGCAAATGAACACAGGATTGAATTATTTATTTGATGTGCCTGTCGGGGTGATTGCTCAAGTGATTTTAATCGCAGCGGTAACGGCTTTAGCTGGAGTTTCTGTTGTAACGGGGCTCGATAAAGGGATCCGTCGTTTATCAGAGTTGAATATGAGTTTGGCCGTTATTTTAATGCTGTTGGTGTTATTTTTAGGCTCAACCACTTTCTTGATGCAAGCTTTAATTCAGAATGCAGGGGCGTATTTATCAGACATCGTTCGGGTGACATTTAATCTATTCGCCTATGAAAAAACAGACTGGATTGGTGGTTGGACGATATTTTATTGGGCATGGTGGCTAGCGTGGGCGCCTTTTGTCGGGCTATTTATTGCGCGTGTGTCACGAGGCCGAAGTATTCGAGAATTTGTGACCGGTGTCCTGTTCGTTCCTGTCGGGTTCAGTATGATGTGGTTTACCTTTTTTGGAAATTCAGCCATTGATATGATTTTGAATGGAGGGCTGGATAGTTTAGGTAAAGCCGTATCCAATGATGTTGCCATCGCTTTGTTTGCTTTTTTGGATCAGTTTCCTTTTGGTTCTGTATTGTCGTTTATTGCGATTTTAATGGTGATTATTTTCTTCGTCACGTCAGCCGATTCCGGCGCTTTGGTGGTGAATATGCTTTGTTCCAATGGACGAGATGATACGCCTATCTGGCAACGGCTTTACTGGGTGGTCGGGGTTGGCTTGATTGCCGCGATTCTCTTGCTTGCCGGGGGGTTAGGTGCTTTACAAACGTTGACGATTGCCAGTGCCTTGCCGTTTTCAATTGTGTTGCTGATTGCGACTTATGGTTTGATTATGGCATTAAGGGTTGATATCGCCAAACGTGACAGTCTGCAGATGAATGTCGCACCAACACCACCTGCTTCCGCCGATGGTAACTGGAAAGAACGTTTGCACAATATAGTTGATTACCCCAGTAAATCGGTTGTGAGTCGTTATATTCAAAGTGTGGCGCGTCCAGCATGCGAAGAGGTTGCGGAGGAACTGAAAGCACAGGAATTGCATGCTTTGGTGGAAAATGAAAAAGACAATGATCGAGTCCGCTTGATTGTTCGCCACGGTGAAGAGGCCGACTTTATTTATGAAATTCGTAGTCGTTCCCATTTAAAACCGGAATTTACGCAAGTCGAAACCGCGATCGATGAAATGGATGAGTCGGCGCGTTATTATCGCGCTGAAATTCATTTACGAGAAGGCGGGCAGGACTATGATGTCATGGGGTGGTCAAAACAAGCCATTATCCATGATATTATTGACCATTATCATAAACATATGCATTTTTTGCATGTGTTACGTTAACCCTAGCATTGTTAACATATGACCATAAAAAAGCCCGTTAATTAACGGGCTTTTTTTATGACTTGAAATTGACTAAGAAGATCTTAGTGTGAACATAATAAGGATTCTTTAGATCACTTAATAAGGTAAAAAAACAGCCAGGCCTGGCCAATCTTATGTGGCCTTGCGTTGATGGCTTAAAAAGAGTCTTTCCCCGACAAAAATCAACCCTAACCCTATTAGGGCGGCGTAAATGACAAAGGGGTCGGTTTGAAATTTAACCGCAATCAACGCGACGAGAATGACGATGTCTAAAACGATAGCCGTTATTAAAATGGCGGCACTGGCATTCACTTTCTGGCGAAGAAAACGCAATACCCCCCAGTGAATGGCAATGTCCATCAAGAGATAGAAGATCGCACCTAAGGCAGCAATGCGGCTGAGATCAAAAAAGGCTGTTAAGAGCATTGCAATGACAATGGTATATACCAAGGTATGTTTTTGCAGGTCTCCGGGCATGCCAAAATGTCGATGGGGAACCAATTTCATCTCGGTTAGCATTGCCAACATTCGGCTCACGGCAAATACGCTGGCAATCACACCGGAAACCGTTGCGATGATTGCAAATACCACAGTAAACCATAACCCGGCATCACCAAAAGCGGGTCTAGATGCCTCAGCCAATGCATAATCTTTGGCTTGAACAATTTCTTCAATGCTTAAGTTGGCACCAATCGAGAAAGTTACCAGCATATATAAAACCAGACAAAGTGAAATCGAAATCACAATGGCTCTGCCGACATTTTTATGAGGGTGTTCAACCTCTCCGCCGCTGTTGGTGATGGTGGTAAAGCCTTTGTAAGCAAGCACGGCTAAAGCCACAGCGCCTAAAAAATCTCCGCTGCTTGACGCCGCCGGGGGGGAGGCTGAAATGCTTTCAAAAGACAAACCGGAAACCCATAATCCCGCGAGCGCAAAAACGACAAGCCCGCCAATTTTGATGAATGCCATGAAAAAAGAAAACCGTTCAATAAATCGATTGCTTAAGATATTGATGAAAAAAGCAATGAGCAACAACCCAATCCCTAAAGCCGGAATCATCCAGTCAGGGTATTGGTCGGCATTAAATAATTCCATGGTATAAGTGCCGAAGGTTCTGGCCACCAAGCTCTCATTAATGACCATTGAAAAATACATTAATAATGCACCGGCACCGGTCATGACGGTTTTGCCGTAGGCTTTTTTAAGAAACATTGCAATCCCCCCGGCAGAGGGATAGGCATTTGCCATTTTGACATAGGAATAAGCGCTGAACCCAGCCACAATGGCGGCGGCTAGAAAGGCAAGAGGAAACCAGCTTTTGGCCAATTCTGCGACTTGTCCGGTTAAGGCAAAAATGCCGGCACCAATCATAACGCCCGTTCCCATGGCAACGGCACCGGTTAAGGTTAAGCTGTTGGACTGGTAATGCGTTGATTTCATCTGAGAGTGTTCCATAAGTTCCTCTTTTTTTGATGGTAATCTGTCGAAGTTAAGGGGGTGTATTTTTAAGGGCTTAATGCCAAAAAGCCTGACCCAGCATGCCGAAGCAAAACCCGAGAATGGCACCTAAAGGGGGTGCCCAATGGCGCTGCATTTTAGATTGTGGCGCAATATCTTGGAAAATGAGATACAGAATACCGCCGGATGCAAACAGCATCACGGCACCCAACAGCAAGGTGTTTTCGCTTAAATAATGCCAGCCGATGATAGCGATGATGGGACCGATCAACGCCAGAATACCCATAAACCCTAAAATTCGTTTTTTGCTGGCATCCGGCTTGTTGAGCAGTTCCCGGTAGGCGTTGAAACCTTCCGGCAGGTTTTGTAGTCCAATAAATAGCGCCAGTAAAGGAGCCGAGGCAGCTCCGATCGCAAAGGCTCCACCCAAAGCCAGTGATTCGGGCAGGTAGTCAAGCAACATCGCTGTAAACTGCGGTTTTTCTCTTCGTTTGGTGCCTAAATAACGTTCCATCAAGAAGAAAAAAATGCCTCCCAGTAAAAAGAGACCGACACTCCAGAAATCTTGATTGACGTAATGCTTGCCTTCCGGCACCAGCACCAGTGCAACAGCAGCTATCAGAATACCCCCACCAAATGCAATAATGCCATGACGCAGTTCATTTTCTAACCACTGAGGTCGAATGTTTTCAAAATAACCCAGGAAACCGCCGAGCGGAATACAGGCTCCGGCAAATAAAGTATAGAGAATGATTTGAGTCAGTTCGGTCATAACGGTTACTTGCTTAAAATGAATTAAACCTATCGTAATTTAAATTCGGCAGGTAAGCAAAAATTGTTATTTTTTTATAAAGCCCCAACCTAAGCAAGTCGATTTTTATTGTAAAATACGTTGATTCAAAATCAGAAGGGTAAAAACATGACGATGCAAGTACAGTACAAAATTCTTGATTCTCGTTTAGGGCATGAAATAGAGATGCCACATTATGGTACTAAAGGTTCTGCAGGGTTGGATTTAAGAGCTTGTATTGAGAAAGACATGATGATTGAACCCGGGCAAACTGTTTTGATCCCGACTGGGATGGCGATTCATCTGGATGATCCCGGTTTGGCTGCCATGTTATTGCCTCGTTCCGGGTTGGGTCACAAGCATGGTATTGTGTTGGGTAATCTGGTGGGGTTAATTGATTCGGATTATCAAGGCCCGTTGATGGTGTCTTGCTGGAATCGAAGTGAGGAGGCCTATAAGATCGCTGTGGGTGACCGAATCGCTCAAATGGTCATTGTCCCCGTTCTTCAACCCGTCTTTACTCAGGTGGAAGAGTTTGGCGATGCAACGGAACGAGGTGATGGTGGGTTTGGTCACACGGGAACCCGCTAAATTGTCATTTTTTTGCAATGGCGGTCCACTAAAATCAATCGATAACGTTTAATAAACACTCAGGTAATGAAATGTCACACGTTGAGCCCAGCATTTTTAGAACCTATGATATTCGGGGTATCGTTGACCAAGCTTTAACGGAAGAAACGGTTGAACTGATCGGCAAGGCTTTGGGAACAGAACTGGTTCGTCAGCAAGCCAAGGATATCGTTTTGGGGCGAGATGGTCGTTTATCTGGAGAACGCTTTTCAAAGGCCATCACAAAAGGGCTTGTTTCTGTCGGTGTGAATGTGGTTGACTTAGGTCAGGTGACGACATCAATGGTGTATTTTGCGGCAGAAACCCTGCCAAATCTAAATTCCTGTGTGGTGATCACCGGTTCTCATAACCCGCCAAATTATAATGGCATCAAAATGGTGATAAATGGTCTGACGTTGTATGGAGAGTATATTCAAGCCCTGCTTGAGCGAATCCAGCAGACAGATTTTGTCATGAGTGCCCGGCTGGGACAGTATTCACGCTATGATATTGCTGTTGACTATCAGCAAAGCATTGTCGAGAAAATTCAGCTGGCACGCCCGTTGAAAGTCGTTGTCGATGCTGGAAATGGCATTGCTGGTGCCTATGCCCCAGCAATCCTTCGCCGATTGGGTTGTGAGGTGATTGAGTTATTCTGCGATGTGGACGGACGCTTTCCCAATCATCATCCCGATCCCGCTAAGCTTGAAAACCTGAAAGACTTATCTCAGAAAGTCATCGAGACACACGCCGATATTGGTTTTGCTTTTGATGGTGATGGAGATCGTTGCGGGGTGGTTGATCACCAAGGGGGCGTGCTATATCCAGATCGACAAATGATGTTGTTTGCTCGAGATATTTTGAACCGACAACCCGGTGCGGAAATCTTGTATGACATTAAATGTACCGCTTTGTTACCGAAAGTGATTCATGAAGCCGGCGGCAAGCCTACAATGTGGAAAACAGGACACTCTTTTATGAAGGCAAAGATGCGAGAGTCCGGTGCCGCCTTGGGGGGAGAAGTATCCGGGCATATGTTTTTTAAAGAACGTTGGTATGGGTTTGATGATGGCATTTATACCGCTGCCCGGATGTTGGAAATTGTCGCTAAGCAAACGTTGTCAACGTCGGAATTGTTCAACCAACTGCCAAATGCCTATAATACGCCGGAGATTGATATTCCCTTTGCAGAGGGTGAGCACTATGCTTTTATGAAGAAAATTGAAGCTATCGCCGAGTTTCCCGAGGCCAAAATTTTTGCTTTAGATGGTATTCGCGCCGATTTCAAAGATGGCTGGGGGCTTATTCGCCCTTCGAATACCTCTCCCGTTATCGTGCTACGTTTTGAAGGGGAAACGCCACAAGCATTACAACGCATTCAGCAACAGTTTAAAACGCTGATGTTAAAAGTGGATCCAACTCTTTCATTGCCTTTTTAATCGGCGTATTAACATCTGATAATGTTGGTGGATTTACGGAGTTTTTTATTGTGAAATAAAGGTTTGCTGATTAGAATACAGCTTACTCAATTCAATTAAAAGTGAATCAAATAACCATGCAAGAACGATTAAGAGCTGGCTTAAAAGCGATACAAGGGGTGAAGATCCCTGACTTACCAAAAGAAATCATGGAGTTAGATGCAGCTCTTAGCAGTAAATTCCCCAATAACCAAGCCATAACGGATATTATTGAAAGTAATACGAAGTTGTCAGGTGAAGTGTTAAGGATTGTGAACTCACCCGTTATGAAACTCAAAACGCCAGTGAAGTCGATCCGTGAGTCGGTAGATGTGCTTGGTTATGTCAATTTAAGAAACCTAGTGATCTCGGCAGCGATTAAAAATTTATTTAATACTCATGAAGTTGAAGGCATTATCGAGCATTCGAAAGATGTGGCATTTTGTTGTGCCGAACTCTCTGAATACATTGCTGATATTTCACGTGATGAAGCTTATTTATTAGGGCTTTTTCATAATGGGGGCAGTTTGTTGTTGGCGACCAAAGATTCGGATAATTATGACAAAATGTTTTCACGTTTAAATACGCATCCTATTTCAGGCGTTCAAAAAGAAATCGATGCCTATGGTGCCAGTCATGCCGACATAGGTATTTTGTTGGGGCAGAAATGGAAGCTTCCGGTAGAAATGCTGAACGCGATTATGTTGCATCATATTCCTGAAAATAATGTCGGAAAGGATAAGATTCGAGGCATGATTGCCATGTTGAAAGTTGCAAATGTGGTTGTCAATGAAGTTTCTTATGGCGCTTATATGACAGAAGAGGCGCGTGACTATATGGCAGAAGGGCAAGAAGAATTGATGTTGGAACCCGCTGTCGTGAACCAATTACGCCGTGTTTTAATCAGTTCTTCATAACGTCTAAGTTTCGATAAAAGTGCGGATCTTCTGAACGGCTAGTTTTAATTGATCTTCTGTGGTGGTATACGCCAACCGAACATGCTGGTTCGCTTTGTAAATGCCAAAGTCCGTTCCGGGCGTAATCGCCACGCCTGTTTGTGCCAGTAATCTTGAGCAGAACTGTTCCGAATTATCCGTGTAGTTTGAAACATCCCAATAAAGATAAAAGGCTCCTTGAGGTAAGATGCTCGGTGCGATGCCGGCTTTTTCCATGGTTTGAAACAGGGTGTTGCGCCGACTTTCAAACACGTTTCGGCGTGCTTCCAGCTGCGTTAAAGCATCTTGCTCCAAAACCCTTAAAGCACCATATTGCGACGGGGTTGGGGCAGAGAGGAACAGGTTTTGCCCCAGCCGTTCCAATACAGACATCAAGTGAGCAGGCGCTACCAACCATCCCAAGCGCCAACCGGTCATATTGAAAAACTTAGAAAAAGAGTTAATCACAATCACGTTCTCGGGTAATGAGCTATGGCTTAAAATCGATTCAGGCGGACGTTCATAAACCAGCCCTTGATAGATTTCATCGACTAAAAAGTAAGCATTTTTCGTTGCCGCAAATTTCGCCATTTTGATCAGTTCATCCTGTTCAATCACGGTACCACTTGGGTTTGCCGGGCTGGCAACCATCACGACTTTGATGCCCTCTTGCCAGTGAGCTTTGAGATGTGACAAGGTCAGTTGATAGTGACTGTCAGCATCGACCGGCAATAACACTAATTGCCCCCGTAATAGCTGCACAAATTGACGATTGCAGGGGTACGCCGGATCTGACATGAGTGCTTTATCTCCCGGGTTGAGCAGGGCGGTCAGCACTAACTGTAACGCCGATGAGGAGCCGGGTGTCAGCATGATGTTTTCGCTTTTAACTTCGGCATGATAGAAGCTGGCATAAAATGCACTGAGTTTTTGACGGAGTTCTGGTAAGCCTAACGTGGGGGTATAGTGCGTTTTCCCTTGGTCTAAAGCTTTTTTGACCGCAGTGTGAACACAGTCAAGCGACTCGAAATCAGGTTCGCCAATTTCCATATGGATAATGTCTCTGCCTTGTTGTTCAAGCGCTTTGGCTTCGCCTAAAATTTTCATCACCCGGAAAGGTTGAATCATTTTAGCCTGATCTGCAATGGAGGGGGTAAAGTCGGTCATAAAAGCTCTTCAAATCGGTAAGGTAACTTATCCTATCATGTCTTTTATGGTTTTCTAGACGACTCTCCCGATTCATACTTAAAAATAGCAAATGAGATTGACTCGGGAATGTTAAAATAACGCTTTATTTTAGATAGGCTTATAAGGCGAAAATTAGCCAGGCCTGGTCATTTTAGGAGAAGATATGCCTTCATTTGATATTGTTTCGGAATTAGACCAACATGAATTAACCAATGCAGTCGATCAAGCCAATAAAGAAGTGACAACGCGTTATGATTTTAAAGGAACCGATTCTAGTTTTGAGCTAAAAGAATCTAAGGTAACGTTAAAAACCGAGTCAGAATTTCAATTGCAGCAAATGCTGAATATCTTGATTGAAAAAGCCAATCGCCGTGGAATTGATGTGAAGTGTATGGAGATTAAGGATCCGGAAGTTCAGTTGAAAACCGCCAAGCAAACAGTTGAAATGAAAGAAGGGTTGGATGCCGCTTTGGCTAAAAAAATCATTAAAGCCATTAAAGAATCGAAATTGAAAGTGCAGGCTGCAAAGCAGGAAGATTCGATTCGTGTGACGGGCAAAAAACGGGATGATTTACAAGGGGTAATGCAATTGTTGAAAGGCATGGAAGACCTCGAAATGCCATTGCAGTTTAATAACTTCAGAGATTAATCTGTCTGATTGACTCAATATAATGTCTGATTGGTCGATACCTTATTTAAGCTTTCACTTAAAATGAAGCTTTCTAAATCATAAAACAGAAATTGCCAAAGCAATTCGATCAGGCTAATAAGCCGTCACCGTTCATCGACCAGAAATGAAAGTGTGATTCTACGACATCGTGCAAGTTCGCTTGTTGCGGTTAAACAAGGGAAATTTGTTTAATAACGTATCGTGGAGCACTCAAAAATGATTATTCAATCCTCCGCTGTTCGTCTGGAACAGCAACATCAGTTTGACTCGTCTTTGTCAGAAAGACAAACTTTAGCTGTTGGCGAAAAGATTCGTCCACAGTTACTGACCCATAGTGAGCGGCGAGTTGCATTTCAACAAACAGAGCGCTTTGATTATTCACATCAAAAGCAACGCCAGTTTGAATCCACCAGCCAAGTCACTCGGGGCCAACAAGAAACGATTCTCACGCAGAATCGGGTTGTGCAAGAGTTGGCGCAATTAAGTTTGGCCGGTGAATCGGCTTTAGTGGCGTCTCAAAGGGCATTTCCTGCCAGCGACAGAACCAGTATTGAAATCAGTGGTGACGTCACTTTTGATTTTATGTATCAACTTCATCTGAAAACGTCGTCTTTTTCAGCCATGTCGGCCATCGGTCAAGTCGTATTAAATGACGGGCGGTCAATCAATTTCAAATTGTTCACCTCGCATTCCGCACAAACCGAAGTGACAGCGGAAAGCAAAGCATCGCTAAGTGTGGCGATGATGCAAGATCCTCTAGTCATAAATTTTGGAACAGAGTCGGTGACTTTGCGGGATCAAATATTTGAATTTGATCTGCAAGCAGAAGGCGAGCAACAGCACTTTGCACAGTTAGGATCGGGAAGTGGTTTTCTGGTTTTTGATGAAAATCAAGATGGTCAAGTCAATGACGGTACGGAGTTGTTTGGCGCGCAAAGTGGCAAGCCTTTCGCAGACCTGGCAGCATTTGATGTCGACGGCAACGGTTGGATTGATGAAGCTGACCCTGTTTTTCAACATTTAAAATTGTGGACGGATCAGTCAGATCAAACCCATTTGGTGAGTTTGGCTTCGAAAGAGATCGGCGCAATTTATCTGGGCAATGTCGCACAGGGCGAAGACTTAATGAGCCAGCAAGGTGAAAGGCTTGGGCATCTAAAATCGGCAGGGATTGTACTGATGCAAGATGGGGCGGTTCGAACGGCACAAGCCATTGATTTGGCAGAACGTCAACCTCCAGAAAATTTCAAGCAACACGCTTTTTTATCTGTTTCTCAGCAACAAGTGTTAAAGAAATTTAGCGAAGCTATGAATGAACTACAGAAAATGACATCAGAGCGAAAGGTTGAAACAGACGATTCAAAGAGGCCTTTTGTTTCTTTAGGATGGGGACAAGAAACTGCTCACGGTGACGGTGCCAGAAGTTTTTTTGAACAATTGCGAGAGCAAATTCAAAAAAGGATTGAGCAGCGTAAAGCCATTTTAGATCGGATTCAACAACGTTACTCTGCTTGAAAATGAAAAGCCTTCTTGAAGAAAGCTTTTTTCTTTAAGTGTTTTTGTCTTTGAGCATGTGAAGTGCTTCTGGAGGCACCATCTGTTTGATTTGGTTTAGGCTTTCATCCATCCATTCCAAAAACTTTTGAATTTCTAATATTTGGACGGTTTCATCTACAAATGTAATGGCCGTTTGTACCTGGCCCGCTCTGTTTTCAGGAAGCATTGAAAATTTTGCAAAATTTAAATGACGGTTCAGCGCAATGACCAAAACAAATAGTTCAGGTGAGTGCTGGTACGCTTCTTTAATTTCGAAAAGACGAGAAACGATAATGCGACTTAGTCCGTCTTCGACAATCTTAGGTTCCATTAAAAAATCATGACCGTTATAGCGTACCAAGAGTTGAGTGGATGAAATTTTTTGAGTCGTAAACCCATTGTTTTGTAAGGTGGTTACAAGCGTTTCTGTGGCTTCAGAATTGTTTTGATGTTGTAAATTAATGATGTCTTCCGTCGAAAGACGGTGTGGCAAGGTGTCACATCCTGTTAAAAATACCAACGTCAGCAATACTAAACTTAACCGTTTCATGCCTATTCCTTTTAAGTTGTTTGAGGGTGCCGTGATTGTAACGGCACATGGTCGCTACCACAAGTGAAAGCTTTAACGGACAGTTTGGTATCATAGCCCTTTTTAAACGATTAAAAATGGTAAAATTGTTACGTTATTTTTAGATGATCGGATTCGATTCAACCGGTTGTTTATTTTTCTTTTATAACCTTAAGAGTCCGTCATGAGAGTTCAAAAAACCATGAATTTAAATAAAGCCCAAGCACAGAATATTGCCTCCGTTTTAGCCGAAGCCTTGCCTTATATCCAACGTTTTTCCGGAAAAACAATCGTTGTGAAATATGGTGGCAATGCGATGACGGAAGAAGCGTTGAAAAATGGCTTTGCTCGTGACATCGTGTTGATGAAACTTGTCGGCATGAACCCCGTGGTGGTGCATGGCGGGGGGCCGCAAATCGGAAATTTGCTTGAGCGAGTCGGGAAAGAATCCGAGTTTATTCAAGGAATGCGAGTGACGGATGCCGAGACCATGGATATTGTTGAAATGGTGTTGGGTGGTATGGTCAACAAGGAAATTGTTAACCTGATTCATCAGCACAACGGTAATGCGGTCGGGTTAACGGGAAAAGACGGCAATTTAATTCGTGCCAGAAAAATGGAAATGACCGCTTTCAATGAAGATTTAAATGCACCGGAACTGATTGATTTAGGGCATGTTGGTGAAGTAGAGCGTATTAATACCAAAGTATTGGATATGTTGATTCAGGACGATTTTATTCCGGTGATTGCTCCTGTTGGGGTCGACCAGCAAGGCCATTCCTATAATATTAATGCTGATTTAGTCGCAGGCAAAGTTGCCGAAGCATTACAGGCAGAAAAGTTGATGCTGCTAACCAATACGCCCGGCTTATTGGATAAAAAAGGGGAGCTGTTAACCGGGTTAAATGCAGATTCGGTCGCGGCATTGATTGAAGATGGAACGATTTATGGCGGGATGTTGCCTAAAATACAATGTGCTTTGGATGCCGTACAAAATGGTGTTGAATCTGCTCATATTATTGATGGTCGCGTAGAGCATGCAGTCATGCTGGAAGTCTTTACTGATGAAGGGGTCGGGACATTAATTACCTCTCATTAAGCTTAAGCTGTTCAATGCCTTAGTTTTATGGAGAGCCTCTCTGAACAACTTGTTTTGTTTGTTATTTCTCTCGTGGCGAACTTGCTCTCTGCCTTAGCGGGAGGTGGAGCAGGATTGCTTCAATTGCCGGCACTTTTATTTCTTGGGTTGCCTTTCAGTGTGGCACTGGCAACGCATAAAGTAGCCAGTGTTTTTCTGGGCATCGGGGCGACCTCTCGGCATATTCATTCTTCCAAACTGAGTTTGCGTTTTATCCTGGTTGTTTTAGTGTTTGGGCTTCCTGGAGTTGTATTAGGAGCCAATTTAATTTTGCAGCTGGATGATCGTTTGGCACAGATTGCACTGGGTGCGCTTACTTTAGGGCTGGGTATCTATTCTGGTCTAAAACCTGAACTCGGTCAGGTTGCTTTGGCAAAACATCAAAATCTTCCCGGCCTGATATTTGGGGGAATGGTGTTGTTCTTAATCGGTGTTCTAAACGGCTCCTTGACTTCTGGGACTGGCTTATTCGTTACGATTTGGCTTATTGTCTGGTTTGGATTTGATTATAAAACGGCGGTTGCATATACCTTGGTGCTGGTCGGCATTTTCTGGAATGGAGTGGGTGCCTGGACATTGGGGATGCAAGAACAAATTGAATGGAGTTGGCTGCCTGCTCTCATTTTAGGCTCGTTAATCGGGGGCTATCTTGGCGCGCACTTTTCAATTGTGCGTGGCAATCAATTGGTTAAGCGTAGTTTTGAAGTAATCACAATTTTGGTTGGCATTGCCTTGATTGCGAAAGCCGTTTAGCTTGTTTTAGGCATAAAAAAACTGGGCAGAACCCAGTTTATGGTTTTAGTTTATGTCTCTTTGTTTAAAACTCACTCCATTCATCCGTACTGGTCTCTTTGGGGTGTGATGGTGCGAGTTTTTGTGTTCCTTTGTCCTCAGTTGCTTTTGCCTGACTCGGCTTGCTTGCTCCTGAACTCTGTTTGGGAGTTGTTTTGGGTTTATCTTGAGTCAGTTTGGGAGCCGGGGTTGATTTCATTGCTTGTGGTTGCTGAGCGACCTGGCGTGTTCGATTATTTGCCAATGTTTGTTCGACTTGCGTGAGGCTGTGAATTACTTCTTCACTCGCTTTATCAAGGTTGCTGAATTCTTTTTTGATGCTTTCAATATCATTTACCTGATGCGCTTCAAGGATGCGTTTAATGGTTGCATGGAGTTCTGCGTGCCATTTTTCCATAGTTTGCATTTCTGGCATGTTGCTATATTGCTGGCCTTCCGGTCCATAGAACCATTGCCCTAATGCACATTTGTGATGATCGGTCGCTGCCTCTTTATCAAACTCAACGTGTACGCCTTCAACATATGCAGTGACCAGCCCTTTCCATTGACTGTGGGCACGTTTGGCGTTGGCAAATGTAAATTCACCGGTTTGCATCGCTGTGTTGAACCCGATTTGGTTAAGGTCTATTTTAAACGTGCTGATGACGTTGTTAACGTCTTCTGCAAGTCTGCTCATATCTGTAGTTCTTTCTGCGGTTTCATCAACCAGAGCGGAGTTTTGTTGTGTGACTTGGTCAATGCTGCTGATGGCAATATTAACTTGTTCAACGCCTTTCGCTTGCTCTGCCGTTGTTTGTGAGATCTCACTGACATAGCTTCCAATTTTAGCGATAGAATCGTTGATTAACTCTAAAGCTTTACCTGATTCGTCTGCAAGCTTGGCGCCTTCATGAACTTTTTCAACTGTATTATCAATCAGTTGTCGAATATCTTTTGCCGCTTCAGCAGACTTTCCTGCAAGACTTCTCACTTCACCTGCCACAACAGCAAAACCACGTCCATGGTCTCCAGCACGTGCTGCCTCAACGGCCGCATTAAGTGCCAATAAATTGGTTTGGAATGCAATGCTGTCGATCAAAGTCGTAATTTCAGAAATTTTCGTGCTGGCCTCATTGATCTCATTGATCGAGGTAATTGTTTTTTGAACGACTTGGTTTGCATCCTGCGCTTCGACTAAAGATTCATTGGCCGCTTCATTCGCTTCTTTGGCATTGTTAGCCGTTTGTTGAATCGTCGAAGTAATTTGTTCCATGCTGGCTGCCGTTTCTTCCAGTGACGCGGCTTGCTGTTGTGTACGGGCGGACAGGTCGGAAATATCCTGCGAAATTTTAATGGTTCCATCCGACAATTTTTTAATGGAATAGTTTGATTGTGATAGCAAACTTCCGATATTGGTGACGGAGTTGTTGATCCCTGCCTTTAAGACAGCCAGTGTACCGTTGGTTTCCATTTCGATACGCTTTTTCAAGTCACCGGTGCCTTGTGCAATCATCACTTGAGTCGTTTCTTGAATAACCGCTTCCAGTTGATCTAAAGAAGCATTGATATTATTTTTAAGTTCTTTTATTTCTCCTGCTGCATCAGCGGTAATCCGTCTTCCAAAGAATCCTTGAGCAACCTGAGACATCAATTCATTCACTTCATAGAAGACTCCTTTTAAGATTGCCATTGCCGCTTCGGCGTCTTGCATCGCTTCTTTAAAGTCTCCTTGAGTTTCGTGGTTTGATTCGTAACTGAAGTTCCCAGAACGGATTTCTTTTAAAATGCCTCGAACTTCTCCAAAGGTTCTTTGAAGCATTCTTGAGGCTTCGTTCAAGTTGGTTTTCATTACATTGAAGTCACCCTCCATTGGGATAATGGTCTGGGTGTTGAGATGGCCTTCTGACATGTCTTTCAACATACGGCCTGCTTCGCCAAGTGAAACTTGTGCCGCTTGCATTTGTTCGTTATACGCTTTGGCAAGTTCTCCCATTTCATCTTCGCGAGTGTTGTCTACACGTGTACTCAAATCTCCTGAAACGGTTGCTTGGTTCATGCTGCCGACAATTTTTCGTAAGGGCTTGATTACGTTATTTCGGGTAATCAATAAGAATATAATGATTAACACCAACATGGAAAGAGTGACTTTGACAACGGATGAAATCGCGGCTTCTAAACTCAATTTATTGAGCGTGTTGATTTGTGATAAATCTTCGATAAAGATGTGATATCCCACCAAACTCTGATTGGTGTCAATGATCGGCATCATGGCATAAAAATCAGTCTGTGTGGTTAAGAACCCCTGGCTTTTCAGTTGGTTTAAATTAATGCCAGAGAGTTTCTTGACAGTTTCGGGTGCAAAATCTTTGGTACTGGCCAAGGTTAAGTTACCAAATTTGGGGTTGTCTTTGGCTTTGGTGGCAATATCTAACGCATTTGGGGTAAACAGAGAAACATAGCTTATATTATCTTCTTTAAAGTGTTTCACCAATGCCTTGATGCTAGACACGACTTCAACCGACCCTAAAAACTCACTTCCATCTTCACTGAAAATAGGCGACAGGCTTCGAATTGCCGCGCCTGCTCGACCCAACTCAATGCCCATTACCGTGGTTTTTTTATCTCTCACTTGATTGACGGTATAACGGAATGACGTTAAATCATCGCCTTGTTTTTTTCGCCACGAACGGACAAATGAGCGCCCTTGTGCATCGTGAATGTGCGCGCGAACCGTTTGTCCTGAGATGTTTTTGATAAAGTCTAATTCTTTTTTCAGTGCAGCTCTTGCCATTTCGCTTGAACCACTTTCAAGCGCGGAAATGATGCCGGAATTGGATGCCAATCCCAAAGCGGTATTTAAGCTGGTTCTTTCCATTTTTTGGACGTAACTTTTGGCATCTTTCTTGATTTGCTGACTCCGAACCTTGCTGTTTTCAGCCTGGGTTTCAACATAGGTTGAGTTGGCGATGACGGCGCTCACCAAAAAACCCACTATGATCAAAAAGAAGCCTGTCGTTGCCAACTTTCCCATAATGCTGAATTTTCGGAAAGGGTTCATTTTCAAGCGTCGGTATTCCGAGGCTTTATAAATATGCCCTTCTTTAATGACGAGTTTGCCGGCATTGATGTCTTTATAGGCTTGGGAGGCAAGCTTGATTTGTTCTGCGGTAGCCGGTGTTCTGACGGAAATATATCCGGTGATTTTATTGTTTTCAACAATAGGCGCGGCGTTGGCATTTACCCAGTAGTTTCGGCCATCTTTAGTACGATTTTCTACAATTTGTGTCCAGGGTTTTCCGGCTTGAAGGGTCTCCCAAAAATCTTTGAAAACGGCTTTAGGTACATCCGGATGGCGCAAGATATTATGGGGTTGGCCAATGATTTCATCGGCTTTATAGCCACTGATTTCAATAAATTCTGAGTTTGCTTCTAAAATAGTACCGCGGGTGTCTGTGCGGGAAATAATGCGATAATGTTCAGGAATGGTGACTTGTTCATCAATAATCGGTTTGTTTGGATTTGTCATGTTAACGCCTCAAAGAGTATCCATTGTTTTTAAATTGTTATTTAATGGGTCTAGCAATTGTCGTGCCTGTCTAACGTGTTGATAATAAAATAAAGTTAAGAAGTTTCCTTACAGGAAGCCAGGGTAATGTCCTTTGGTCGAATAAAATTAATGAGTTTGGCATCTCCCGTTGATATGTCTTGCCATTCATGTGGCAGAATAAAGTGTGCCAGAGAGGCTGTTGGAAACAATTCTGGTTTCGTGGGGTCATCCGTTGCCATTAACTGTCGCATCAGTTTTTCAAATCCGGGATTATGTCCAATAAGCATGACGCGCCCAAACTGCGCCGGAATTTTTGATAAAAGGCTTTTTAACTGATCGGTGCTGGCGAGATAGAGCAATGTTTGAGTTTCGACAGGAATATCTTTGGGAAGATTCAATCTTTTTAAGGTTTGTTGGGCTCGTTTTGCTGGGGAAACCCAAACGAGATCAGGTAGGACATTATTTTGGGTGAGCCAGTTTGAAATCTTACAGGCCGATTTTTTGCCTTTATCGGATATGGGGCGTTCAATATCCGGTAAGCCAGGTTCTTTCCAGTCAGATTTAGCGTGTCTTAGCAGTATTAATTCGCGCAATTGTTTACTCACACCATATATCCACTTTAATCCGTTTGTGTTTATTAGACGTCCTGTCTAACCTGCAATGCCGTATTGTGCCCGATAGGTTTTCATCGACTCTAAAATTTCTTGGTTGGCATGGTTATGGGTTTCAAGGTATTCAATAATGTCATTCAAGTTAATAATGCTGATGACGGGGATACCGTATTCTTGTTCTACTTCTTGTATGGCAGACTTTTCTCCCTGCCCTTTTTCCATACGATCCAAGGCAACCACCACACCCGCAGGTTGAGCTCCATTGGTTTGAATAATCTCCATAGATTCTCGAATCGCGGTCCCTGCGGTAATGACATCGTCAATGATTAAAATATTACCTTCTAACGGGTGTCCGACAATGTTGCCGCCTTCACCATGATCTTTTGCTTCTTTACGGTTGAATGCATAAGGCATGTCTTGTTGAAAATCTTGCGCTAAAGAGACGCTGGTGGTGGCCGCAAGCGGAATGCCTTTATAAGCAGGACCAAATAATACATCATAGGTCAGTTTGCTTTCTGCAATGGTTGCCGCATAGGCTTTTGCCAGTTGAGCCATTTGTCCGCCAGTATTGAATAGGCCGGCGTTAAAGAAGTAAGGGCTTTTTCGCCCGGATTTAAGTGTGAATTCACCCAGCTTAAGTACGCCGGCTTGCATAATGAATTCAATAAATTCAGATTTATTCATTCGAGGTGTCAAATTGTTATTAAAAATTAATCTTTATCTTATCATGCAAAGGGTTTTTCTCAAGCCTTAGTCTATAAAGATTTTTAATATGAGAAAACAATTTTTCATGTATTTCAAAAGGATAATGCGCCTTATTTCGTACCGTTTTGTTATTTTTTTAAAATTGGCACGTAATATGCATATAGAGTCTTTAATGAACTCATGAATGACAAAAAATTGACACTTTAAGTTTTAATAGATCGAAAACAAGGTGGCAATTCTCTTTGATGGATAGACACAAGGAAAATGATATGGCAATTGATTTAAGACAGGTAGAGCCTTTGGGGTCAAAAAGTGTTCTTTTGGAGCAAGCTCTAAGACGCCATAAAGCACAATCCAGAGCAGAAGAATATGACGCGATGGATATGTCTGATATGGTCACCCCTGATTTTGAATGGCTGAAAGAAGATAAGTCCGCCGTTCAGAATCTGGTGAAGCAAATGGATGCTTCTATCGGTCAATTAGCCGTTCAGATGCGTGAATTGGAGAGCGTTTCTGAAAAATCACGTGCCAAGATGGAAAAAGAGCAACATCTGCTTTTTAAGCAAATTCGTACATTAAATGGACTGCTGAAAAAGCAGGTAGATGTGTTTGGCGCGATTGAGCGTCAAATGTCTGACGTTGAGCTTAAAAATAATAATTTAATTCCTCAAATCGGGATTGGGTTGATCTCGGGGCTGATGTCCGCTGTAACCATTCTGGCCACGGCTCCCTGGTTGACTGTATTGATTGAACATATAAGAGGTTAACGTTCTTCAAGTCGGCTTGAAATAAAGCCGACAACCTTTCTGATTTTCTTTTCTGTCGTTGTATTGAAAAATTTGTATACTTTTTCCGGGACTCTATAATAAAACTTTGAGTAAAAATAAGGATAGGTGGATGCAAGCAACGGTTTTATTTAATGAATTGCTGACTCCGAATCACCCTGAGAAAGATGTTTACCATATCGGATTGGAAACAGAAGCGCCTTTAGGGTATCTGCCGGGCGACTGGTTGATGGTTTCCGGTGAAAACTCGCTTGATTTAGTGGCATTGGTGCTAGAGAAACTGGGCTTGTCTGGAAACGAACCCATTGAACTGAGGCGTCTCGGAGAAATGCCGGTCAAGGAAGCCTTGCACTATCATTTGGAGTTGACCCAGCTCAATCCTGCCATCCTGAACAAACTCAAAAGACAATATGATTTGAATGACTGGACAGACCGCGCCGAGATGATGGCTTATGCTGAAGGGCGCGATATTCTCGATTTGCTTGACGCTTACCCTTTTTTAAAAGGAATAGATGCCTGTGCGTTATTAACGCCGTTAGCCCCTCGTTATTATTCGATTGCATCAGCGCCGAAAGCGGTCGGAGACAATCGTGTGGATCTGGTGTACCGAAAAGTTTTTTTTGAACGAGACAGTCGTGAACGAAAAGGGGTGGTGACCACCGCCTTAAGTACATTGGCAACAGGCGACAAAATTGATGTGGCACTCAGCAAAAATCGGAACTTTAAATTGCCGATTGCGTTAGAAGAATCCATGGCTCAGCATGCGCCGGTGATTATGGTCGGGTCAGGAACGGGCGTGGCACCCTTTATTGGGTTTTTACAGGAATGGTTTTTGGAAGAAAAATTGGCAAAAAATCACCAGGCCTGGCTATTTTTTGGCGAAACGCATGAAGAAAAAAGCCATTTGTTCAAGGACATGATGGCAGAATGGAAAACGGCGGGATTACAGTTGAGAACGGCATTTTCTCGAGATCAAGCGCATAAAGTGTATGTTCAGGATCGGCTATGGGAAGAAAGAGAGTCTCTTTGGCAGCTTTTGGAGCAAGGCGCCTTTTTCTACTTGTGTGGCGATAAGACCCGTTTGAAAACGGATGTTGAAAGCACCATGTTGGCCATCTTACAGACAGAAGGTGGGATGACCGAGGATGCCGCGGAAACGCTTTGGCATGATTGGAAAAAGCAGCGGCGCGTCCAGTTGGATGTGTACTGACTCTATTCGTAAGTTAAAATGAAGTCAGCGGCAGCTAAGCGTTCTGCTTCCACTTCCAAATCCATTTGTGTCAATGGGTGAGCCGCTAGCCAGTCTTTTTCAAAAGACAAGTGAATTGTTTTTTCACCTGTCGTATAAAGCAAAATATCCGGAATGTCTTGCTCTCTGCCTCGGTGAATACGGACTGCCAGGCGCAATAAAAGCGTTAAATATTTCAGTTTCTCCTTGTGAGGTGAAGCGAATTGTTCATACGCTTCGGGAACAAATTTTCCTCGGTGATTCAAGAGCATGGTGGCCAGCATTTGTTTTTCTTGCTGTGTAAATCCAGCCAATTCTGAATTTTCAATCAAATAAGCGCTGTGGTGGCGATAGCGTTTATAACTTAATGCCATGCCGGCTTCATGCAATTCAGCTGCCCATTGCAGCAGTTTTTCATAGTTGTAGTCCGCATCATGAAGCTGCCAACTATTATGTGCTTGCTTGTAAAATATTTTGGTCGTGCGCGCAATGGCTTCGGCTTGAATCGTATCGATTTTTAACCAGGCCTGGGCTGCCTTGACACTTGTTTCACGAACATCTTCTGCGAAAAGGCGACCTAACGTATCAAAAACCAATCCTTCTCGGAGTGCGTTGGAAGAGACTTGCATTTGTACGATTTTCAACTCTTCAAAGGTGGCGATTAAAATCGCGAGTCCGCCAGCGAGTACCGGGATGCGTTCCTCCTTAAGGCCTTGTAAGCTTGCCGATTGAATGGAACCGGCTTGAATCAAGGCGTCTTTTAACTTAAGCATGCCTTCCAAAGTAATTTCGCCCTCTGTCCAATCATTCTCTTTGAGCAGCGTTCCGATCGATTTGATGCTGCCTGAGGCTCCAATCGCACTGTCCCATCCCAGGTTGGTCAGTTTGATTAAATGTGGACGTAAAATTTGTCGGCAGTTCGAGATGGCTTTAGTCATCCGTTTTTCACTGATTTCTGGCTTTGAAAAGAACTGTTGGGTAATGCTGACACAGCCCATTTCGGTGCTGGTCAAGTGTTGATAATTAAAATTTTTGCCAATGATATATTCAGTACTGCCGCCACCAATATCCATTACCAAGCGTTGTTCATCATTTTGAGGCAGCCCGTGAGCCACGCCTAAATAAATTAAACGCGCCTCTTCCTGACCGGCGATGATCTGAATTTCATGTCCGAGGACTTTGCGAGCCTGTGTTAAAAATTCCTGGCTGTTTTTGGCATTGCGTAAGGTGTTGGTGCCAACGGCACGAACTTGGTGGCCTGGAATGTTTTTAATGAGTTGACCAAAGCGTTCCAGGCACTCAATGCCTCTTTGAAAAGCCTCAGGGGTCAGATACCCCTTTTTATCAAGACCCGAGCGAAGACGAATCATTTCTTTATGCTTATCAATCACTTGAAGTTGTCCATGGACTTCACGAGCCACCATCATGTGAAAGCTGTTTGATCCAAGATCAATTGCGGCATAAATATTCTGTGATTGGGTCGTTTCTGTCATTTTAAGCTTCTTGTTTGGCAAAAAGGGCGCATAGTGTACTCCCTTTTACAATAAATAAAAATAGTAACGACATCCCGTGTAAAGACAGCGCCAATAGGGTCTAGCTGGAGTATTTTTCAATCAGCCAGTTTTGTGCGCTGAAAGGGAGTTCGCCTTTTTCCGGTTCTCTTTTTAAATAAGATCCATCAGATTGTAGAATCCATGCCCCGACGTTGTCGTCTAAATAAATGGCCAGTCCCTCTGTATAAACTTGTTGGAAGTGGTTTTTGTCTAAAATCGGGAAGCAGGTTTCCACACGGGAAAACAGGTTACGCCGCATCCAGTCCGCGCTGGAACAGAATAGATCCGGTTCGCCATTAGAGTTTTCAAAATAATAAACGCGATGATGCTCCAGGAATCGACCGATAATGCTGGTGACGGTAATGTTTTCAGACAGTCCTGAAATGCCGGGACGAAGACTACAAATGCCTCGAATAATGAGATCAATTTTGACCCCGGCCTGAGAGGCGTCATAAAGCGCATCAATAATGCCTTGCTCTTGCAGTCCGTTCATTTTAGCAATGATGCGTGCGGGTTTTCCTTGGCGTGCATTTTCCGCTTCACGTTGAATGCGCTCAACCATGCCGGGTTGTAAAGTAAAGGGCGATTGCAATAACATCAATAAGTTATTGGTATCTCCAAGGCTGGTTAATTGCTGGAATATTTTTGAGACATCTCGAGCCATTGACGGATTGGCGGAGAAAAGCCCAAAATCAGTATAAAATCGGGTAGTGATGTGATGATAATTCCCGGTGCCCAGATGAATGTATTGTCTGAGTTGGTCTTCTTCACGACGGACGACTAGAATCATTTTGGCGTGGGTTTTATAACCGACCACGCCGTACACGACATTGACCCCCGCATCTTGTAAGCGGTTTGCCTGGATGATGTTGTTATCTTCATCAAAACGTGCTCTCAGTTCAACCACGGCGGTCACTTCTTTACCATTTCGAGCGGCTTTTTCCAAAGCGTCAATAATGGCGGATTTTTCCCCGGTTCGATAAAGTGTCATTCGAATGGCAAGCACATTCGGGTCTTTGGCAGCCTGTTGCAGAAATTCAATCACCGGCGTAAAAGATTCGTAAGGGTGGTGCAATAAAATGTCTTTGCGTTTAATTTGTTCAAACAAGGTTTCAGGTTGTTTGCTTCGGGTGAACAGTTTGAACCCGGCCTGTTTTTTCTTTTTAAGACTCAGTTGTCTAGGAGAGTAAGGTGCAAACAGTAAGTCAGGGCGTTTGGCCAAATCCGGCACCGCATCTAAACGATGCAAGTTGACCGGTCCGTTTACCATATAAAGCTGGTCATTATTCATGTCGAACTGATCTAGCAGGTACTCATACATGTTTTTAGGACATTGATCTGAAACCTCAAGACGAATGGCTCCACCATATTGACGACCAGTCAATTCACCTTGCAAAGCACTCATGATATCGTCAACTTCTTCTTCGTCGATAAAGAGGTTGGTGTTTCGCGTCAGCCGGAATTGATGACACCCCGTGACCGTCATGCCGGGAAACAGGTTTGATACGTTAGAGTGCAAAACGGATGATAAGAAAACAAAGTCGTTCGATCCATCCGTCGCTTCCGGAGGCAATTTGATAATTCTCGGTAAAGAACGCGGTACTTGCACAATCGCTAAGCCATTTGTGCGCCCAAACGCATCTTTGCCTTCCAAAGAAACAATGAAGTTCAAACTTTTGTTTAATAGCCTTGGAAACGGGTGAGAAGGATCCAACCCCATCGGGCTCATGACCGGTTGTAAAGACTGAATGAAATACTCCCGTATCCATTCTTTTTGCTGGTCTGTCCAACGATTACGCCGTAAAAAACGGATGTCTTCTTTTTCCAAATCGGGAATCAGAATGTTGTTCAGTGTGTGGTACTGATCCTTAACCAAATCATGAGCCACCTCGGAGAGCATATCAATCGCATCTTGAGGTTCCATATTATCGGGTTGTGTTCTGGCCGCCGGATCGTTTCTTAATTCGTATAAGCTCGCGAGCCGTACTTCAAAAAATTCGTCCATATTACTACTGGAAATACAGAGGAATTTCAGTCTTTCTAATAAAGGAATTTCAGAGTTTTTAGCTTGTGCCAGAACACGACGGTTAAATTCAAGCAGACTTTTTTCACGGTTGATATAAGGGGGCTCTGGCGTCGCTTCGGTTTGCATACTATCCTCTTTATTATTGTTTTTGGTTCTTTGGTGTCTTTGTTTGGTGGAAAGACTATCGCTTGATTTTACTCGTTTTGATTCAAGCTGAAAACATTAAAAATCAGGTTATCGGTTTTAAATAGCGGTTAAATAACTTTTTCAGATAAGTTGGTGTCTTAGGGGGGCTCTGTATCCGCTGGCGATTTCTTTTGTTTAGAGGTATGACAACCACATTCCGGAACTGGATCAACGCCGCCCGGATTACCTGGGTGGCATTTTAAAATCCGCTTGATGGCTAGCCAAAGGCCACAGAACACACCGTGTTGTTGCACGGCTTCAATCGTGTAGTGAGAGCAGGTTGGATAAAAACGACAACGTGGACCGAGTAACGGGCTGATAAAAAGCTGGTAAAAACGCACAGGAAGAATAATCAGCCATTTAAGAGGGTTCATAATTAACTCTGACAGTTGGAAATGATTTAAACGATTCGTGATAAGCTTACCATAAATAGCCTATGGTGCTCGAAAAGCAGTCTATACGTTAGGACGTATGGATTGAAATAAAAGTCTGTTCGAAAGCCATTGTTAGCGTTTAAAATACCTCTAATTATCGAAATGGACAGAGTGAAGTTATGAAAACGATTCTAATTACCCAAGCCAAAATTGTGAATGAGGGCAAGATTTTTGAAGCCGATGTTTTGATTAAAGATGGATTGATTCAAAAAATTGCGCCGCAATTAGATGTTTCAGCCGATACGGTCATTGATGCCAAAGGGCAACACTTATTGCCGGGTTTTATTGATGATCAGGTGCATTTTCGTGATCCGGGGTTGACGGCAAAAGGCAGTATTGCGACAGAATCAAAAGCGGCAATTGCAGGGGGGACGACCTCGTTTATGGATATGCCGAATGTGAAGCCTACGACCACGACGCTTGAAAATCTTGAAGCGAAGTTTGACTTAGCATCTAAAACCTCTTGGGCAAACTATTCATTTTATCTCGGCGCGACCAATGATAACCTTGAGGAAGTGAAGGCTTTAGACCCTAATCAAGCTTGTGGGGTTAAGATTTTTATGGGGGCATCGACCGGAAATATGCTGGTGGATCGTGAAAAAGCGTTAACCGATATCTTTACCCACAGCCCGACTTTGATTACCACGCACTGTGAAGACACGCCGATGATTCAAGCGCAAGAAGCGATGTATCGTGAAAAGTATGGAGAGGATGTGCCGATGAAATACCATCCGGATATCCGATGTCGCGAAGCGTGCTATAAATCTTCTTCTTTCGCAGTGGATTTAGCGAAAAAAACCGGCGCGGATTTACACGTGTTACACCTCACTACGGCAGAAGAAATGGCTTTGTTTGAACCCGGCCCGGTGGCGGGTAAAAAGATTACAGCGGAAGCGTGTGTGCATCACCTCTGGTTTGCCGAAGAAGATTATGAGACCAAAGGCAGTTTGATTAAGTGTAATCCGGCAATTAAACAAGTATCGGATCGGGATGCGATTCGCCAGGCGGTTAGAGAAGGTCGAATTGACATTATCGCAACCGACCATGCACCGCACACCTGGGAAGAAAAGCAGAATACCTATTTCACCGCACCCGCAGGATTGCCTCAGGTTCAACAGTCTTTAACGGCATTGCTGGATATGGTGGATCAAGGTGTGTTTGATCTGGAAACCGTCGTACAGAAAACCGCCCATAATGTTGCCATTCGTTATGAAATCAAAGATCGTGGTTATATTCGAGAAGGGTATGCTGCAGATATTGTATTGGTGGATTTGAATAAGCCCCATACCGATAATAAAGCCGATAATCTTTATCAATGCGGATGGTCACCTTGGGAAGGGCATACCTTTAAATCAAGTGTGATGACGACCATTGTCAATGGCGAGATTAAATACCACCAAGGACAATTTTCAGAATTTATTCCGGGACAGAGATTGTCGTTTGATCGTCGATAACTGGAGAGCATAAAAATACCCAGGCCTGGCGGAGTTAATAAACGACTTTAATCAATTTTACTTCGAAATAAATCATTTTTACTTGCGTTCAATAAACGCGCGGAGTAAAGTTTTATAAGCCCGATAAAAGCCTTTAAATACCCGTTTAATATAAGTGAAGGCTGATGGACGACTCATATTTTAGTGATTTATTAGGGGTTACAAATGTCAGAAGTTTTTATTGGTCGCCAGCCGATTTTAGATCAATCCATGCAAGTCTTTGCTTACGAGCTTGAATTCCATCAAGGGCTTAATCCAAATCAAACCACGGTTGCCGCAACCGAACAGCTGCTTCAAAAGACCGAAGAGGAGATTGGGTTTCAATCGATTGTGGGTCAACATGTTGCCCTGATGCAGTTGCCTAGAGAGCTGATTGCTCGTGCCAAATTGCCCACTTTTGATTCTAATCACCGTATCGTATTGGAAATTCCAAATGATGTGACCCATGATGTGGAAATCTTAAAAAGTTTGAAAGTGCTTAAACAGGAAGGGTCTTCAATTGCACTGGATAACTTTACCGATGATGAGTCGAGTCAAAAATTGGCTTCTATCAGTGACTTTGCCAAAATTGATAATGAAGCCTGTTCTGAAGTAAAAATGAAATCGATGCTGAAATCTCTCCATGAACAAGGCATTAAAGTCATTGCGGAAAAAGTGGAAACAGAAGAAATGTTCAACTATCTAAAAAAGATGGGGTTTGATTATTTCCAAGGGTATTTTTTCACTAATCCTGTCATCTTGAATGGTCATAAACTGTCGGGTAACAAGCTGACATTGTTACAACTGGTTTCAAAAATCAATAATCCCAATACTGGCTTTGAAGAACTTTCAGAGATTTTGAGTCATGATGTCGCCTTAAGTCATAAACTGTTGGTGGCGGTGAATAATCCGGCGGCCATGATTCCGATTAAAGTCGAAACCATTGCGGATGCGTTAAAGTATATGGGACTCAAGCGCTTGAAGTTCTGGGTTAACATGATGATGTTGTCAGATTTGGAAGATACGCCGAAAGAATTGCTGACGACATCGCTGGTTCGCGCACGATTCTGTGAAAAACTGGCTGAAAAATCCGGTCATGGTCGAGACAAAGACAGCTTTTTTTTGGTCGGATTATTTTCCAACTTAGGCGCGTTTTTCCGTGCCCCGATTGAAATGATTGTTGAAGAAATGCCGTTGTCAGATGAAATTAAAATGGCTCTGGTGGATAAGAAAGGCTCCATGGGCGAAGCTTTGAAATGTTTGCAAAAACTCGAATCAACCGATGCCAGCAATATTGATTTATGTTTTGAATCGGTTGGCATCAGCGACATTGCCAACATTTTTATGTCGGCCTCTGCTTGGGCGCAACAGGCAACCGATAGTATTTGACGCTCAATTAACACGAATCATCCAAAATAGAGAAGGAAGAAGTAATGGCTATGCAATCAATTAACCCTGCCACAGGAGAACTCATTGCTGAATTTGATACTTGGGATCAAGCAACGCTGGACGAGGTTGTGACACAAGCAGGGTATGAATTTGCAGACTGGTCAAAACTCACGCCTTTAGAAGACCGAGTGGCCTTATTAAAACGGTTAGGGGATGTTCTGATGGATGATCAGAAGCCTTTAGCCGAATTGATTACGCTTGAAATGGGGAAGTTGTATTCAGAAGCTTTGGCTGAAGTCGAGAAGTGTGCGCTTTTATGTGATTATTATGCAGAGCATGCCGGGACATTTCTGGCCGATGAACCCGTAGAAACCGATGCCTCTCGTAGTTATGTCGCGTACCTTCCTTTGGGCATGGTATTGGGCGTCATGCCGTGGAATTATCCGTTTTGGCAAGTCTTTCGTTTTGCAGTGCCGACCGTGACGGCAGGTAATATTGCCTTATTGAAGCATGCGTCAAATGTTCCTCAGTGTGCATTGGCGATTGAAGAGGTTTTTCGCAAAGCCGGGTATCCTGATGGCATTTTCACCAACTTAATGATTGGCTCAGATAAGGTAGAATCGGTGATTCGTCATCCAATGGTTAAAGCGGTGTCTTTGACGGGGAGTGAGCACGCTGGTCGCAAGGTGGCGAGTGTGGCTGGAGAAGCGTTGAAAAAGACCGTATTAGAGCTCGGTGGGTCGGATGCATTTATCGTGTTGGATAATGCTGATATCAAACAAGCCGTAGCCGGCGCGGTCAAAGGCCGGTTTTTGAATGTGGGGCAAAGTTGTATTGCCGCGAAACGTTTTATTGTTGACAGTATGATTGCCGATGATTTTACGGCACAGTTTCAAGCTGCAATTGAAGAGCAGTTCACGCCCGGTGATCCGATGGATGAAGCTACCACCTTAGCCCCTATGGCGCGTCAAGATTTGTTGGATGAGCTTCATCAACAAGTCATGGCTTCGGTTGAGCTTGGGGCGAAGATTGTGACAGGTGGTTATCAGTTGGACCGTCCTGGATACTATTATGCGCCCACGATTCTGACGAACATCACCAGCAATATGCCCGCTTATAATGAAGAGTTTTTTGGACCCGTCGCGATTGTATTGAAAGCCTCAGAGCCAGCACATGCTTTAGGCTTGGCCAATGCAACCGACTTTGGACTGGGCGGCTCCATCTGGGGGAATGATATTGCAACCGCCGAAACCATGGCAAGAAGCATGGAGTCCGGCGCTACGTTTATTAACAGCACAACCTTTTCCGACCCTCGGTTGCCTTTTGGGGGGGTAAAAAATTCAGGCTATGGTCGCGAACTTTCAGCACAAGGCATTCGAGAGTTCACTAATATTAAAACGATTTGGGTGAAATAATGACATTACTTTGGAAAACCTTAGTTGATTTAAAAGAACCGGCTATCTTGATTCGATTGTTCGTTCCATTTGTCGTCGGCTTGATTGTCGTCTCGCTCATGGGGTATGGGCTGTTTGGCTTTATTCTGACCAGTGATTTTGTGACGCAAAGCACGTTTGTTCAAGACTTTCAAAGTTGGCAGCAACAGGCTGAAGAGACCATTGGTGCTGTTCCGTTGATTGGTGGATTGATTCTTTGGTTTCTGGGGTTTACCGTTGCGGTGATTGCAGGTATGTTGGGTATTGTGCTAGGCAGTTATTTAGTATTGTTGTTTGCGATGATTGTGACCGGTTTTATGACTGATTCGTTGGTTAAAGTCGTACATGACAAGCATTATCCACACACGGTTTATCATGGTCATGGTTCGATGGTTGAGATGATCTGGAAATTGGTTAAATTCGGATTGTTGATGCTGTTACTGATTGTCGTTACGTTTCCTTTATTGTTCGTTCCGCTCATTAATGTCGTTTGGTTCTGGTTAATCGGGTTCTTATTTTTTCATTTTGCTCTGGTGCTGGATGTGGGTCAGGTGATTTTGCCAGAACCGTTGTTTAAAAAACTGAAACCCATCAGTAACTGGTCGCCGACATTTTCCATTGGTGTCTTATATGCCTTGAGTATTTTTCCAATTATCAGTTTTTTCGCGCCGGTATTAGCTGTTATTGCATTATCACATTATTATTTCGACCAGCTCTCATTGGAGCCGGTGCCGAACCGTGATGCCGATGCGATTATCGATTGAATACGCTAAGTCCAATATTATTTTGAAGTCATGTTGGGTGAGATCTTGATTTGATAGAGGGCATGGCAGCTGATGCAAGTCTGTTGCAAGTTCGCCAGTCGTTCCAATATCGTTTTCGAGTCCCCCATGGTTTCTGCCTCGTAAGCAATGTCTTCAAACCCCTGATGTACTTTGGGTCCTAAAGTCATGAAGTTTTTCGGAAGTTTTTCTCTCAAGCTGGCAGGTGTCGCGCGCATTTGTTGAATGCCGACCAGTCGAGCGGTTTTTTTGATGGTTTCCATGTCTTCTTTTAAGCTCGCCGCTAATATTTTCTGACTGGCTGCTAAAAACTGACGCATCTCTTTCATAAGCAAAGTCTTTTCGCCTTCCTCTAACCATATTATTGTTCGGTTATCAGCCGAAACAGCTGGCAGTGTTATTCCGAGCAGTAAAGCTGCCAGAACAAATTGTTTCAGAAGTGGATGAGTGATTGTTGTCATGATTGAACTCCTTCGTTATTTTTAACCAAACCTGATTGCAGGATGTGAATCAGTTGCTGGGTGAATTCTTCTAATGTAGGATCCAGTTTTTCGGTCGTTTTGATACCCTCTCGCATTGGCTGACTCGTGAGGTAAAAACACAGACTGCCGATAATCATGAAATGCGGGGTTAAAGCATTGATGGATTCGAAAGGCTGGTCTAAGTCCTTCGTGTTTAAAATCATTTTTAAATTAGACAATAATCGTTGCATCTGTTGTCGAGCGGTAACAGGCATGTGGTGACCTCCGGATGCAATTTCGCGCATGAGAATAGCGGGCATCGCTGGCGTGTCGTGTGCCAGTTTCGCGAATGTTTGTACGAAAGCTTGCAGTTTCAAAGCTCCGGTTGGAGCAAGCTCTGTCGCCTCAATGACGGCATCGGCAATATTAGCGAATAAGTGCGTCAGACACTGTTCATACAGATTGGATTTGTCCTGAAAATGGTAATAGATGCTGGCTTTGTTCACACCGGAACGCACCATTAATTCATCCATGATTGTGCCGTCATAGCCATTTTCAGCAAACATTTCGGTCGCTGTATTCCGTATTTTCAGTGCGGTTACATTGAGTGTTTGTCGAGCCATTACTGAGAATATCCTGAACTAGAATGTATTAACTATATAGTTTAACTATTTAGTTAAAAAAATCCAGCCTTAAATGTGAAAGAAATGTGCGACTCAGTTAAGGGAGGAAAAAGGGCGTTATTTTTTCTTTTTCTGAGAGGTTTTTTTCTTCTTTTTCTTAGGCTTTTTTAAGGCATCTTTTAATTTAAAGTTAGGCTCAAGCCCTTTAATTTTACTGACGGGGAGAGATTGTTGTAAGTGATATTCAATACGTTGTAGGTTTGTTAAGTCATGGCGTTCAACCAAATTGATGGCAATACCAACTTGCTGTGCGCGCCCTGTACGCCCGATACGATGAATGTAAATGTCACCACGGTAAGGAATGTCATAGTTAATGACATGAGTGACATTTAAAATATCCAATCCTCTGGCAGCAACATCGGTCGCAACCAGGACTTTGACTTTACCTTGTTTGAATTTTTGAGTCTTTTCGAGGCGCTTTGCTTGAATAAAGTCGCCATGCAATACCGTGCTGGAAATATGCTCATTTTGTAACCAATCAGCCAGTTCAATGGCTCGTTCTTTTTTGTTGCAGAACACGATGGCACTTTGGCAAGTTTCATCTTCCAAAATCGCTTTCAGTAAGGCTTGTTTATGCGGCTTGTCATTCGCCAAATATACCCATTGCTGGATTTGTTCGGATTTTTCATTCGGTGCATTGACTTGAATAACTGTCGGAGAGTCGAGAACTTCCTCTGCAAACTTGGTGATGCCTGAACCGGCTAAAGTGGCGGAGAAACAGGCGGCCTGAAAGTCGCCCGGAATGGCTTCGATTAAAGCTAGTACATCGGGTCCTTGTCCCATGTCCAGCATGCGGTCTGCTTCATCAATAATCAGCAGTTCAATGTCTGACAGGTCAATGAACTCGTTACTCATGATATTTAGCAAGCGTCCCGGGGTGGCCACCAGAATATCCATCTTTGACTGCAATACTTCCAGTTGTTTGTCCGAAGCAAATCCTCCCGTCACAACACTCGATTGAAAAGGACAATGTGCACCAAGTTGTTTGACTACTTTATGGATTTGGAAAGCCAGCTCACGCGTAGGGGCTAAAATCAGTACTCTCGGGAGGCGGCTTGGTTTGGGAACGTCTAACAAAAACTGTAAAGCGGGTAACACAAACGCGGCCGTTTTACCTGTTCCTGTCGTGGCTCCGGCGAGCACATCCTTGCTCAACAACATTTCAGGAATAGCTTCCGCCTGGATTGGGGTTGGCTTATGATAATGCTGTTCTTCAATCGCCGTTAGGAGTTTGGGATCAAGATCTAGTTCTTCGAAAGTCATGGCTGCTCTTTGGTTATCAGTCTCGGCTTTTAACAGGTTAAAAGCGTTGAATCGTACAGAAAAAATGAGGATTATTCATTTGGAATTAATCAGGAACGATATTATAACAAGGCTCATAGTTTTCCGTTCCTAATTTCATTCGGCGTTGTTCAACGAATCGTCGTAAAAGTTTATCCATACGATGCATGATTTCCGGGTCACCTTTGATTTGGAAAGGACCATGCGTTTGAATCTGGGCAATTCCTTCGGTTTTTACGTTTCCGGCAACAATCGCCGAAAACACGCAACGCAGGTGACTGGCAAGTTCATGAGCGGGTTGATCCTTATGTAACTTCAACTGGGCAACGGTTTCATGCGTAGGATTAAACGGTTGTTGTAGTTCAAACGGAATATGCAGGTTCCAATTAAAATAATAAGCATCACTGTTCGCTTTTCGGTGTAGTTTGACTTCTTGAATGCCGTGTTTAATAAAGTCAGCCGCTTTTTCAGGGTGACCGATTAACAGTGTTAATTTGTCGGTTGCTTCAGCGCCCAATGAAAACTCGATAAATTCAATGACAGCATCAAAATAGTCTTTACCGGATTTAGGTGCCGTCAGCACGACAGGTAAAGGGATATCTTTATTTTTTGGGTGCATCAAGACACTCAATAAGTACAAGATTTCTTCCATTGTACCCGCGCCGCCCGGGAAGATAATGATGCCGTGACCTAACCGCATGAAAGCTTCCAGACGTTTTTCAATATCTGGCATAATGGTGAGTTCATTGACGATGGCATTCGGTGCTTCGGCGGCGATAATGCCTGGCTCGGTGAGGCCGATAAAGCGCCCTTTGTTATAGCGTTGTTTGCCATGTCCCAGCACGGCGCCCTTCATCGGGCCTTTCATTGCTCCTGGGCCACAACCCGTACAAATGTCGAGTTTTCGGAGTCCGAGGTGGTAACCGGTTTCTTTTGTGTATTGATATTCTTCCAGGGTAATGGAGTGCCCGCCCCAACAGGTCACGATATTCGGAACACAATCCGGTTTCATCAGTGAGGCATTTCTTGCGAGGTGAAACACGGCATTGGTGATGCCAAAAGAGGTATTCAGATCAAACTCTCCGCTGTCCATGATTTCGTTGCGGGCATAGATCAAGTCTCGAATGACGGCAGTTAAGTGCTCCTGCAACCCTTCAATCATTTCACCACTTACAAAGGCATTATTCGGCGCATTCTCAATTTCCATCTGTAAGCCACGACCTTTGATATACACACGGATTTGAAAATTAGGGTGTGCTTCTAATAAGGCCAGGCCATTATCATCTTTGGTTCCGGTATTCAAAACGGCTAAACTACACTGCCTGAAAACATCATTCAGCCCTTGGTCGGTTTGGTCACAAAGTTGTTGCGCTTCTTTATAAGAAAGGATTTGCAGGGCACCTGCAGGGCGAATTAAAGCTTTTTTGATGAGATTATTCATGATAGATTAGTGTTACTAAATTTCTGTCTAGGTTGATATTATGCGCTCAAATGCCCCTTATGAAGAAGGTTTTTTAATTATTTTGCTCTTGACCGCGGTTGTCGGGTTATTGTGGCTGTTTTCCCCTTTTTTAGAAGCGTTACTGTTTGCGATGATTCTCGCCACCGCAACCTATTCCTTGTATTTAAAAGTATTACCCAAGGTAAAGCAATCGCCAAATTATGCCTCGGCCATCATGAGTGTGTTTGTCTTTGTAACGGTCATTGTTCCAGTGACTTATTTGTTGCTGGAAGTCGGCTTGCAAGTTGGGCATATCGTCACTCAGGCAGAGCAATGGTTGTCTCAACAAACACCTGAAACCTTATCCGAATTAAACAAAAACCTGGTTGAAGTCATTCCGTTTCCTGAAAGCACGCAAATGGAACTCATTCAACAGGTTAAAGACAATTCCGATAAGCTCATTACGTTTGCACAAGACACGATTATGTTTTTAGTGAAAGGCATTTTTGGCAGCACAACGTCTTTTATAACGTTTATTTTTTTAGCGGTGTTTGCTTTGTTTTTCTTTTACCGTGATGGGCACCGTATTTCGCACCACTTAAAAATCTTGTCACCCTTAGAAAATTATTACGACACGATGATTATGACGCGTTTTTCAAACCTATCGACCATTTTGCTGTTGTCCGTGCTGGGAGTCGCGTTGATGCAAGGGGTTGTGTTTGCTATCGTGGCTTGGTTTTTAGGCATGCCGGGATTGTTTATCGGGATGGCGATTGCCATTACGTCTTTTATTCCAATTGTCGGCGCAGCCTTAATTTGGATTCCTTTTGCATTGATTATGGCGGCGCAGGGCAATTATGTCGCTGCCAGTGTGATCGTGTTCTTTGGCGCGGTTGTGAATGGGTTTTTCATTGATAATGTCGTACGTCCGGTTTTGATTCAAAAAATATCGGCTTCCTTAGGCGGGGCATCAGAAGAATTGGCAGTGGCAAATCATACTTTAATTACCGTGCTTTCGACCTTTGCCGGGCTGATTCATTTTGGAATGATCGGGTTGTTTTTTGGGCCGGTCATTGCTGCGATGGCGATTACCATCTTTGATGTTTATGCCCACAAAAACTCGGATTTATTAGACCGAACCTGATTTATTCCCAAAAAGTGTATTGAATTATTTTGTTGGTGATTAAAAACCTCAATGAGGTTTTTGGTGCGTAAATGTTATTATCACTTTACGTATTATTTCCTGCTGCTTCAGGCAGTGGGTAAAAATGACTTAACCTAACACTAGGAGGAATAATGAGAAGCGCTTATAAATTGGGTTTCATTGCTTTAATGGCCGGGTTGGGGGTTTTGCCTAACGCGAATGCGGAAACCGATCAAGATCCTTATGTTGCTGGTTTTGAAGCTTGGGCTAAAGAAGTCGGTGGGGGGAATGGTAATATCCAGTCTCACGCTGCTGAAACTTATGTCAATGATGTGAAAGCGACAGAAAAAAAGGCCGGTTATATTGGAAAAAAGTTACCTTTACCGAAAGCGGTTAAAGTCACCGAAGGCGTTTATACCATTGTCGGCAGTCAGATTTGGCATAATCCCTCCAATTTTGGGTTGAACAATAACATTTCGTTTGTCATTTTCAAAGATGGCGTGTTTGTATTTAATGCAGGAGCAAACCCGGCGATTGCTTACAGCGTGCATCAGCAAATCAAAAAAATCACTAATAAACCGGTTAAATGGTTGGTGGTTGAAAACAATCAGGGGCATGCTTATCTAGGTGCGAGTTACTGGGTTGATGTCGGGGTAAAACATTTGTATTCCAGCGAATTGGCCAATATGCAGTTTGACCAAGCATTTGATGCGATTAAGCAGGAATGGTCGGTGCGAGTAGGCAAGGCAATTACCGCTTCAGCACGTAATGTCTCGGATAAGTTCACCACGTTTAATAACGAAATGGAAGTGGATGTTGGCGGGGGTGAAAAGTTCATTTTGATGGACTTTGGTCCAGGGCATACTCCGGCATCGACCAGCGTATATATTCCATCGAGAAAAGTATTTTTTTCAGGTGACTTAGCCTTTAATGAGCGTATGCCGGTGATGTTTCCTTACACCAATAGTTTTAATTGGATGAACTCCTTTGAAAATATGATGAAAGTCATTCCAAAAGACGTGTTTGTCATTCCGGGGCATGGCACACCGACCAATATGGCAACGGTGAAAAAGCAAACCTACGACTATTTCCGCTATGTGCAGAAAGAAGTGCAAAAAGTCGTCGATGAAGGTGGGCATCAGGAAGAAGCGGAAAATATCGATCAGTCGATGTATAAAGATCGTCCGGTGTTTAATCAAGCGGCTAAAAATAATGCCAGAAGAATTTACATCGAAATTACCGGAGGTGATTTTTAATTGATTGCTTCATAATCTGGCAGAAATTAAAAGAGGGCTGAAAAGCCCTTTTTTATTGCCTGATCGGCGTGATTAAATTTAACCAGGCCTGGCTGTTTTTCGGGTTAATGAATGGTTGATAATAAGGCTTGAATCATCGCGGAAACTGTGTCTTCGGCCATGGCGATGCCGATGCTTCTGGTGTTTTTGTGTTGGACATACACATACGCAATCGCTTTTGACTCTTTGCCTTCATGCAGCGCATGTTCGCTGTAATCCAACACATCGACCTGCTGCCCGGTGCGTCGTTGCCACGCATCACACAAAGCGCTTAAAGTGCCGTTGCCTTGACCTTGCCAGGTTTCACCGTTTACTTCCACACTTAAATGCTCTTTGCCTTCCTTGCGGGATAGTTGGTAATTGTTCAATTCCGCTAAAGATTTATCCAAACGATAATGTCGGATAAACGCCTCATACAACATCTGATGGCTGACAATACCGCCGGCTTGTTCGGCAATGGTTTGTGCGACCGGCGCAAAATCTTGCTGTACCCATTTCGGCAAATTCAAATCATATTCCTGGGTCAGCACGAACGCCGCACCGGCTTTACCGGACTGACTGTTGACGCGAATAATCGCTTCATAACTTCGGTTCAAGTCTTTCGGGTCAATCGGTAAATACGCCACATTCCACGGTTCGTCATTCTGCTGGCGCATCAGGGATTTACGAATCGCATCCTGGTGACTGCCGGAATACGCCGTGTAAACCGCTTCACCCACCCACGGATGACGAACATGGGTGTCAATTTTGGTCACTTCTTCAATCACCGGCACCCAGCTGTCGGGGTTAGAAAGATTTAATTGAGGGTCAATGCCTTCACTGTAAAGATTCATCGCCAGCGTGACGATGTCCATGTTCCCGGTGCGCTCTCCATTGCCTAACAGCGTGCCTTCAATTCGGTCTGCACCCGCCAATAAAGACAGCTCCGCCGCCGCCACCGCGCAACCGCGATCGTTATGAGTGTGAATGGAAATAATCGCCGACTCACGGTTTTTTAAATGGGTGATAAAGTATTCCACCTGATCGGCAAAACGATTTGGCGAGGTACTTTCCACTGTGGCCGGCAAGTTTAAGATGCAACGGTTGTGTGGCGTGGGTTGCCACACATTCATTACCGCCTGGCACACTTCCACCGCATAATGGGTCTCGGTTTGCGAAAAACTTTCTGGAGAATACTGGAAGACCCAGTCCGATTCCGGATAGTCTTTCGCATAACTTTGCACCCACTTCGCGCCTTGGATGGCCATGGCTTTAATATCGGCTTTCGATTTACAGAAAACCTTTTCTCGTTGTACGGTAGAGGTGGTGTTATACACATGCACCACCGCTTGCTTCACGCCTTGCAACGCTTCATAAGTACGCTTAATCAAATGTTCTCTGGCTTGCACCAGCACCTGCACCGACACATCGTCCGGAATGCGGTTTTCTTCAATTAAGCGACGCGCAAAATCAAATTCCAATTGACTGGCCGCCGGGAAACCGATTTCGATGGTTTTAAACCCAATCGCCACCAGTTGATCCCACAGCTTGAGCTTTTGCTCCACGGTCATTGGGTTAGCTAACGCCTGATTGCCGTCTCGTAGATCGACACTTGCCCAAATAGGTGCCTGGGTAAGGCGTTGGTTCGGCCACTGGCGATTGGGTAAATCGGGCGTGATCGTCGGGCGATATTTTTCAGGCGTCATCGTGTTCACAGTTTTTTCCTATGGATGTTCGATTATGGATTATGTTTTCAGCGTTGCGAGCGAAGGTGCTCACCTCTGGAGAAAATTGTAACAACTTAAGTTGTCTATTTAATTGTGAAAAATTAACTAATTTACGGTAATATCACAATTAAATATCAATAATTTGATTAAAATAGAAATAAGCTGCATGCATATATGGTTTTATTAAAATAATTGGATCAAAGTAGCACAGATGACAATCGAACATTTCGATAAATATGACAAAGCCATCTTACGCACCTTGCAAGATAACGGGCGCTTAAGCAATCAAGAACTCGCCGAAGCCATCGGCCTGTCGCCCTCCGCCTGTTTAAGGCGTTTTAAAGCTCTGGAAGAGGCGGGCGTGATTGTCGGCTATCGTGCTTTGCTGGATGCCAAATCCCTAGGACTGGACTTGATGGCGCTGGTGCATATTTCAATGGATAAACACACCCAGGAACGGTTTCATGCTTTTGATAAAGCAGTGCAGGCATTGCCGAATGTGGTGGAGTGTTTGTTGCTCACCGGGCAAACCGCCGATTATCAGCTTAAAGTGGTGGTAAAAGATTTGGAAGCCTATCAGGATTTATTGCTGAACCACATTACCCAAATCGAAGGCGTCAGTGGGGTACACACCAGTTTTGTCTTACGTAAAGTAGTGGATAAAACGGCATTGCCGATTGATTAAGGGAAACAGAAAAAACGCCCAGGTCTGGGCGTTTTAAGAAAAGGAACCTGTGTTAGTTTTGAAAGCGTTCCATAAAGTTCGGTTCGTCGGAATAACCGCCCGGCACGTTTTTGGTGACAATGGCCACCGCATCATGCGGGTGTAAGCTTTCCAAGTGATTGACACGTACCCAGTAGTCTTTATATTCCGGGCAGCTTTCCAATTTGGCTTGTAAGCGGCGTGCGGCATCTTCGCAGAACATGAGGTTGGTGGCGTTCAAACGGGCAAACTCTTGCTCGTCTTCCCGTTTCACGGTGGATTGCACCGGTGTTTTCACCGCGTCTTCAATCTGGTTGATGACATTGGATAAATTCAACGGATGCTCGGCATTCACTTTCAGTTTGACCTGAGCATAAGAACGCTGACTGTGCGGCGTGGCACAGATGCCTTCCGGCGTACCAAGCCATTCCAATACTTGGTTGTAATCCAACTGCTGCCCGTTGAACTGTTGTTCAAAGGCTTCTTGAATCAGTTGGCGCGAGAGCGCAGCTGAACAAGGGCAGGTGGATGAATACGGCACGCTGATGCTGATTTCACACTCGAAGTGACCGTCTCGCATTTCCCCTCTTAGGGTACAAGGGTAATGTTTCCAACCGGAGTTATCCGATTTGAGCGAGCGGCGCCTTTCATAATAATCAAATCTAAATTCGACAAAGGCATTTTGACTCAGCCCTTGATGGGATTCGATGAACGCCATCAATAAGGTTTGAATGCTGGCCGGATTCAGTGGCGCATTCGAGCCCATTTCATCGAGTATCAAGTAGAGTCGAGACATATGGATGCCTTTACTTAAAGGGTCATCGAGACTGACGTAAGCTTGAACTTGTGATGAAAGGGTTAAGGTTTGCGAATCCTGTTCGATTTTGATTGGCAGTTCAATGCCACTCATTCCGACCCAGTTCAGTTTGCCTTGTGGGTCTTGGTGGGGCTGGCAAGCGATATCGGGCATGTGCTTTGTCATGCAATTTCCTTCGGCTTTTTGAGTGCTTTGGTTTAAAGGGATTTAAAGCAAAGTTGTGCTCATGTTGTAAAAAAGAAAAGAATTATACCATATGTTGTGAATATCTGAGTCATCGACTCAAGTTTATTTATGGGTTAAACATGGAGCTGGCTTGATGTATAAGCAAAAGTTCGGGGTTATTTGTTGCGAAGCAAGAGCGCTTTTTGCAACTCGGTTTCGATGACCTGCAGTTGCTCGCTGATGTCGGTTTGAAAGATCAGCTCCAAGCGACTGTCTTGGCGCCAGGCGATGTCTTCCAGAGTGATTTGATTATCAATTTGATTGAACAGTTGCCATTCGTTGCCGGTTTTTAAAATACCTTTGGCGCGAATTAAATTGGACTGCTGATTGATAAAGTCTCTAAAGCGGGTGCGGTTGAACTGCACTTGTGGGCTGAATTGCCAGCCAATCGTGCTGGTGGTGCCCGTTTGCACTTGTATTTTTAGGCAATGCGGTAAGATGGAGTGATAATCAACTGGTATCTGCTGGGTTTGTTCGGCATGCTCGGTCAGACCTTCCAGCAAGGTGAACGGTGCTTGGGTTTGTTTAAAATCGACCAGGCCTGGCTGTTTTTCGGCCAAGTCGCCAAATTGTGTGAGCAGGATATTTTCTTTCTGGGGATAGACTTTTTGTAACACGGCTTGCGCTTGCTGAATAGCTTCTGGCGACGCCGTATCGATTTTGTTTAAGAGAACGGTGTCTGCCAAGTGAATTAAGTCACGCATGACGGCGGACTTCTCCCAGCGCTCCGGCGTTAATTGATTGGGGGTAATCAGACAGATAATCCCAGCAACGCGGATTTGGGGTTGGAAGGCTCTGAGGGTATCAATGATTTTAGCAGGGTGACCCAATCCGGTTGGTTCAATCAGAATACGATCCAGCGGGTGTTTTAGTAGCGACTGTAACGCCTGTTGATAACCCATTTGAGCACTGCAACAAATGCAGCCACCGGAAACGGCTTCAATGATGTCGCTATCGAGATTGAGGGTGGCGGCATCAATACCGATTTCACCAAATTCATTGATGAGCAGCCCCCAGGTTTCATGCGGGGGTTTTTGGTGTAGTAGATGATGAATAGCGGTGGTTTTACCACTGCCAAGCAGGCCTGTCACCAAGGTGACAGGCGTTGATTTAGAGATCTTTTCCATCCAGCAAATCGTTGATGAGTTCGTCTTTTTTCAGGGTTCTGCCGAGGCGTTCGCAAATGATTTTCGCATCCCGATACGCGTTGCCCAAACAGGTGGTGGCGCCAGGAGACGGGGTCATGTTGAAAATGACGTTGCCGGTTTCCGGAACGATGCTGGCTTCCCCCAGCTTGAGTTGTTTGGTGGTTTTGTCGATGACTTGTGGGCGCACCCCGCCAAAACCCTCGGCATAGGTCAAATCGTCTGTGGTGAGGTTCGGTAAAATTTTGCGCGCATCTTTGACAAACAGTTTTTTATTTAACCACGGAATTTCAAACAAAAAGTTACGAAAAATATAGTTACGAATGGTGCTGTCTTTTAACAGATCCCAGAAAACGCGTAAGACTTTGGTGTCCAGCTTGAGGGTTTTCCAGAAATCCCAATAAGTGCCGCCGGTGTAGCGTTCCAGTTTGGGCAAGGCCAGTGCGGTTGGTCCTAAACGGGTTTTGCCCGGTTCGGTCAAGTCCGGATCACCGTGCAAAGCGGCGAACGGCAGTTTGTCGTTTTGCATGGTGTACACTTTTCCATTCAGCATGTTGGGTGCAAAATAGAAGCTACCCGCCATCGGTAAGGTGGATAAATCCATGCCATGTCCCATTTGGTTGGCCAGCAACAAACTGTGCGCGCCGGCTGATACCACCACAAAGTTGGCCATAAAGGTGCCATGGGCGGTGTTTAGTTCGTAATGGTCTTCAAAATCTTTGATGTCGTCAACTTTCGAACTTAAGAAAACCTGAATGTCTTTCCCTGTTTTACGCGCGCTTTCAATAAATGATTTAGAGAGGACGCCATAGTTCACGGCGGAATATTCGTCGGTGCATCCGCTGGCCATGATTTTTTCCGGACGCGGTTTGCCATCAATCAGCGCAACGTTGGGTTCGACGTCGGCAATTTTCTCAGCATCCCAAAGTTCCATATAAGGAAAAGCATCTTTAAATTCTTCATGGCGTTTTTCCAAACGGTCACATTCCTCTTCGCCCACGGCCAGAATCATTTTTGGGTATTTGAACAGGAAGTCATTTTTATCCAACTGTTCGGCGTATTTCACCAACATGTTGGCAGTACGTTTGACTGAAATCGCTTTTTCCAATGTGTAGTTGGTTTCGATGTCGCCGCAGTGCAAAGTCTGGCTGTTGCTACGCGCATTCGAGTTTAATGGTGCCAAAGAACCATATTTCTCGAGAATGGCGATGGATTTGATGTCGGTGTATTTGGCCAGGGTATAAGCCAGCGCGGTGCCAGTGATGCCACCGCCAACAATGACCACATCAAACATACGATTTTGCATAGTATTTCAGTCCATTAGAATTTTTTTAGCAAGCTGGCTATTATATAAAATTCTTTAGGGTTTGCATAATTAGAATTGCGCTAAGCTATTGTTATTTGGTTAGTCGAGGGTTTTTAGGAAGTCGGTTGGCAGCTTCTTGGATGGGTTTCATATTTTTTTAACGCGGCTAAATCCGTTTGGCATTCCAAGGTTGCATTCAGCAAAGTTTGAAATTGTTCAAGGTGAAGTAGGGAGAGAGTCGATTGTTCGATTTGATAATGCATCCAAGTGCCTTCGCGCCAAGATTTGACCAGGCCTGCATTTTTCAAGTAATTAAGATGGCGTGAAATGGTGCTTTGCCCTTGCTCTAAAACAGTGACGAGGTCACAGACGCATAACGTTTCCCGTTGCAGTAACAAAGCAATGATGCGAAGCCGCAGTGGTTCGGAAAGGGCTTTGAAAAGGCGAGCGGTATTGTCTAGGGTCACGGTTTTGGTTTCAGTTATCAAATTAAGAGGTCTATATCATATCGTCTGTTGGTGGCTCAGGCAACTTTGTTGGTTTTTATCGGGCGGGTTTGTTCGAGAAGTCAAAAAAGGTTTACTTTTTAATATCGACTGGCGTATTATATCTGTTTATGCGGATATATGAATTCAGGTAAGTCTTTACAGTCCTAAGAGTAAAGGAGATGTTAAAAATGAATAAAATTATGAGATGGGTTGGCGCGTTGTTTTTATTGGGAGGGATGACATCAGCCTGGTCGGCTGAAATTGAGTTTCGTCAGGTGACGCCGGGCGTCTATGCTTATGTCGGCCCTTTGACCGATCGTACCCCTGAAAACTTAGGGCTGAATAATAATATCGGCTTGATTGATACCTCTGAAGGCTGGGTGTTTGTCGATTCCGGTGCCGGTGATTTGGCCGCAAAAACGTTGGAAAAAGCAGCTCAAAAGATTAAAGCACAGCCGATCGTGGCGGTGGTGAATTTAGGCAGTCAGGATCACCGTTGGTTAGGCAACGATTTTTTTGCCCGTCAAGGCGCTAAGATTTACGCCTATCAAGGCACGGTGATTACACAGAAAAAGATGTTTGCCCAGTTGCAGGATTCGGTAGTGAAAAAAGTACCGGTTTTGAAAGGTATGAAAATGAAAACGGCGGATAAGGTGTTTGAATCGACCCAAAACCAGTTTTCAATCGGTGGGATTTCGATGCAGCTTAATTTCTATGGCGATGCCCATTTTCCCGGCGATGCGGTGTTGTGGTTGCCGAAACAAAAAGTTTTATTTACTGGCGATGTGGTGTATGTCGACCGTATGCTGGGAGTTCATCCCTGGTCGAAAGTGGTGTCGTGGAATGAAGCTTATCAAGCCATGCGGGATTTACCGGCAGACTTTATTGTGCCGGGACATGGTCGGGTAACGAATTGGCAACAGGCTGATGCGGAAACCGGGAATTATTTATCTAAGTTGGTCAACACTATGACGGAAGAAGCTGAAAACTTTTCCGGTGTGGGCGCGGCGGTGTCGGCCAATCAGGATTGGCCGGCGTTTAAACATTTAAAGCATTACGATTCGTGGCATAAACGAAATTTGAACCGTGCGTATTTGCAAATAGAAGCCTCGCTGTAAGCTGAAAAACAACAGGAAATTTCATGTTTGAATTATTCGGAAATCAACTGGCTTACGATGTTTTAAAACTCGACCCGGCAAGTGCTTTGGGCGCTTCCGTGCAGTTTTTTGTCATGGATGTCGCCAAAATATTCGTGATGTTGGTGGTGATTATTTACATCATGGGTCTACTACGGGCGTTTGTATCGACTGAGAAGGTTCGGACAATTATTGCTGGAAAACCCAAATGGATGGGACGTTCTTTAGCCATTTTGTTAGGGGGCGTGACGCCTTTTTGTTCCTGTTCGTCGGTGCCGTTATTTATTGGGTTTGTGGAAGCGCGTATTCCCTTAGGGATTACCTTTGCGTTCTTGATTGCCAGTCCGATGATTAATGAAGTGGCCGTGGTGCTTTTGATTGGCATTTTAGGATGGGAAGTGGCCTTGCTTTATGTGTTGGCTGGTGTCGTCGTGGCGTATATCGGCTCGATGGTGATGGAGGCGTTTAAGCCGGAACGCTGGGTGGAAGCCTATGTTTGGGATATTAAAGTACGTCAAGCGCAGGAACAGCAAGCGAACACGGGTGGTTTGCGCGAACGTCATAGCTTTGCTTGGAATGAAGTTAAAGTCATTGTGCAGCGTATCTGGGTGTGGGTGGTTATCGGTATTGGGCTTGGAGCGGCATTTCATGGCTATGTACCTCAGGCGTGGATTGAATCGACCTTGGCGGATGCACACAATTGGTGGAGTGTGCCCGCGGCGGTGTTAGTAGGTGTGCCTTTGTATTCCAATGCGACCGGGGTGATTCCGATTGTTGAAGCCATGTTGCTTAAAGGCGTACCGATTGGCACCAGCTTGGCTTTGATGATGAGTATTGCCGCGTTATCCTTACCGGAATTGTTGATCTTGCGTAAAGTGATTCGATGGCCTGCTTTGGCATTATTTGTCTGTGTGTTAGCCGTGGCTTTTACGTTGGTGGGTTATTTATTCAACGCGATGTTTTAAGAGAATGAGTTTATTAAAATTAGCCAGACCTGGCTAATTTTAAACAGAATTAAATAAAAGGAGAGACAAGATGAAAGGGAATTTAATGGTGAGAATGATGACGTTCATGATCCTGCTATCAATCGGTTTAGCACATGGATTCGGTCAAGTAAATTTATGGGAAGTGAACTGGTTATGGTTGGCGATCTTTGCGAGTGCAATGGGTTTGCAAGCAACCTTTACCGGGTTTTGTCCTTCTAATTTGGTCGGTAAATTATCGAAAACAGGAGAGTGTTGTCCGGAAGGATCTTGCGGTACGACATCTAAAACCAAAAAAACTGATAGTGCAGCATCAAAGTCGAGTTGTTGTGGATCGGAGAAGGACACTCAACAGACGTCTAATGCGTGCTGTGGGTCGGATAAGGCAGAGAAATCCAGCTCTAATGACTGTTGTGGTTCGCAAGAAGGGCTTGTCATCAAAGTATTGGGAACGGGGTGTGCCAGTTGCGAGAATACGGTGAAGTTGATTCAGTCGGTGGCCGATGAGAAAAAGATTACCGTACAGATTGTCAAAGTTGAAGAGGTTAGCGAAATCGCTTCCTATGGTGTGATGAGTACGCCTGCCATTGTGATTAATGAAGAAGTGATTCATAGTGGCAATATTCCGAGTAAGGATAAAATCGTTGAATGGTTGGATGGACTGGCCTCGTCATAATTCATAGAACTGCAATATATTCAGGGCGTGAGCATCGTAAAATAAATATTTAAAACGATCAAGAAACTAAAAAGAGAGCATAAAATGATTAAGGTTGCCATCAATGGGTTCGGACGAATGGGACGTTTGGCGCTAAGAGAAGCGTATGATTGGCCGGATGTCGAATTTGTCCATATTAATGAAACGGCCACCGATGCCGCAGGCTCGGCGCATCTGTTGCACTTTGATTCGGCGCATGGACGTTGGTGGCATGAAGCGGAAGCAGAAGGAAATGCCATTCAAATTGAAGACCAGATCATTTCCTATTCATCCAATGAATCGATTGGCGATACGAATTGGGGCGCGATGGATGTGGATATCGTGATTGAAGCGACGGGTAAATTCCGAACGCGTGAGAGTCTGCAAGCCTATTTAGATCAAGGTGTGAAGCAAGTGATTGTAGCGGCGCCGATGAAAGAAGACATCAAGAACATCGTCATGGGGATTAACGATACTGTTTTTGAGGCGGGCCAAGACCCGATTATCACGGCGGCATCATGTACTACCAACTGTATTGCGCCCGTGATTAAAGTTATGCACGAAAAAATCGGTATTCAGCATGGCATGATTACCACCATGCATGATCGTACCAACACCCAGAAAGTGGTGGATCACGGTCATTCCGATTTACGTCGTGCGCGAGCGTCATTTGAATCGCTGATTCCGACGACGACCGGGTCAGCCAAAGCTATTGGTACCATTTTCCCGGAATTGAATGGGCGCTTAAATGGGTTGGCGGTACGTGTGCCGTTGATGAATGCATCCCTGACGGATTTGGTGCTGGAAATGAAACGCCCGACGTCGGTAGAGGAAGTGAACGAATTTTTAAAGCAAGCCTCTGAAAATGAACTGGAAGGGATTCTCGGGTATGAAGAGCGACCCTTGGTGTCGGTTGATTACGAAGGCGAAACCTGCTCCTCGGTGATTGATGCGCCGTCGACCATGGTGGTGAATGGTACGCAAGTGAAGTTGTTGGCGTGGTATGACAATGAAATCGGTTACGTTACCCGAATGATGGAATTGGCGGTGAAGGTGGCGTTGTTAAACCGTCACGCAACAGTGGCATAAGTTTGGCATGACGTTATCTCCTATACAGCAATATGGATTGGTCACGGCGAATTATTGGGCGTTTACCGTCACCGATGGTGCAATTCGAATGCTGGTGCTGCTGTATTTCCATCAGCTGGGCTACAGCCCGCTTGAAATCGCATTGTTGTTTGTGTTTTACGAGTTCTTCGGCATTGTCACTAATTTATTCGGTGGTTGGTTAGGCGCGCGTTTAGGTTTGAATGTCACCATGAACTTGGGTCTCGGTTTGCAGATTGTTGCCCTGATGATGTTGACGGTGTCTCCAGAGTGGCTGACGGTGGTGTATGTAATGACGGCTCAAGCCTTGTCGGGTATCGCGAAAGACTTGAATAAGATGTCGGCCAAAAGCTCGGTGAAAAGTTTGGCCTCAGAAGCGACCGGGCAGCTGTATCGTTGGGTCGCTTTATTAACCGGCTCTAAAAATGCCTTGAAAGGGGTGGGCTTTTTTGTCGGCGCCGCCTTGTTGGGGGCGGTGGGTTTTGTGAATGCGTTGTATGTCCTGACGGCCTTGATCGTGATTCCGCTGATCTTTTCGTTACTGTGGTTGGACGGGTCTCTCGGCAAAGCGAAGAACAAGCCGAAATTTCGGGATGTTTTTTCTAAGTCGTCCGCCATTAATTGGTTATCCGGGGCGCGTTTCTTTTTATTTGGCGCGCGCGATGTCTGGTTTGTGGTGGCGTTGCCGGTGTATTTACAGGCGGTTTTAGGGTGGTCTCATACTACCGTCGGGGCGTTTATGGCCAGTTGGATCATCGGTTACGGCATCGTGCAGGCGTTTGCACCAGCCTTGACGGGGCGACGTAAAGGGCAGGCTAACCCGACACAACACACGGCGATGAAGTTGGCATTAATGTTGGCGTTAATACCTATCACTATCGGGGTGTTATTGTCTTTCTCGCCAACCTTTGTGGTGGTGTTTGGGTTGCTGGTATTCGGTGTGGTGTTCGCTTTGAACTCTTCGGTGCATTCTTATTTGATTGTGTCTTATGCCGATGCGGACGGTACGTCCAAAGATGTCGGGTTTTACTATATGGCCAACGCGGCGGGTCGTTTAATCGGCACGATTTTGTCGGGTTGGTTGTATCAGGTCGCAGGGCTGGAAGCCACTTTGTGGGTGTCGAGTGTGTTTGTGATTTTAGCGGCTTTGTTGGTTTTGAAAGCGAAACCAATGCAAACCGTTTAGAATAGAAAACCATGAATGAAAAAAACAGCCAGGCCTGGCTAATTTTAGAACCGCTTAAAAAGGAAACAATGTGATCTCGGATGCGATTTTAATTACCGGAGCAGGGCAACGCATTGGTGAATATCTTGCACAGCAGTTTTTAGCACAACATCAGCCCGTTGTGTTTACCTATCGAACAGAGCGCCCCGCCGTAGATGTGTTAAAAGCACAGGGCGCGGTGGGGGTTCAGGTAGATTTTACCCAGCCGGAACAATTGACACAGTTTTTGCAGCAGTTGCCAGAGCAGGTTACCAGTTTGAGAGCGGTGATTCATAATGCCTCTTTATGGTTGCCGGATGCGAAGATTAAGCATGCCGAATCGCTGAATCAGTTAATGACCGTGCATGTCACCGCGCCGTATCAAATCAATCAGGCCTGCGAACCGTTATTACGAAAAAGCCAAACAGCCGTGGCAGATATTATTGCGTTGTCGGATGCCAAGGTTGCCAAAGGGCATCCTGATTATGCAGGGTATCTCGCTTCCAAAGCCGGGCTGGAATCTTTAACTTTGTCGTTTGCGAAAGCCTTTGCACCGAACATTAAAGTGAATACGATTGCGCCAGGCCTGGTCATTTTTAATGAAGGGGATTCGCAAGCGTATAAAAAAGCACGCCTGGCCGAAAGTGCCATTCCGGTTGAACCGGGCATGGATTCGATTTGGCAAGCGGTGCAGTTCTTGATGAACAGCCCGAATGCCACCGGTTCCACAGTGTCACTCGGGCAATTACAGCACGAAACGTTTTAGCGTTATTGCCCAAACTCATCCGAAAGTTTTTTCTCTAACTGGTCTGCTAACTTGGCTTGTAAAGCGCGTTGTTCTTTATCCGCTTCGGCATCAAATCCATCTCTTTCCGGCCAGCCACGGGTTTGTTGCAAAATGATTTGCGTCAACGCCGTGGTATGGTCATCTCGATCATTCAAGGCTGGAATATAACTGAATTTCTCCCCACCCGCGCCTTCGAAATACTCGCGGTTTTCCTGATCGATTTCTTCAATGGTTTCCAAACAATCCGCCGAGAATCCGGGGCAGATAACCTGCAAGTGTTTGACACCTTTGTCGGGTAACCCTTTTAACGTCGCATCGGTATAAGGCTTGACCCATTCCTCTTTTCCGAATAACGATTGGAAAGTGACTCGGTAATCTTCAGAACTTAACCCGAGTTCTTCCGCGACGAGGCGAGAAGTGGCACGACATTCGCATGGATAAGGGTCGCCATTATCAAAATACCGTTGTGGAATGCCGTGGTAAGACATCACCAGTAAATCGGGTTTGCCATGTTCCGCCTGATGGTCGCGAATGCTGTTGGCCAAGGCTTTTATGTAGGCGGGGTGTTTGTGATAGTTACGAACAAAACGCAGTTCTGGAATCCAGCGCCACTGCTGTAATTCAGCCGATACGGCATCAAACGTGGAAGCGGTGGTCGCGCCGGCATATTGCGGGTAAAGTGGCACAACGATTAAACGTTGAACATTGCGATCTTGTAATGATTTCAACGCACTGGCAATGGAGGGGTTGCCATAACGCATCCCAAGCGCAAATTCGACACGGCCTGAAAAATGGGCGCGCACCTTTTCTTCAATGTCGGCCAGTTGTCGGTTGCTGATGTCCAGTAAGGGTGAGCCTTCGCCATATTCTCCCCAAACTTCCTGATAGGCTTCAGCCGATTTGGCGGGACGGGTATTGAGGATAATCAAGTTTAAAATTAATTTCCACAGCCATCTGGCGGGTGGCGGTTCAACTACGCGCGGATCCATTAAAAATTCTTTTAAATAAGGTTTCAACGCTTCTTTTGTCGGGGCATCCGGTGTTCCAAGATTGGTGATGAGAACGCCGACAGCGGGTTCAGAACCATGTTGATAGGCAGTGTAGTTTTTGTATTCCATAGGGTATCCTAAAATAATTTTGGGTCATTTTAGACCGATTTGCGTGTCAGGTAAACTGCTCTGATGTATGCTAGTTTGTATTAAAACAGAATAATCAGACAATATTCATACATTTATGCAATAATTGTACAAAACCTATTCAATTATGTATTGAAAATCTTATGACAAAGGAGAATCAATATGCCCACATCCAATGTTGATCGGACTATTTTTCCTAAACTTAAAATCGCCGTTTCCGATTGTTTAAGAGGTACCGAGTGTCGTTACAATGGCGGGCATGCACAGGATGATTTTATTAATCATGATCTTGCCCCTTATGCACAGTTTTTGCCTTTTTGCCCTGAAGCGCCAGTGTTGGGAACCCCAAGAGAAACGATACGTTTGGTGAATATTGACGGTACTATCCGAGTCAGAGGCACCAAGTCGGAAAATGATGTGACCGAAGGGATTCAACGCTATAACCAGAAAATGATTCCGAAATTGCTCGAGCAGGGCGTGGATGGCGCGATTGTTAAGTCTCGATCACCGACTTGTGGCATGGAGCGTATTAAGGTTTATCGTCCGACCGGTGAGTGGTATGGATCGCAGGATAAAATGGGACAAGGATTGTTTACGGCAGAACTGCAGCAGCAGGCACCCCAATTAGCGGTCGAAGAAGAAGGGCGATTACAAGATGCCTGGCTAAGAGAAAATTTTATAGTACGCGTGTTTACGGCGGCTCGTTGGCGAGAGTTTATAGAGGCGAACCCGACCGTGCATGATTTTCAAGTTTTTCATCGAGATCACAAATACCTGTTCCTTTCGAAGTCGGAATCGATTTATCGTGAAATGGGGCCGATTGTGGCGCAAGCTGCCCCTGATAATTTAGATAGGCAGTTGGCAAGATATGAAGAAAATCTTCATGCCCTTTTGGCGTACCGCTGCACACGAGGAACGGTGATTAATGTGTTGGAGCATATTTATGGCTATTTCAAAAAACAATTGTTAGACGATGAAAAAGAACACTACCATGAGACATTGGAAGAATTCCGGCAAGGGATTGTTCCATTGATTGCGGTGATTAAAGTGTTGCAACAGTTTTTGAAACATTATGGATCGGACTATCTGGCAACACAGGTCTTTTTACAACCCTATCCGGCGGATTTGGCGTTGAGATCTAACGTTACGGCGTACCGTTGAATGATAAGAAAGTCTAAATAACCGCCCTGTAGAGAGGTGTTCGCTGCTATTTGATTGATTTTTATTATAAAATACGAAAAAATAATGAGTATTTCGTTGTAAATTCTTTATAATGGAATTGCTAAAGTTTATTTATGCCGTAATTTTCCAGTAATTTTAAGGTGTTAGCTTTAGTTTTAATTATTTGTTAGTAAAGGAAAAAGCATGTCAGAGTTAGTTACAGGTACAGTTAAATGGTTCAACGATGAAAAAGGTTTCGGATTCATCGAACAAGAAGGCGGAAAGGATGTATTCGTTCACTTTTCAGCTATTAACGGTGCCGGTCGCAAATCATTGATGGAAGGCCAGTCGGTTACGATGGAAGTAACTCAAGGTCAAAAAGGGCCACAAGCAGAAAACGTTACTGCTCAGTAAAAATCACTCTATAAGCCCTTTATTGATTTTTCACTGAAGGGTTTTTTTATATCTGTTGTTCGGATTTTTTTCGTTTTATCACTCATTTTTTAAATAAAGAACGACTCCTGCTAGGCGGTGAGTGTCTTTTATTTAACAAATAAGTCTCTAAGTGCTGTGTATTTAGGGGCAAGCATCTCTTCTACTCTCCTTATTCAATTATCGAGAGACATTTTTCTCGGTCAGTTGTTCAATGAATCAGATGTTTTGTCACAAGCGAAAGGTTGGTGAGTGATAGGCGATTGAAATTTCAGAATGTAATGGCGCGCCCGAAGGGATTCGAACCCCAGACCTTTGCCTCCGGAGGGCAACGCTCTATCCAGCTGAGCTACGGGCGCATTAGATAATGGATGTTATTTGCGCGGTTATTATAAAATATTTTTGAACTGAATACTCGGTCGTCTTGCAATGATTGTCGATAGGGGGGTTATATGAGGATTTATTAAAATCACTTATTGTAATAAGTCTTTGTTTTATTGGACTTATCGTTTAAAAAATAGGAGAATAATTAACTTATTATAAGATAAAAATAAATAGCACTTCTATGCCGCACTTTACTCAGTTTTTTAACCAACGTCTTTTCGTATTAAGCGCGCTGTTTATTTTAATTTCTCTCCCGGCCATTTATTTTTTATATCAATGGCAAATTGAAAGTGCGCGTAATCAGGAATTTCAGTTTTATAAAGCGAATCTGACTGAAAAAGTAGATGTGCTGATTCAAGAAAAACAAAGCACAACCCATGCTTTGGCCGTTGCAATGACTTCCCCGCCTGACTTTAAGCAAGCGTTATTGAATAAGGATCGAACCATTCAAGAAGAACTCCAACGTTATAGCCAGCGGCTCAAGACACTGACGAAATACAAAGGTGTCTGGATTCAATTGATTGATGCGAACGGAATCAGTATTGCCCGGAGTTGGACGGAAAAACACGGTGATGATTTAAGTAAAGTTCGACAGGATATCGCTGCTTTAATTCAAGACCCACGCCGAATGAATAACTTCAGTGTCGGCAAGTTTGCTTTAACCTTTAAGTCGATGGTGCCTTTATTTGACGATAACAACACTTTTATTGGGCTGGTGGATGTTATTTCCCAGATTAATTCAATTGACACTGCTTTAGCAGAAACCAATGGCGTTCGTTCAGTGGTGTTGGTCAGTAAGCGATATCGCAAACAACTCACCAACGCATTTACCGGTAAATTTATTGACGATTATTACGTGGCCAACAGTGATGCGGATACCAAAGATATGGCTTTAATTAAAAAGTTTGGCGTGGATCAGGTTTTTTTCAGTTCGAATTATGTACTGTTTGATAACCAGTTGATGGTGACGCGCCCTATTTATGATATTCATGGTCAGCCGATGGCGACTTGGGTGACATTAAAGTCTTTAGATGACTTTGCATTTGTGAATGTGCAAAAAACCCAACGTCAGTTCATGGTTATCACGGTTTTTATAATTGCATTATTATTAATGCTGTTAGTCATGATATATTTCAAGCGCCAAGCTGAATTTGAGAAACGGTTCTTTTTTGAGGTGTTTGATACGTCCACCGAAATTGTGTATGTATCCAATCAGCGCCGAATTTTGTTTGCCAATAAACGCTTTTTTGAGTTTTTTAATGAATTTGAAACGCTGGATGATTTTCATAAGAAGTACCATTGTATTTGCGAACTGTTTGTGCCGGAAGAGGGCTTTTTAAAACGCCATATCAATGGGGTGTATTGGTTTAATCATGTCATTCAGAATAAACAAGAATCCCATTATGCAAAGGTTCAACTGAATGGTAAAGAATACATTTTCTTGGTCAAAGCTACCGAAATCGCTAATGCTTATGGTGATCAATACGTCAGCGTCTTGATGACGGATATTACTGAAGAAGAACATTATAAATCACAGTTAGAGCATCTGATTATTCACGATGAATTGACGGGTATTTACAATCGACACTACTTTAACCGCACACTTGAACAGGAGATTAAACGTCATCAGCGTTATCAATCACCGTTTTCAATGGCGTTTCTGGATATTGATCACTTTAAAAAAATTAATGATACCTACGGTCATGACGTGGGGGATGCGGTATTGTTGAGTTTGGCGAAGAGTATCAGTCCTTTACTTCGAAGCACTGATGTATTCTGCCGTGTCGGGGGGGAAGAGTTTGTGATTTTAATGCCGGAAACCAACCTGGAAAATGCGTTAATTATCACTGAACGAATTCGCTCTTCCGTTGAAGGAATCTCGAGTAAGGAAGTGCCGGAAAAAATCACCATTAGCGCCGGCTTGGTCGAACTCAATGACTGGGATAATGTCCAAAGCTTCTATAAACGCGCTGATGAAGCATTATACAAAGCTAAAGAAAATGGCCGAAACCGTGTTGAAACTCACATAGAAGATCAAACCTAGACCGTTTATACTTATCGGATAAAAAACAGCCAGGCCTGGCTGTTTCTTCACCCTATTCTGCTTCAACAATCGACAATGCTTTTTTGTATGAAGAAAGCTTTTTCAAGCAATTTTTGGTATCATTCATTTTATTTTTCAGCGCCAACTGGTTAATAATAGCTGGCAACTTTTGACCAAATTTATTAGTGGGAGAATCGCGGTGAGCGTGTTACCAAGTCATTTAAAATATGCGGAGTCGCATGAATGGGTTTATCTGGATGAAGAGGGGAATGCAGTAGTCGGCATTACTGATTTTGCACAAGAATCTTTAGGTGACTTGATGGATGTGCATTTGCCTGAAGTGGGTGCAGATATTGCCCAAGGTGAAGAAATTATGTCGTTGGAGTCTGTCAAAGCGGCATCTGATATTTTTTCGCCGCTCAGTGGTGAAGTGGTGGCGGTGAATACCGAATTAGAAGACGAGCCCGAGCGAGTTAACGACGAGCCCTATGATGGGGGCTGGTTATTTAAGCTGGCACCACACGATCCGTCGGAAATGGATGATTTGTTATCGGATTCCGATTACCAAGGGTTGATTGACCAGTAATTAAGTTTGCTAAATGAATTAGCTAGCTAACTTACCAGCGTGTTGTCTCAAGAATACGCTAAACACGATATTAACAACGAGGGCGTGCGGGATGAGAAGATGCAGACTATCTTTGTTCACCCACATGCCCTTTTTGTTTCAGGAGCAAGCATGACAGCATCAACGATAAGATTAAAGAAAAACGAAGATAAGCGGTTAAAGCAGGGGCACATGTGGATTTTCAGTAATGAAATCGACAATCAGGTATCGCCTTTGAAGAATTTTGAAGCCGGTCAAGTCGTGACGGTTGAAGCCGCCAATGGCAAAGCCATTGGTGTGGCTTATGTGAACCCGAACACCTTGATTTGCGGTCGATTACTGAGTCGAAATCCTAAAGTGCAGTTTAATCAAGCATTCTTAAAGAAGCGGATTCAAGCCGCGCAAGCGTTGCGTGAAATGAACTTTGATGCGCCTTTTTATCGTTTGGTGTTTGGTGAATCAGATGGGTTACCAGGAGTGGTGATTGATCGTTTTGGAGATGTCTTTGTTGCTCAGATTACCACCGCGGGTATGGAATCCTTAAAAGATGAGCTGGTTCAAACGATTGAAAATTTATATCATCCACAGGCGCTGGTGTTAAGAAATGACAGTCCCAGTCGTGAACTGGAAGGGTTGTCATTATATACCGAAGTCGCAATTGGATCTTTGCCGGAAGAGATTGTGATTGAAGAAAATGGCGCCAAGTTTGCGATTCCGACAGAGAACGGTCAGAAAACCGGTTGGTTTTATGATCACCGTATGGCAAGAGGGCGTCTGCAGGATTTAGTGAAAGATAAAACGGTGTTGGATGTGTTCAGCTATTTAGGCGGCTGGGGGATTGAAGCTGCTGTTGCAGGGGCAAAAGAAGTCACGTGCGTGGATGCTTCCACTTTTGCATTGGATGGCGTGGATCGAAATGCGGAATTAAACGGTGTTGCCGAAAAAGTCATAACGATTGAGGGTAATGCCTTTGATGTTCTAAAAGCGCTGGCAAGCGAAGCGCAAAAATATGATGTGGTGATTGTGGATCCTCCTGCGTTTGTAAAACGAAAAAAAGATCTGAAAGCTGGTTCAGAAGGATATCGACGCATTAATGAATTGGCGATGCGCTTGCTTAATACAGACGGTATTTTGGTATCGGCTTCTTGTTCGCACCACATGAGCCGAGATGCGTTATTACAACAGATTCAGCTGGCCTCTCGCCATATTGATCGTAATCTTCAGATGTTCGACCAAGGACATCAAGGACCTGACCACCCTATTCATCCAGCGATTTCGGAAACGGAATACATTAAAACCTTTTTCTTTAAAGTCTCTAAAAGCTGGTAAGGCGATTTGAAATGAAACCCGTCCTTTCCGCTCAAGAAAGACAGCTCGCTAAACACTGTTTCTGGGATGCAGAAGCCCAAACATTGTGGGTGGACTGTCGTCGGTGGATGCCTGAATATGGTGTTTTCTCAATTCCCGGTTGGGATGCGATGATGATGGGTTCGGATCCCATTCCGGACTACCCACAAAATTTGTCCGTGCTTGAGTGGTCGAATTACTCTCAGTTGAGTTATTGGAAAAAGCAAATTCCCGCTTGGGTACTGGAAAGTTGTGCCTTGTTCCCGACGCATCAATTGCGGTTGTTGCATTACGTAGGGCGTTATCCGCAGTTGTTAGAACTGCTGGATCATTCTCCTATGCTGGCTTGGCGTCTGGTTGCATCCAATTTAACAGAAGCCGATATTGTCGGCTTGTTACAAGATAAACGTACACAAGTGGTTGAGCGGTTAGGATGGCCGGGTAAAAAAGAAACTGTACAGTTCTTACGAAAGCTTCGGCTACGTTATGTGACCTCAGAAATTTCTGAATTTGTCGAAACGTGCATTTTAGATGAAGACCGATTATCTGCTTTACAGACCTTACCGCGTGTGAACTCGATGGCGTTGTCTTTGGCAGCACGTTTTCCACAGCTTATCGGGTCACGCTTACATCAGACCTTGGCACAGCTGCCCTGCCGCCCCATGCAGTGCCAAAGCATGATTGCACAGCTGGAAGATACCTTTCGTGTTGCGTCTTTTTTACAACTTTCGAACTTAGAAGTCGCCAAACTTGGGCAATGTCGTTATTTGGTTGATGTCGAAAAAATTTACCAGGCCTGGTGGATGGCTGAATTAGATAAAAGCGAGGTGTTGCCAGCCCACTCACAGCCAGTTCAATTGACGCAATATCCCTCATGGCAAGTGCTAAGTCAGTTGCAGAAGCATTGTTGGTTAACGGATTGGCCGGATTTTCAGGCAGGAAAAGTCTCTTTATGGGTTGCTGATATTGAAAGTGTGCCAGTGGCAATTCTGCGTGAAGAGCCTTCTAGCTTACGCCTTGGAGAAGCCGCTAAGATTCTTCGGGTGCGTCAATTAGACAATCAATTGCCAACCTCTCAACAGCTTAGTTTTTGGCATTTGTGGCACGCAGGAAAGGATGCCTCTTAAGGAATACGCCGTTTTATCATAAGAGGCTTTTTTATAAGGGTGGCTACGGAATGAGTTTTTCTTTTCCGATCAAATCGTCATAAGTTTCTCTAGGACGAATTTCATAAGCTTGTTTATGGTCAACTAGGATTTCTGCTGCCCGTGTGCGCGTATTGTAGTTCGAGCTCATAGTGAAGCCATAAGCGCCTGATGACATAACGGCTAAGTAATCGCCCGCTTTTAAGTTAAGCTTACGCTGTTTGCCTAAAAAGTCTCCCGTTTCACATACCGGCCCCACTAAATCCCATTCCACGTCCTCGCCATCGGTGCGAGGTATCACGGGTTGAATGGTTTGGTGTGATTGATAGAGTGCCGGTCGAATCAAGTCATTCATAGCAGCATCGATAATGGCAAAGTTTTTGTGTTCGGTAGGTTTGAGGTATTCGACCTCTGTTACCAAAACACCCGCGTTCCCCGCAATGGCACGCCCCGGTTCAATAATCACTTCAATAGAGGGATCCTTGAGCTTTTTCAACAAAGCTTGAATATAATCAGCGATTTCCGGAGGGCTTTCATCGGTATATTGAATACCTAATCCGCCGCCTAAATCTAAGTGATGAATGGTGATGCCTTGCTCGGATAGAGCATCTTTGAGTTGTAGAACACGTTCAAGTGCATCGACAAAAGGGGTGATTTCCGTGAGCTGAGATCCGATGTGACAGTCAATTCCCATAATATCGATGTGAGATAATGCTTGTGCATCCGCATATAAAGCGGGTGCCGTATTGATGTCGACCCCAAATTTATTGTCTTTCAATCCAGTCGAAATGTAAGGGTGGGTTTTCGCATCGACATCTGGGTTGACCCGAATGGAAATCGGAGCGACTTTATTCAGTTTCTTAGCGACGGCTTGGATACGATCTAACTCTGCATGAGATTCAATGTTAAAGCATCGGATGCCAACTGTCAGTGCACGCTCTATTTCTGAAGATTTTTTAGCAACCCCTGAAAAAACCACTTTGGAAGGGTCGCCTCCTGCACGTAGTACGCGTTCAAGTTCCCCTTGGGAGACAATATCAAAACCAGATCCTAAGCGTGCCAATACATTTAAAATCGCGATATTGGAGTTGGTTTTCACGGCATAGCAAACGAGATGAGGTTGGCGCCCAAAAGCCTGATCAAATGCACGCCAGCAATTCTCAAATTCCTGGCGCGAGTAAACATATAATGGTGTGCCATATTTTTGTGCCAGTTGATCTAAAGGGCAACCTTCCGCATGGAGGGTATTGTTTTGATAATGAAAAGGTTGGCTCTGACTCATGGTTGTTCCTGTGCTTTTTCTTGTGGGATCTGTTGTTGAGATTCTGGAGCGACTTTTGCTTCTTCAGGCGGTTTTTCCGGCAGGTATAAAGGCCCTTTTTTACCACAACCGCTTAAAAACGAAAACAGTAAGGTAATGGCAAGGAGTATAAAAGCGGATTTTATTTTTGGTGTCGGAACAGATAAATATAGCATTGGGCTATCCAAAACAGTAAAGCGGCTATTTTAGCTTATCCCTGACGGAAATTAAAAATTTTAAAGAGCTTGTGGCACAAAATATGATGTGGTTTTTCGTTAAAATAGACTGAAGTGGTTATCAATAAAAAAGGAAAAAGAGATGAAATCAGAGCTTCCGCCGATTGTTTTAGAACCAAAGTCAAAAGCTGATGCCTGTGTGATTTGGTTGCATGGTTTGGGAGCGGATGGTCATGATTTTGAAAATATTGTGCCTGAATTGAAATTGCCTGTAGATCATACAATTCGTTTTGTGTTTCCAACCGCTGGGAAAATGCCGGTAACTGTCAATTTAGGCAGTGAAATGACAGCTTGGTATGATATCCACTCGTTAGATCTTTTGAACAATGTTGACTGGGAGGGGGTTGATCAGAGTGTGCAGTTTGTGCATGAACTCGTGGAATCTCAGATTTCTTCAGGAATAGAGAGTGATAAAATACTCTTAGCCGGTTTTTCACAAGGGGGTGTGGTCATTTTGAATGCGGGTTTAACGTTTGAAGAGCCGCTCGCCGGGATGATGGCGTTGTCGACGTACTTTCCGAACCCTGAAGGCCGCAAGGACGAATACTTACAATCTAAAAGCTGTCCTATTTTCATGGCGCATGGTATGGATGATCCCGTTTGCCCATTTTTTGTAGCGGAACAATCACGCCATCAATTAATCGAGTTGGGTTTACGGCCTCAATGGCATACCTATCCTATGCAACATCAAGTCTGTTTAGATGAAATAAAAGATATGGCCGCTTTTATACGTCAATGTCTGGTGATTGAGTAATTAAATAAACCAGGCCTGGGAGAATTAACATGACACACCAATCAATAAAAAAATGGTTTAAGGAAAATTAGATGGCGAATGTAAGGCGTTTTTTTCGATATGATGTTGAGGTGCCTTTGTATTTTGAGACAGTGGATGATCATGGCTATCTTTTGAAGGTCAATCGTAAAAAATTAATCTCAGAAAAAGAAGAAGCGCACCTTGAACATTTAAATCTGGAAATTAAAGAACTGTTGTCAGAAGCTTTCTCTGCAAAGTCAGATGCCTTGCATATCTTTTATATGCTGAACCATCGTATTAACTATATGGCTTGGCTACTGGATGATTTGATTGATCAGGTGGATCCGCGTTTGAGATCAGACTATAAGTTCCGCTTAAGAGAAGATCGTAAACACCATGTGCCAGATGTTCGCAACGAGTCGAAAGTGGGACCCCTTATAGAAGGGTTTTTCTTGCAGCTGACAGATCACATTCATGAATTGCTTGAATCGGTGGAAAATAGTATTGAAGGTAAAATATTTTTATTCCCCCGAAAAATTAAACCGAACTTTAACGAACTGGATTATGTTAAAAACTTGAAAGCGTTGAGTAATAAAGGCATTGCACCAGCAAAGGTACTGGTTTTATTGGTTGAACGATTAAATTTGTATGAAACAATATTAGGGCGTTTAAAAGAAGCTTATCATTCGATTTCCGACCCGGAAACCTGGTCGATTCAGCAGGTTAATTTAAGTGCTGGCGGGTTTAGTTTTTTTACCAATGAGGTGTTTGAAAATTTTGCACATATGAATATTTTTATGCAGCTAGATGAACAAATTTTGGTGTGTCGCGGCAAAATCGTGTTAAACAAAAAGTTAAAAAATGCAGCGTTTTTATATCGAGTGGCAGTCGAATTTGTGTTTTTGAGTAATGAGCACGCTCAGAAAATCACACTTTTTGAACAACGTCATGAATTACAAGATGCGATGAAAATGGTTTCTAACGAGTTGTTAAATTAGTCCTTTAGATTTAGCATGCTTAACAAATTCAACGCGAACCTCATGCACATGCTTTAACCAGTCGGCAAAAAAGACATAATCCTTCTCAACTCGTTTATAGAGTTCACTTAAAATGGCATCGGGTTCATGTAAAGCAAAGGCGGTAATTTCCAATAATTTATTGATATGCTTAGGGGGCATTTGTGTGGAGACTTCAAAATAACTGACCTTGGTTAGGATGACCGCATCCAGTGCTTGAAACCATTGAATGGTTTTCAGGTCAAAGCGTTGTTGTAAATTATCATCCACGCCTTCTTTACGCATTCTGATTAATTGAGACAATCTGTAGTAATGTAATAGGTCTGCAGCCGCAGGTCTTAGAGAATTGGGTAATGAGTCTAAAAATCCGGCTTCGACAGAGTGGTTTCTTCCTGGCATAATCTGGTTTCAGAGCGTTAAGCTCATACACTCCTCAAGTTCATAGCGTTGAATTTCATTTTGCAGGAAATCCTGAGTTTTGCCATCGGGGAATTCAAAGTTAACTGCGATTCGTTCTTTATATTGGTCGTCAATACTCCTGACATCAACAATGCTGCCATTAAATGAGAGTGTGACATTCTGTGCCGGAAAATAAAAGAAAACATCAACTTTTTCAAAGTTTTTAAACCGTTTGTTCATCAATAATGCGATGCCGGATGCACTGACATTAGCATGTTGCAATTTCCATTCTTGAGGGAATTGGCGCATGATATTGTCATCGTTTATTTGTCGATAAGCTTCTACATATGTATCCATAAAGGTGCTTAAAGCTAGGATGGCTTGAATAAGCGGAATTTTTGCAAACTTTTCGCTTTTAAATAATTCCAAGGTTTCATCAATTTTAAAACCATATGGCAAATTGGCATTGGCTTTGAATTCAGTTGGGGTAGAGTTTGAAATGCTGTCGGCAATTGATTGTAAGAACAGCAAGTACTTTTCTTCAATTAACTTAAAATAGCCATAAGTCTTGGGAGAGGAGGCCTTGAGGGTTTCAATGGTCTGAAATCCTGTTAACCTCTGATTGATTTGCATCCAATATGCTGGGTCAATTTTTGGGTTGATTCCTTTTGAAACGGATTCGGCGCATTTTCCAAAAAACTCGATGGCTTCAATGGTTTCCTGAAAAAGTGCCGAGATAATTTCTTTTTGATCCTGGATTCGGTTTATCCAATAAAGGGTTTCATTTTTCTGTCTTTCGATCAGCCGTTTGATGGTCGGAGGAAAATAATCAATGCCTGTGGCAAATATTTCGCGATCCTTGATGGGGGAAGAGGGCGCAATAAATAAACGCACAGGCATGTCTATTCGAAAGAATCGACGTGAGTTACCTTTATGAAACCATCTATTCATCAATTTTGCTCTTTAAGGAGGTTGTAGATTAAAAACATGAAATATCGTTATGCAATGTTGATGCCAAGCAAACGATAAAATACGTTATTTTTTGAATTATTTATGATTCTAATGAATCTCGAGCGGAATGTGTATAGATTTATGTCGTTGGTCAGTCCAAAAGTATTCTTTTTGGGTCGCAGTAGAGCAATTGGTTTGACAAGTACCCGTGCTACAACCACTGGCGGCAGGCTGGACTTCTTTGATATGCCCCTGTTCGATCAGAGGGCGAATCAAACCTTCCAATGCTTCTTCTGATATGTCGAAATGGTTTTGAATGTTTTGAGCAGAGACAGATTGATGTTTTCTGATATAGCGTTTGAGTTCCAACAAAATCATAATCCGATCCTTTTGCTCAAGACTACCGTTGATGGGCAGATAAAGAGGCCTTTCCAAGTTGTTTAAGCCCTAAAAAGAGCAGTAGGTAACAAAGTGCAAAAAAGCTTACCCATAGTAAACTGCTGGCAGGATGTTGCTGATACGTCATGAGCTGATAAAAGCTGACTGCTGTACTGTAACCTAAAAATAGACTCCAACCTCCGCTTGAGAGTGCCCAGCGCCATCCCAATTCTTTTCGAATGGCGGCAAAAGTCGCAACACAGGGGAAGTATAAGAGGACAAGCAGTAAGTAAGCATAAGCTCCCACTTCACCGTTAAAATGCTGAACCATTTTGGTCAAGGTTGAAGAGGCGATACCCAGTTCTGTTGACGCTCGATTACTGTCTTCTACGTTGGAGAGAGATTTTAAGCCTAATGGATCAGAAAAATCATTGAAAAACGCCCCAAAGTTATCTGGAATCGTTTGAACTGCTTGTGTCAGTTTTTCACCAATGGTGAATTGAGGCGGAGACTCTTCAGCGCCTGGTTTATCAAGCGATTGATAGAGAGCATTAAGCGCACCCACCACCACTTCTTTCGCAAGAATACCGGTGATCAAGCCGACGGTTGCCGGCCAATTTTCTTCGTCAATCCCGAGTGGTTCAACAATTGGCGTCGCGGTTTTAGCGATACTGCTCAGTACTGAATTACTCTGGTTTTCATTTCCAAAGCTACCGTCAGTCCCTAAGCTGTTAAAGAAATTAATGAGCAAAACGATAATGACAATAATTTTTCCGGCACCAAATATAAATCCCTTCATTTTGTTATAGGAATTGATTCCGACATTCATGAGTGACGGTTTGTGATAACTGGGTAGCTCCATTAAAAGCGGTGCTGACTGCCCATGCAGCAGTGTGTGTTTCAGTAACAAAGCGGTCATGACAGCAGCAACAATTCCAATTAGGTATAACGAGAAAACCAGTAAGGTTGCATTCTCTGTAAAAAAAGCGGTGGCAAAAAGCATATACACTGTCAAACGAGCGCTACAAGACATGAATGGTGTCATCATAATGGTCATGATGCGAACACGTTCATCCGGTAAGGTTCGGCTCGCTAATACGGCAGGAATATTGCAACCAAAGCCAACCACTAACGGAATGAAAGCCTGCCCAGAAAGCCCAAGTTTTCTCATTGCCCGATCCATAATAAAAGCAGCACGCTGCATATAGCCGGTTTCCTCAATCACAGAGAGCAGGAGGAAGAGTGCGCCAATAACGGGGATGAATGTAGCCACGACTTGCAACCCTCCCCCGATGCCATTGGCGAGCAAAGCAATCAACCAATCCGGTGCATTGAGTTCTGCCATGAGTTCCGTTGGCGCATCGACAAACAACGCTTGAGCACTTAAATCGAAAAAGTCGATAAACAAGTTTCCAAGTGTAATGGATAAGGCGAACAACAAATACATGACACCCAAGAATATCGGGATTCCCCAAATAGGGTGTAAGGTCCAATGGTCAATTAATTCGGTGGTATCACGAGTGAATTTATCCGTGTGGGTTTGACTGGCATGCGCCGCTTCATGAGCAAACTGGAAGTATAAATCGGCGGCGATTAATGCCAAGTCTTCTTCATAGTAATCTTCCAGGCGTTGTTTTTCCTGTTTTGCAAATGCCTGTAAACCTGCAGGTGCATTTTCTGGTTTGATTAGGTAATGCAAAGATTTCCAGCAAGATTCATTACGCGTTTGATCCGGTAAACGATCTCTAATGGCATGCACTGAATGATGGAGTTCCTCAGGCAAGTCAAAATGCAGAGAAGTGTGATTTTCAAGTAGGCTGGAAAAGGTCTCTTTGAGCTCGTCAATCCCTTGATTGTAATAAGCGGAAATCGGAATGACCGGACACCCTAATTTTTCAGATAAAACGGTTTCATCCAGCTCTAAATGATGGTTTTCGAGCTTATCCATCTGGTTGAGAACGACCACGACAGGAAGCCCCATATGCAGTAATTGAGCGGTGAGGAAAAGTTGTCGCTCCAAACACGTGGCATCAACAACATTAATGAGAACATCAATAGGGTGGCTTTGCAGAAAATCACGCGCCACCTTCTCATCAAGCCCGGAACGGGTTGAGTTTTCTAAGCTGTAAACACCCGGTAAGTCAGTAATATGGTAATTTTGTAGCCCGGCTTGAAAATTGCCGACTTTTTTCTCAACCGTCACCCCCGGCCAATTACCTGTCATTTGGTTGGCGCCAGTTAGACGGTTGAATAATGTGGTTTTACCTGAATTAGGACTACCAATCAATGCGACTTGATGAGGTATTTTTTTCTTGATCTGGGAGATTTTCATGAAAGTATTTGAACTTGAATATGTTGTGCAACACTTCTATCAATCGCAAAGCGACTGCCATCGACTGAAATAATCAAGCTGTCATTACAGATCATGGCAAGCTTTACATGGCTCTCGGTATGAAAGCCAAGATTCACTAAGTGTAACTTACATTCTAAGTCTCCTGTCAAAGAGATAATTTGACAGGTTTGACCTTGAAGGCATTCTGCTAAGCTAATAGTCGGTTTTTTAGAAGTATAATTCATAAAGTAAATAATAATTATTATTGATTGCAATTAGCATGTTAAGCAAAAAAAATCGTTTTGTCAAATGAGTGCATTGCCTAGATCAGGATTTGCGTTGCACTCGATAAAGCGCAATTTCTCCCAACCAGTTGGGTGCAAACCGCATTGCAAATGTAGGCTCATGGCGGCTGTTGACCACGGTTCTGGCAACTACCTCGATATTTTTTTCTTCACACAAATCTTCAAAATCATTAAAGGTGCATAGATGAATGTTTGGAGTATTGTACCAGGGGTTAGGCAAGCTTTTGTTTTGAGGCATGCGGCCACCAAAAAAGAGTTGTGCTCGATTTCGCCAATGTCCGAAGTTTGGGAAAGTGATAATGCTTTGTTTTCCAACGGCCAACATTTCATCCAATAATAAATCAGGGCGACTGACCACCTGGAGTGCTTGGGTCATAATGACAAAATCAAAGGAATCTTCATCAAAATAATCACAAATGTCATGGCTGTTCAAATTGCTTTGAATCACGTTGATGCCACGCTGGACGGCTTTGATGTTTTTTTGCGGATCGATTTCCATCCCATAGCCGGTAATGCTACGGTTTTGAATGAGATAATCCAGCAATTGACCATCACCACAACCCAAGTCCAACACGCGGCTTTTTGAATGGATCCATTCGGCAATCAACTTGAATTCAGGAGAAAGGGGGGTTGAAGTCATGGCTATTCTCCTCTTTGCCGGCAAAAGTCATTATAGATTCGATTCATATAAGCTCGAAAAACACCTTCGTAATGACTGTTCGGTAATAAGAAGGCGTCATGACCATGCTGTGAATCGACCTCGGCATAACTGATGTCAGCATCGTTATCGAGCAAGGCTTTGACAATTTCATGCGAGCGTTCCGGAGAAAAACGCCAATCGGTAGTGAAAGAGATGATTAAGAATTTGGCAGTTGCTTTTGCAAGCGCTTTCGATAAATCATTGTCAAAGTCCGCGGCAGGGTCAAAATAGTCCAATGCTTTGGTCATCAATAAATAGGTATTGGCGTCAAAATTTTGTTTGGTGGCGAATTTTTCACCCTGGTATCTTAAATAGCTTTCAACTTGGAATTCGACATCAAAATTGTAATTGAGTTTACCCTCACGTAATTCACGACCGAATTTCGATCCCATCATGTCATCGGATAAATAGGTAAGGTGTCCAAGCATTCGAGCCAAAGCTAACCCTTTTTTCGGGGTGGTGCCCGCTTCAATAAAATGGCCGTCATGAAACTCCGGGTCAGTCATAATTGCGCGACGAGCGACCTCATTAAAAGCAATGTTTTGCGCCGAGAGTTTAGGCGCCGAGGCAATGACGATGGCATGATGGATGAGATCAGGGAAATCGATTGCCCATTGTAAAACCTGCATGCCGCCCATAGACCCCCCGATAACTGCAGCCCAGCTATCGATTTCTAAATGTTGGCGTAACGTATTCTGGCTGTGCACCCAGTCTTTGCAGGTAGCAATTGGAAAATCAGGCCCATATACTTTTCCTGTCAGAGGGTTGATGCTGGCAGGGCCTGTTGAGCCATGACAGCCGCCTAAATTATTCGAACAGACCACGAAAAAGTGATTGGTATCGATGGGTTTTCCTGGACCAATATAGCCGTTCCACCAACCTTTTGCTGTTTCGCCTTCATATTGACCCGCGACATGATGATTTCCACTCAGTGCATGGCAAATTAAAATGGCATTGGTTTTATCGGCATTTAAATTACCATAAGTTTCATACATTAGATCGTATTCAGGCAAAGTGACCCCACTAACCATTTCAAGCGGGGTCGAAACATGCAGTTTTTGAGGGGTTACTATACCGATTTCGTCTGTCATGGGCATTATTTTACAGTATCTAATAGAAAGTCAGTGGATTGATTAAGGCATCAATTAAAAGCTAAAATTCTTATTCTCTAAAGCATCAGTCGCTGCTTAAGAAAATGAGACCTAAAGCAACAGGTTTTGTCCCATTTGTGCAATTGACCCGACCACAACAATCTGAGTGAGTTTAATCGCGATAATGGCGACAATCGGTGATAAGTCGAGGCCTCCCATCGGAGGAATGAGTCTTTGAAAAGGCGCTAAAATCGGTTGTGCCATTTGATCAAAAATAGCCGTATTCGGGTTATACCCTTGTGATACCCAGCTTAAGATCACTTGAATGATGATTAACCAAAACATCATGTCTAAAAGTTGGTTCATAATTTCAGTAACGGAAGAGATTACAATTACACCCACACCAAAACTTCGATCGGTTAAAAAACCAATTAAGATAACCAATAGCGCTTGCACTAGCATGGCGGTGAGAATGGCACTCCAATCCCAGCGATTTGGTTTGGGCAAGATCATGTTAAGTGGTGTACAGAGTGGATTGGTGATTTTGGCAATAAAGTTCACAATCGGGTGATGCCAATCAACATAGGTTGCGCGCATGAAAAAGCGTAACAGTAAGGTAAAAATGACCAGGCCTGCTAAAAATTGAATTAAAAACAAACCGCCTTGACCGACTGGTGTCATTATTTTTCTCCTGTTGTATTCTGATAATCTGTTGAAGTTGATCCAAGCTCATTCGCTAGGCTAATGGCACGATCTTTGGCCGCGCCCATGGCTTTTTCAACAATCTCACGTAATTGGTTGCTTTCAAAGCTTTGGATGGCTTTTTCCGTCGTGCCATTTGGGGATGTCACTTTTTGTCTTAAAGTTGTGCAGTCATCTGAACTTTCAAGTGCCATTTTAGCTGCACCAAAAGCCGTCTGAATCGTTAATAATCGCGCTGTCGCTTCGTCTAGCCCTAGTTTTTGACCGGCTTGCTGCATGGCTTCCATAAAAAGAAAGTAGTAAGCCGGGCCACTTCCTGAGATGGCCGTCACACTGTCTAAATCTGTTTCCTTCGGAACCCAAACCGTGATACCGGCAGCGCGCAGAATATGTTCCGCCTGTTCTTTTTGAACTTTAGTCACGGCGCTGTTGGCAAACAATCCTGTTGCTCCGCTGCGAATTAATGCAGGCGTGTTTGGCATGGTTCTCACAATCGCGGTGTGTCCACCTAGCCAGTAGTCGATATCGGTTGATCTGACACCGGCGGCAATGGAGATGACTAAAGGACGTTTTTTCTGGAGCGTTTCTGCCAGTTGTTGACAAACCGACTCCAGCATTTGCGGTTTGACCGCCAGAACAATGATGTCAGACTTTTCAGCGGCTTCAACGTTATCTTCGTCACAGTGAATTCCCATCGATTGTGTTATTTCACGTCGTGTTGCTTCTGAGGGGTCTGTTGCCCGTATTTTGTCCTTCGGGTAACCACTGGCAATGAGCCCGCCAATTAAACTGATCGACATGTTTCCAGCGCCAATAAAACAAATGGTTAAGTTCATGAGGAATCTCTTTCGTTTAAATTTGAGTTTTGATCAAATGGTTTGAATCACAAAATTATGCTAGCCATTATAACGAATTCTTGTAAAGTTCGGTAAGTCTGAGCGTTAAAAATCACGCGTTGAACCTTAATTTTTCTTAAAGAATTTGCAGTTACCTCTTTGGTTAATCGCTCCGGCCAAGCGCTCAATGCCATGAATATAAGCTGCCGTTCTCAGAGAGGTGTTATAGCGAATGGCTAAATCGTAGACCGTGTTGGATTCTCGGCGCATTATTTTAGCCAGCTTTGCTCTTATTTCATCGGCTTCCCAGTAAAACCCGGCACGGTTTTGAACCCACTCAAAATAACTCACTGTGACTCCGCCTGCATTCGCCAAGACATCGGGAATGATTTGAATGTTCTTGGCATAAAGCACTTCATCTGCTTGCGGCGAAACGGGGCCGTTGGCAATTTCAAGAATGGTATGCGCTTGAATTTTATCTACATTCTCTTGTGTGACCTGATTTTCCATTGCCGCTAGGACTAACACATCAATTTCCAGTTCCAGCAACGCTTCATTGGTTAGCTTGTCATGTTCAATCACATTACAGGTTGAACCATCGCAATAGACGGCCTGCAACTCCGATGTCTGATCTTTGTATTGTTTGACATCATCGATATTCAGGCCACTTGGTGTTAATATGGCGCCGCTGGAATCTGAGACCGCAATGACTCGATATCCTTCTTGTTGCGCTAAACTTGCAAAATGGTAACCGGCATTCCCAAACCCCTGGACAGCAACGGTTGTATTCTTAATGTCCCAGCCTTGACGCCGAGCATATTCATTTAGACAGAACAAAGCGCCTTGGCCGGTTGCTTGTGTTCGACCTTCTGAACCATTCAGGTAAATCGGCTTTCCGGTAATAATGCCGGGTATTTGTTGACGGGAAATAATGGAGTATTCGTCTGCCATCCAGCCCATGATCGTGGCATTGGTATACATGTCTGGAGCGGGGATATCTCTTGTTTCTCCGATGACATCTGCAAAAGCACGAATATAGCCTCGAGAAAGTCGCTCGATTTCGAGATGGGAGAGTTCTTTTGGATTAACGGTAATGCCGCCTTTTGCCCCTCCAAAAGGGAGTCCTGCGACCGCACATTTCACTGTCATCCAGAAACTTAAAGAAGTCACTTCATCCTCGTTGACACGTGGGTGATAACGTATACCGCCCTTCGTAGGGCCTCGTGTGTCGTCATATTGCACTCGATAGCCGGTAAAGATACGAAGGCTTCCGTCATCCATTCTGACCGGAATGCTCGCTTTAATGGATCTTTTGGGAACGGAGAGTCGGGTGATGACTTCCTCTTCAACTTCAATATGTTTAAAAACATCACTCAATCGTTGTTTTGCAATTTCAAACATAACACGCTCATTTTCGGTTAAAAGGACTGAATTTTAAGACAAACATTAAGTCAGTTTACTTGTTCGTTAAGGATAAGGGAAAATAGCTGGAATGCAACAAAAAGAAAGGAGCAGGAAGGAGAATTATCAAACTTAAGTCGAAAAAAATATCGAGGTAACGCGAATGAAATCCTCTTTTGAGAAGGGTAAAATAATGCGTTTTAGTTAATTGATTGATTTTTTTGTAGATTTAAATAAAGTTTTCAGAAAAGCGGCCGTTAACTTTACCGTAAGCTATAAAAATAATAATAAGGGGGGCGTTTAGGTGAAAACGGATTACCCTCTCAGAACTAGAAAAGGAATTTTCTTATGGCCACTATTACACCTCAAAACGATGCTGTTAATTATGCACAGACTCAAGACCGAAAATCGGCCAGAGCATTGGATGAGGCTTTAAAAGCGAGACAAAGAACCGAAAGTGTGGCGGTTCAAGATAAAAAACAGCCTCCTTTGCAGACAATCTCTGATATCTACTCGCCAACGACGAAAGGAATGCAGGCGGCTTCAACGGTGGAGAAGTATCAGCAATCTTATCAATATAGTCAAACGATGACGATGAGCTTGCAAACCCGGGAAGGGGATGTTGTTCAGGTTGATTTCCGTCAGCTATATGCACAATATCAGTCCCATAAGCAAGAACAGTCGATGCAGGAAGGCCCAAAGGGTGCTCGTTATTTTGAAAGTACTGAAGCCATGGAAACGACCGCTTTTCAGGAGCGTTTTGGGTTTTCCGTTAAAGGTGACCTGAATGAAGGCGAATTGAAGTCGATTTACGATGTTTTTGATAAAGTCGACCAATTGGCGAATGAATTCTTCTATGGTGATATTGAAAAGGCTTTTGAGAAAGCGCAAAACTTAGAAATTGATTTTGGTCAGATAAAGAGCTTTAATTTGAATTTACACAAAAGCGAAAGCGCAACGATGGCGTACCAACAGGCTGAAGCCTACAAGGGTACCATGGAGCAATCGACTCAGCCATCAGAGGAAACAAAAGGGCAAATTGCACAATTGCCTCCTTATTTGCAAAATTGGCAAAATGTGATTGAAAAAATGAATGATAAATTTGTAAATGCGCGTGAAACTTTTGATCGGTTGCTGGCCGAAACGACTTCTCAAAGAGCAGGGAATGAGTCAAGCTTTTCAACTTGGTATGATCGTATTAAGTCTTTTCATGATAAATTAGCAGAGGCGGCGGGGCTGGATAAGCAGTCATTAAAACCCAGTGGGGTCGAAGTGGAGCCTTTAGTTCATACTGGCAACGATGAAGAGGTCTTAACGCAATCGGATGTCAAGGAAGCCCCCACTTTTTCTAAATCGTAAAACCCTAAGTGGTAGGGTACTCTTTGCTAGCAAACGATGTTGTTCAACACATAAAGCCGAATCTGTTTTAAATGGGTTCGGTTTTTTTGTTTTCACGGTGATGCTTTTTAAGCGCGTGCCCCGAATATATCCGTTCCAATTCGGACAATGGTCGCCCCTTCCTCTATGGCGGCTTCCAAGTCAGCGGACATACCCATTGATAAAGTGTCTATAGCTTTGTTGGGAAATGCTTTTTGCAAAGAGTTTAGCAGTGCCTTCATTTGTTGAAACGGCTGTCTTTGCTCGGCATGGGTTTGTGCTTTAGCCGGAATGGCCATTAACCCGCGCAAGGAAATATTTGGCAGTGTCACAATTTCTTTAGCAATGTCCAAAATTTCATTTGGAGAAAATCCTGCTTTGGAGGGTTCGTTACTGATATTCACTTCCAATAAAATATTCAGTGGTGGAAGACTCTCTGGACGTTGCTCGGATAAACGACGGGCGATCTTATAACGATCGACACTGTGAACCCATTGAAAGTTTTCGGCAATGGATTTGGTTTTGTTGGACTGAATGGGACCGATAAAGTGCCATTCCAAATCCGGTCTTTGTGCTATTTTAGCCAGCGATTCTTGAACATAGTTTTCACCAAAGGCTTGTTGCCCAATATCTGCTAAGGCAATGATGTCTTCAATCGGTTTGGTTTTGCTGACGGCCAATAATTGAATAGGGTCTGTTCGGTTGGCAGATTGCATCGCCGAGTCAATGCGTTTCTGGACGTCTTGATACCGCTGTGTCAGAGAGGAGGTCATAAAAATTCCATATATAAAGTCAGTTTTTCTATTTTATTAATATATTTCATTACAGCTTGGATTGCTACCAGCGTAGAATAATAGATAAAGATCTCTCTATTAGGTTGTGTTCTTTGAACCGTGTAAGCCATCTTTGTTTAGATAATCAGGAGAATAAATGAAAAAAATTAAATCCAGCGATGTGAGTTATCCCTATAACGAAAAAATGTCTCGATTAGAATACGAAGAAACCAAAAAATTATTACAAATAGAACTCTTGAAATTACAAAAATGGATTAAACACAATGGAGAGCGTTTAATCATTTTGTTTGAAGGTCGTGACGCGGCTGGAAAAGGGGGCACCATTAAACGCATCATGGAGCACTTAAATCCGCGTGGTGCGAGAGTGGTGGCTTTGGATAAACCGAGTGAAACCGAAAAAGGCCAATGGTATTTTCAACGCTATGTGCAACATTTACCCACTGCAGGGGAGATGGTGTTGTTTGACCGCTCCTGGTATAACCGCGCGGGAGTGGAACGCGTGATGGGGTTTTGTACGCCGCCGCAATATAACCAATTTGTGCATCAAGCTCCCGAGTTTGAGCGCATGATTTCTGCCAGCGGAATTCATTTGATGAAGTTTTGGTTTTCGGTCAGTCGGGAAGAGCAATTGCGCCGCTTTAATGCGCGCAAAAGTGATCCTCTAAAACAATGGAAATTGAGTCCGATGGACTTGGCTTCGTTGGATCGTTGGAATGATTACACCAAAGCGAAAGAGGATATGTTTTTTTATACCAATACCTCTGAGGCGCCTTGGACGGTCATTAAGTCGAATGACAAAAAACGGGCTCGATTAGAAGCGATGCGATTTATATTGAATTATTTCGATTATGAAGACAAAAACGAAGGGGTCTTGCAGCAAGACCCTTTAATTATCAGCAATGGTGAAGATGTTTTTAAAGAAGATTAAACGTTAAAGGGATGAGCAGCATGAGTTTACATTATCAAAAGCACGCTAAAGAAGTGGTTGATCGGTTTCAAAAAATGCTCTCCAGCGATCAGGTGGATGTGATCACTGAAGCGCATTTTCAAGAGTTGGAAACCTTGATTACAGCTGCTTTAGGTGTGGTGCATTCAGAGGTGTCGCATAACGCAGCTAAATCCTTGGAGCAGGTTGCGAAAGAGTTACGACAAGGAGCCAATGAAACGGATTAATTTGATTGAATAATGCGGTTAAAAATCGAGTTGATTACAGTCGATGGTTTGCCAGTCAACAGGGGGCGTCCACTCTAAAAACAGCTCGGAAAGAGTTCCTTCAAAACTTCCTGGTAAGAAGTCATTGCAACAGAGTCGGTTAGGAATCTGCCAGTCTTCCAACAGGGTAGAGGCTCCAATGGCATAGGCAGGAAACCCGGGAAACATAAATCGAGCCGGCTTGATCTGGAAAGGGAATGCGCTTTGAGTATGCAAAATCGTTCGAATGTCGAAGTCTTGGGATAATGCCTTTGAAAGATAAAATGCCGTGGCGATTTTGATCCCGGAAGCCACTATAAGAATGGGGCGGTCTGCTGACAGTTTTTTAACAAGATCACTTAAAAACAGCCAGGCCTGGCTGTTTTTTGGTGTACTGATTTGACTTTCAGGCGATAAAGACACCGCCTGAGTGGTCAAAAACTGTAAACGATTTGATTGTTGCGTAAATAATTGTAATTCACTGTTATCAGCGGTGAAGTGCAAATTAAAGGGAACAGATTGTGCATTGTCTTGCTCCAATTCCACTAACCAGTAGCCATTGGGTTGCTCCGTTTGTTGGATAAATTGCAAAGTCACTGGCAACCTGTTTTTTTTACACTTGATTGTTACGATAAACCGGACGACCTTGGAAATAAGTCGTTTCAATTTGCCCTGTGAACTCCCAACCTTGGAAGGGAGAATTATCTCCCTGACTGACCATTTCTGAACGGTTTAACAACCAAGGCGTTTCAGGGTTGAATAAACTGAAATCTGCATAGTGGCCTTCAATGAGGCTGCCGTTGTGAATGCCCAGAATATCGGCCGGGCGTTGCGTTAAGGCGCTGATGGCGGTGTTGAGATCTAATACACTTTCTTCAACCAATTTCAACGTTAATGGCAGTAAGGTTTCCAAACCGCTGATTCCCGGCTCGCTTTCCCCGAAGGGTAGCAGTTTGACATCGCGATCCAAGGGGGTGTGGTCGCTGACAATGGCGTCGATAATCCCCATTTTAACGCCGAGACGCAATGCTTCTTTGTCTTCATGCGTTCGCAAGGGGGGCGTGACATGAAATAAGGAATCAAAATCCATCACATCATATTCGGTCAGGTGCAATTGATGAATGGCGACATCACAGGTCACCGGCATGCCGCGTTTTTTCGCATCGGCAATCATTTCCACCGAACGAGCCGTTGAGATTTGAGAGAAGTGTACGCGAGCCCCCGTTTCTTCTGCCAGAATTAAGTCACGTGCTAATGCGGTGGTTTCGGCTGAAGTCGGGATTTCAGCAAGCCCTAAACGACTACTGATGACACCGCTGTGAACCACTCCATTATTTTTCAGTTCGTTGTCTTCACAGCGAAGCATGAGTAAAATTTCATTGCTGGCAGCATAAGCCATGGCATTTTTCAATGTGAGCGGGTTCTGTATCGGTTGACTCGCCTGACTCAGGGCAATACAGCCAGCATTTTTCAATGCAGCCATATTACTGAGCATCTTGCCTTCAAGCCCTTGGGTAATTGCGCCGATCGGCAACACGAAAGCGGTGGCTGCTTGTCGGGCGCGCCGCTGGATGAGTTCGGTCACCGCTTGAGTATCATTCACCGGGTTGGTGTCCGGTGGACTACAGATGGTCGTGATGCCGCCAGAAACTGCGGCTTTGGTTTCTGAAGCGATATTGCCTTCATAGCGGCTACCGGGTTCGGCAAGGCGGGCATGTAAATCGACCAGGCCTGGCAAAATCCATTTTCCAGTGCCATCGATGACTTGATCCGCCGTAAAGCCTTCGGGGTCGGTGTCACTGATGGCAAGAATGCGTCCGCGTGAAATATAAAGGTTCGATACTTGATCCATTTGTTGGCTCGGATCAATGATGCGAGCATTTTCAATTAAAAGTCTCAAGAGCGAGCCTCCTCTGTTACCTTTTTCGGGATTTGTTTCTCAGTATTCAATTGTTTGGCATTATCGATAATGATGCTCATCACCGCCATGCGGACTGCAATGCCGTAAGTGACCTGTTCCAAAATAACCGATTGGTGACCATCCGCCACTTCGGAGTCGATTTCAACCCCTCGGTTCACCGGGCCTGGGTGCATGACAATGGCATCCGGTTTGGCATAACTCAATCTTTCTTTGGTAAGGCCGTACAAGTTAAAGAATTCTTTTTCACTCGGCAGGAGGGCGCTTTTCATTCGTTCACTTTGTAAACGAACATTGATAATGACATCGACCCCATCCAGGCCTTCTTCAATATGATCGTATACATGAACGCCAAGTGCTTCCGGGTGTGAAGGCATTAAGGTTTTAGGCCCAATCACGCGGATTTCGCGTGCTTCCAAGATGCTTAACGCTTGGATTTGAGAACGAACCACACGAGAATGCTGTATGTCGCCGATAATGGCAACCTTAAGATCAAAAATATCTCCTTTATGTTTACGAATGGTAAACATATCCAGCATGGCCTGGGTTGGGTGAGCATGTTGTCCATCCCCTGCATTCACCACGTGAACATGCGGAGCCACATGCTTTGCGATAAAGTGTGCGGCGCCACTTTCACTATGACGCACCACAAACATATCGACGAGCATGGCTTCTAAGTTCCAAAGGGTATCGAGTAAGGTTTCGCCTTTTTTGGTGGAGGAGGTTTCGATATTCAGATTGACGACATCGGCAGACAATCGTTTTTCAGCAATCTCAAAAGTGGTAAGCGTTCTCGTGCTGGGTTCGAAAAATAAATTCATGATGGTTTTACCATGCAAGCTAGGCACTTTGCTGATATCACCCGTTAGAGGATTAATGAAACTTTCCGCAACATCTAAAATTTCGGTTAAATGATGCTGTTTTAACCCTTCTAAGGTTAAAAAATGGCGCAACTTTCCTTGTTCATTCAGTTGGAGGTTGGGCGTTGAGAGTCTCATTGAAGTTCCTTTTGATATTTAGAGAGCGCTTTGCACGAGAGGTTACACGGATAAAAATGGTTAAAAACCGCCTGATTGTCGTTGTAAAACTAGCCAGTAGCTAGCTATTAGCTGCATTTTCCGCCTAAACCAACCAATTTTTTTCTCATTTTTCCCTCGTGTCCCATTCGTGCAAGGCGCTCTTAGAGAGCGTCTAACCAATTTTCTAAAATAATTTGTGCGGCATGGTCATCTATCGGCTGACAGGTTTTTATTTTTCGTTGTTCTGCTTCGATAGAACTCAATTGCTCTTCGATATAAAAAACCGGTCTTTGATAGCGACCACTTAAGCGTTGTCCGAATTTTCGGGCAGGTTGTGTTAACGCTTGTTCTTCACCGTTTAGGCGCATCGGCAATCCTACCACAATAGCGTTAGGCTTCCATTGTTCAAACAGACGAGTGATATGTTCCCAATCTGGTTTGCCATCTTTGCTGGCAACAATCGCTTCTGGTGTAGCGGTGTGTGTAATGGTTTGACCAATCGCAACGCCGATTCGCTTTAACCCGAAATCAAAGCCGATGACGACGCCTTCAATCGGCTTATCCATGCCCCGCATCCATGCTCAGCGATTCGGGCGAAATGCCGAGCGTGCTCAAGGCGACTTGCCATTTTTGTTCACTTGCAACCTCGAACAACAGGGCTTCATTATAAGGAATCGTCAGCCAGTTGTTGGCTTGAATTTCTTCATTGAGTTGACCTTTTTCCCAACCCGAAAAGCCTAAGCACACCACAATTTTTTCCGGCGCCGTCCCGTCTGCCATGGCTTTCAGGAAATCTTCGGAAACTGTCATGGCTAAATTATCTTGTAAGGGAAGGGTTTTCTGCCAGTTACCTTGTGGTTCATGCAAAATAAATCCATGTTCCAAATCAACCGGGCCGCCCATTAAAACAAGCTGGTCAGTATAGGTTTCCGCGGCTTCCACAGGCAGTTCGAAGTGATCGAGTAATTCTGGAACGGTTAAATTATGTTCTAGGTTGATGACCAGCCCCATCGTGCCATGTTCATTGTCCTCGACAATATAAACAACGGTTTTATCAAACCAGCTGTCCGTTAAATTCGGCATGGCGATAAGGAAATGGTGTTCTAAAGAGTTTAAATGTTCCATAAATTCGAATTATATCAGTTTGTATGATATATGGCGGATAACATGAGATTTGAAACGATTTTTTTAATCTGAAGCCCCGCCTATTATCTGCAGACGCTTAGCCATGTCGGGTGTGATATAAGTTTTCTGCTGGTCATCAATCATAAAGGCTTCGGTGATGTGCATTTGTCGAGCAATTTTTTGCCAGTGTTTCGGCCCTGCAATCATTAAAGCCGTTGCGGCAGCATCCGCCGTGGTGGCATCTTTGTGAATGACGGTAACGGAAATAAAGTGGTCTGCCGGGTAGCCTGTGTTGGGATTGATGATGTGGCTATAGCGTTTCCCTTTCCATTCAAAGTAGCGTTGATAAGAGCCAGACGTGACGATGCTTTCATCCCCTTGGATTTGGATCGCGGCTAAAATCTGTCCGGGATGTTTGGGGTTTTGAATGCCGATGCGCCAGGCCTGATGTTGATTTGAATTTTTAGAACCAATAATACGCATGTCACCGCCAATATTCACAATCGCGTTTTGAATGCCAACCGATTGCAAGCTGTGAATGGCAATATCCAGCGCCAACCCCTTGGCATTTCCACCAAAATCCAGCTGAACATTCGGGTTGTCGCTGACTAAACGATTTCCCTTAAAGTGAATGTCTTGAATTGAAGGACGGCTTGCCAACCAGTGTTGAATGGTTTCTTGCGAAGGAGGCGGCCCATGCCAGTCTTCAGAGTGGAATCCCCATAGGTTAATGAGCTGACCAATTCCCGGGTCAAACAAATAATCGGATTCTGCCGCCAGCATTTTGGATTTTAGGATGAACGTTTTGATGCTGTCCTGGACGGCAATCGGTTTTTGCTGCGCGATGGCGGTGTTGATTTTAGCGATGATACCGCCAGGTTCCCAGGCATGCCAATCCCGATTGAATTTCTGGAAGCGTGCTTCAATGGTCTGAATGGCGTGTTGCGCTTTGTCTTTAGGCGTATCGACGATTTCCACCTGCACTTCGGTACCAAACACATAAAAGGTTTGTTGAACTTTCTCATCGCTTTTTGGGGCGCAGCTTCCAAGCATAGCGAGGATGAAAAACAGGCCAAGCCATTTGAATAGCAAACTCAGAGGATAAGAGAGTGAAGTCATAAAACGGTGTGTTTTCTCCAATAAAAAAACAGACAACCTTATGGCGTGTCTGCTTGTGAATAGAGAGTCGTCATGCTTTATCGGTCTTAAAAACACCCAGGCCTGGGTGTTTTTAAGCCATAAAACTAAGCACGGAGAGACTCTAAATGGTCAAATAGTTGCCCGGCAATATTTAAGCCGTATTGTGCATCCAGCTCGCGAATGCAAGTAGGGCTGGTGACATTGATTTCGGTAATGTAATCGCCGATGACATCCAGTCCCACAAAGTGCAGGCCTTTGCGCTGCAAGGTTGGCGCAATTTGCTGGCAAAGCCAGAGATCGCGTTCACAGAGCGCAATGCCAACCCCTTTGCCGCCTGCCGCAATGTTGCCACGTGTTTCACCTTCGGCCGGAATGCGTGCGAGCGCGTAAGGCACGGGCTTGCCATGAATCAATAAGATTCGTTTGTCACCTTGTTTGATTTCCGGCAAATAAATCTGCGCCATTATGTGATGCTGGCCATGATCCGTCATGGTTTCGATGATGACATTGATATTGGGATCGTTTTGCTTGACGCGGAAAATGGAAGCGCCGCCCATGGCGTCAAGTGGTTTTAAAATGACATCTTGATGGTTTTCAATAAAGGCTTTCAGTTGTGTCGCATTTGCAGAAACCAATGTGGGGGGAATGCAGTCGGGAAACCAGCTGGCAAACAGTTTTTCGTTCGCATCCCGTAAAGATTGTGGTTTATTAACGACTAAGACGCCCTCAGCCTCAGCCAATTCCAGCATATGGGTCGAATAAAGATAGTCATTATTAAACGGCGGGTCTTGTCGGATTAAAATAATATCCAAATCCGAAAGCTTGCTTTCATAACTGGCACCGAAACCATAAAATTGCGAGGTCGTATCGGATTGTGCGCGATCCCAAACTTTGAGTTCACTGAGGGTTGCATGAGGTTGGCCATTTTTTAAAAAAATATCTTCCGGCTGCATGTAAAACAAGTCATGTCCACGGCGCTGAGCTTCCAGAAGCATGGCGAAAGAACTGTCTTTGTAGGGTTTTATCTTCGCAATGGGGTCCATTACAATGCCGACTTTACAAGGCTTCATGAGGCTTTCTCAATCTCATTGGCGTTTTTAGAATCTGCGATTTCACGTGCTGCGGCCAAAAGCGCTAAGCGGGCGACCACACCGTAAGCATAAAAGCGATTTGGACCGGCATCAGGGGCTTGGTTTTGGTCTGGCATCACACAAGAACTTTGGAATGAAATTGATTCAAAATGCATGCCCGGCGAGTTCAAGTTGTCAGTTGACCCTTTGCCCGTATGAACGCGATAGAATCCGCCGATGACTTGGTTGTGCATCATATAGACCACCGGTTCCGCCACCGCGTCATTGATGCGTTCGTTGGTGTAAACCCCTTCTTGCACCAGCATTTGTTCTGCAACCAAGCCTTCTTTGGCAGAAGACATTTTATTACGTTGTTTACGGTTCAGATTAAGCACATCTTCCGGCGTATTGACCGACATGATGGCCATGCCATAAGTGCCGCTATCGGATTTCACAATTGCAAACGGTTGATTGTCGATGTCATGTTGATCGTAATATTGCTGGGTTTCCTGTAAAACGGTATTCACTGCGCCCGCCAAACATTCCAGTCCGGTGCGGTCTTTGAAATTAACCGGGCCACACTGTAAGGACATCGGGTTGATGAGCCAAGGATCAATCTCGATGATTTTTGAAAACTCAGTACTCACATTTTTATAATGATCAAAATGTTCGGTTTTATAACGGTTGGCCCACCCTAAATCTAAAGGGGGTAATAAGGTTTGGTCGATGTTTTCCAAAATTTCCGGGCGGCCACTGGAAAGGTCGTTGTTTAATAACACGGCGCAAGGAAAAAAATCTTCCACCCCGACGCGATCGCCTTTTTTGACTAACGGTTTCAAGGTTAGATTCTTGCCGGACGGTAAGTCGATGGTGGTGTTTTCCGTGATCTCTGGGTTGAGACTGCCGATTTGGACTTCATAGCCCGCGGAAATCAAAATTTCTTGCAAAACAGCAACGTTTTCCAGATAGAACTGGTTACGGGTGTGGTTTTCCGGAATCAATAAAACACCATCAGCGATTGGGCAGGCTTGGGTGATGGCGCTTTGTGCCGCTTGAATGGCGAGCGGTCGTAAATCAGGATGCAGGTTGTTAAAACCGGCTGGGAACAAATTGGTATCAACCGGCGCCAATTTATAACCGGCATTTCTCAAATCAACCGAAGCATAAAACGGGGCAGGGGTCTGCTTGAATTGCTTTCGGAACCAGCACTCTATGTCAGCCTGGTGGTTTAAAAGATGTTCTTCCAATTCCAATAAAGGGCCGGTTAAAGCCGTTTGTAGATGAGGTACCTGATTGACTGTTGGCATAGTGCTCTCTAATTTATCTTAATGAATTTTATTATACAGATTCGTATTGAAATTTCTTGAATCTCAGCTTAACGAAAATCACCCCATAAGGTTTGTAGTGCTGACAAAATCACTACGCTCGCGGTTTCTGTTCGCAAAATACGCGGACCTAATCGAACGGGGGTGAGGCCTTTTTGAACCCCTTGCAAGACTTCTTCATCGGTTAAGCCACCTTCAGGGCCAATGAGTAACACGATAGCGGTATCAGGCAAGGATGAAGGGAGCGTATTAAGCGAGTTTTCTGCGGTCGGGTTCAGTACGAGTCCAGAGACGGTCGTTTGCGCGCTCAACCAATCATAATAGGAAAGCGGCGGTAAAATTGTGGGGACAACATTACGGTTTGACTGTTCACAGGCATTAATGGCAATTTCCTGCCATTGGGTTCGTTTTTTATCCAGTCGGTCGCCCGTCAGTTTAACGTCGCAACGTTCGGTAAAAATCGGTTGAATCGTGCTAATGCCGAGCTCGACCGATTTTTGAATGGTGTAATCCATTCGGTCACCTTTCGAGATACCCTGCAGTAAAATCGTCTGCAGAGGAGACTCCGTATTGACCGAGTCGCATTGCTCGATTAAAACTTCTGCCGTTCTGCGTCCGGTCACAACCAGTTTCGCTTGCGCTTGATTGCCTTTGCCATCAAACACTTCGATAGGACGCTGGTCTTTTAATCGTAATACCGTCAAGGCATAGTGCGCTTGCTGTTTATCCAGCGGGATAGATTTTCCCTCTTTAAGCGCAGTCGGTAAATAGAAGCGAGGAACTCTCATAGCATTTGCATAAATTAACGTTAAGCGTTTTTAAAGGTTAACGCATTGACGATGTTCAGCGTTGGGGCGGACTGGTTCATGCTGTAAAAATGTAACCCTGGCGCGCCGGCATCCAGCAGGCGTTGTGAGAGTTCTGTGACCACCTCTTCTCCAAATGCTTTTAAGCTTTCCGTGTCATCACCGAAGCTTTCCAAACGACATTTTAACCAGCGAGGCACTTCTGCGCCACAGCCTTCCGAGAAACGGATCAGGTTTTCATAGTTTGTGATCGGCATCATGCCGGGCACAATCGGTAAATCAATTCCAGATCGTTCGCAATTGTCGATGAAATACAGATAGCTGTCCACATTGTAAAAATATTGCGTAATGGCAGCATCTGCACCTTGGTCAACCTTATGTTTGAACCATTTGATACCGATGTCGCAATTACGCGCCTGTGGATGTGTTTCAGGATACGCGGCAACTTCCAGTTTGAACGTATCACCACGCTCCTGGCGGATGAAAGCAATTAAATCACTGGCGTATTTAAACTCACCCGGATCCATCATGCCGGAAGGTAAGTCGCCTCTTAATGCCACGATACGTTTGATGCCCATCGCTTCATAACGATCCAGCAGATCCAGCACACTTTCTTCAGACGCGCCGATGCATGTCAAGTGTGGAGCCGCGTCAAATTTTGTTTGTGTTTGGATGTAGTCAACCGTTTCAATGGTGCGGTTTTGGGTGGTTCCGCCAGCGCCATAAGTCACAGACATATATTCAGGGTTTATCGACCCGAGTTCTTCAATCACCGTTTTCAGTTTCTCAACGCCTTTTTTGGTTCTGGGCGGAAAAAACTCTAAACTCAGTTTTTGCTCGTATTGTTGTTGAGATTGCATAGGGTTCCTTGTCGTTAACCTGATAAAAACGACCAGGCCTGGCTGTTTTTATCAGGTTAAATCATTTGTATTGCTTTAAATATTATAAGCCTGCATCCGCTTTTAATGCCGCGGCTTTATCTGTTTTTTCCCAGGTAAATTCAGGGAGTTCTCGACCGAAGTGACCATAGGAGGCGGTTTTTTGATAAATAGGGCGATAAAGATCCAGCATGGCAATCAAGCCTTTCGGGCGCAAATCAAAGTGTTCGCGCACCAACTTTTCAATCAACGACACGGTGACTTTTTCAGTGCCGAATGTTTCAATGCTGATGGAGGTCGGCTCTGCGACCCCAATGGCATAAGAGACCTGAATTTCGCATTTATCCGCTAAGCCGGCTGCCACAATATTTTTTGCGACATAACGCCCGGCATAAGCCGCAGAGCGGTCAACCTTGGAAGGATCTTTTCCGGAAAAGGCACCACCACCATGACGCGCCATACCGCCATAGGTGTCCACAATGATTTTGCGCCCTGTTAGCCCGGCATCTCCAACCGGCCCGCCAATCACAAAGCGTCCAGTCGGGTTGATGTGATATTGCGTGCCAGCATGTAACCAACCCTCTGGCAGAACCGGTTTAATGATTTCTTCCATGACCGCTTCATGCAGGTCTTTGTTATCGACATCAGGCGAGTGTTGAGTAGATAATACCACCGCATCCACGCCGACAGGTTGGCCATCTTCATAGCGTAAAGTAATTTGGCTTTTCGCGTCCGGTCTTAACCAGTCCAATTGACCTGCTTTTCGCAGTTCGGCTTGTTTTTCCATCAAGCGATGTGCGAAATAAATCGGAGCCGGCATCAGCACGTCGGTTTCATTGGAGGCATATCCAAACATCAGGCCTTGATCGCCAGCGCCCTGTTCGTGATCTGCATATTCGTCCACACCTTGTGCAATTTCAGGAGATTGTTTTCCGATAGAGCTCAGTACCGCGCAGGTTTCACCATCAAAGCCTAAATCGCCATGATTATAACCAATGTCATTGACGACTTTGCGTACCAGTTCCTCTTGATCGACCCAGGCGGAGGTAGTGATTTCTCCACCCAGCATGACCATGCCGGTTTTTACAAACGTTTCGCACGCCACACGGGCTTTGGGGTCTTGTTTCATAATCGCATCCAACATGGCATCGGAAATCTGGTCTGCGATTTTATCGGGGTGCCCTTCGGAAACGGATTCGGAAGTAAATACAGTGGTTGTCATAGGGTTCGTGTCCTCAAAGTTTATTAAATACAAAGTTGAGATACGGGATATCAGGCGGGAATACTACAAAGACAGTTCCTCGCTTTAGCCGTACTTTTTATGCGCCCGCAAGCTGATGATTCAAATCGGCGCTAGATCGTCATTTTCTTTAAAAAAGCAGTGCGATGCAAGTTTTTTATGCATTTAAAAATAAACGGGTTGCTTGTAAGAGTTATAGAGAAAGGGTTATCACGAAACTGTCACATTCATAAAAATGCATTTTGCTATCATCCAAAAATCTTTAAACGCTATTGGCGTGAGATCAATAAAGATTAACGGTCAAGTAAAGGGTTTGTTGTGGAAAAAGTTATCTTGCCAGCGGAAAAAAGCCAATCATTAAATAATACTCAGTTGGGTCGAGAGCTTCAACGAGTGTTCGAGGCACAGGCCATTAGCACACACTTTCAGCCGATTGTTGGATTAAAAACGCGTTCAATTTATGCCTTTGAAGCCTTGACTCGTGGGCCTGAAAATTCCGCTTTATATTCCCCCGCTAATTTATTCAACGTTGCGTCAGAGCATGATTGCCTGCTGGAGATGGATTTGATGGCGCGGGGTGTTTCCATTAAAAATTTCATGAAAGCCGTCTCCACCCATCAGAATCATGCGAAGTTGTTTTTAAATATTTCGGTCAGTTCTTTAATGAATACCGAACATCGTACGGGTTTGACGCTTGATTGCTTGCGGTATTATGGCTTGAATATTCGCCAGGTTGTCATTGAGATTACCGAGTTGCAGCCAGTTGAAGACAGTGGCTTGTTTTTAAATGCGATCAAACACTACCGCAAGATGGGATTTAAGGTCGCAATCGACGATTTAGGCTCCGGTTACAATGGACTGAAATTGTGGTCTGAGGTCAAACCCGATTTTGTCAAAATTGATAAGCACTTTATTGCCAATATTGACAAACAAGCCGATAAATATCGTTTTATGGAAACCATTCTGACGCTGGCAAAAAGCTTAGGCACCAAAATCATTGCCGAAGGGGTTGAAACTGAAGCGGAGTTACAGATTTTAGAAAAACTCGGGGTGGATTTTGTTCAAGGGTTTTTGTTGAAGAGACCTTCTCCTTCAACCGCGCTCACGTTGGATTATCAGTGGCGTGAGTTAATTAAAGATATTGCCAGTCCGAAAGAAACCGTCAAGCTCTTGTGTCGAGAGGCGTTTACCATGTCGCCGGATACTTCTGTGGACGAGATGACAGAAGAATTATTGCACCGTCCAGGGGTTGAGTTTGTGCCTATTGTGGAGCATGGGTTAGTGCATGGTGTCGTATGGCGGCAGGAGTTGATCGAGCTTTTGGCCAGCAAATTCGGGCGTGACTTACATGGGCGAAAGAACATTTCAAAAGTGATGGACAAAACGCCGTTGGTTTTTGATTGGAATACTTCGTTGGTTGAAGTCAGTCGTGAGATTACTGAAAACGGGTCTTATGACAAAGGTACCTTTATTATTATTGAAAAAGGGATTTACCGAGGCTATGGCTCTTTTATGGAGCTGCTGCGAGTGATTACCGACTTGAAAATACGCAGTGCACAATACGCCAATCCATTGTCGGGATTGCCAGGAAATGTGCCCATTCAAAACACCATTCAAGAGTATTTGGATAAGCAATCTGCCTTTGTGGTGATTTATGTCGATGTGGATAACTTTAAACCTTATAACGATTGCTATAGCTTCGAACAAGGGGATCAAGTGATCAGTGAAGTGGCAAAGGTACTTCAGGGAGCAGTAGGGGAGCAAACCAGTTTTATCGGGCATGTGGGTGGAGACGATTTTGTGGTGGTGATTCCAGAGTTGGCATACGAGGAAGTCTGCGAACGTATTTTGACAGAATTTCAAACCGCCACAGAAAGTTTTTACACGCAGGAGGATCGAGCGCAGGGCGGTATTTATGCAGAAGATCGATCCGGTGCAAAAGGTTTCTTTCCGATGATGACGCTTTCTCTGGGTGTTTTGCTGGTTCATCCAGGTGTGTTTGACCATACTCAAAAGTTATCGTCTTATGCGACCCGTGCCAAAAAAGGCGCGAAATCGAAAGGGGGGAATACCTACTATGTCATGGACTCTCGTCAGGTCGCATTGTTACGCGCTTAACTTTAATCTTTTCTCCCATCGATTTTTGATCTAAAATTTATAAAAATTAATAGTAACAAAGACTTGCCGCTTATGCGTTTGAATGATATTGCTTGCATATCTTCAGAAGTCATGTAAACTTAGCGGCTTTTTTAAAAACAGGTACGAAAGTATGTCGACCGCAGAAACAGGAAGTAACTCCCCTTTGGTGGGTGTGATTATGGGATCCAAGTCAGATTGGTCAACCATGGAAAAAGCCGTTGAAATGCTTGAAGAATTCGGTGTGGCTCACGAAGTCAAAGTCGTTTCTGCACACCGTACGCCCGACTTGATGTTTGAGTATGCCGCGGCGGCTGAAGAACGTGGCTTGCAGGTTATCATTGCGGGTGCAGGAGGTGCGGCGCACCTACCCGGCATGGTTGCGGCTAAAACGATCGTGCCTGTTTTAGGAGTGCCTGTCCAGTCTCGTGCGCTCAGTGGTCAAGATTCTTTATTATCTATTGTGCAAATGCCGGGCGGTATTCCGGTTGGAACCCTTGCGATTGGTGAAGCGGGTGCAAAAAATGCGGGCATTATGGCCGCGCAAATCGTGGGGAATCAAGATACAACGGTTCGTGAAAAAGTAAAAGCGTTTCGGGATGCTCAAACACAATTTGTTTTAGAAAATCCCGATCCAGCCATCCCTTAAAGAGATTAATTTCAATCTCGCAAAAACTTTTAACGTAAAATGTTCTTTTCGAATCAATCGGCCGACATCGTCGGCCGATGCTCGTTCAGATGCTTCAGTTTGAGGAATGTTATGACCCCAGTGACAAAAAAAATTGGTGTTTTAGGTGCCGGGCAACTTGGCCGCATGTTGGCGATTGCCGGATATCCATTAGGACAAAAGTTTGGGTTTTTAGGTGCCAGTCATGAAGAACCTTCTGCGTTATTGGGGCATATGTATACGGAAAAAGATGAGGCTGCTTCCTTGTCAGAATTGATTGATTTTTCCGATGTGATGACCTATGAAAGCGAAAATACCTCGATAGATTTAGTTCGCAAGATTGCTGAAACGACCCCTGTTTTTCCTGCTGAAAAATCTTTGTATTATTCTCAGCACCGTGGGCGCGAAAAAGGAATGTTTGATTCTTTGGATATTCCCTGTGCGCCTTATCAAGTGGTGGATTCGTTAGAGAGTTTGACGCAAGCGGTGGATGACATTGGCTTGCCGGCCGTTTTAAAAACCACGACAGAAGGATACGACGGTAAGGGTCAGTTTGTCATTAAAGAAGTCGCTCAAATTGACCAGGCCTGGAAAGAAATTGGGGGTCGAGAGCTGGTTTTGGAAGGCTTTGTGGATTTTAGCCGAGAGCTATCCATTGTGGCGGTGCGTAATGCGAATAACGAACATGTTTATTATCCTCTGGTGCAAAATGTACATCATGAAGGCATTTTGCGTTACACCATTGCGCCGGCACGTCAGATTTCTGAAGACATTCAAGCTCAGGCAGAGCACTATATGCAGGTTTTGTTAGATGAGCTGGATCATGTCGGTGTGTTAACGCTTGAGTTGTTTGAAACGGTTGATGGTTTGGTGGCGAATGAAATGGCACCGCGGGTTCATAATTCTGGGCACTGGACGATTGAAGGCGCATTGACCAGTCAGTTTGAAAATCATATCCGAGCAATTACCGGCTTACCGCTAGGAAGTACCACACCGCGTCAGGAAATTGCTGCCATGGTGAATATCATTGGTGAAACCGGCCCGGTTAAAGAGGTTTTGACGATGCCGAATGCCTTTTTGCACTTGTATGATAAGGCGGAAAGAGCAGGTCGTAAACTCGGGCATATCAATTTAGTTGCCAGCAGTGAAGAGGAACTTTATCAGCAAATCAATCAACTGAGTGCTTTTTTACCTAAGGTATAATCAAGCATCGTTACTGGCATAACTCAATAGCTGGCTCATCACCAAAGCCAGGTCGGATGGAATGACACCGGCCTGGCTTTTTTGATTGGCGAGCGTGTCACCACTGTGTGCATGTAAAGAAACCCCTAGGCAAGCAGCCGTATATAAGTCCATGCCTTGTGCAACGAGGCTGGTGATGGTGCCTGTCAAAACATCGCCCATCCCCCCCACGGCCATGCCGGCGTTGCCCGCGGTGCATAATTCCATTTGGTTACCATCGTAGACTAAGGTGCCATTACCTTTTAAAACAATCACACCACCATATTTTTGTTGCAACTGTTTGATGGCGTCAAAACGGTTGCTTTGAACGGCCTCCGTGCTGATCCCCAGTAATCTGCCCGCTTCTCCCGGATGTGGGGTGAGAATCCAGTTTGTTTGCTTTTGGGGTGATTTTGCTAACAGATTTAAAGCATCGGCATCGATGACTTTAGGCTGTGTTTTGGTCAGAGTTTCGTTAAAAAGGTTAACCGCCCAAGTATCTTGGTCTAGACCGGGGCCGATACTGATGACTTTAGCCGACTCAGCTTGTTGCTCAAACTCGGTTTGAGTGTAAGCCATGAGTTCGGGTTGTGCTTGGGTTAGTGCTGTTAAGTGGTCTGGTTGAGTGATAATTTTAACCAGGCCTGCACCCGTGGTTAAAGCGGCTAAGCCCGCCAATTGGATGGCGCCCATCATATGGTGATTTCCCCCCACTAATAAAAGGGTGCCTCGAATGCCTTTATGGCTTGATGGATGCATTTTCGGTAGCTGGTTTAACCAGTATTTGAGGGAATGACTTTCGGCAATGGGGAAGTGACCACTATAACTGTCTTGGTTCAAAAATAACGGGCTAAAATGAATTTTTCCTGCTGTTTCGGAGCCTAAGTAGGTATAGAGCCCCGGTTTGTGGGTGATAAAGGTACAAGTGTGGCTGGCACGAATCGCCGTACCCAAGATGTTTCCTGTATCTGCCTGTAACCCACTGGGAATATCAAGTGCCAAAATGGGGGTGTGCGTTTCGTTCAAACTTTCAAAAATCTCAGCGTACTCTCCGGTCACTGGTTGATTCAAGCCCGTACCAAACACCGCATCCACAATTGTGTCGGCATTTTTCAGTAACGCGGAATCAAAAAGTTGAGGGGAGAGACCGAGCGCTAGACATTCCTGTAAGCAGGTTTGAGCATCGCCTTTGATTCTATCTTGCGACCCCAGTAAAGCAATGGAAACGTTGCAGCCATCAATATGGGCATATTGTGCTAACGCAAACCCGTCTCCGCCATTGTTACCTGTGCCGCAGATAACGAGTACATGGTGAGTATCTGGGTAATGTTCTCGGAGGGTTTGATAACTGAAATAGGCTGCACGTTTCATCAAAAGAAGCCCAGGAATGTTTTGCTGATCAATCGCAAAACGTTCAATGGCTTGTGTGCTTTGAGTGGTGTACAGCTGCATTATGACAGTCCTTTTGGTGAGAAGCTAACGCCTTAAACGAACCAAATTAACAATACAATCCCGAAGACAATACGATATATCCCGAAGGCATTGAAAGTAAAGGTTTGAAGAAACTTAATAAACACTTTGATGGTCAGCCAGGCGGCAAGGAAAGCCATTAAAAAGCCAACCATTAAGGGGGTCCAGCTGGTGTTGTTGAAGTCTTCATAATGCTTGAGCAGATCCAGGCCGGAAGCCGCCATCAACACCGGCAAGGCCAGTAAGAATGAAAATTCGGCTGCAGTTTTTCGATCCAAGCCCATCATGACCCCGCCGACAATTGATGCGCCAGCCCGACTGGTGCCGGGAATCAAGGCAAACACTTGAATAATACCAATCCAAAAAGCTTGTCGCATAGTCAAGTCTTCAATGTCTTGAGTTCGGTGTTTGCCGTCCACATACAGTTTTTCCATGACCAAAAAGATCAGCCCGCCGATAATGAAAAACCAAGCAACGGTTTCAATGGTAAAAAAGGCTTTGACCGTATCTTGAAAGATAAAACCGATTGCCGCGATGGGCAAAAAGGCAATCAACACATTGTTCCAGAGTCGAAGATGTTGTAGAGAAAATTTTTCTTTATAGTGAGAAAAAATCGCCAAGATTGCAGCGACCTGAATAATCACTTCAAAGGCAGTGTTTTGTTTAGTCTGCTCGATTCCAAGCCAGTCACTGACCACAATTAAATGTCCCGTGGAAGAGATGGGTAAGAATTCGGTCAGTCCTTCAATGATGCCTAAAATGGCGGCTTGAAATATTTCCATGGAAAAAGGTCCTTAAAGTTGGTGGCGTAAGTCGCGTAATTTAAATCCGATTAATGAAAGGTCGATCTTTTTGGTTAGAGCGATGACCTTGAAGCTCTCACCCATTTCATCGGGTAAGGTCAGCGTTTTGATTTGTTGTGCAGTTTTAAGCGATTCGGTCATGTCTTCAGTCGGGTCGCCAGACATTTCCAATAACCCGCTCCCCATCAAAAAATGTGCTTGTGTGGTGTAGCCGGAAACTTTGAATCCCGTGTCAAACCCCGATTCTGCCACGCTGGTAAAATCAACATGCGCGGTAATGTCCTGTAAGCCCGGGTAAAAGAAAGGGTCGCCGTGTGCCCGATGCTGGTAATGGCAGCGTAGCGTCCCCATGTATCGGGACGGTTGATAATATTCTTTTCGGCTATAACCATAATCGATCAGAAATACCGCGCCTTGATTGAGAAAATCCGCAATCGATTGGAGCCAAGGATGAATATTCAAATTAATTTCAGTTTCATAGCCACGGGGCGGCGGGGTACCAATGCGTTTTAAAATGGCATTGCTCGCTTTTTGAAGCGTCGAATCGGTAATCGGGTGATAGTCCCATTCAAATCGTTGTTTATCTTCATTGTAAGCTACATAGCCGCGCAAACTTTGTTCTGCTTCCAATCGAAGCCTTTCAACTGGCATGGCATCCAAAACTTCATTCGCCAAGATGACACCCTGGAGAGGGGATTTAGGTAATTGATCCAGCCAGATAATTTTGTTGAATAATGTTTCCGGTAAAGCCTGAAGCGTTTCTTGTTGTCGAACTCTTAAATCTGCACTGAGTTCGATAATATAGTAATGCTCAATCGGTTGATCGATGGCTTCCAGTTCCAGCAAAATATCTTTCGCCATAGTGCCTTTTCCCGCACCGAATTCGATTATATTGGGTGTTTCTAAGGTTTCAAGCACCTGTGCGGCTTGACGAGCCAGGCAACGGGAAAAAATAGGCGAGACTTCCGGAGCGGTGATAAAGTCACCTTGTTGCCCGATCTTCGGCAAACCGCTGGCATAATAACCCAGCCCGGGCGTATAAAGTGCCATTTCCATAAAGCGAGGAAACGGCATCATGCCGTGACGCTTAAGCATTTGACGGATCTTTTGTTGTAAAGAAAGGCTTTTTTGTTGCGCCTCTTCAGAAGGAATGGGGAGTTGTTGATTTGGCTTCATGGTGATCAGTCTAGCGTTTAATTTAATTAAAATCTCAAAACATTATATTATAGTATGAATCAAATAACTGGTTGGTATTTGGCAGTCTTTTTGCTTTAATCTTTACTTAAGAGTGCTTACCCGATTTTTAAGGCAGGACAACATGAAGTTAGGAATCAAAAAAGTTCATGAAAATGAATGGTTAATCCATATCGGTTATGCGTCGATAAAAATGGATCGTTTTTCGGTTGAGTTGTTAAATATTACTCTAGAGCACTTGATTGCGTTAGAGCACGATCAGTCGCATTCTATTTTGAATAGTTATATCCAGTTAGGCCGAAAAATTAAAGAGCTGGCTCCCGCTGGGGTTCAAATGTTGGTGCGTGCTATTGATAACCAGGATTTGTTAAAGTTGGTTCAGGTTGCAGATGATGCGATTTTAACAGAAATGATTATTGAAAATGTGGGCAGTATTTTGGCTAAACAATTAAACTCCGATTTGGAAAAATCGATTATGCCGACAGAGGCGGATGCTAAAGTCGCAATCAAGCGGGTAGTTGAAAAATTATTTGAGCTTGAATCGCAGGGAAAAATCGAATTTATGGATGAAATGACTCACTATATTTGAATCGTGTAATGAATTAACGGGTTAAGGTGATACATGGAAATTACTGCTAAACGAGATCATGATGGGATCTTTATATTGGAAACAGGACCGGTTAGTTTTGAATTGCCGGAACAGGCGTTGGAAACCTTGCAGAAGGTGGTGAGCCAGCGTTTAGGGCAAAAAACATCTTCCAGTTCTGAAAGTTTGAGCCGTAAAGTGAATACCTATCGTAATTTAGCGACGAAAATGGTCTCTGTGGATGATCGTATTTTGCAAAGTTTTTTGCCGCAAGCCACGCCTGAACAATTAGTCACATTAGTGCGTTTGGCAGAGGGCGAGCGTTTATTTCATAAAGTCATGCGTAATATGTCGCGCCAAAATGGTCAGCAATTCCAGCAAGATTATCAAGATTTAAATCAAATTACCGAGCATCAGGCGTGCTTATACATGGAACAAATTGTGCCATTGATTAAAAAAGCCGCGCAGGAGCAAAAAGAAATGATGCAATAGTGATAATCAGATTGGCGGTTCTACACTTAAAAAACGACCAGGCCTGGTCGTTTTTGTTTTAAAGGCTTTTTAAGAACGAGAACGGATAATTTTTAGTCCAACGGTTTCCGCTTCCACCACCGCATTGGGTTTTTTCAAAGTCAGTTCAATTTGTTGTACCGCTTGATGATGTTGAAAAATATGTTGGCAAGTTGCTTCTGCCAAAGTTTCAATTAACTCATAACGACTGTTTTCCACCAATTGAATGATTTCATCGGCAATCGTTTTATAATTCACCGTGTCGTTAATGTCATCCGACTGAGCAGATGCTTTAAGATCGGTAGATAAAGACAAATCAAAAATCAAGGGTTGTTTGAACTGCTTTTCCCAGTCATAAACGCCAATGACAGCGTTGATTTTTAGCCCTTGAATGAAAATAATATCCAGTGCCATAAAGTTCTCTTGTGGGTTGAATAAAGGAATTAGGTACGAAATTATCGCACATTCCGCTAGAATAGCGCTTCAAGTTTTTCAGATAAATAAAGGTGGCGATAGGTGGTAGGCTTGTCAGGAATAGAGTTGGTAGGAATTGCGGGCGCGTATTTTTTAGGATCGCTTTCATCCGCGATTATTGTCTGTCGTTTAATGGGGCTAGGCGATCCTCGTCAGGAAGGGTCGGGTAATCCGGGCGCAACAAACGTTAAACGTCTTTATGGTTCAAAGCCTGCTGCCATCACTTTATTGGGCGATATGTTGAAAGGGGTCGTTCCGGTTGCTTTGGCGAATATCGCAGGCTGGTCACCTTTGGCGGTTATCTTGGTTGGGTTTGCAACGTTTATTGGACATCTTTACCCGATTTTCTTTGGGTTTCGCGGTGGGAAAGGGGTCGCCACTATGGTCGGGGTGATGTTTGGGTTATCTCTGCCGATAGGGTTAGCCGTTGCCGGAACCTGGCTGTTCGTTGCGAAAGTACTCAAGATTTCTTCTCTCTCGGCTTTAATTGCCACGGCATTGGCACCATTTTATATTTATGTGTTGGCGGAAGGCAATATGGCTTGGGTGTCGGTGACAGCGCTGATGACGGTCATTTTGTTCTGGCGTCATCGCACGAATATTGATCGTTTGTTGAAAGGGGAAGAAGACCTGATTAAAAAACAACCGAAAGCTTCTGACCCAGAAGAATAATAAGGTTAACGCGAAATCAAAAAAACGACCAGGCCTGGTCGTTTTTACTATGTGGGGCTGGAGAAACTAAATCGGTTCCAGCGATTCCAAATCCCAGCGAGGTTGGCAGGCAAAGTTTAAATCGGAAGATTGTCCCGCCTCTAACCGTTTTGAACCGGCATAGGCAATCATGGCGCCATTGTCGGTACAGAATTCGAGCCTTGGATAAAAAGCAGTGCCTTTTCGTTTGGCCATTAAAGCATCCAGCTTTTCTCGAATTTCGCGGTTAGCACTGACGCCGCCTGAAACCACCAAACGATTCAATCCTTCCTGTTCTAAAGCCCGTTTGCATTTAATACTTAACGTATCGGCCACGGCCACTTCAAAGGCACGGCAAATATCCGCTTTGGTTTGTTCAGAATCATCTCCTGATTCTTTCGCTTTAAGCCACGTATTTAAAGTAAAGGTTTTAAGTCCGCTGAAACTCATGTCCAAGCCAGGTCGATCAACCATCGGGCGAGGAAACTTATAACGGCCTGATTCCCCTTTTAAAGCCAGTTTAGACACTTCAGGTCCACCCGGATAGCCTAAGCCCAGCATCTTGGCGGTTTTATCAAACGCTTCGCCCGCCGCATCATCTAAGGTGTCGCCGAGCAATTTATATCGCCCAATACCATCAACTCGAATAATCATGGTGTGACCACCGGACACCAACAAGCAAATAAAAGGAAACTCCGGTTGCGTGTCTTCCAGCATCGGCGCGAGTAAATGACCTTCCATATGATGGATGGCAATGGCTGGAATCTGCCAGGCAAACGCCAGACTTCTGGCAACCGAAGCCCCGGAAAGCAGGGCGCCCATCAACCCCGGCCCAGCAGTATAAGCAACCCCGGTAATGTCTTTAGAGGCCACATTCGCTTTTTTTAGGGTTTCTTGAATCAGAGGGGTGATTTTTCGAATATGGTCACGAGATGCCAGTTCGGGTACGACACCGCCGTATTCCGCATGCAGTTTAATTTGACTATAAAGCGTGTGTGCAATGAGTCCTTTTTCAGAATGGTATAATGCGATCCCTGTTTCATCACAAGATGTTTCAATACCAAGCGTTAAAGACGGAGATGGCGGATTCGAATGAGTCGTTTGCATAAAATGTATTTTACTGAAGCCTGTATGAGTGTCGAGTACTTAAGAAAGGTGAACGATTTTAACAAAAACTCACGAAATGTCTGAAGTTTTGTTTGCAAATCAAGGCACTTAATTTTATAATTCGCGTTTCCCCGATTTTCCCTATTGAAAGTCATAAAACGAATTTTAAAGAAAGAGTATATTATGCCAAGCGTAAAAGTAAGAGATACAGAACCATTTGACGTAGCACTACGTCGTTTTAAACGTGCTTGCGAAAAAGCAGGTGTCTTAACAGAATCACGTAAGCGTGAGTTCTATGAAAAGCCAACTTGGGCTAAGAAGCGTATGAAAGCGGCAGCAGTTAAGCGTTTAGCAAAACGTTTATCTCGTGAAAACCGTCGTACGACTCGTATGTACTAAGTTTGACTTGAGTAAAAGGTCAATCAATGCCAAGTGAATTAAAAGCCCATCTGACTTCAGAAATGAAGACAGCCATGAAGGCGAAAGAGAAAGAACGCCTAGTTGTTATTCGTTCTATGTTAGCTGCAATCAAGCAAGTGGAGATTGATAACCAAACCACGCTTGAAGATGACGCGGAAGTGTTGCCCATTTTAGATAAAATGTTGAAGCAACGCCGCGATTCATTGCAGCAATATGAAGAAGCTGATCGGCCGGAGCTGGCTGAGCAAGAAGCATTTGAAATGAAGATTATTCAGGACTTCTTGCCACAACCGCTAACTGAAGCAGAGGTTTCGCAGTTAGTGGATGACGCCATTGCAGAGGTTTCAGCATCTTCCATGCAGGATATGGGGAAAGTCATGGGGCTGTTAAAGCCAAAGATGCAAGGTCGTGCCGATATGGCAGAAGTCAGTAAACTGATTAAGGCAAAATTGAGCTAATACAAAGATTGTATTAATTTAATTCACTTAGCTGATAGTTGATAAGATAAAACCCGTTGGTGATTTCACTAACGGGTTTTTTGCGTTTAGAACCTGTGTATTTTTCTGTGGATAACATGTGTTTAGTTTGACTAAGCAAAATTAAAGTTAAGGATTGTGCATTAGTGAATAAGACGGCTAAAGGAACGATTCCCCGTTCATTTATTGAAGACTTGCTGGCACGAGCCGATATCGTGCAAGTGATTAATCAGCGAGTGCCGTTAAAAAAGGCAGGTGCCAGCTATAAAGCCTGTTGTCCTTTTCACGATGAAAAAACCCCTTCCTTCAATGTCAGTGCCCAAAAACAGTTTTATCACTGCTTTGGTTGCGGTGCCAGCGGCGATGCGCTTAAGTTCTTAACCGATTATGATGGGTTATCTTTTGTCGAAGCAGTCGAAACGCTTGCGGCGATGAATGGCATGGAAGTGCCCAGAGAAAAACTCACGCAGAAAGAAGCCAAACAGCAACAAAAAACACGCGATTTATATGATGTGATGCACAGTGTCACCAAGTTTTATCGTCAACAGCTCAAAAATCACCCTACCTCCGATGAAGCCAAAACCTATCTAAAACAAAGAGGGCTCACAGCCGAAATTGCCAAAGAATTTGTTATTGGGTTTGCACCACCCGGTTGGGATAGTTTGGTGTCGGGTTTAAAGGCGGACGCCACTCTAAAGACGCAACTGGTTGAAACGGGCATGCTGATTCAAAAAGAAGACGGCAAAACCTATGACCGTTTTCGGCATCGCATTATGTTCCCCATTCGGGATGGTCGTGGGCGCGTCATAGCCTTTGGTGGACGTGTTTTATCGGCCGAAGAACAACCTAAATACTTGAATTCTCCAGAAACGCCCATATTTCATAAGACAGTGACCTTGTATGGTCTCTATGAAATGCGTCAGGCGCGCCAGCAAGTCAATCACATTATTGTGGTTGAGGGTTATATGGATGTGGTTGCGTTAGCGCAATTTGGCATTCGCAATGCGGTTGCCACGTTGGGCACCGCAATTACAACCGAACATTTAGATATTATGTTCCGTCAAGTCAATGAAGTGGTGTTTTGTTTTGACGGAGATGAAGCCGGTCAAAAAGCGGCTTGGAAAGCATTGGAATTAGCTTTGCCGAAAATGCAAGATACCCGGTCTATCAAGTTTTTGTTTTTAGACCAAGGAGAAGATCCCGATTCAACCGTGCGCCAAGAAGGGGTCGACGGGTTTCAAAAGCGTGTTCAGCAAGCCATGACCTTGTCAGGGTTCTTGTTTAAAGGGTTAATTGCGCGTTTGGGATCACCCGTTTCAACGGTAGAAGGCCAGCAGCAGCTGATTTCCATGGCCACGCCCTATATTGCATCCGCACCCGGGGCGATGCCGGATTTATTGACCAAGGTGTTGTCAGACTATGTGGATGTGCCTGTCTGGCGTTTAGGTCAAATTATGGGCATCCGGGTTTCCTCCACCAAGAAACCTGCGGCGCAAAAGAAAAATGAACAACCAGTCAGAATCAAAGCCACCAGCATTGTTTTAAGACTGATTCGGCTGTTAATGCTGCGTTCTAATTGGGCAACGGTTTTTTCAGACGGTTTATTGCAAGATTTACAAGCATCGGATAGTGCAGAGTTTCGTTTTTTAGCGCAAGCCGTTCAGGTGTTAAAACAAAATGCCTATATCAGCGAATCTTTGGAAAGCTGGTTAGGAGAATCAAACAGGGCACATGTACTAAAACAGGTGTATGCCATTGTAATTCAAGAGAATGAAGCGTTCATTGAAAATGAATTCAAAGCGATTGTGTTGCAAATTGGGTCAGAATTGAAAAAAGAAAAAGACAAAAAAACATTACAAAAAAAATTAATGAGTTGAAAAAACGGCATTGATTTTGCAAGGCAAAAATTAGAATTTAATTAAATTTCAAAGCGTTAAATTAAAAAATCTAGTATAATATTCTGTTCTATTTTTTGGGAGGCATTCCTTCCTTAGAATCTAAAATTGAGGCGAAGATGACAAGAGTAGAAAGAAAGCAGCAATTAATCGATTTGATTGAAAGAGCCAAGGATCTTGGTTACTTAACCTTCTCTGACGTGAACGATGTTCTGCCAGATGATATTGAAGAAGATCAGCTGGGACAAGTTTTAACGATTCTAAAGGATTTTGGAATTCAGTTATTTGAATCTGCCCCCGATGCAGATGAGTTATTGACCAAAGAGGGTGAAACCTTTGATGATGCTGCCGCTGAAGCAGCGATCCTCGCGTTGGCGGAAGTCGATGCTGAGTTTGGTCGTACAACAGATCCTGTGCGTATGTATATGCGTGAAATGGGGTCGGTTGAGCTATTAACACGCCAAGGCGAAGTCGAAATTGCAAAACGTATTGAATACGGCATTCGTGACATGCTTGAAGCCATGGCTAAATACCCTCAAGTGGCCATGGAGCTATTGGCTTCTTTCGCTCGTATTGAAGAAGGCGAAGGTAAAACGGCTGACTTGATTCAAGGCTTTATTCGCCCGGCAGACCTGGTTGATATTCCAATTGAAGAGCTGTCACCAGACAGCGATTCAACGGAGCCGAAAGAAGACGGCATCAACCCGGAAGAACTCAATGCATTTTTACAAAAGCTTGCCAAGCTAAATGCCGACACCCTTAAATCTGAAGAAAAGAACGGTTATTCAGATCCGAAGTCAGTCAAAAAACGTGCTGAAATTGTGAAATTGCTAGCGACCGTTAAATTGTCGCCAGTCTTCGTTAATCGTATGATTAAAGGCGTTAAATTACGTGTTTCCTCAATTCGTGAACAAGAGCGTAATGTTGTCAACGTGGTTATGCGTCAAGTGGGTGTGCCTCGCCCAAGTTTCCTAAAACTCTTCGTTGGTTCTGAAACAGATTATGAAGTTTTAGATCGCCTAAAAGAAGCGCACCCAGATAAGGCGGATGCGTTAGAAGAAGTGAGAGCCGATGTAAAACGTGCTCAAAAGCGCTTGGCGATGATTGAAAAGGCTGAAAAAATGCCGATCAATGAATACAAAACAATTTACAAAGATTTAAGTAAAGCCGAAAGTCTGGCGCGCGTTGCAAAACGTGAAATGATTGAAGCCAACTTACGTCTTGTTATCTCGATTGCCAAAAAATACACCAACCGTGGTCTGCAATTCCTGGATTTGATCCAAGAAGGGAACATCGGTCTTATGAAAGCGGTTGAGAAGTTCGAATACCGTCGTGGTTACAAGTTCTCAACTTACGCCACTTGGTGGATTCGTCAGGCCATCACACGTTCGATTGCCGATCAGGCTCGTACCATTCGTATTCCGGTACACATGATCGAAACCATCAACAAGCTGAACCGTATTCAGCGTCAGTTACTGCAAAAAATGGGGCGTGAACCAACACCAGAAGAACTGGCTGAAGAAATGGAAATGCCAGAAGATAAAGTTCGCAAAGTGATGAAAATCGCCAAAGAACCGATCTCGATGGAAACGCCGGTTGGGGATGATGAAGATTCTTCTTTGGGTGATTTCATCGAAGATTCCAATATCTTGTCTCCACAAGACTCAGCCGATTTAGAAGGCATGGGTGAAACAGTTCGTGAAATGTTAAGCACCTTAACGCCGCGTGAAGCTAAAGTGCTTCGCATGCGATTTGGGCTGGGCATGAACACGGATCATACGCTGGAAGAAGTCGGTAAACAGTTTGATGTCACGCGTGAGCGTATCCGTCAGATCGAAGCCAAAGCATTGCGTAAACTTCGTCACCCAAGTCGTGCGGAACGCTTAAAAAGCTTCTTAGATTAATATTGTTTTGCAATGGCTTAAAAACCACTGCAAAAAATATTAGTTTGCCTATAATAAGCAACCAAAAAACCACCAGGCCTGGTGGTTTTTGTTTAAAACCTTTCTATTGCCTCCTTAGCTCAGTTGGTTAGAGCACCCGACTCATAATCGGTAGGTCCTGTGTTCAAGTCACAGAGGAGGCACCATTTCTTTTAATATTAATATCTTACCCAATAACTATATTTCTGATTCTCAATAAAGCTGTTATTATGACTTTAGAGAGATAAATTGATGTCCGGATGAAATTCGTGGACAAAGAATTTTGATTTGTCCTTTGAATACCATTGATGTTTGGAAGGAAGCTAGATATGTACTCGCAAGCTGAATCTATAGAATTTGAAAGCTATGCTAATCCTCACGCTTGGTTTTTGGTTGCCAGTGAATTGCACGAGCAAGCAAAACTTTTGAAATCTTCAGATTCGTCAAATACCAAAAAAATTGATCAAAAAACAAATGAAGTAACTAGTTGGAAAAATAGTAATAGATCGACATTTCTATTAGCTGGTTTTGCACTTGAAAATGTTATAAAAGCATATTTAGTCTATGAAGACCCGACGGTGATTGAGAATGGTTTTCTGGCAAATAAAATAAAATCACACGACCTAGTTAAGTTAGCAAAAAAATCAACATTAATGCCCAATCTGGAAACATGTATAGATACGCTAAAGTATTTTGAAGATGGACTTGAATCATGGGCAAGATATCCATGTGGTCTTAATTATGCTCAGACGAAAGAACAGGTGCTATTGGATGAAGATATGTGGAAAAATTATCTTTTTTTGATGAAAGATTATGAGAAGAGTCTTAAGTCGCTATTGGCACAAAAGTGGAAAGGACCACATGAATTTGAAGGTTCATATTTAATAGAAGGAAATTGGTTAGATTAAGTCAATAAGAGTCATTCTTTGCATAATTTTAATCGTAAATCTTTCACGCTCTCCCTTTTAGCACTTTATTGGTGCAATTCTAATTCCTCTAAATAACAAAAAAATCATTAATCTATTCAAAATCAACACCTTATGTTTATGGCATGGTCACTGCTATTCTAGTTATTACAAATTTTATATTTCATAATAATTGGATATTTAGGGTCGGGCGGTGTGAGATGGATAAAAAACAGTCTTTGTTCAGGCATGAAGATGCAAGGTTGCCTAATTTTTTAGCATTTACCTACATTGCAGTCATGTATGTTGTCGGGTTTATGTTTATTTTATCAGAGCCTCTTTGGTTGAATTTAATCGGCGTGGTGATGTTGGGGCATTCCATGGTGATTGCCGCGTATTTGATTCATGAAGCCGCGCATCACAGTTTGTTTCGTGATAAAAAACATAACCAGTGGTTTTCCGAAATTCTATTGTGGGTGACGGGCACCAGTTACTCTCACTTTGATGATATTCGCAACAAGCATAATCGACATCATATTGATCGAGCGGATGTGGTTTCGTTTGATTTTCGTCCGTTATTACAAAAACACCCTCTGTTTTTGAAAGTTATTAAAGCCTTTGAGTGGGCGTATATTCCTGCGCTGGAAATCTGGATGCACTTCTTGGTAATTGTTTTACCGTTTATCAAAGAGAGCCGCCGTGCACGCAGACTGCGTGTGGTGACCGTTTTGATTTTAAGGGTGGCTTTTTTCTGGGGCTTGGCTTCCGTCTCGATGGATGTGCTTTGGTTGTATCCCATCGCTTATTTATTGTTTTTGACCGTGATGCGGTTTATGGATGTGCATCAGCATACTTATGAAGTGTTTGAAACGCTTGATCAGAAAAGAGGGCCAGAGGCGAAATTAAGAGATGCTGAGTTTGAAGAACATAATACTTATTCGAATTTATTGTCGTTACGGTATCCGTGGCTGAGTTTGTTGGTGCTGAATTTTTGTTATCACAATGTCCATCACAACAGTATGTTGCAGCCTTGGTATCGACTGCCGAAATTGCATGCTGAAATGTTTGGCAATGACTATCAGCAGATTTTGACCTTTAAGCATTTAATCAAAAGTTTTCATCGTTTTCGTGTGCCGAGAATTTTGAATGGAGATCCGGTTAATTTACCCGTGAAACAAGACGAAGGCGAAAGCTTTGTTGGCGTGGATGGGGTTTCTTTTTTAACTGCACATTAATTGTAAAAGAGCAGGCTTATGACGCAAGTAACGAAATTTTGGCCGATATTAACCGGCCGACATACTTATGAAAAAACGATTTCCACGCGTAATAGAGGTCATGGAGAACTGATTAAAGCGCCGATTCTGGCTTATTTGATTGAAACGACCAATGGTCGAATTTTGTTTGATGTGGGCTGTAATTACCAGAAGATTCAACAAGACGATCAAAGAAAACAGTATTACGAAAATGAAACGTTTCCGTTTGGTCCGCCAGAAATGTCGGAAGAAGAGCGGTTGCCGAATCGTTTGGAGGTGTTAGGGCTTCAGCCGGAAGATATTGATTTGGTGTTTTGTAGCCATTTACATTTTGACCATGCGGGCGGGTTGTGTGAGTTCTGCCATGCAGAGGTGCATGTGCATGCCAAAGAATTGCAAGCGGCGAAAGAGCCGGCAGATGATGCGTATTTTGCATCGGATTTTGACTTGCCTTTGAATTGGAAGATTCAAACCGGTGAGTATGATTTGGTGTCGGGTGTCAGTGCCATTGAAACGCCGGGGCATACCGCAGGGCATATGTCGATGTTGATTGAAATGCCAAAAGGCAGCCCGATTTTATTGGCGGGCGATGCGGCGGATCTTACAGAGAATATTGAAGAAGAAATCGCCCCCGGACTGTGTTGGCAGGACAATGAACAACTGGCGATTGAAAGTATTCAAAAATTGAAATACTTAAGCCAAAAGAAAGAAGCGTCATTGTGGCCGAATCATGACTGGGAATTTTTCCAGCGCCATAATCGTTTTCCGAAGTATTTTGAGTAATGACGATGAATTTAAAACTGTTTAAAACCCTTTGGGGAAATACGCTTAAATTTGACCAGGCCTGCCTTCAAGCCAAAGACGCTTTGTTTGATGGGATTGAAGGCCCCGCACCTTTGGTTGTGTCAGAACAACAAGAATGGCGCGAACAGTTAAATCAAAATGGGTTGGATTACATTGCCGAGATTGTCACGGGCGGGAATTTTGTGCCTCAAAGAGATTGGACACCCAAGCAGCATTTAGAGGATTTGAAGCGACGGGTTGAAGTCAGCTTGAGTTTGTCTCCTGTGGTTGCGACGTGTTTAACCGGCTGTGATGCGTGGGAGGAATCTCAAAGTGTGGATTTCTTTGGCGAAGCGCTGGAAATTGAAAAAGCATATGGCTTGCCACTCAGCTTTGAAACGCATCGGAGTCGACCATTCTTTAACCCTTGGTCGACCTTAAGAATCGTGCAGCAATTGCCCGATTTAAAATTAAATGCCGATATCAGTCACTGGTGTGTGGTGTGTGAGCGTTTGATGGATTCAGAAATGGATACATTGATGCAATTGGTTCCGAGGGTGAAACATGTGCATGCTCGTGTGGGGTATGACCAAGGCGCGCAAGTACCTCATCCGGCTGCACCGGAATATGAGGCAGCACTGCGTTCACATCAGACTTTCTGGCAAGCGGTTTGGCAACATCAGCTAAATGAGGGGAAAGCCTTTACAACCATGACCCCGGAATTTGGGCCGGATGGCTATTGTCATTTACTCCCTTTCACGCAAGCGCCTGTGGCGGATATCTGGCAAATCAATCAATGGATGGCGCAGACCGAACGTCACCATTTCTCTCAGTTTTTAAAGTCTCAAGCGTAATCGATACGTAATTAATAAGGACGTTTTTATGGAAGCAGTGGCGATCTTCGTGCTTTTTAGTGCCTCAGTGTTATGGGGGTTAACCTGGCTTCCTTTGAAGCATCTCAACCAGTTAGGGTTTGATGGGGTTCCGTTAACCCTTTTTTTGTATTTGATTATGCTGATTTTGATTCTGCCTTGGGCTTGGCGAGAACGGCATCATATTTTAACGTCATGGAAAGTATTGCTCGGGGTCGCCTTATTGGGAGGCGGCGCACAGCTCGCGTTTAATACCGCTTTGGTGTATGGGGAAGTCATCCGAGTCATGGTGTTGTTCTATTTGGTGCCCCTTTGGGGCGTGTTGGGCGGGCGGATATTTCTGCAAGAGAAAATCGATCAAGTTCGCTGGCTTGGGGTGGGGCTTTCTATTTTCGGTGCCTTTTTAGTGGTCGGCGGCTTACATGCTTTTGTCGCCCCGCCTTCCTGGATTGATGGCATCGCTTTATTGTCCGGTTTTTTGTTTGCCATGAACAACATCATGTTTCGAGTGTCGCCCACGGTGCCTGTCAAAATCAAGTTAGCCTTTATGTTTTTAGGGGCCTTTTTGTTAGCAGGCGGGGTGATTACCCAGATGGAAATTCCGGTTTCATTCGACGTTTCTGGCCAGGCCTGGGGGGTTTTGTTTTTATATGCTGCCGTGTGGATGATGGCCGCCAACTTTGGAACTCAGTGGGCGGTGACACATATTGAATCGGGGCGATCGTCCATTATTGTGATTATGGAGCTGGTCACCGCGGTGGTGTCTGCCAGCTTGATTCTCGGTGAAACCATGACCACGCTTGAAATGGTTGGCGGCAGTTTGATTATGTTGGCGGCTTTCTTAGAAGCACGTCGTGCACAATAATGAACCATATTGCTATTGTGTGTTCTATATTGAAGCATTTTTCGGTATCTTAAAAAGAAGTTAAGTAAGAGTTTTTTAATTAAGTTATTGAAATAAAAGGTTAATTAAAAAACTGGTTCGTAGTGTGTTTATAAGTTATTACCTTTCTTTTAATTTGTAATAACTTAGGGTGGTATCAAAATGTTCTCTCGTAAAAAACTATTAGGATTGCTTTCAGGGTTAGTCCTTTCCGCTCAAGCACTTTCTGTGAGCGCGGAACCTTTGAAAATTGGTTACAGCGATTGGCCAGGATGGGTGGCTTGGGAAGTCGCTATTGAAAAAGACTGGTTCGCCAAAGAAGGTGTGGATGTTAAATTTGAATGGTTTGATTATGTGGCTTCAATGGATGCATTTGCTGCGGGTCAGATTGATGCTGTGGGGATGACCAATGGCGATGCGCTTGTAACGGGCGCAACCGGCGCACAAAGCGTGATGTTTTTAATGAACGACTATAGTAATGGTAATGACATGGTGATTGGTGCACCCGGTATTACGTCCATTAAAGAGTTAAAAGGCAAGAAAGTCGGTGTAGAAGTGGGTTTCGTCAGTCATTTATTGCTGTTGAATGCTTTAAAAGACAACGGCATGTCAGAATCTGATGTGACGTTGGTGAATGTCCCAACCAATGAAACACCACAGGTATTGGCATCAGGTCAGGTGGATGCCATTGTGGCCTGGCAGCCAAGTTCAGGGTCTGCATTGGATCTTGTGCCGGGGTCAAAGCCAATTTACACCAGTGCGGATGAACCCGGTCTGATTTATGACATGCTGTGTGTTTCGCCAAGCAGTTATTCGGCTAAGCGTGATGAGTGGGAGAAGGTGGCTAAGGTTTGGTATAAGGTGGTTGATTATCTGAACGACCCTAAAACCAGAGACGATGCGATTGCGATTATGGCATCACGTGTCGGTCTAACGCCTGAGAAGTATAGCCAGTTTGTAGAAGGGACTAAGATTCTGACTCTTGAAGAAGCTAAAGAACACTTCAAGAAAGGGGATGGTTTCAGTTCAATTTATGGATCAACCAAGTTATCTGACGACTTTAACGTTGCCAATAAAGTGTACCCTGATCCACAAGATGTTAAGTCTTATATTGATCCTTCTTTAACGTTGGGTTTGTAATTCATACCCAGGCGTTTTAAATCATCATAGCCGCAGTTCTTGCGGCTATATTCTGCATTCAATTTTTTGATATTCAACCTGTTGTTGGAAAGCACACTTTCTGATAAGGGGATCGTTTGTGTATGAAAAAAGGGTAAATAAATAGTGGGTAGAAAGAATGAATCAATGGCATCAAATGACATGGGAGGAAGTTTCCCGATTAGTGAATTCAGGAATTGATTCAGCATTGTTGCCGGTCGGTGCAACGGAACAGCACGGACCGCATTTGGGGTGTGGCATGGATTCGGAAATTGCCAGTCAACTGGCAGAAAAAGTGTCTGAAAAAACCGAAGTGGCTTTACTGCCGACATTACCTTATGGCTGTTCTATCGGGCATTCCGAACGCTGGCCTGGCACGATTGCCTTGCAACCGAAAACCTTGATTGATGTGGTTAAGGAGATTGGCGATTGGGTTCACGCTTCTGGGTTTAAGCGTCTGTTTATTTTAAACAGCCATGTTTCAAACTTCGCGCCGTTGCGGTGTGCTTTAGAAATGCTGCGGGCTGAACATGATGGTTTTATGGTGGCGCTGGTAAATTCAGCGACCGTCAGTGATCGTGTCAAAGATCGACATTTTGAAGATGCCGAAGACTGGCATGCGAATGAGGCGGAAACCTCTTTAATGATGGCACTGGCACCGAATTTAGTGCGTGAAGACAAATTACAGGACAGTGATGATCCTGATCGAACCGAGGGCTGTGTCTTTTCGCACCCGGTAAACCGCACCAGTCTGAATGGGGTGACCGGAAGCCCCAGTTTGGCAACCGTCGAAAAGGGCGAGACCTTATTTGATTGGATGGTGGACGATTTAAGCGGTGTGGTGAAAAAGGGGATGACAGAAACGTCTCCTTTGCCTTATGGCTATTTTGATAAAACAAATTTTTAAAAGAGATTACACGTTATGAGTCATGATATTGAGAGTACAAAACAAAAATTAAAAGACATGGGCGTCAAATATTGTTTAGGCGCTTATGTCGATATTCATGGGATTCCTAAGGGAAAATTTGTCCCGATTGATCATTTAGGTCATATGGTGGAAGGGTCTGAGTTGTATACCGGTTATGCGCTGGATGGATTGGGGCAAATGCCGAACGAAGATGAAATTGCTTCGGTTCCGGACTTGGACAGTCTGGTTCAGTTACCCTGGCAACCGGAAGTCGCTTGGATGGCAGCAGACAATACCTTGCATGGCGAACCTTATGAGATCAGTACGCGTGTTGCCTTAAAGAAAGTATTAGCCGAAGCCGAAGAAATGGGATTCGGGTTTAATCTGGGGATTGAGTGTGAGTTGTTTGTGCTGAAAAAAGAAGAGGATGGTTCTTTATCGGTGCCAGACCGCGATGATAAATTGATTAAACCTTGTTACGATGTGCGTAGCTTTATGAACCGTTTTTCTTGGCTGGACAAAATGGCCACCACCATCAATGACCTAGGTTGGGATTTGTATTCGCTGGATCATGAAGATGCCAATGGTCAATATGAGTTTGATTTCCAATACAGTGATGCGTTGACCATGTGTGACCGTTTTATTTTCTTCCGCTATATGGCGAAGCACTATGCACAGGAAGAAGGGTTATTGGCGACATTGATGCCGAAACCCTTTGCAGATAAAACCGGGAATGGCGCACATTTTAATATGTCTCTGTTTGACAAAGAAACCGGTAAGAATGTATTTGCCTGTGACCCGAAAGACGATCCAAGAGGGTTAGGTCTGACGGAATTGGGGTATCACTTTATTGCGGGGGTTTTAAAGCATGGCCCAGCTTTGTGTGCGGTATTCTCGCCGACGGTGAATAGTTATAAACGACTGATTCGACAAGGTGCCATGGCAACCTTTTCTTGGGCGCCCGTGTTTAATTCATTTGGGTCAAACAACCGAACCAACTCCGTGCGCGTGCCTTTAGGGGGCGGACGCTTTGAATCGCGTAATGCCGATGGATCGGTCAACCCCTATTTGGCTTCTGCACTTGTGTTGGCCGCCGGGTTGGAAGGCATCAAGCAGAAACTGGACCCCGGCTTGCCGCAAGAAGAAAACCTATATGAGTTGTCTGAAGCGGAAAGGGCGGAAAAAGGGATTGAATTCTTGCCGCAAAACTTAGGGGAGGCGGTGCGGGCATTTGCCGAAGACCCGTTTGTAGAAAAAGTATTAGGCAAAGGGTTGAGTGATGAGTTTATTAAATACAAATCGCAAGAATGGGAAGAGTATCATCGTACCGTTTCCGCTTGGGAAATTGAACGATACAGTCACTTATTTTAAGAATCGTTTTTAACGATTAAGCATAAAAAAAACGACCAGGCCTGGTCGTTTTTTTGGTTTAAAGCGTCATATTCATTACATTTCATATAACCAATAAAAACCAAAGCCGGGTACAACCAATGCATTGTTAAATATTTCCGGGCTTTGTCGAGTATGCAAGTCCATCAATTCGCCATTCTGGTAACTGCCCCAGCTACTGACTTCTTCTAGATTCAAAGATTGTGGTTTGCTATTGAAGTTGGCCACCACCAAAACACGATCATTAAATTTATGCGGATCGAATCGACTGATGACAAACAAGTTGGGATTTTCCACTTCAATGAGTTCACGGTTATTAAAATCAGAAAACACTTGGATTTCTTTGCGTACCGCAATCATTTTTTTCAAGGCGCTGAAGATTTGATATTCCACTGTTCCTGTTGTGTTGCGGCGTTCAGTTTTTTCCCAATCAATGTGAGGGCGATGCACCCAGCGATTGTCATCCATTTTGTTGGGATCGGATAAATATGCATCATCATTTAAGGTGCCGATTTCATCTCCGTAATACAAAAGCGGAATGCCACCAAATGACAGAATCATACTGTGCAGTAATAAAATGATTTTCACGGCATCTTCGGTGGCTTCAATGTCGCCTGTTTCCATGGCGTACTGTAAACCGACTAACGAAGCGAGGGACCCTGAAATACGCGCATCGCCCGTTTTGGCATTTTCCCCAAACGGGAGGCCGCGGGCGTGGGAGTCGTCGAATTGTCCGGTGAGGTAATCAATCAAGAAGCGTCGATGAGAATTAGGTTCATAACCCGCCTTGATAATGTCTTTGTCATCGAACCCAAGCCCGATATCATCGTGACAACGTACATAGTTTAGCCAGGTTGCGCGCTCCAGTTTGACCGGCAGGCTCTTAATGCCTTGGTTCAACAGTTTGGCATTTTTGGTTGCAACGGCATCCCACATTAACGCCATAAAGGTGGCGTTATAAGCGATTTCACATTCTTTGGCGATGACGGCATCTTCCCCGAAATATTTGGTGACTTCAACGGGCGCGACAATCGCTTCGGCGATAAAGAGTACGCCTGGGGCGGTGACCTGACAACAGTCTTTTAAGAGTTGTAATATCAGGTGGGCTTCGTGTTCATTCTGGCAGGTGCTGCCAATTTTTTTCCACAAGAAGGCGACCGCATCCAGTCGTAGAATGTCTGCTCCTTGGTTTGCCCAGAATAGAATGACGTCCAGCATCTCGATAAAGACTGCGGGATTGCTGTAATTTAAATCCCATTGGTAATTATTGAATACGGTCATGACCCAGCGCTGCATGTCTTCATCCCAGGTGAAATTACCGGGAGCCGTTTCAGGAAAGACCTCCAGCATGCTTTGTTCAAACATGTCGGGAATATTGCGTGATTCAAACGTGTAATAATAGTCTTGGTAGACGGGGTCACCTGAACGGGCTTTTTGCGCCCATTCATGTTCATTCGAGGTGTGGTTCAAGACCACATCGAGCACCAGAAGAAGGTCTCTCTGTTGCATTTCGCAAGACAATTCATTTAAGTCCTGTAACGTTCCGATACGCTCATCGATTTCTCGAAAGTCACTGATGGCGTAGCCGCCATCACTTCGTCCTTCGGGACATTTCATAATCGGCATGATGTGCACAAGGTTAACGCCGAGTTCCTGGAAATAACTCAAGTGCTCTTTCATGCCTTTAAGGTCGTTGGCAAACCCATTTGAATAAAGCGCCATTCCGACCCATTCCTGACTCAGAAACCAGTTGTAATTATCTTCCCGTTCAATGTCCAAATCTTTGAGTTTATCCGGGCGCTTGATATATTGACGCGCCATGGTTTCCACTAAACGAAGCGATTGTTGTTTAAAATCCGGTCGATTTCCATAGAGTCTTTCAAACAAGGAGTGGATGGCGTAGAAGTTTGCCCCCAAGCGAGTGTAGAAATGCCGTAAATCTTGCTCATAAATATCTGGTTTAATCTGGTTCAGAATATCATTGAGTAAAGAATGAGATATTTGTTCGTACATACGCTACCTAATAGTTTGAATTAAACGTGCTTGAGTGCTGCTTAAGGTGTCTCTTGCGCTAAAGTGTTTCAATAAAGCGTTGATAAAATGCGGGGTCGGTTGAAGTAGCCCCCCGGATGCCGATGACTTGGCTGGCAAATTGTTGCGCGGCCGCCAGTGTTTTTTCAATCGACCAATTAGACATTAGACCATGAATGTAAACAGCAGTAAAGGCATCGCCTGCGCCGACTGTGTCGACAAAATTGTCTAAAACGCCCGGTGTATTTTGATGAAATTGGTTCTCCCGGGTTAGCACTATGGTTCCTTGGGCGCCACGGGTAACAATGACTTGCTCCAGATTAAACTCGGCTTGGAAGCTGTGCATATCGGATTCAATGCTTTTGCCGGAAAATCCGAGCGTTTTAAGTTCATCAATGTTGAGTTTGACCCAAGTAGCTCGTGCTAACCATTGTTCAACTTCTTCTTTATGCCACCAGGGCGCTCGAAGATTGACATCCAAAAACAAGGGGGCACCAGAGCTTTTCGCTAATGCCTCGAATGTTTGGCGGGAAGTGTTATTCCTTAGTGCTAAGGTGCCATGATAAAGCATATCTGGCGGAGAGGGCAGTTGAATTAGATGCTTGTCAATGAAGTCATAAGCGCTGTCAGGCGTAATCAAGTAATGCGGTTCATCGTCTTCGACCGTGATGGAAACTTGCCCTGTTGGATGGGCTGGATCCAGTTGAATATTATCAGCCTGAAGACCCCATTGCAGCGCGCTATTGATGATTTGTTTGCCCAGCTCATCGGTTCCGACTCGAGAAATAAAGGTGGGTGAATCCCCAAGAGCTTGAAGATGCCAGGCGATATTAAAGGGCGCGCCGCCCAGTACTTTTTCGCCGGTTGGGAAGCAATCGAACAGAACTTCGCCAAAAATAGCAATTTTAGAGGGAGTCGTCATAAGAAAGAGTGTCACCTTTTATTGAATCTTGAAATGCTTTGATGTAATGACCCACGCCTTGTAAAACGCCAGCTGAGTAGTTACCGCTTGCATTGGACTGGTTTTGTGCAAGGTATAACGCTTCTGCGGTTTGATTGGCGAGAGCCAGTTGTAATGCCTGTTTTTTGATGTCATCGCTGGCATTGGCCACTAACACGGAATGAATTTCACTGGTCAGCACGGGGAGGTCATTACCACTGTCCCCCGCAAAAACGACCTCATCAAGTGAGTAATCCAAGAAGTGTTGTAAAAACTGTATGGCATGCAGTTTGGTGGCGTTTTTTGGTAAGACATCCAACAGACCTATATTCTCTGCTTCATCAATGCTCCAAATCAAACTGGCGTCAACGCTTTGCGCTTTCAATACTGTGTCGGCATCTTTTAAAAGGGTATCCATATCGGTTGATAGAGAAACATAATAGCTGAGTTTATGGGTGTTTTGCTTGCTTGGTTCTTGAAGTTCCAGTCCTTTAAGAACGCTTAATATATTGAGTAAATCCTGGTGGGTTTTGCCATGCCAGTCTTGATCGATTGTGGACTCCCATTGATCGAGTAGATGCCAATCTTCTGTTTGAGTCTGGTATATTTTGGTTCCAACATCACTGATGACATAATCTGGCAAGGGAAGCTGATAGTCTGTAATGGCTTTTTGAACCAATGTTTGATGACGTCCCGTGACATAAACCAAGGTGACTTCCGGTCGGTCACAGAACGCTTTGAAGTCTTGTCGAGCCGTTGAATGCTCTTTTGCAACCCCATTCGGGATAATGGTTCGATCCATGTCAGTACAGAGGAGCAATCGAGGAGGCATTAATGAGCTTCCTTTGAACGTTCTTCTGGCGAAATGCAAGTATCGAAGAAATCATAATATTCCAGTGCTTCCAGAATGCCTTCTTCAAACGGTTTTTTGGCAAAATAAATACGATCGATGTCGCTCAATTGTGATAACTCTTCCTTATTTCGGTTGGCGACGACCGCCGCCAAAGCGTTACCCCGCATCATGTCTTCATCAGACCCGGAACCACCCGCGACAAATATATGCTCTAAAGGAATTTGCCAGCGGTTGGCGACATAACGCAACGCCATTCCTTTAGACGCACGGATGGGTAAAATATCCAGATACTTCCCAAATGAGAGTTGTACGTTGACGGATTGTTCTTCCCAGTGCAATAGCTGTTTGATTTCTTCAACATCTGCCATGTCAGTATCAATAATGTAGCTGATTTTGAAATGGTTTTGTTCGGTTTTCGGTTGTTTCTTTAAGCCGGGATATTTGTCCAGTAAACGTCGAATTTTATGTGGCATCCAATGGTAATCAATGTGCTTTTCCCAGGCGGTATCGTTCGTCAGTTTTGGCGCATAACTGATTTCAGTGCCGCCACTGCTGATTAAGATATCCGGCTCTGGAATACGATAATGTTTTAGTAGTCGTAAGGCAGAATCTAACCGTCGCCCCGTTGCAATAATGAAGAGCGTGGTTTTTCGGTGGGCTCGTAAAAGTTGAATGAGGCTTTGCAGGGATGAGGTGTCTCCAATTAAGTTTTGATCCAAACTCGTGACAAATGCACGATCTCGATACAATTCAGCGCGCCGTGCGGTAATTTTGCGCTCTAAGCGCTCATTTTCTTTAACAATTGGGCTGATTAGGTTGAGATAACTATCAGCGTGTGCTTCCCATGCATAATGAGTGAAGACCCCCTTTAACCCATGGTCAATATACGTCTGTTTCAGAGACTGATTTCCGAGCATCTTTAATAATGCTTCCGTAATCGTTTGGGGTTCTAATGGGTCGATTAAAATACCGTTTTCGCAATTGCCGATGATATCTCTGGGGCCGCCGTCTTCAGTAGCGATAATCGGCAGACCTGACGCGGCGGCTTCAATTAAAGTCAACCCGAAGGGTTCGGTTAACGCCGGGTTGACAAACACGCCTTCTGAGGCGGCGGCAATACGATAGATAAACGGAACTTGATCCCGTTGGTGGTGTTTCGGCAGCGTGACTTTGCCATATAAATCATAGCGATCAATGGCCACCAGCAAGTCCTGAAAGACATGACGTGCGCCATCTTCCAAGTCGTCAATGTCATCACGATTGCCCGCAATAATGATCAGGTTGGCGAGTGCTTGTAATGGTTTGGACTGACCATAAGCTTCAATCAGTGCGGTGATGTTTTTTCGAGCATCGGGGCGTGACAGAGCTAAAATAATCGGTTTGTCCGGGACTTTTAAATGTTTGGTCAATTCGAAATATAGGTCAGAGGTCAGTTCATCGCCCTTGGGCGGCATAAAGTGATTTAAATTGGTTCCCGGAGGTAAAACCCGCATTTGTTCGGGCTGGTAAAAATCATACAATTCATACTGTTCTTCAATTTCCTGGTGCGTGCTGGTAATCACCCTTTCTGCCGACGCCAAGGTTTCTTCCTCCGCATCAATTCGACGCGTCATGTTATAGACCGATTCGATTTCTTCTGCACTGAGGCCATTAGCCAGCAGTCGAGCGCGCTTTACTCGCCCTAAAGAGTGTCCGGTATGAATCAGTGGAATGGCAAGTTGGTTTGCCAAGTGATACCCGACATATCCTGCATCGGCATAATGGCTATGGAGAATGTCCGGCATTTTGTTCTGTAATCGCAGATGATCCATCATATTGTCTGTATAGGCATCGAGATAATCCCATAGACGTTCTTTGGCAATATATTGATCCGGCCCGGCGGAGATGCGGACAATGTTGAATTTATCGCTGATGGATTCAACGGGTTGAGCGTAATCTTCGGAAACGGCGGAATCGATGACTTGGCGGGTAAACAAATCGACTTTAGCCACCGCAGGGTGGTTGGCTAATGCCTGAGCCAGCTCAAGGACATACAGGGTTTGTCCACCTGTATCGGCATCTCGTCCTAATTCCAGATTCTGCCCACGGATTAAACCATGCACACTGATTAAAGCAATGTATAACTGACCTATCTGTTCGTTCTGTTCGCTCATAGTTAGTATGCCACTTATTTTGGTCGTTGAACGTGTCTGTGTCGTTGTTATCACTCCAAATGAGTAATGCGAAAGAAAGGTGTTGCTTGCGGAAGACTGATTTCCGATTTTATACGTATGATTTTTTTTTAAAAGAAGTTAATTTGATTGTACAAAAAGTGACAAATAAAACAAGGTTAAATCACAAAAAATGACCAGGCCTGGCCATTTTTTGTAAATTAATTCAGTGTCTTATTGGTGGTGGTTTTTCTGTTGCATCCAGTTTCGCCACCCGCCCGTGTCGGTAATTTCGGTGGCACCTTCAATGCCATAAGGTTCGCAAATGAAGCCGACGACCTGGTCGCCCTCGAACAGTTCCACTTTTCCCAACCCTAACGGAGAAGGAATTAAAGCAAGAAAAGACCCTAAATGTTGTTTCGGCATCGCCCACACTTCGACTTCTATCGAGCTCCCTTTTGAATCATCCTTTACCAAACCGGGTTTTAAAATAGGGCCGCCCGCCAGTTCGAAAAAACGATATTTCGACGCGGTCTGAGTGGTTTTCAATAACTGCGCGCCGCGCTCCGTTAATTGCGTATTTAACGGAAATCCGGTGAGGTGGGCGCCGACCACCGCTAATGGAATCGTGTCCATCACCTGAAAAAAGCTTGGGTTAGGGACTGGTAGAGGCGTTTTGTTCGCCCCGGCGTTGTCGACAAAATGGGGGTGTAATTCATCGGTTAACTGTAACAGTTTACGGTCACTTCCGGCAGGCGCAAACAAGGTGACGCCGGTTGGCATCTTATCTGCCCTGAAGCCTGTCGGCATTGCCACCGCAGCATAATCCAGCAAATTCATAAAATTGGTATAGGTGCCCAATATGGAATTTAACCCAACCGGGTCGGATGCAACGTCTTCAATGCTGAAAACCGTGGGGGTGGTCGGGGTTAACAGGCAGTCAACCCTTTCCCAAATGGCTTGGGTGTCATTTTGTGCTTTTTGGAGCGCATAACTCCCTTTGTAAGCATCTGCAGCTGAGCGCTTTCTGGCACCCGCGATGATATTCCCCACGGTGGGGTCAAGAATGGGTTCATTGGCTTCAAAAAAGGATTCAATGGCGGCATAGCGTTCCGCCACCCAAGCACCGTCATACAGTAGTTTAGCGGTTTCTAACCAAGGCTGAAAATTGATTTCTTTGATTTCAAACCCCAGCGTTTTGAGTTTTTGAATGGTCTCAGTAAAGTTGGTTTCAGCTTCAAGGTCATCATTAAAACTTAAGCTTTTGGCATCGGGAATGCCAATTACCGGTTTTGTAGGCCAAGCAGGCGGGGTTAAGGCTGTTTCTTGACGGCTGAAATCATCGGTTGAATCCGGTTGCGCTACGATGTCAAAAACGGTGTAAGCGTCTTGTGCATTTAACGCAAAAATGCTCACGACATCTTGAGAGCGAACAGCGGGCACCACGCCTGACGTACTTAAAAGCCCTTTTGAGGGTTTTAACCCGACTAAATTATTAAACGCGGCTGGAACACGACCCGAACCTGCCGTGTCGGTGCCGAGTGAAAAGCTGCACAATCCTAAAGAGAGCGCCACAGCAGAACCCGAGCTGGAACCACCTGAAATCATGTCAAAGTTAAACGCGTTATGACACACGCCATAAGGCGAACGAGTGCCCACCAGGCCTGTTGCAAACTGATCCATATTGGTTTTGGCCAGCGGAATCGCTCCGGCCTCAATTAAAACCTGAACCACCTTGGCCGATTTTTCAGGGAGATAGGCAAACTCTTTGCAGGCCGCCGTGGTAGGAATTCCTTTCAAATCAATATTGTCTTTAATGATAAATGGAATCCCCCAAAGTGGCAGACTGTTCGGGTCGGTCGATTCCAATCGAGTCACATAAATGTCGAGTTCCTGTTCCGTTAACAAGTGCGTAAAGAGGTTGTAGTCGTCATACGTCAACGCTTCTTGTCTTAACGTCGTTACTAATTGGCGGGGCGTTAATTTCCCCGATTCATAAGCATTTTTTAATTGAGCTATACGGCAATCCATTAGTCTGTGACCTCCATCATCATTAAGGCCTGACCATTCTGAATGAGGTCGCCTTCATTAATTAAAATTTCTGTGATGATGCCATTGGTTTCCGCTTCCACCGGAATTTCTATTTTCATGGTTTCCAAAATCGCAATCACGTCACCTTCTTCAACTTTATCGCCCGGTTTAACTGTGATTTTCCATGCACTTCCGGTAATAGGCGACATGGCGGCTTCAAAACCTTCCGGAATCTCGGCCATCGGCTCATTTGGAATTTCTTCCTGGTCTGGTGACGTGTCGTAATTGGCCTGTCCGTTTTCTTCCCAGCGTTGACGTTCGGCCTCAAAGGCCGCTTGTTGTCTGGTTCGGAAAGCGTCAATGCTGTCGGATTCTTCTGCCAAAAAGGCTTGGTATTCTTTCAGCGATAAAGTCGTTTCTTCAATCGAAATATCGTAGCGGCCCAGTGGAAAATCTTGCCTCGCTTGCGCCAGTTCTGCTTCGCTGACCGGGTAGAATTGGATTTGGTCAAAGAAATCGAGCAACCACGGTTTGCCGGGTGGGAAAAATTTCGTGTTGCGATAAGCGTTCCACATTTGAATGGTTCGTCCCACAAACTGATACCCACCGGGTCCTTCCATGCCGTAAACGCACATGTAAGCGCCACCGATCCCGACGGCATTTTCCGGTGTCCAGGTTCGTGCCGGATTGTATTTGGTGGTGACCAAACGATGACGCGGGTCAAGCGGTGTGGAAACCGGGGCACCTAGGTACACATCTCCCAAGCCCATCACCAAGTATTTGGCTTCAAACACGATGCGTTTCACGTCTTCAATCGAATCCAACCCATTGATGCGACGAATGAATTCAATATTACTTGGGCACCAAGGAGCATCCGGGCGAACCGAGTTCATGTATTTTTCAATCGCCAGTTTGGTACTCGGATCATCCCAAGAGAGCGGTAATTTCACGATACGGCTTTTCACGGTTAAATCTTGTGCGGAAGAGATTTCTTCTTCCAAAGCAATCAGTTTCGCAATCATGTCTTTTTGAGAAATCTTACGAGGATCGTAATGCACCTGCAAAGAGCGAATACCAGGGGTTAAATCGTTTAAAAATGGCCAGGCCTGGTCATTTCTTAACTGTTTCAGTTTGTCCGTCAAGACCTGAATTCGGAAACGTAAAGCTAAATCCAATTCCATCGCGCCGTATTCTATTAAGACATGGCTGTCGCCAGAACGGCGGTATTTGACGCCGAACTCATGTTCTTGTTCGGAAAGCTCAAAGGCCAGACACGATTGCTCGGTTGGTTCCTTTAGGAATGTCAAAGCAGGTAATGATTTAGGCGTTAAATTTTGCAAAGCGGCTTCTTGTGCTTTTAAAGCGGCCTCGGCCGTTTCCGTTGAAACCGGCTTGAAACGGATTTTATCGCCCGGGCGTAATTGCCCCATCTTCCATTGTTCCGCCTCAATAATGGTCGCAGGGCAAACGAAGCCCCCTAAACTCGGGCCGTCTTGCGCCAGAATCACTGGCATGTCACCGGTAAAATCAATCGCCCCAATGGCATAAGCGTTGTCGTGAATATTGGAGGGATGCAATCCGGCTTCGCCCCCATCGGTTCGAGCCCATTTCGGTTTCGGGCCATTTAAGCGAATGCCGGTGCGGCTGGAGTTGTAATGCACTTCCCAGTCGGTGGCAAAAAAGGTTTCAATGTCTTTTTCGGTAAAGAAATCCGGACAGCCTTGCGGACCATAAATTACTGCGATTTCGGCATAATTGGTCAATTCAGGCATCAACTCTGCTGGTAAATGGTTCACTTTCGGATCATTGATGTCGGTGTCTAAATGCAGCACATCTCCGGCTCGCAACAGGCGGCCGGCATGTCCCCCAAACCCCCCTAAAGAGAAGGTGGTTTTACTGCCCATATAATCCGGTACGTCAAATCCACCTTTGACCGCTAAATAAGCTCTTTGTCCAAGCGATTTGATGACTTTTGATTTCAATTGCTGGCCAGCTTTGACCGATACCGCTTCTCCCTGTGGAATCGGTTGTTTGTCGAGCGTGGGACTGATATCCGCCCCGGTAATACAAATCACCGTGTCACGGTCAAACTTTAAACTGACACCGGAAACGGTCATTTCAATGGTCGCCGCGGTTTTATCATTATTTAAACAACGGTTTGCCAAACGATGAGACAGTGCATCCATTGGGCCTGATGGCGGAACCCCAATATCCCAGTAGCCCAAGCGACCTGGGTAACTCACTAACATGGAGTGTGTGCCCGGATTGGTGATTTCCACCGTATTCGGTTGATGGCTAAAGCTATTTAAAAATTGGGTGTATAGGTTTTCAGCCTTAATAAAGGCCGGTGCATGGCTGAGTGCGGCCAGATAAATAATATTGGTTTCAAATCCGTCGATACGGGTGTCATCCAACGCGGTTTGCAGTTTATGGACGGCCATTTCCCGGTCATCCCCTTTGATAATGATTTTGGTCAGCATCGGATCATAATAAGAACTCACGTCCTGTCCGCGGGTGCACCAAGTATCAACACGGCAATCGGTTGGCATTTTCCACCCCGTCAGTTTTCCTGAACTGGGCTGGAAGTTTTTGAAAGGGTCTTCTGCATAAACTCGCACTTCAATGGCGTGGCCTTGTGCGGGTTTCACTGCTTCCGGAAAGGTTTGGTCGTAAGCGACTTGAACCATCCATTGAACCAAATCCACATCACGTACGGCTTCGGTAATTCCATGCTCGACCTGTAAGCGGGTATTGACCTCCAAGAAATAATATTGATTCGTGTCGGCATCATAGACATATTCTACCGTTCCGGCAGATTGATAATTAACCAACTCACCAAGACGAACGGCATGGGCTTCCATTTCGGCCACTTGATCTCGGCTGATGCCGACGGCGGGCGTTTCTTCCACCACTTTTTGGTTGCGTCGCTGTAATGAGCAGTCACGTTCACCAAAGGAAACTACTTTGCCAAGCCCATCCCCGAAGATCTGAATTTCAATATGCCGCGCATTGACCACGAATTTCTCCAGGAAAATACCACTTTGACCAAAGGCGTTTTGGCTCAGACGCGCGACTTGATCAAATGCTTCGGAGAGGTCGTCCGATGTATCGCAGCGCTGCATCCCGATACCTCCGCCTCCAGCCGTGCTTTTTAACATCACCGGAAAACCGATACGAGCGGCTTCCAGTTGTGCTTCTTTTAATGAAGAGAGTAAGTCCGATCCCGGTAATAAGGGTACATTGGCTTTGATTGCCAGCTCGCGAGCAGTGTGTTTGAGACCAAAATCTCGAATGTGGTCGGGTGCTGGCCCAATGAATTGAATGCCCATGCTTTCACAGGTTTCGGCAAACCCATCATTTTCACTTAAAAAGCCGTATCCCGGGTGAATAGCTTCCACGCCCAGTTCTTGCGCTTTTTCCAAGATGAGCGGCACGTTTAAATAAGTTTCGGTTGCTACATTGCCTTTCAAAAAAATGACTTCATCTGCTTGTTGAACATGCAATGAGGCTCGGTCAGCATCGGACGCCAGCACCACGGACTGAATGTTCATTTGTTTCAGGGTGCGGATAATTCGGGTTGCGATGGCGCCGCGGTTGGCAATGAGAATTTTTTTAAACATGTCTTTTCCTTTTCAGCTCGTTCTGAATGGGGTGTACTTGGGTTGCAGTCTATTTCCAGATAATCATTTCGACAGGTGTCGGGTTGTATCCGTTACACGGGTTATTCAGTTGCGGGCAATTGGACACTAAAATTAACGTGTCCATGTGGGCTTCCATTTCCACATAACGCCCGGGCGCCGAGATGCCATCATCAAAATCCAAATGTCCATCTGGTGAGACCGGAACATTCATGAAAAAATTGATGTTGCTGGATAAGTCGCCCTTAGTCATGGGCTTGTTGTCATGACACTTACATTGTCCGAGTGCCGTTAAGAAGGAGTCGCGACAAGAATGCATGTGTCGTTTTTCGATGGCATAACGCACAGTGTTGCTTTCTGCAGAGCAAGCACCGCCAATCGTATCGTGTCGACCACAAGTGTCATCCACAATCGTCAGCATGGGGTTCAGTAAATTGGATTGAAGAACCGACCCTGTCGTTAAATAAATATTGCCTTGTTCGCGAATTGTATCCGTCGCGGAATAACGCTCGGAATGGTCATTCGCGTTATAAAATAAAGTATCTACCGCTTGGTTTCCCTCAAGGTCGACGATGCGGAATCGCTGTCCGGCTTTGACCTCATGCATCCAAGGTTCGCCTGCTTCGACCTCTTCGCGATAAACAATTCGACTGGCCTCAATATTAGCATTCGTCATTAGGATTTTCTCCATAGTAAATTTTGGTGTTGTAGTAAGCGCGCTCGTTTTCCGCGCGATACAAACGACAAGCATCGTCTTGTTTCACCGGGTCGGCTTTGAATACGGTCAGCTCAATTGGCTTTGGGTCGTATTTTGGATTCGGATCAAGCGGGTGTTGCACGGTTGAAAGGCAGACAATGGCATCCATTTCAAAACGCAGATCAACATGGTTTCCAGCCGATGAATTGTTCGGCACATACGTCATGCAGCCGTCATCTTCAACACGGACTTTACTGAACCAGTTGATATTCGGCATGATGTCACTGGCATTCAATCCCCATTTTTCTAACTCTTTTAAAAGACTGTCGTAACCGTTTTTAAAGTAATCGTTATGGGCGGTTTGGTAACTTTTGTCGCCATATTTTTGATGGATCAACTTAGCGTGAGACAGACCACCGATGGTGTCATGCCAGCCGCAGGTATCTTCAATGATTGAGCAGATCACACGACCCATATCGGTAAAGCACATGTTAGGTTTCGTCAAAAACGCGGTTTTTTGCGCTTTTAACGTGTCGGGCATGTTGTAGCGTTCATTTTTAACTTCAATGTTATTCATTAACATCGATACGTTGGCATTACCTTCAAGATCGGTTAGGCGAAGCACCGTGCCACGACGAATCACGCCTGACCAATGCGCTCCGCCTGGCAAGTGTTCTTGCCAGATAAAACCATCAGGCCTGGTTGTTTTTTGAGAAGTGTTTTCAGTCATTAGACGTCTCCTGTGAAAAATCATTGGGTGCCGTAAAAATCGGTGGCAAAGCAAAATTGGTTAAGTAAAGGTTGCCTGTTTTGACCCCTCGGTTAGAGAGAATTTTGTGGCTGATTTTGTTTAAGTCTTGTGCGGGGCCTTGCATCAGGTTTACTTCCAGTGTGTGATGATTCATCAACTGAATTTGTGTAGAAGAAATAATTTCCGCGACATATTGATGCTTTAATTGGTTCAGTTTCAGCTGAAGACCCGGTACGGCATGGTCATAAACTAAGGTTAGGGTGCCGGCCATGACTTCATTGGTGTGGTCTTGCTGATATGCCGACACTTCTCTTTGAATGATTTCGGCCAACAGCGCAGAGCGGTTGTTGAAGCCTCGGTCAACGACCAGTTTGTCTAAATCTTCCAGGACTTTGGCGGGTAAGGATGCGCTGGTTCTGACAAGATGGTTATTATTCTGCGTCATTAGAAGATATCCGGTACTTGGGCGTTGACAGGAACAAGGCGTACCATGCTTAACTTTTCTTCAAAATCTAGCTCAGGTTGAGGAGGGTGTACCAAGCTTTCTAAGTATTCTTTGGTCGCCATAAAAGCAGGGCTGAGCAGAGTCTCTTCCTCTCGAGGTCTGGGTAAAGGCACATTGACGATTTCATGAACGCGACCGGGATTGGCATCTAACACTAAGATGCGATCGGCTAGATAAATTGCCTCATCCAAGTCATGGGTAATGAAAAAGATGGTGATGTCGATGTTTTGCCAGATTTCCAGCAGATATTGCTGCATTCGCATACGGTTTTGTGGATCCAATGCCGCAAAAGGTTCATCCATCAGTAACACTTTCGGCTGGTTCGCCAGTGCGCGAATAATGGCCACCCGTTGCTTCATTCCGCCCGATAATTGATGGGGATAAGCTTCAGAAAACTTTTCCAATCCAACCAAGTCAATCCACTGTAATGCTTCCGTTTCAGCGGAGTTTTTTGACAGACCACTTTGCGTTAAGCCAAACATGACATTTTCTTTGACCGACATCCAAGGAAATAAAGAGTAGCTTTGAAAAACCATGCCGCGATCAGGGCCGGGTTCGACCACTGCTTTGTCTTCGACATAGATTTCACCCGCTTCTTTGGTTTCCAAGCCTGCTATCAAACGCGCCAGTGTGGATTTACCACAGCCCGAAGGACCAACAACACAGACAAACTCACGTTTGTAGGCGGTAAAATCAATGCCGTCAAGCACTTTGTTGGTCTTGCCTTTATGTTCAAATGACTTTTCAAGCGCATGGATTTCAAGTGCTTTAGGGCGCTCTGTGATGCGTTGGTTTCGATCCTTGATGTCGGGCGTCTGCCATTTGTCTAAGGGATGGTTGGATTGTGTCATTTGTCTCACTCCTTAGTGTGAACCATGCCATGGGAAAAGACGCTTCCCAATGCGAGCTAAAATCATGTCGGTGGTAATGCCGATTAACCCAATAATTAAGATGGCGGCAAATACGTTGTCGAAGTTTTTATAGCGCGCTTGCTGCGTAATGAACCAGGTAATACCTGAACTGGTACCGATCAGTTCAGCAACGATTAAGTAAGTCCATGCCCAGCCGAGCAGGATTCTCATATCTCGGAATAAGTCGGGCAGCACCCCAGGAATAATCACTTGTCGAATCATCGACATGCCTTTACACCCCAAGGTTAAAGATGCTTCAATCAATGCCATATTCAATTTTCGGGTGGTATTGGCTGAAATCAATACCATTTGGAAAAAGGTTCCGATAAAGATAATCGATATTTTGGGAGCATCATAAATCCCTAGGATAGCCACTGCTAATGCGCCGAAGGCGGGTGCCGGTAAATAACGAAAAAACTCGGTAAAGGGTTCGATTAAACGAGAGGCGGAATCGTAGGTACCTGCCAATAACCCTAAGGGCAGGCCAAACACCATGGACCAAAAGAAGCCCCAGGCGATAATTTGAATAGAATGCCCTAAGCTTTCATGAAACCAGGGTTCATTGCTGCGTTTTGGGGGCGTAGTAAATGCTGTGTAGAGCGCGGTAGCCACTTCATGCGGCGCTGGCAAATAAACCGGATTGGCTGGCTCCCCTTTGGGTAAGTGAATGGCTTGATCGGTTTCGGTTTGTTTAACGAGAATCTTATCGACTTCCCGCTGATAAATGTCTTTATCAATCAAGGTGCCTTCTCTAAAGTAACTGACATCCCCAGGATCGGTGATTTCAACTTGTGGGTGCCAAATGAAAGGTACATAACTGACGATAGACCAGAGGAGAATCGGGATCGCAAAACTGGCAAACGTTAACCAGTTTCTTGAACGCTGATCAAGTTCAACGCGTGGGGTAGTCCAAGATTTTGAAAGTATAGCCATTGAAAAGGTCTCTTGAGTTATGGTTTGTTTTTAAAGTAACAAACATAAACAGTATTACGTTTTTATCTAATCGTAATAAGCAATGGGTGTACCAATAAAAAAATAACTTTAAATTCAATTGGTTATTGATTTTTAAGATAGTTTTTTTGCCGAAGTGTTTCGAGTTGGTGCTTTCTTGAAATGTTTTGGGGCGATTAATGAGAGGGTTGGAATAAGTCCAAGGCGTTTCGGTAGGCGATTTTTTCGGCAACCGGTTTGGGGAGTTGTTTAAGCCAGTGTCGGAGGTTGTTGACAGCAGTATCAAATGTTAACCAGCGTTGGGTGCTGAAGGTATCAATAGCTGCCAGGAGTTTATCCTGGTGTTGAATAAAGAAAGTTTTCCATTCGGCTTTGAGCTGACCTGATGCAGTAACAAATAATTTATCTCTAACTGAGGTATCCATATATAGGTGGGTCGGATGTCGTTTGAAAACCTGAGATAAAGATTTGGGAGTGGGGTGTGTTCCTAAATGAGCCCAGATGACGGTTATGTTTGGGGCGAGCTTGAAGATGCGGTCGACAATTTCCGCATCACCATGAATCATAATCATTAAATTCCGTTGTTGTGCGGTTTTAATGACCTGAGCTAAGACGGGGCTGTAAGCGTCTTGTTTAAAAATGTGGAATTCCCCGACCCCCTGATAGGGAAAATCGTCAAGCTTGGTTTCTAAGGTGTTAAGGGTTGTCAGATCCAGCATCCAACTAGGTTTGTTAGCTTTGGTTCGATAAAGACTTAAAAAAGGAATAATGCGATTGGGCATAGCTTGATAGAGTAATTTCGTTTTAGCGGTGGGTGTGCTGGAGATTAAAGCGCCGATAATATGGTTTCGGTCGTAGCGTTGTCGAATTTGTTCTGGGGAAAGCGCCAGACTGTCCGCTAAAGAGTAATGAGAGTGGCTATCAAAAATAGGCATTGGCTCAGCGAAACCCTTTAAAGATAGGCCTATTAATAGTGTTAGCAAAATAGATTGATGCTTTTTCATTTTGACTCTCTTATAAGTGGTGTGTTACCAATTCATTGATGCGCTGTTGATAGTTTACTTCTGGTGTTGGTGCCTTTCCAATGGGGTCAATATTTTTTTCAGGGTTATTTAGCAAAGTGTGAAAAGTGCCGACGGTACATTTTGCTAAAGGGTTTAAGTTATATCCGCCGCCCAGTGAAAAGCTGATTCGACCACCGCAGAATGCTTGGGCGGATTTGAGGCATTTTTCGACCAATTGATTGAATCCGGCTACCGAGACTTGGTGTTGGGCTAAAGGGTCTTGCCAGTGTGCGTCGTAGCCAGCAAATACAATAATATGTTCAGGTTTGAAAGCTTTTAATTTAGGATGAATGACCTGATCATAGACATCTAAGTAAGTTTGATCTCCTGCGCCTTTTGGAAAAGGGCAATTAACCACCGTGCCTTTCGCTTTATCTTTGCCGGTAAACGTGTGCCCTCCTGTCATTGGCCAAAATGGATGCTGGTGAATAGAAATCGCCATAATGGAAGGATCTTGATCCGACAAATCTTGGGTGCCGTTGCCATGATGGACGTCAAAATCAATAATGGCGATACGTTTCACACCTCGATATTTTTGTAAGGCACGTGCGGCAATAATATCGGAATTGAAAATGCAAAACCCCATGGCTTTGTTTTGTAAGGCATGATGACCCGGTGGGCGAAGTAAAGCAAAGCCATGGTCGATCTTTCGATCATAGATGGCAAGGTTTAAGTTGATGTTACTGCCTGCCGCCATTTTGGCTGCATCAAAACTGAAAGCGTTCAAGTAAGTGTCACCTTGATAGGGTTCGTAGAAACCGCCGCCAGAGTCGCTCAGAATTTCGATTTCATCAATATAGCTTTGTGTGTGTGCTAGTCGAAGTTCATCATTGGTCGCCAAGCGAGTTTGAACAGGGGTGAGCTGTGGCCAGATGTTTTGTTTTTCCATCTCATTATTAATAGCCACTAAGCGTTGTGCAGTTTCAGGGTGATCCTTCATGTCGTGTTTAAAGAATAAGGGGTCAAGTGCAACACCCGTTGAAAATTGACCAGGCCTGGCGGCTTTTCCAATGCTTGCAGCGCTGATAGGGCTGACACCTAAAGCGCTAAGAGCGAATAAATTTTTGATGAAATCTCTTCTACTAGACATGGCAGGACTCCTAAAAAGACGCTTTGGTTTTGTTATATATATAAGTGTAAGTTTTTTGGTTAAAAAGTATAGCGGGAGAAAGAAGGTTCAACATTTGATTCTTATTTCAGTGTATTTAAAGTATAGAAAAACAGGGTGAATGCGTGAAAGGCAGGTGAAAACAGACGATTGGATCGTAATAATGCGAATGAAAAGGATCGAAAAGTAAAAAAAGTAAAAAAAGAAGTAGAAAAGGGTTGCAAAAAAACGGCTGGCGGTTAGAATACGCATCTCTTTGAAACACAGCCTAAACAAAGCAGCTACGGCAGCGGAGTTTGGAGTGTTTAAAAAGGGTTTTTCAGGTGGCTATTTGAGATAAAAATCGAGAATAAAAACTTCGAAAAAAAAGCGTAAAAAAAGCTTGACGTTAATGAGATGTTAAGCCTATAATACGCGGCTTACTGAGCCGGAACACGAAGTGAAACGGCTCAGTAAGAAAGACCAAGAGTTCTTTAAAAATCAGGTAATTCAGAGATAATTTATGTGGAAGTTACTTAAGTAAGTAACCGCAAATATAAGTATCTCGATAACTATGTATATGGTCATTTTGTGAAGTTAATTTATTAGCAGAGCAAAAACATGTACCTTGTTAATTTCGAGAGTTTATGAGCAGAAAAGCTCACTAAAAAACATAATCAAGATTAAACTGAAGAGTTTGATCCTGGCTCAGAATGAACGCTGGCGGCAGGCCTAACACATGCAAGTCGGACGGAAACGACAAGAACAATCACTTCGGTGTGCGTTTTTGGGCGTCGAGTGGCGGACGGGTGAGTAACGCGTGGGAATCTACCCTTTAGTTGGGGACAACATATGGAAACGTATGCTAATACCGAATATGCTCTACGGAGTAAAGGTGCCCTCTCCTTGGAAGGTATCGCTAAAGGATGAGCCCGCGTTAGATTAGCTAGTTGGTAAGGTAAAGGCTTACCAAGGCGACGATCTATAGCTGGTTTGAGAGGATGATCAGCCACACTGGGACTGAGACACGGCCCAGACTCCTACGGGAGGCAGCAGTGGGGAATATTGCACAATGAGGGAAACCTTGATGCAGCCATGCCGCGTGTGTGAAGAAGGCCCGAGGGTTGTAAAGCACTTTCAATTGTGAGGAAGATTAAGTAGCTAATATCTGCTTAGTTTGACGTTAACTTTAGAAGAAGCACCGGCTAACTCTGTGCCAGCAGCCGCGGTAATACAGAGGGTGCAAGCGTTATTCGGAATTACTGGGCGTAAAGCGCGCGTAGGCGGACTGTTAAGTCGGTTGTGAAAGCCCTGGGCTCAACCTAGGAACTGCATCCGATACTGGCAATCTAGAGTTTAAGAGAGGGAAGTGGAATTCCAGGTGTAGCAGTGAAATGCGTAGATATCTGGAGGAACATCAGTGGCGAAGGCGACTTCCTGGCTTAAAACTGACGCTGAGGTGCGAAAGCTTGGGTAGCGAACGGGATTAGATACCCCGGTAGTCCAAGCCGTAAACGATGTCAACTAGCTGTTGGTCTTATTAAAAAGATTAGTAGCGTAGCTAACGCGATAAGTTGACCGCCTGGGGAGTACGGTCGCAAGATTAAAACTCAAAGGAATTGACGGGGGCCCGCACAAGCGGTGGAGCATGTGGTTTAATTCGATGCAACGCGAAGAACCTTACCATCCCTTGACATCCTGCGAACTTTCTAGAGATAGATTGGTGCCTTCGGGAACGCAGTGACAGGTGCTGCATGGCTGTCGTCAGCTCGTGTCGTGAGATGTTGGGTTAAGTCCCGCAACGAGCGCAACCCTTATCATTAGTTGCTAACATTTAGTTGAGAACTCTAATGAGACTGCCGGTGATAAACCGGAGGAAGGCGGGGACGACGTCAAGTCATCATGGCCCTTATGGGATGGGCTACACACGTGCTACAATGGGGGGTACAAAGAGCAGCCAACTGGCGACAGTGCGCGAATCTCATAAAACCTCTCGTAGTCCGGATCGGAGTCTGCAACTCGACTCCGTGAAGTCGGAATCGCTAGTAATCGTGAATCAGAATGTCACGGTGAATACGTTCCCGGGCCTTGTACACACCGCCCGTCACACCATGGGAGTGGGTTGCAAAAGAAGTGGGTAGTCTAACCTTCGGGAGGGCGCTCACCACTTTGTGATTCATGACTGGGGTGAAGTCGTAACAAGGTAGCCCTAGCGGAAGCTGGGGCTGGATCACCTCCTTTAAGACAAAGACGGTTGCGAGCTTAAGCTAGCTTTCACATAAATTATTTCTGAATTACTGAAAAGATGAGAACGACCTGGGTCTGTAGCTCAGTTGGTTAGAGCGCACCCCTGATAAGGGTGAGGTCGGTGGTTCAAATCCACCCAGACCCACCAATTTTTGCCCTGTTCGGCGTTAAATATCGACTCGCTTATTTTAATAAGCTTCGCCAATATTTGCCTTGATCAGAACAAAAATAAATTTTGTCTATCTTGAATCTTTTTGAAGACTTCTGTGCTAAAAAGCACACTTCGGCTTCAAAAAAATCCAATCTAGAACAAGGTTATTCACAGGGGTGTAGAAGCACTACTGTCTAACGCAGAATTTTTTATTCAAATCGAGGCACTTGAATGAAGAGCGCAGGAGCATACGAAAAGTATGTGACAAGCGGCTAAATGAAAGTAACGAAGAGTTGATTAAAAAAGACAAGTTAGGGGCTATAGCTCAGCTGGGAGAGCGCCTGCCTTGCACGCAGGAGGTCTGCGGTTCGATCCCGCATAGCTCCACCAATATACCTGTTAATGACTTTTAGAAAGTTGTCTTAAATCAAGACGCTGACTAGAAATTATTAACAGTCATATTGGCTGAAAGAAACAAAGAAGTTCTTTAACAATTAGGAAAAATCTCTAAGTTAAAAAATAAACTTAGAAACAATAAACTGGGGTTATTTGATGATAACGACAGCACTTTGAACTTTTATTAGCTCAAAGTGTCGCCAGTTTATTGAGTTAGTCCAGTTGTCTCCAACGACTGGGCTAACGAGGTAACAATGTATCTTAAGAGTTCAATGATTTTAATATGACGAATGTAAAGGTTCCGATATTAAAATCACGATACAAACTCAAGCGAGAACATGTCAGCGTAAAAAACTTTTAGTTACATCAACTCATTAGACATTGATTGAAAGACTTTTGGATTTTTAGTTTTCTTAGCAGGAAATTAAAAAGATGAAGAAAGCCCCTGCATCACAAAAGGTCAAGGTTATTTTTGAGTTGTATAGTTAAGTGACTAAGCGTACACGGTGGATGCCTAGGCGGTAGAAGGCGACGAAGGACGTAGTAACTTGCGATAAGCCACGGGGAGTTAGTAAACAAGCTTTGATCCGTGGATTTCCGAATGGGAAAACCCATCCTTTATGGATATCCCTTAATGGGAGGCTAACCTGGAGAACTGAAACATCTAAGTACCCAGAGGAAAAGAAATCAACCGAGATTCCCCAAGTAGCGGCGAGCGAACGGGGACCAGCCCTAAAGCATTTATTAAGATAGCAGAACACTCTGGAAAGTGTGACGATACAAGGTGATAGTCCTGTATGCGAAATCTTATTAAGTGTTATTCGAGTAGGACGGAACACGTGAAATTCTGTTTGAACATGGGGGGACCACCCTCCAAGGCTAAATACTCTCTACCGACCGATAGTGAACCAGTACCGTGAGGGAAAGGCGAAAAGAACCCCTGAAGGGGAGTGAAATAGAACCTGAAACCGTGTACGTACAAGCAGTAGGAGCCCACTTGTTGGGTGACTGCGTACCTTTTGTATAATGGGTCAGCGACTTACGTTATGTTGCGAGGTTAACCGAATAGGGGAGCCGAAGGGAAACCGAGTCTTAAATGGGCGTATAGTAGCATGGCGTAGACCCGAAACCGGGCGATCTATCCATGGCCAGGTTGAAGGTGCCGTAACAGGTACTGGAGGACCGAACCCACGTATGTTGAAAAATGCGGGGATGAGCTGTGGATCGGAGTGAAAGGCTAATCAAGCCCGGAGATAGCTGGTTCTCCTCGAAATCTATTTAGGTAGAGCCTCATGTCTCACTGTTGGGGGTAGAGCACTGTTATGGTCTAGCGGGCCGTCAAGGCTTAGCAGCCCATTGCAAACTCCGAATACCAACAAGTGCAATCATGGGAGACAGACAGCGGGTGCTAACGTCCGTTGTCAAGAGGGAAACAACCCAGACCACCAGCTAAGGTCCCTAAACACTACTCAGTGGGAAAGGATGTGGGAAGGCTTAGACAGTCAGGAGGTTGGCTTAGAAGCAGCCACCCTTTAAAGAAAGCGTAATAGCTCACTGATCGAGTCGGCCTGCGCCGAAGATTTAACGGGGCTAAGTAGTGTACCGAAGCTGTGGATGCCATTTATGGCATGGTAGAGGAGCGTCGTGTAAGCCTGCGAAGGGGTGTTGTAAAGCATCCTGGAGGTATCACGAGTGCGAATGCTGACATGAGTAGCGATAAAGGGAGTGAAAAGCTCCCTCGCCGAAAGACCAAGGTTTCCTACGCAACGTTAATCGACGTAGGGTTAGTCGACCCCTAAGACGAGGCCGAGAGGCGTAGTCGATGGGAAGCAGGTTAATATTCCTGCACTTTTTATAACTGCGATGGAGGGACGGAGAAGGCTAAACTAGCTTGCTGATGGTTGCAAGTTTAAGGTAGTAGGCAGAGATCTTAGGCAAATCCGGGATCTTAATGCTGAGAACTGATGACGAGTCCTGTATTGGACGAAGTAGTTGATGCCATGCTTCCAAGAAAAGCTTCTAAGCTTCAGGTTATAAAGAATCGTACCCCAAACCAACACAGGTGGTCAGGATGAGAATTCCAAGGCGCTTGAGAGAACTCGGGTGAAGGAACTAGGCAAAATAACACCGTAACTTCGGGAGAAGGTGTGCCCCTGATGGTGATGAGACTTGCTCTCTAAGCTATTGGGGGTTGCAGAGACCAGGTGGCTGCAACTGTTTACTAAAAACATAGCACTGTGCAAAATCGAAAGATGACGTATACGGTGTGACGCCTGCCCGGTGCCGGAAGGTTAATTGATGGGGTTAGCTTAGGCGAAGCTCTTGATCGAAGCCCCGGTAAACGGCGGCCGTAACTATAACGGTCCTAAGGTAGCGAAATTCCTTGTCGGGTAAGTTCCGACCTGCACGAATGGCGTAATGATGGCCACACTGTCTCCACCCGAGACTCAGCGAAATTGAACTCGCAGTTAAGATGCTGCGTACCCGCGGCTAGACGGAAAGACCCCGTGAACCTTTACTACAGCTTTGCACTGGACTTTGATACTATCTGTGTAGGATAGGTGGGAGGCTATGAAGCAGTGACGCCAGTCATTGTGGAGCCAATCTTGAAATACCACCCTGATATTATTGAGGTTCTAACCTAGGGCAGTGAATCCTGCTCAGGGACAGTGTATGGTGGGTAGTTTGACTGGGGCGGTCTCCTCCTAAAGAGTAACGGAGGAGCGCGAAGGTACCCTCAGCACGGTCGGACATCGTGCAATGAGCGCAAGAGTAAAAGGGTGCTTGACTGCGAGACAGACACGTCGAGCAGGTGCGAAAGCAGGTTCTAGTGATCCGGTGGTTCTGTGTGGAAGGGCCATCGCTCAACGGATAAAAGGTACTCCGGGGATAACAGGCTGATACCGCCCAAGAGTTCATATCGACGGCGGTGTTTGGCACCTCGATGTCGGCTCATCACATCCTGGGGCTGAAGTCGGTCCCAAGGGTATGGCTGTTCGCCATTTAAAGTGGTACGCGAGCTGGGTTTAGAACGTCGTGAGACAGTTCGGTCCCTATCTGCCGTGGGCGTTGGAGAATTGAGGGGGGCTGCTCCTAGTACGAGAGGACCGGAGTGGACGATCCGCTGGTGTTCCAGTTGTCATGCCAATGGCATTGCTGGGTAGCTACGATCGGGAAGGATAACCGCTGAAAGCATCTAAGCGGGAAACCTGCCCCAAGATAAGTTCTCCCTAGACTTTAAGTCTTCTAAAGGGCCGTTAAAGACTATGACGTTGATAGGCAAGATGTGGAAGTTCAGTAATGGATGAAGCTAACTTGTACTAATTACCCGTGAGGCTTAACTATACAACTCAAAAGTAACTTTTGTTTATCTAGATAGATGAGCTAAAGGTTGACATGTTTGAGCTTGAGTAAGACTCTAAAGAGCATTGAAGCCTAAGTTAATATTTAAACAGAGATTTTTCCAAATTCAGTGAGGTGTTCATGAAAATGAACAGCTTACCTAACCCCATTGCTTGGGGACAATAGCAAGATGGAACCACCTGATCCCTTTCCGAACTCAGCAGTGAAACGTCTTAGCGCCGATGGTAGTGTGTCAGGTGGCATGTGAGAGTAGGTCATCCCCAAGCTTATATTCCTAAAAGCCCGTGTGTGTTCTTCACCACGGGCTTTTTTTT
>Ga0316210_10005_pt1 | contig 160186 bp, 132 predicted proteins | sample Pyrsulacteria_MG_FD_204946 | JGI IMG/M metagenome (GOLD analysis project Ga0316210, IMG submission 204946) | Microbial mat bacterial communities from mineral coupon in-situ incubated in ocean water Catalina island, California, United States -... | ecosystem: Environmental > Aquatic > Marine >...
AAAAAAAAGCCCGTGGTGAAGAACACACACGGGCTTTTAGGAATATAAGCTTGGGGATGACCTACTCTCACATGCCACCTGACACACTACCATCGGCGCTAAGACGTTTCACTGCTGAGTTCGGAAAGGGATCAGGTGGTTCCATCTTGCTATTGTCCCCAAGCAATGGGGTTAGGTAAGCTGTTCATTTTCATGAACACCTCACTGAATTTGGAAAAATCTCTGTTTAAATATTAACTTAGGCTTCAATGCTCTTTAGAGTCTTACTCAAGCTCAAACATGTCAACCTTTAGCTCATCTATCTAGATAAACAAAAGTTACTTTTGAGTTGTATAGTTAAGCCTCACGGGTAATTAGTACAAGTTAGCTTCATCCATTACTGAACTTCCACATCTTGCCTATCAACGTCATAGTCTTTAACGGCCCTTTAGAAGACTTAAAGTCTAGGGAGAACTTATCTTGGGGCAGGTTTCCCGCTTAGATGCTTTCAGCGGTTATCCTTCCCGATCGTAGCTACCCAGCAATGCCATTGGCATGACAACTGGAACACCAGCGGATCGTCCACTCCGGTCCTCTCGTACTAGGAGCAGCCCCCCTCAATTCTCCAACGCCCACGGCAGATAGGGACCGAACTGTCTCACGACGTTCTAAACCCAGCTCGCGTACCACTTTAAATGGCGAACAGCCATACCCTTGGGACCGACTTCAGCCCCAGGATGTGATGAGCCGACATCGAGGTGCCAAACACCGCCGTCGATATGAACTCTTGGGCGGTATCAGCCTGTTATCCCCGGAGTACCTTTTATCCGTTGAGCGATGGCCCTTCCACACAGAACCACCGGATCACTAGAACCTGCTTTCGCACCTGCTCGACGTGTCTGTCTCGCAGTCAAGCACCCTTTTACTCTTGCGCTCATTGCACGATGTCCGACCGTGCTGAGGGTACCTTCGCGCTCCTCCGTTACTCTTTAGGAGGAGACCGCCCCAGTCAAACTACCCACCATACACTGTCCCTGAGCAGGATTCACTGCCCTAGGTTAGAACCTCAATAATATCAGGGTGGTATTTCAAGATTGGCTCCACAATGACTGGCGTCACTGCTTCATAGCCTCCCACCTATCCTACACAGATAGTATCAAAGTCCAGTGCAAAGCTGTAGTAAAGGTTCACGGGGTCTTTCCGTCTAGCCGCGGGTACGCAGCATCTTAACTGCGAGTTCAATTTCGCTGAGTCTCGGGTGGAGACAGTGTGGCCATCATTACGCCATTCGTGCAGGTCGGAACTTACCCGACAAGGAATTTCGCTACCTTAGGACCGTTATAGTTACGGCCGCCGTTTACCGGGGCTTCGATCAAGAGCTTCGCCTAAGCTAACCCCATCAATTAACCTTCCGGCACCGGGCAGGCGTCACACCGTATACGTCATCTTTCGATTTTGCACAGTGCTATGTTTTTAGTAAACAGTTGCAGCCACCTGGTCTCTGCAACCCCCAATAGCTTAGAGAGCAAGTCTCATCACCATCAGGGGCACACCTTCTCCCGAAGTTACGGTGTTATTTTGCCTAGTTCCTTCACCCGAGTTCTCTCAAGCGCCTTGGAATTCTCATCCTGACCACCTGTGTTGGTTTGGGGTACGATTCTTTATAACCTGAAGCTTAGAAGCTTTTCTTGGAAGCATGGCATCAACTACTTCGTCCAATACAGGACTCGTCATCAGTTCTCAGCATTAAGATCCCGGATTTGCCTAAGATCTCTGCCTACTACCTTAAACTTGCAACCATCAGCAAGCTAGTTTAGCCTTCTCCGTCCCTCCATCGCAGTTATAAAAAGTGCAGGAATATTAACCTGCTTCCCATCGACTACGCCTCTCGGCCTCGTCTTAGGGGTCGACTAACCCTACGTCGATTAACGTTGCGTAGGAAACCTTGGTCTTTCGGCGAGGGAGCTTTTCACTCCCTTTATCGCTACTCATGTCAGCATTCGCACTCGTGATACCTCCAGGATGCTTTACAACACCCCTTCGCAGGCTTACACGACGCTCCTCTACCATGCCATAAATGGCATCCACAGCTTCGGTACACTACTTAGCCCCGTTAAATCTTCGGCGCAGGCCGACTCGATCAGTGAGCTATTACGCTTTCTTTAAAGGGTGGCTGCTTCTAAGCCAACCTCCTGACTGTCTAAGCCTTCCCACATCCTTTCCCACTGAGTAGTGTTTAGGGACCTTAGCTGGTGGTCTGGGTTGTTTCCCTCTTGACAACGGACGTTAGCACCCGCTGTCTGTCTCCCATGATTGCACTTGTTGGTATTCGGAGTTTGCAATGGGCTGCTAAGCCTTGACGGCCCGCTAGACCATAACAGTGCTCTACCCCCAACAGTGAGACATGAGGCTCTACCTAAATAGATTTCGAGGAGAACCAGCTATCTCCGGGCTTGATTAGCCTTTCACTCCGATCCACAGCTCATCCCCGCATTTTTCAACATACGTGGGTTCGGTCCTCCAGTACCTGTTACGGCACCTTCAACCTGGCCATGGATAGATCGCCCGGTTTCGGGTCTACGCCATGCTACTATACGCCCATTTAAGACTCGGTTTCCCTTCGGCTCCCCTATTCGGTTAACCTCGCAACATAACGTAAGTCGCTGACCCATTATACAAAAGGTACGCAGTCACCCAACAAGTGGGCTCCTACTGCTTGTACGTACACGGTTTCAGGTTCTATTTCACTCCCCTTCAGGGGTTCTTTTCGCCTTTCCCTCACGGTACTGGTTCACTATCGGTCGGTAGAGAGTATTTAGCCTTGGAGGGTGGTCCCCCCATGTTCAAACAGAATTTCACGTGTTCCGTCCTACTCGAATAACACTTAATAAGATTTCGCATACAGGACTATCACCTTGTATCGTCACACTTTCCAGAGTGTTCTGCTATCTTAATAAATGCTTTAGGGCTGGTCCCCGTTCGCTCGCCGCTACTTGGGGAATCTCGGTTGATTTCTTTTCCTCTGGGTACTTAGATGTTTCAGTTCTCCAGGTTAGCCTCCCATTAAGGGATATCCATAAAGGATGGGTTTTCCCATTCGGAAATCCACGGATCAAAGCTTGTTTACTAACTCCCCGTGGCTTATCGCAAGTTACTACGTCCTTCGTCGCCTTCTACCGCCTAGGCATCCACCGTGTACGCTTAGTCACTTAACTATACAACTCAAAAATAACCTTGACCTTTTGTGATGCAGGGGCTTTCTTCATCTTTTTAATTTCCTGCTAAGAAAACTAAAAATCCAAAAGTCTTTCAATCAATGTCTAATGAGTTGATGTAACTAAAAGTTTTTTACGCTGACATGTTCTCGCTTGAGTTTGTATCGTGATTTTAATATCGGAACCTTTACATTCGTCATATTAAAATCATTGAACTCTTAAGATACATTGTTACCTCGTTAGCCCAGTCGTTGGAGACAACTGGACTAACTCAATAAACTGGCGACACTTTGAGCTAATAAAAGTTCAAAGTGCTGTCGTTATCATCAAATAACCCCAGTTTATTGTTTCTAAGTTTATTTTTTAACTTAGAGATTTTTCCTAATTGTTAAAGAACTTCTTTGTTTCTTTCAGCCAATATGACTGTTAATAATTTCTAGTCAGCGTCTTGATTTAAGACAACTTTCTAAAAGTCATTAACAGGTATATTGGTGGAGCTATGCGGGATCGAACCGCAGACCTCCTGCGTGCAAGGCAGGCGCTCTCCCAGCTGAGCTATAGCCCCTAACTTGTCTTTTTTAATCAACTCTTCGTTACTTTCATTTAGCCGCTTGTCACATACTTTTCGTATGCTCCTGCGCTCTTCATTCAAGTGCCTCGATTTGAATAAAAAATTCTGCGTTAGACAGTAGTGCTTCTACACCCCTGTGAATAACCTTGTTCTAGATTGGATTTTTTTGAAGCCGAAGTGTGCTTTTTAGCACAGAAGTCTTCAAAAAGATTCAAGATAGACAAAATTTATTTTTGTTCTGATCAAGGCAAATATTGGCGAAGCTTATTAAAATAAGCGAGTCGATATTTAACGCCGAACAGGGCAAAAATTGGTGGGTCTGGGTGGATTTGAACCACCGACCTCACCCTTATCAGGGGTGCGCTCTAACCAACTGAGCTACAGACCCAGGTCGTTCTCATCTTTTCAGTAATTCAGAAATAATTTATGTGAAAGCTAGCTTAAGCTCGCAACCGTCTTTGTCTTAAAGGAGGTGATCCAGCCCCAGCTTCCGCTAGGGCTACCTTGTTACGACTTCACCCCAGTCATGAATCACAAAGTGGTGAGCGCCCTCCCGAAGGTTAGACTACCCACTTCTTTTGCAACCCACTCCCATGGTGTGACGGGCGGTGTGTACAAGGCCCGGGAACGTATTCACCGTGACATTCTGATTCACGATTACTAGCGATTCCGACTTCACGGAGTCGAGTTGCAGACTCCGATCCGGACTACGAGAGGTTTTATGAGATTCGCGCACTGTCGCCAGTTGGCTGCTCTTTGTACCCCCCATTGTAGCACGTGTGTAGCCCATCCCATAAGGGCCATGATGACTTGACGTCGTCCCCGCCTTCCTCCGGTTTATCACCGGCAGTCTCATTAGAGTTCTCAACTAAATGTTAGCAACTAATGATAAGGGTTGCGCTCGTTGCGGGACTTAACCCAACATCTCACGACACGAGCTGACGACAGCCATGCAGCACCTGTCACTGCGTTCCCGAAGGCACCAATCTATCTCTAGAAAGTTCGCAGGATGTCAAGGGATGGTAAGGTTCTTCGCGTTGCATCGAATTAAACCACATGCTCCACCGCTTGTGCGGGCCCCCGTCAATTCCTTTGAGTTTTAATCTTGCGACCGTACTCCCCAGGCGGTCAACTTATCGCGTTAGCTACGCTACTAATCTTTTTAATAAGACCAACAGCTAGTTGACATCGTTTACGGCTTGGACTACCGGGGTATCTAATCCCGTTCGCTACCCAAGCTTTCGCACCTCAGCGTCAGTTTTAAGCCAGGAAGTCGCCTTCGCCACTGATGTTCCTCCAGATATCTACGCATTTCACTGCTACACCTGGAATTCCACTTCCCTCTCTTAAACTCTAGATTGCCAGTATCGGATGCAGTTCCTAGGTTGAGCCCAGGGCTTTCACAACCGACTTAACAGTCCGCCTACGCGCGCTTTACGCCCAGTAATTCCGAATAACGCTTGCACCCTCTGTATTACCGCGGCTGCTGGCACAGAGTTAGCCGGTGCTTCTTCTAAAGTTAACGTCAAACTAAGCAGATATTAGCTACTTAATCTTCCTCACAATTGAAAGTGCTTTACAACCCTCGGGCCTTCTTCACACACGCGGCATGGCTGCATCAAGGTTTCCCTCATTGTGCAATATTCCCCACTGCTGCCTCCCGTAGGAGTCTGGGCCGTGTCTCAGTCCCAGTGTGGCTGATCATCCTCTCAAACCAGCTATAGATCGTCGCCTTGGTAAGCCTTTACCTTACCAACTAGCTAATCTAACGCGGGCTCATCCTTTAGCGATACCTTCCAAGGAGAGGGCACCTTTACTCCGTAGAGCATATTCGGTATTAGCATACGTTTCCATATGTTGTCCCCAACTAAAGGGTAGATTCCCACGCGTTACTCACCCGTCCGCCACTCGACGCCCAAAAACGCACACCGAAGTGATTGTTCTTGTCGTTTCCGTCCGACTTGCATGTGTTAGGCCTGCCGCCAGCGTTCATTCTGAGCCAGGATCAAACTCTTCAGTTTAATCTTGATTATGTTTTTTAGTGAGCTTTTCTGCTCATAAACTCTCGAAATTAACAAGGTACATGTTTTTGCTCTGCTAATAAATTAACTTCACAAAATGACCATATACATAGTTATCGAGATACTTATATTTGCGGTTACTTACTTAAGTAACTTCCACATAAATTATCTCTGAATTACCTGATTTTTAAAGAACTCTTGGTCTTTCTTACTGAGCCGTTTCACTTCGTGTTCCGGCTCAGTAAGCCGCGTATTATAGGCTTAACATCTCATTAACGTCAAGCTTTTTTTACGCTTTTTTTTCGAAGTTTTTATTCTCGATTTTTATCTCAAATAGCCACCTGAAAAACCCTTTTTAAACACTCCAAACTCCGCTGCCGTAGCTGCTTTGTTTAGGCTGTGTTTCAAAGAGATGCGTATTCTAACCGCCAGCCGTTTTTTTGCAACCCTTTTCTTTACTTTTTTTGAAGTTTTTTGACATCACCATGATACGTCTGACCAAATACCTTTTAATATAAAGAACTTAGCCTTTGACAGAAATTCAAATAAACTGAAAGGAATTGTAACCACCTCCCTCTGAAACCAAAAAACCGCCAGGCCTGGCGGTTTTTTAGGTCTATATATAGAGTAAAGAAGATTAAGCATTGACGGTAATGCGTGCAAATTTTCGCTTACCGACTTGATACACTTGTTGCTCGCAGTTTTCGACAGGCACTCGACTATCTGTTACTTTCTTCCCGTTCAGCTTAACCGCACCTTGCTTCACCATTCGATGACCATCCGACGTTGAAGACACGAGTTCCGCTTCTTTCAAAAGATTGGCCAAGGGCATGACTTCGCTAAAGGTAAATTCAGGCATCTCATCCGGAATGGCATTTTTTGAAAAGCGGGTTTCAAAGTCTTTTAAAGCCGATTCCGCAGATTCTTTATTATGAAAACGTTCAATCAACTCTAATGCCAGCTTGATTTTAATATTACGCGGGTTCTCTCCATTCCCTACCGCGTCTTTATACCCCGCGATGGTTTCTAAAGACTCAAAGGATAGCAGTTCAAAATAACGCCACATCAAGTCATCAGAAACCGACATGACTTTTCCGAACATATCATTCGGTGCATCTTTGATCCCAATATAGTTATTCAAAGATTTCGACATTTTTTGCACGCCATCCAACCCTTCAAGAATCGGCATGGTTAACGTGCATTGTGCTTCTTTACCATAGTGCTGCTGCAAAGTGCGCCCCATCAGCAAATTGAACTTCTGATCCGTCCCACCTAGTTCGATATCCGCCTCTAAAGCAACTGAGTCATAGCCCTGCACTAAAGGATATAAAAACTCATGAATCGCAATCGGCGTATTAGACTGATAACGATCGCCAAAGTCATTACGCTCCAACATTCTGGCAACTGTGGTGGTGCCTGCCAGCTTAATCATATCCGCTGCACTTAGCTTAGACATCCACTCTGAATTGAACACGACCGTGGTTTTAGCAGGGTCTAAAATTTTAAATACCTGCTCTTTATAGGTTTCGGCGTTATTTAATACATCTTCTTCCGACAAAGGTGGACGTGTCGCACTCTTTCCTGTCGGGTCACCGATCATCGCGGTAAAATCGCCAATCAAGAATAAAATCTCATGCCCTAGATCTTGAAACTGACGCAGTTTATTAATCAATACGGTATGCCCTAAATGCAAATCCGGCGCGGTTGGATCAAAGCCTGCTTTAATCTTCAGCGGCTTGCCTTTTTTTAACTTCTCAATGAGTTCTTTTTCTACCAAAATTTCTTCAGCACCGCGCTGAATAACTGCCATCTGTTCTTCTACTGTCTTCATCATTGCTCTACTTATCTTACTGACCGCACAACACGGTATCTGTATTTAATATGAGTTTACCTGTCATTTCTGAAACGGATTGATAACCGTAACGAGCCATGTACTTTTCAATCCCCTGATTGATTTTTTTGACTAACAATGGGTCTTTCGCCATTGCGGTGCCCACCGCAACCATTGACGCACCCGCCAATAAGAATTCAATCGCATCGTCTGCACAAGCAATCCCGCCTAACCCGATAATCGGCACATCATATTGTTTCGCGACCTGATACACCTGATGCACTTTTAAGAGCGCCACCGGTTTAATGGCTGGACCGGACAAGCCCCCTTGATTGTTTCCAAGCGTTGGCCGAGCCGAGTGGATGTCAATTTGCATCCCCATAAGCGTATTAATGGCCGACAGCATATCCGCCCCGGCATCTATCACCCGACGTGCTCCTTCCGCAATATCGGTTTGATTCGGTGATAATTTCACAATCAAAGGCTTGGACGTATTGGCGCGACACGCTTCAACCACTCTCGCGGCCATATCGGGATCATTTCCAAACGCCGCGCCCCCTTTTTTGACATTCGGGCAGGAAATATTCACCTCAATAGCCGGCAAATCGGTTTGATCGAACAAACGAACCACCTCTGCATACTCTTCAACAGAAGAACCGGACACATTAATAATAAATTGTGATTGGCTTAAGTCTAACTTTGGTAGATAATCTTTTATCACAGCATGAGCGCCGGGGTTTTGCAATCCAATGGAATTCAATAAGCCACTGGCGGTTTCCATGACTCTTTCTGGTTTATTTCCCAGCTTTGGTTCTAACGTGGTGCCTTTTAGAAACACCGCGCCGACATCGCGGTTGGAAAACCCCGAAACAGCCTGGTACTCTATGCCATACCCCGCATTCCCTGACGCCATTGCGATGGGGTTGCGAAAGGTTAGACCACACAAATTAACAGATAAATCGACCAAAATTTTTCACCACTTAAAAGTTATAACAAAATGATACACATCATCTTATATGAACCCGAAATTCCGCAGAACACCGGAGCTTTAATTCGTCTCAGCGCCAACATGGGCGCACATTTACACTTAATTCAACCTTATGCGTTTGATTTAAGCGAAAAAAAGGTTCGTCGAGCCGGCCTGGATTATGCCGAACTCGCCAATCTGAAAGAACACGCCTCACTGGACGCGTGTCTAAGCGCCATCAAGCCAAATCGGGTCTTCGCGCTGACCACAAAAACTGAACGCTATTATACCGAACCTGTTTTTGAAAACGGAGATGCTTTTTTATTCGGCCCAGAAACCCGCGGACTTCCTAAAGAGGTCATTGAAAGCTTACCTGAAGATCAACGACTCACCATTCCGATGATTCCAGGCGGTCGAAGTTTAAACTTAGCCAATGCCGTTTCCGTTATGGCTTATGAAGCTTGGCGCCAGCTCGGCTTTGACATGAATCTCTAACACTTCCATCACCACACGGTCACGACATCTTAACGACAAAAACCACCAGGCCTGGTGGTTTTTAACGATTTATACACATTGAAACAACTGAGTGTTAGCCAAACTCTAATTCAGACCGACCATGACGGCGCATCAATTCTGTAACGGCTTGCTCAGCGGTACTTTGTCCGACAATAATATTGTAAACCTGTTCCATGATCGGCAAATCCAGCTGATATTTATCTGCAATCAACTTCACGGCTTTGACGGCTTTAACCCCTTCAACGACTTGACCAATTTCTTCAATCACTTCTTCAGCAGGCCGCTGTGATTGCGCCAGCATCAAACCAAATCGACGGTTACGTGACAGATCATCAGTACAGGTCAGCACCAAGTCACCCAAACCAGACAATCCCATCATGGTTTCATTCTTTGCGCCCAGCACATCTCCAAACCGCATCATTTCCACCATGCCACGACCAATCAACGCTGCTCGCGCATTCGCGCCTAATCGCAACCCATCGGACAAACCCGTCGCAATGGCCATGATATTTTTATAGGCACCGCCAATTTCAACCCCGACCACATCTGACTGAGTGTACATTCTAAAAGTGTCGCAATGAAACGCATCTGCCCAGAACTGTGCTTCTGCTTGATCTTGTGAAGCACTCACCATCGCGGTCGGCAACCCTCTCGCCACTTCCGCAGCAAACGTAGGGCCTGAAAGCACGGCAAAAGAAATATGCTCACCCAGTTCTTCCTGCACAACCTCATGCAACATCAAACTGGTTTCAGGCTCAAAGCCTTTGGTCGCCCACGCCAAATGATAATAACCTTTTTGGGTCTCCACCATAATCTGATGCATGTTTTGAAGCACTTCCCGAAAAGCCTGACTTGGCACCACCATCAGAACCGCATCGACCTTTGCAAGGGTTACCTTCAAATCACTTTGAACACTTAAAGACTCCGGAAACGACACGCCTTTCAAATAACGTACATTTTCTCGTGCCGATTCAAGCGCCGATGCATTCTCGGGATTATGATCCCAAAGTTTGACTTGATGCCCAATTCGAGACAAATGAATTGCCAGTGCCGACCCCCAGGCACCCGCGCCCAAAACGGCAATTTTTAAAGGCTTCATGCGAATATCACTCAACCCTTGCTACTTATTGCTTCGTTGCTTCGGCTTGTTTTTGAAGGTGATCTGCATAAATCCCTTCAAAATTGACCGGCTCCAGCAATAGTTGCGGAAATCCACCACGCGTGACTAAATCGGAAACGGCTTCACGCGCGTAAGGGAACAAGGTATTTGGACATTGAACCCCTAACAAATAGTTGGTTTCCCCTTCATCGAAGCCGGTTAAGGTAAAAATACCGGCTTGTTCAACTTCACACAGGAAAGCGGTCTTATCATCCATTTTAGTCGTTGCTGTGACTCGTACAAGAACGTGAAACACGCCGTCTTCTAAAGAACGACTTTCCACATTTAAATCAACGTCTAGTTGCGGCTGAAAGTCTTGCGTGAATACTTCTGGTGAATTAGGGGCTTCAAACGACACATTACGCGTATAGACTTTTTGAATCGCAAACTGCTTTTCTTGATTTTCTTCAGACATCTTACTTTTAATCCTTAATAATTATTTTGCTAAAAGTTGATCCAACTCACCAGAGCGATCGGCGGCTGATAATTCGTCAAAACCGCCAATATGGTGATCACCCACAAAAACTTGCGGCACCGTGTTGCGCCCACTCTTCTCTTGCAGCACTTGCCACATTGCGCGATCCGATCCGACATCAATCAGGTCGTATTTAAGCCCTTTACCATCCAGCAAGCTCTTCGCCATGGTACAAAAAGGACAAGTCTTAGTCGCATAAACAATGATTTCTGGTTGTGTTGAGCTCACTTTTTTTCCTTTTTTAGCTTTTTTTTTGAAACGGGCTTATTCAAAGGCAATCCTGCATTTTTCCATGACATGATCCCACCGCTCAAATTATGAACTTTGGTAAACCCCTGTTTAACCAAGGCTTTGGCAACGGAAGCCGAACGCATCCCAGATTGACAATACACCAACACATCTTCGTCTTTATGTTTCGCCACGGCATCGGGCTTTTTCGCAACCTCAGTGGATGAAATATTTTCCGCCTCACCGATATAACCCGTCTTATATTCTGCATCGGTACGAACATCTAACACCCAGGCACCCGAATTATAAAGTCGCACCGCTTCGTCTGCATTGACAGAGCGATACCCTGACACCTTGTCACCAAAATAACTGAAAACCAGCATTACCACGATCACGCCTAATGCGATAAACAGAAAAATTTGCTCTTCCACAAATTCAATAAACATTCATTTTCCCTTAAACTAACATATGAATCAAAATTCAAAGCTAATGATTTTAACAGTGAAACTGGTTACAATAAATGACATTTTGAAATTTTTATGCGTTTTGCTGAGAATGTCACCCTACTCATCAAAACATCTTCTCAAAAGGAAACGATATGACAAAACCCGTGCAAATTAAAAACCGACCAACTGGATTGATCATCTTAGATGGCTGGGGACATCGTGAAGCAACGCAACACAATGCCATTGCACAAGCCCACACGCCAAATTGGGACAACCTGCTTAAAGACTATCACCATACGTTAATCAATACCTCTGGAATGGCAGTTGGTTTACCGGAAGGTCAAATGGGGAACTCTGAAGTCGGTCACATGAACCTCGGCGCCGGTCGCGTTGTGTATCAAGAATTGACCCGTATCCAAAAAGACATTGATGACGGTCGCTTTTTTGAGAACAATGCGCTAATCAAAGCAATTGATGCCGCCAGCAACCGTAACCACAAAGTTCACATCCTCGGGCTTTTATCAGATGGCGGCGTACACTCACACATCAGTCACATTAAAGCCAGCATCAAAATGGCACATGACCGCGGCGCCAAAGTTTATGTACACATCTTTACCGACGGACGTGACACCGCACCTCAAAGCGCACTGCAATACATTGAAGAGCTTGAACGCTTCATGAAAGAACTCGGAGGTGGCCGCATTGCTTCTGTTACCGGTCGTTATTTTGCTTTGGATCGTGACAATCGCTGGGAGCGCGTTAAAAAAGCATATGATGCCATTGCCTGCGGCTCTGCTGAACTTGAAGCCAAAGACGCAAAAGAAGCCGTTGAAACAGCCTATGCGCGAGGTGAAAACGATGAGTTCATTCAAGCCACCGTCATTCCACGTAAGAATGGCAAGCCGGTTCGCGTTAAAGACGGTGATTCCGTCATCTTCATGAACTTCCGTTCTGACCGTGCTCGTCAGTTAACAGAAGCGTTCATTATGGATGATTTTGCCGATTTTCATCGTTGCAAAACACCGGTTTTATCAGAATTTGTTACGCTAACCGAATACAAAAAGAATTTTGAAAAATTCGGTGCGCTGGTAGCCTATCGCCCGACCAGCCTTCGAAACACTTTTGGTGAATATGTTTCAAAGAAGGGGCTAAAACAACTTCGCATCGCAGAAACCGAAAAATATGCTCACGTGACTTTCTTTTTCAACGGCGGTGTTGAAGAACCCAATGACAACGAAGTGCGCATATTGGTTAACTCACCGCAAGTTGCAACCTATGACCTGCAACCCGAAATGAGCCTGCCTGAACTCAAAGCGAAGCTGATTGATGCCATCAACTCTGGTGAATATGACACCTTTATCTGCAACATTGCGAACCCTGACATGGTCGGCCACACAGGAGACTTTAATGCCTGCGTTCAAGCGGCTGAAGCGGTTGATGAAGCACTTGGCGAGATTCTGGCGACCCTTAAAGCTGTTGACGGCGAAGCCATTGTCACCGCAGACCATGGGAACATGGAAATGCTATTCAATGAAGAAACAGGCGAGCCACTCACATCACACACGACTTTCCCGGTACCTTTTGTCTATTTCGGCAAGAAAGGCTACCCGTTAAAAGACGGTGGCGCTTTGTGTGACGTCATCCCAACCTTGCTTGATATGATGGGAATTGAAAAACCAGAAGAAATGACCGGTACATCTTTAATAGATAAAGCATAGCACTGGGGAAATTCATCAAAAATCAGCCAGGCCTGGCTGATTTTTGATCAAATCCTTAAAATAAAACAACATTCGTTTCTTCTTATTTCCCCCAATTGTTTATTAGCAAAGGCACGCTAAAGATTGCTTTCAAACTGCTAAAAAAGTATAATTTCGCACCATTTTAATTTTTTCGCACTCAGATACCCAAACGTACCCTAAAAAGTGCCTTTATAACAACATGTTATAAATGTTTACAGACAGGAAACTGAATTATGAATTCACTCAACAGCTTACAAGGTCTATATTCTCCTGAATTTGAAAGAGAGAACTGTGGTTTCGGCATGATCGCTCAAATGGACGACAAGCCTAGTCATTGGGCGGTTCAAACAGCGATCGAATCTTTGGCCAACATGACCCATCGTGGTGGCGTGGCTGCAGACTGCTGCACAGGAGATGGCTGTGGTTTATTGATCAAAAAACCAAACACTTTCCTTCGTCAAGAAGCCAAAGACCTTGGGTTCACCCTGTCTGAAAACTATGCCAGCGGCATGATTTTTCTAAATCAGGAAACAGATAAAGCCGATTTTGCAAGAACCACCTTAGAAAAAGCGCTGGAAACGAAAGGACTCAGCGTAGCAGGATGGCGTAAAGTCCCGGTCGCGTCTGAAGTACTGGGGGCACAGGCAGCCGGCATGGAACCGCTGATTGAACAGATTTACATCAATGCGCCTGCACAGATGAGTGATGCCGATTTCAACCGTGCGTTATTTGTAGCCCGTCGTAAAACGGAAATGGTAATTGAACCAAACGATGAAACGTTTTACATCGCTTCTTTGCATAGCCAATTAATTTCCTATAAAGGGTTGGTGATGCCAAAAGAACTGCCTGAGTTCTATTTGGACCTAAAAGACGAACGTTTTGAATCGTCACTGATTTCTTACCACCAGCGTTTTTCAACCAACACCCTTCCACAGTGGCGCTTGGCTCAGCCTTTCCGCTTCTTGGCGCACAATGGAGAGTTGAACACCATTAAAGGGAACCGTAACTGGGCATTGGCGCGTCAAAGTAAATTTGAAACACCGTTGATTCCTGAGTTGCCTGATTTGAAGCCGCTTGTGGCTCAAGAAGGATCTGACTCTAACTCACTCGATAATATGTTAGAAGTGTTGATGATGGGGGATATGCCTGTTTTTCAAGCATTGCGTTTGCTGATTCCACCCGCTTGGCAAAATATGCCCCATATGGATCCAGACCTGAAAGCGTTCCTAGAATATAACTCCATGCACATGGAACCTTGGGATGGTCCTGCAGGAATGGTTATCAACACTGGTAAATATGCCATTTGCGGCGTTGACCGAAATGGATTGCGTCCGACACGCTACGTCATCACCAAAGACCGTCACATTACTTTTGCATCTGAAATCGGGGTCTATAATTATGCTCCGGAAGATGTCGTTGAAAAGGGTCGCTTAAAGCCTGGACAAGTGATTGCGGTTGATCTGGAAGCTGGAAAGTTACTTAAGCCTGAAGACATTGATGCCGGCTTAAAAGCGGCTAAGCCTTATCGCGAGTGGATGGATAAAGGCTACATGCACCTTGAAGAGCGTTTGGACAGTGAAGACCACACATTCGACTGGGACGCAGATCAGGCTGACATTTATCAAAAATATTACCAGGTCACCTTTGAAGAACGTGACCAGATCATCCGCGTGCTTGCCGAAGCCGGACAAGAAGCCACAGGATCAATGGGTGACGATGCCCCTTTACCGGTCTTTTCTCATAAAGAACGCTCCGTATTTGATTACTTCCGCCAAATGTTTGCACAAGTGACCAACCCACCGATCGATCCTTTACGTGAAAACATTGTCATGTCGTTGAACACCTGTTTCGGTCGCGAACTCAATATGTTTGATGAAGGTGAAGACCATGCGCGCCGCTTAGAATCACAATCGCCGATTCTATCACCTTCAATGATGAAACACTTAACCAGTATTGTGGACGATCATTATCGTAACCAGCGTATTTCTCTGCATTACAGCCCTGAAAACACAAACCTGAAAGCCGCAACAATTGCGGTTTGTGATCAAGCGGTGGAAGCAGTTAAAAAGGGCGTGACATTACTTATTTTAAGCGACCTTAATATCGAAAAAGGCCTGATCACCGTGCCGGCCGCGATGGCAACCGGAGCGGTGCATCATCGCTTAATTTCCGAAGGCCTACGCCCAGAAGCAAACATCATTGTTGAGACCGGGACAGCGCGCGACCCACACCACTTTGCCGTGCTATTTGGGTATGGCGCCACAGCGGTTTATCCTTATTTAGCTTATGAAAGCTTGCAGGATATGATTCGTACGAAAGAACTCGACGAAAAAGTAGGCGTTTCAGAATACATCAAAAACTACCGTAAAGGGATTAACAAAGGACTGTTCAAAATCCTGTCGAAAATGGGGATTTCAACCATTACGTCTTACCGTGGTTCACAATTATTTGAAGCTGTTGGCTTAAGTAAGGAAATCGTTGATCTTTGTTTTAAAGGCACTCCGACCCGAATCGAAGGAACCCGCTTTGAGCACTTACAAACGGATTTGATCAAGCTGTCAAAGTATGCCTTTAACCCTCGTAAATTCTTACAACCCGGTGGATTGTTAAAATATATCCATGGTGGCGAATATCACGCCTACAACCCGGATGTGGTGAATTATTTACGCGAAGCGGTACAAAAAGGTGATCAAATCGCATACAACAAATTTGCCAAACTGGTCAATGAGCGCCCTGCCATGACAGTACGCGACCTGATTACCTTTAAAGACGGTGTCAAATCAATTGATTTATCAGAAGTTGAGCCGATTGAGTCTATTTACAAACGCTTTGACTCGGCGGGGATTTCTTTAGGGGCACTTTCACCGGAAGCACATGAAGCGTTAGCCATTGCAATGAACCGTATTGGTGCGCGTTCAAACTCCGGAGAAGGCGCTGAAGATCCCGCACGTTACGGCACGGAAAAAATGTCAAAAATCAAACAGATCGCTTCTGGACGGTTTGGCGTGACCGCACATTATTTACGTAATGCGGAAGTTTTACAGATTAAAGTTGCTCAGGGGGCTAAACCAGGTGAAGGTGGGCAACTGCCAGGTCATAAAGTGGATGCAACCATTGCAAAACTGCGCCACTCTGTTGAAGGGGTCACATTGATTTCTCCACCACCGCATCACGACATTTACTCTATTGAAGATTTGGCTCAGCTTATCTTTGACTTGAAACAAGTTAACCCGAATGCCTTAATCTCCGTGAAACTGGTTGCAGAACCAGGTGTTGGAACGATTGCAGCAGGGGTTGCAAAAGCGTATGCTGACCTAATCACCATTTCAGGTTACGATGGTGGAACCGGTGCCAGCCCATTAACTTCGGTCAAATATGCGGGCAACCCATTCGAAATGGGTCTGGCTGAAGCTCACCAAGTACTGCGTGCAAATGATTTACGTGGACAAGTCACGCTTCAAGCAGACGGTGGATTAAAAACAGGACTGGATGTCATCAAAGCCGCTATTTTAGGGGCTGAATCCTTTGGGTTTGGTACGGCACCGATGGTGGCACTAGGATGTAAGTACTTACGTATCTGTCACTTGAACACGTGTGCAGTAGGGATTGCAACTCAGGATGAAAGACTCCGTAACGAGCACTTCATCGGTATGCCAGAAATGGTGATCAATTATTTCCGCTTTGTGGCAGAAGAAACACGTGAATGGCTTGCCAAGCTTGGCGTTGCCAAACTGGAAGACCTTGTGGGGCGTGTCGATCTGCTTAAAATGATAGATAAACCTCTGACAGATAAACAAGCCAGTATTGATTTGAAACCTTTCATAACCGATGGCGGTGTTCCGAAAGACAAACCTCAAACGGTACAAGTCTCTCGAAATAACCCTTGGGATGACGGGCATATCGCAGAAGAAATGGTTAAAACCGTTTTGCCGGCAATCGAAAATAAAACTGGTGGCGAGTTCGGCTTCCACCTTGTCAATACCGGTCGCTCAATTGGGGCGCGTATTTCGGGTGAAATCGCTCAACGTTACGGTAACCACGGCATGAAAGATGCTCCGATTACCTTATCTATGACAGGGATTGCGGGTCAATCATTCGGGGTATTCAACGTTGATGGTTTAAACCTTCATCTGGAAGGGGATGCGAACGATTACGTTGGTAAAGGGATGTCCGGTGGTGAAATCGTGGTTCGGCCTGTTAAAGAACATGGTTTCGATCCTCACTCAACCCCTATCGTTGGGAATACGTGTCTTTATGGCGCAACAGGTGGTAAATTATTTGCGAATGGAACAGGCGGAGAACGTTTTGCCGTTCGTAACTCTGGTGCCACAGCAGTCGTTGAAGGCTTAGGTGACCATGGCTGTGAGTATATGACAGGTGGATGTGTTGTCAGTTTAGGTCAAGTCGGTGTCAACTTCGGTGCAGGTATGTCAGGTGGGATGGCTTTCATCCTAGATCTAGACAGAACCTTACCGGATCGTCTAAACACGGAAATGGTTGAAGCCATTCGTATTGACACTGAGTCAACCGAACCTTATCGCGTCTACTTACTGGAACTCATTACAGAATATGTTGAAAAAACCGGTAGTCAATTTGGGCAAGAAGTCATTGATAATTTCAGTCGCTACTTGCATAACTTCTGGTTAGTGAAATCACGCGCCATTAACGTTGAAAAACTATTGGATTTATTCGCTCACGGCGGTGGCGGGGAATAAAGGGAGCTAATCATGGGAAATGTAAGACAATTTTTAGAACTAGATCGACAGCTTCCATCTAAAAAAGATGCGATGGAACGTAAGGAAAACTTTGAAGAGATTTATACAGAGTTTGATCCTCAACGAGCCATGGCGCAAGCTGACCGTTGCCTTCACTGCGGAAATCCTTATTGTGAATGGGCCTGTCCGGTTCACAACTATATCCCTAACTGGTTAAAACTGGTTTCGGAAGGCAATATCATTGAAGCGGCAGAATTATCGCATCAAACAAACTCTTTACCGGAGATGTGTGGTCGCATCTGTCCACAAGACCGTTTGTGTGAAGAAGCTTGTACGTTAGAAGACACTAACTTTGGTGCCGTCACTATTGGTGCTGTGGAAAAATACATCACTGATACAGCAACCGACATGGGTTGGACACCAACACTTGATAACATCCAAATGACCGATAAAAAAGTGGCCATTATCGGATCGGGACCTGCAGGTATCGGGTGTGCAGACATCCTAATTCGTAACGGGGTTAAGCCGATTGTATTCGAAAAAGAACAAGAGATCGGTGGTTTGCTAACATTCGGAATACCACAATTTAAGTTGGATAAAGACATTGTACTTAAGCGTCGTAAAATCTTGGAAGGCATGGGCGTTGAGTTCCACTGCAATACCGAGATTGGTAAAGACATCGCTTTTGATACCCTGCTTTCAGACTATGATGCGGTTTTCTTGGGCATGGGAACTTACAAGCCAATGGCCGGACGCTTTCCGGGTGAAGACCTTCCCCAAGTCTACAAGGCGTTGGACTTCTTAATCGGAAACGTTAAAAACGAATTGAAAATGGCGCAAAGCCCAGAACCGTTTATTTCTTTAAAAGGTAAACGCGTCGTTGTACTCGGTGGCGGCGACACCACCATGGACTGTACACGGACGTCTATCCGTCAAGGTGCTTCTGCAGTTTACTGTGTCTATCGTCGTGATGAAGAAAATATGCCGGGCTCACGTGCAGAAGTTAAAAACGCCAAAGAAGAAGGGGTTCAATTCAAGTTTAACCTTGCGCCAGTAGAAGTCATTGAAAAAGATGGACAAGTTGCCGGCATTAAAGTCATCCAAACACGAATGGGTGAGCCTGATGAAAACGGTCGACGCCGAGCTGAAATGGTAGAAGGCTCCGAAACCATTATTGAGTGTGATGCCGTCATCGTGGCGTTTGGTTTCCAACCAAACCCACCTGCCTGGTTTAAAGACTTCGATATTAGCTTAACCGATTGGAGCACAGTGGTTGCGAAAGAAGAATCAGAGTTCCCTTTCCAGACCTCAAACGCAAAAGTTTTTGCGGGGGGGGATATGGTACGCGGTTCAAGCTTGGTCGTTCATGCTATTGCTGAAGGACGAAAAGCAGCCGAGGGTATCTTAGACTATCTAGACGTTTAATCAGTCAGATTACTCTCTATCGACACAAAAAAGGCAGCTTTTAGCTGCCTTTTTATTACCTAATTTTATTTAATTCTAGCCAGGCCTGGCTATATTTAGCACTTCAGGAAGGCTTATCTTCTTTTAATTCTTTTGAATGCCCTGAAGCCTCTGCTGAATTTACTTCTGCATTTTTCTTCTTTAGCTCTTCGTCAAACTCATCATCCATAAAAATACTGTTCGCAGCACCATCCAAGTCATCAAATTGACCGGATTTCGCCATCCAAATAAACACCACGACTACTAAAAAGCCAAAGAAGAGCATCATGGGAATTAATCCAAATACCACATCCATCGTTCTTCTCCTTTTGTTATTTAGAGTTTAATTCTAACGATTTTTGACGTCGTTTTGCGATGGCCTTTTTACTATAAAATGACCGAATCCTTGCGGCATTCCCAATCACGACCAAACTGCTTAACGGCATTGTTATCGCTGCAATCAACGGTGTTAACAAGGCTGCCATTGCCAATGGCACCAAAGTAATATTATAAATGATAGAACTGGCGATATTTTCTTTAATTGTTTTCAGCGTTCGTTCCGATAAATCAATCGCTGTATCGACGGACAATAACTCATTATTTAACAAAACAATATCCGCACAGTCCATGGAAACATCGGTTCCCGACCCCAACGCAATACTGACGTTTGCACGAGCCATGGCAGGCGCATCATTAATACCATCCCCAACCATGGCAACCATTTGCCCTTCTTTTTGAAACTGCTGAATTACTAGATGCTTTTGTTCAGGCAAAACTTCTGCCTGCAGCTCCAGGCCTCCGAGCCGTTCAGCGACTGTTTCGGCAACCAACTGCCGATCCCCACTTAATAACGTCACCTTTTTTCCGCGCAATTTCAAACGCTGTATCATTTCTGCCGCATCGTCGCGAATCTCATCTTCTAAAAATAAAATTGCCACAATATGATTATTTTGAGCCACCCAAACGCTGGTTTGACCTTGTTGAGCTTTATCCGCTTCAAGCGCTCGCAAGGCATCAGGGATTGGCAGATCATATTCTTCTAACCACTGTGCTGTTCCGATTTGATAATGTCGACCTTGTAACTTAGCCTCCACCCCTCTTCCAGGATGTGCTTGAAAATAAGTCATCGTCATATCTAACATTTTGAACTCGGGAGACTTTGCCTGCAAACCCTGTACGATGGCTTTACCTAATGAGTGCTCCGAATGAAACTCAATTCGAACCAAGTCTTTCAGAAGTTCATATTCGTTCTCAACCCCATGCAATGTGTAATCCTTGAGCTGCATTTGCCCTTTCGTTAAGGTACCCGTCTTATCAAATACAAAATGATCAATGTGGTTTAGAATTTCCAACACAGCACCATTTTTAATCAAGATACCATTTTGTGCTGAAACGCCTGAAGCGACGGCTGTGGCCATAGGTGTCGCCAATCCGAACGCACACGGGCAAGTAATAATCAAAACCGACGTGGCTGCAATCATTGCGGTTTCTAGATCAGCACTGACAACCCAATAAACAAAACTTAATGTCGCTAACGCGATGACGACTGATACAAACCAAGGCATGACTTTTTCAGCGGTGCATTGAATAGGAGCCTTTGAGCCCTGTGCATCTTCCACCATATGTACAATCCTACCCAGCAAGGTGTCTTGCAAAATGGATTTCACTTGAATGGATAAAGCACCATCTAGATTTAAAGTCCCTGCCGAAACACTGGAAGCAGTCGTTTTAAAAACTTCACGGGATTCACCGCTCAACATAGACTCATTGACATTCCCGGAACCTTCAACTACCTGACCATCTACGGGAATCTGATCTCCGGGTTTCACCAAAACCACATCGTCTGCTTTGAGTTTTCGCACTGGCACGACTTCCATGCCTTCCGCCGTTTTCAGACGCGCAACTTTAGGTTGTAAATCCATCAGTCGTCGAGTTGAATCGATTGCTTTATTTTTAGAGATGGCTTCTAAATAACGCCCAATCAGCAATAAAAACATAAAATCAATCATGGTGTCGTAGTAGACATTGCCTGGGTGCAGAGGATCAACCGTAACCCAGAATGAATAGAAATAAGTAGTCAAAATCCCCAAAGAAATGGAAACATCCATCCCTATCGTACGGGACTTTAAAGACGTAAGCGCTCCCGATAAAAACGGTTTACCGGAATAGGCCAACGTAATCGTTGCAATAATAAATTCAATCCAATGGAAATAGTGTCTAAACACGGTATCTTCGTCAGCACCGGCATAAAGCGCTACTGAAAACCACATGACATTCATCATCGCAAATCCGGCAAAGCCCAATCGATAGAGTAAATCACGATTTGCTTTTCGAAAGGCTTCTTCACTGCTGGAAGCATCATAAGGGGTGGCATCATATCCCACCCTGTTCAACTCTTGAATGATTTCAGAAAGTTTAATTTTGTCATTATCCCACCGCAGTTTAATCTGCTTATTGGTGAAGTTGACCTTAGCCATTTGTACGCCATCCAGCTTAGCAAGCGTATGTTCAATTAACCAGATGCAGGCTGCACAATGTATGGCTTCAGAAATGAGTGTGATTTCTCGTTTTTGATCCAGCTCGCTCACATATTGAGATTGAACTTCATCATAATCAAAAAATTCAACATCTTTATTAGGAGGTGGCGGCGGAGAAAAAAGCTCCCCTTCAGGGGTTCTTCGGTAAAAGCTTTCTAAACCAGCTTCATGAATGGCTTCACAAACCCCGGCACAGCCATGGCAGCAAAACTCTTTTTCGGCTTGGTTGATTTGGCGGAGAACCAAGGCACCTTGGTTAATGCCTTGTCCGCAATGATAGCAGGATTGGTTCATAACTTTCTCGCCTAAGAGGCACCCTGAACCATAATTGAACGACCTAGATTAAAAACTTCTTTCCCTTTGGTCACTTCCATGACTAAATCATACTTGCCTTTTAAAGGTAAGTTAACTGTCGCTTTATAAACGCCTGTTTTACCAGTTGACTGGAGCAGTAGCTCACCATCATATTTTTTATTGGAAGGACGATAATAATATAATACTGCCGTATCGACATCAAATGTCTGTCCTTTTTCATCCAGCACTTTTACGGTAACAACCTGATCTTTACCCGCTTTTAAGAGCGGAAGGTCAATATTAAATTGCCAGCCAAGATCTTCCATGTGCTTTCTTTTTGCGATAATGGCACCCATATTTTTCCCCTTTTCATAAAAGTCAGGAATCGTCAGCCCAGGAGCCGTTACAATCGCCATACTGACCATGAAAAAGTTAACCGTTAGCACAACTACTAGAATTAAGAACCACCCAATGACAAAAGGATTCTTCCAAGCAATACTCCAATCACGTTTCTCTTTTTTAGCAGAAGGATCTGCTTGTTCTTTCATATTTTCCAAGGATTTTCCTCCATAAAAAAGGCCCTGTTTAAGAGCCCAATTATACCTGAACTTCAGGAACGACAACATCGCTAGTTCATTGAAATATGCTTAACGCATTCTCGGACCAATAAACATGCTTTCATAAGTTTCTTTGATATTCGGATTGTTCATATCTTCTACCTTGATTTCAATTGGGGTATTCGCACTGGTCAAGTCTTTCTTAGGGATTTTTACCAAAAGTGTTGCCGTGCCAACATTCCCTGGAGAGACATGGAGTACCTTATCAACAATATAAATCAAACTATCTGGACCTGTAACCGTTATTTTTGCAGCAATCGGTTCATTACTTTTATCTACAAGCTTAACGTAGTATTTATTTTGAATCGTACGATCACTCATTTGTACAAACAAAGGTGCTCTTTCATGCAGTACTTTGACATCAATGGGTGACATTGTCGTTAAACCCCAGATCATGGCAGCAGCGGCAAAGGTCATAATTGAGGTATAAACTAGCACGCGAGGACGCTTATAGAAAGGAATAAATGGTTTTCCTGCAAACTCCGCTAAAGAGGCATAACGAATCAACCCTTTCGGTTTTTTAATTTTCTCCATCACAGAATCGCACGCATCGATACAAAGTCCACAGGTAATGCAACCGAATTGCTGTCCTTTTCGAATATCGACTCCCGTTGGACATACCGCCACACACAGATTACAATCGATGCAATCCCCAAGTTCAGGCGCTTCTTCCCCCGGCTTAATTCTTTTTATCCGACCTCTTGGCTCACCTCGGTCAATATCATAAGTTGGCACGACCGTTTCCGTATCAATCATAGCACCTTGAATTCGAGCATAAGGACAAAAACCAATACACACTTGCTCCCTCATAAAGCCCGCAAAGAAAAATGTTGCGACAGCCAAGGCTAAAATGATGGTCGTTTCTGTTGTTGTCCAATCCAATGTAAATAAACGCTCCCATAATCCAATAGCCGGATCAAAATAAGCCACAAAACTAAACCCAGTCATAAAAGCAATGACTGCCCATACTGTCCATTTTGGTATCTTTTTCTGAAGCTTATTAAAACTAATCGGAGATTGGTCAAGTTTTACCCGTTTATTGGGTAACCCTTCAAATTTTTCTTCTATCCAAGTGAACACATCCACCCAAACGGTATGAAAACATGCATACCCACACCACATCCGGCCCGCAACAGCCGTGGTAGCCGCTAATAAAAGTGCGAAAAAAAGCAAAATCATGGCTAAAATCCAAATATCCTGCGGAAGAACAGTAATACCGAAGAAATGAAACTGTCGATTGGTTAAATCAAATAAAATTGCCTGACGGTCATTCCAGCGTAAATAAGGTCCAATAAATAGAGATAACCACATAGCGGCCACAATCCATTTGATGGTTCTGAAAGTGCCACCCATCCGCTTGGCATGAACCGTTCCTTCAGTATGAACTGTTAAGAGTTCCACTCCAATATGCTGCAAATTTTTATTTGAAGTATCCAAGTCATCCAACAAAGACTTAGTTTGTGAGCTATTGGTATATTCCGTATTGTGGTCTTCCGACATATTTAATCCTTAATCGTCATTTATGCGTTGGATAGATTCTATAAAAAATATTACTCCAAGCATAAATAATATTTTTTATGTGTTCTAATAAACGAAAAAAGGCCTAATAAAATTAGGCCTTTACTTAACTGATTATCTTAACACTTTTGGCTAAGAATCCTTTTCATCTTTTTCCAGTCCTTCCATAGCTCGTGTTGCTTTCCAAGCAAAACCAATCAAGGCAACAATTGAAAAAACCACAGCGGCAATAGAACCCCATAAAACCCAGTCACTATTTAAATCATTCATTTCTGTCTCCTTATTGACATCAATCAATCTACTTAAGGATAAAGAAAGCAATTGCTCTCTTTATCTTTTACTGACCGCCGCCAAGCGAATAAACATACACTGCTAGGCGTTTAATGTTAACTTCTGGATCCGGTAAACGCTCTTTAAAGGCAGGCATGACTGCTTTACGAGTATTTTCAGTTAACTCGCCACCTTTCTTGACATTCACACCATAAGTAATGGTTTTGATGACTTCATCACGATCACCACTGAAGCGCCATACACCGTCGGTTAGATTCGTTGCTCCTGCTGGCGCTAATGGCTTACCAGCCGGACCATGACAAGCTAAACACATCCCTTTTGTATAAGCGGCTTTACCAGCAGCATATTTTGGTTGATTCGCTTCGCCTTCACTTAAGGCAATGACATAATCCGCAACATGTTCGATCTCTTGAGCAGATAAGTTACCCATCATACCTTTAGCCGGCATATTCCCGACACGACCATTTGTAATTGAAGCCTTAATCTGAGTCGGCTTACCACCCCACAACCAATCATCATCTGCAAGCACTGGGAAGTTAGGGTTCCCCTGACCACCGGCCCCGTGACACGCTGCACAAAAATCACCAAAAAGTACTTTTGACGTTTTAACCGCATAGGTTTTCAGCTCATCATTCTTAAGAATTTCATCAACTGATAAGGCAGCCAATTGTTCTTCTTGATCGGCAAACTTCGCTTTACGCCAATTTTCAAGAACGGCTTTGTCTTCTTTGTACTCTTCAATTTGAGTCCAACCAGCCAACCCCTCAAAATGCGAGTCTTTTAACGGAATTGTTGGGTAGTACAATGCGTAAAAAATCATCATTACAAACCCAGCATATAAAGACAACATCCACCACAATGGAGGTGGGTTATCTAATTCTCGAATATCTTCATCCCAAATGTGACCAGTATTCCCTTCATCTGGCCAAGGATTATTATGTGCCATATTTATTCTCCTCAGAATAATTTAATCTTCATCTAGTATTTTGAATTTTTCTTGCTCTAATTCTTTCTTTTTACTAGGACGCAATGTCCTAGCAAAGGTATAGAGCATGCCAAAAAACACGACCACCGTAATAATAAGGCCAGCCCAATCCGAGCCTGTCATTGCTGACCAATCGGTATCAAGGTAGGCTTCAAGATTACTCACGGTATGACTTACTATCGTCTAGTTTAACCATGGTGCCTAACACTTGAAGGTATGCAACCATCGCATCCATCTCTGTGTAGCCTTCAATCGCTTTATTGGCATTTTCAATTTCTTCATCCGTATATGGCACACCTAACGTACGCATGACTGAAAGGCGTTTTGTCATATCACGCTGTGTTCCAAAGAAATCTTCGCTAACTGGATTTTCTGCCAACCATGGATAAGCAGGCATCACGGATTCCGGAACCATATCCTGAGGACGCAATAAATGCATAACATGCCATTCATCTGAGTACTTTCCACCCAATCGTGCTAAGTCAGGCCCTGTACGCTTAGAACCCCACTGCATAGGATGGTCATACATTGACTCTGTTGCCAAAGAGAAATGACCATAACGCTCGCGCTCATCACGGAACGGACGAATCATTTGAGAGTGACAAATATAACAACCTTCACGCAAATAAAGATCTCTACCTGCTAGCTCAAGTGGTGTATATGGACGAACACCATCACCGGCTTTCCAGTCTGCAATGACCCAGTTTCCATTACGATCTTGCTTATAAAGCGCTTTATCTGATACCAACTTACCATCAGCATCTTGTGTAAAGGTACGTTCCCAGACCAACTCAGGGAATTTTTCATTCTTTACGTTACCGTATTTATCAGTCTTTTCCGTATAGTCCACGGTGTCTTTGAGATAAAACAATGGGACGATTTCCACAATACCTGCGATTGAAACGGCTAGCGCAGTCGCCATGAACAATCCGAAGATATTTCTCTCCAGACGTTCTTGTAAATTTTTAGGTTCTTGATTATCTGACATGAGTCTATTGCTCCTCAAACTCATAATTTCAAAATTTGCGACAGTATGAACTGTCGCAATTCGATTGATACAGGATTAAGCGTTAGCTGTTGCCGCTGCTGTTTCCTTCGCATTCGCCATACGGATTGTCATAATAACGTTATATAACATAACTACCGCACCAGAGAAGAACAATAGTCCGCCCACAGTACGCATGACATAGTATGGGTGCATCGCTGCAACAGACTCAGCAAATGTATATGCAAGCGTACCGTACTCATCATAAGCACGCCACATCAAGCCTTGCATGATACCTGATACCCACATCGCTACGATATAGAACACTGTACCAATTGTCGCTAACCAGAAATGGAAGTTAATCAACTTCATTGAATACATATCCGTATTCCATAACTTCATAACCATATGGTAAAGCGCACCGATAGAAACCATAGCAACCCAACCTAATGCACCCGAGTGAACGTGACCAATCGTCCAATCCGTATAATGTGACAGTGCATTAACCGTTTTCGCTGCCATAACAGGCCCTTCGAATGTCGACATTGCGTAGAAAGCCAGCGCAATAATCAGGAATCGCAAGATATAATCCGTACGAAGCCTATCCCATGCTCCTGAAAGCGTTAACATCCCGTTAAGCGCTCCCCCCCAAGAAGGGATAATCATCGCCAAAGAAATAACCGCACCCAATGACCCAGTCCAGTCAGGTAATGCCGTATATTGTAAATGGTGAGCACCTAGCCAAACATACCCGAACATCAATGCCCAGAAATGGATAACCGATAAACGGTAAGAATAAATAGGACGTTGTGCTTGCTTAGGAACGAAGTAGTACATAATCGCTAAGAAGCCAGCGGTCAGGAAGAAACCAACTGCGTTATGTCCCCACCACCACTGAATCATGGCATCTTGAACACCTGCGAACAGCGAATAAGAACGGAACATAGAGACTGGAATAGCAAGACCATTCACAACATAAAGATAAGTGATTGCAATCATCATCCCCATAAAGAACCAGTTCGAAACATAAACGTTCGGGTGTGTTTCTTTATTTCGAGAGGCAATTGTCATTACAAAGTTTAACGTGTAAAGCGTCCAAACCAGTGCAATTGCAATAGCCAATGGCCATTCTTGTTCATGATATTCTTTCCCTGTTGTCATCCCTAAAGAAATAGTCAAAACAACCGCTAACAAGCCGATTGTAAACAAAATGGAATTTACCCATGCCATGCCATTACTCCACAGTCGCACACCATTGGTACGCTGAACCGTATAGTAAGCCGTTGCCATCAATGTCATGCCACCAAAAGCAAAAATAACGGTATTTGTATGCATCACGCGCAATCTTGCAAAAGTAATTTCTGCAATATCGAAGTTTAAAACTGGCCATGCTAACTGCGCTGCGGCAAAAGTTCCCAAAAAGGTCCCTAATACCAGAAACGCAATCGCACCAACAGCTAAGTACTTAACCACGCCATCATCATATTGTGGTTTTGCTGTAGTATCCATCAGTTGGATTCCCCCTTATAGTCAAAATTTAATCAACTCTTTTCAATGGGAGACCAAATCCCAAAGCTTAGAGCAAGTTCCTCAAGCGCATTATATGAATGTCCAACAAATGCAACCAGCCCTAAAGTTCCAAAAAACTTAATCCAAATCAACAAATTGACCCAAACTCGCTTTTAGTCAGTCTCTTGATAAAAGAATCGACCTAAAAAATATCGACGCAATTATCTCAAAAAATAGATAGATTTTTAGCTTTCTATTACAAATTTTTTTTATAACACGCATTAAATTTTCCTAACCCCCTAAAGTTAAACTAAAATTTAACCATTAAATTTAATCGAAAATAGCTATAATATCGCCTTTTAATACCCTCTATCTTTAAAGGGAGTCAACAACATGCGTCAAGCAACTATTCAGCGGAACACTTTAGAAACAAAAATCGAACTGTCTGTCAATTTAGACGGTACAGGGAAAGCTGACCTGAATACGGGCATCCCTTTCCTGGAACACATGCTGGATCAAATCGCGCGGCATGGCCTAATTGACCTTACTATCAATGCGGATGGCGACACCCATATTGATGACCACCACACAGTTGAAGATATCGGAATCAGCTTGGGAATGGCTCTAAAAGAGGCCGTCGGAAACAAGAAAGGCATCAAACGTTATGGCCACGCTTATGTTCCATTGGATGAAGCCCTATCAAGAGTGGTCATTGACTTGTCAGGACGTCCAGGCCTGATTTTTAATGCAGATTTTACTCGTGCCAGCATTGGCGGCTTTGACACAGAACTGGTGGCTGAGTTTTTCCAAGGATTCACCAGTCATGCCCAAACCACCTTACACATCGATTGTCTTCGTGGTAAAAACGCTCACCATCAGGCAGAAACCATTTTTAAAGCTTTTGGACGAGCGCTTAGAATGGCTTTGGAAACGGATGAAAGAATGGCTGGCCAGCTCCCATCAACAAAAGGTGCGTTGTAAACGATGGCGGATCAAAAACTGGTGACCGTGATAGACTATGGCATGGGCAACTTACGCTCTGTTGCCAAGGCAGCGGAACATGTCGCTGACAACAATACTCGAATCTGTATCAGCAGCAAAGCGGAAGACATCGCATCGTCAGATGCCATTATTTTTCCTGGTCAAGGCGCCGCTAAAGCTTGCATGAAAGCCTTAAATGAAACCAACATTTCTCACACCCTTCTCCAAGCAGCGGCTGAGAAGCCCTTTTTAGGGATCTGTATGGGGTTACAAGTATTAATGACACATAGCCAAGAAAATGAAGGGGTCGATTGTTTGGACATTTTAAAAGGAGATGTTCAGCAGTTTGACCTTGGCGAGTACCCAGAGTTGAAAATGCCGCATATGGGTTGGAATCAAATCCACCAAACAATGGATCACCCTTTGTGGTATCGGATAGAACAAAACAGCCGATTTTATTTTGTGCATAGCTATTTTGTCTCACCGCATGATAAAAATATCATTGCAGGTGAAACCACACATGGTAAAAGCTTTACCTCTGCCATCGCACAGAACAACTTATTTGCCATTCAAGCGCACCCTGAAAAAAGTGCCGAAGCCGGCTTGCAACTCTTTAAAAACTTCCTAAATTGGAACGGACAATAAACAAAAAGGTTTTCCATGTTATTAATTCCAGCAATTGACTTAAAAGATGGCGAGTGCGTTCGACTTCGCCAAGGTTTAATGGATGATGCAACCGTCTTCTCCGGCGACATTGTTGCAATGGCTGAACGCTGGGTCAACGAAGGTGCCCGTCGATTACATATGGTTGACCTTAATGGTGCCTTTGAAGGAAAACCGGTTAATGGCGATGCGGTTTATCAGGTTCGAAAAGCGTTTCCGGATCTGCCTATTCAAATTGGCGGCGGCATCAGAGATTTAGCAACCATTGAAGCGTATTTAAACGCTGGCGTGAGTTACTGCATCATTGGCACAAAAGCCGTTCACAGTCCTGAGTTTGTTGCCGAAGCCTGTAAGGCTTTTCCGGGGCATATTATGGTGGGGCTTGATGCCAAAGAAGGTATGGTCGCCATCAATGGATGGGCTGAAGTCACTGACCACAATGTCATAGAGCTTGGAAAACAATTTGAGAACGACGGAGTTGAAGCCATCATTTACACCGATATCGGTCGAGACGGCATGATGCAAGGGGTTAACATTGAAGCAACTCAAACCCTCGCACAAGCCCTGAACACTCCCATTATCGCTTCAGGCGGCATCACCAATTTAGAGGACATACACGCGCTGGCAACCATCGAGCAAGATGGTGTCAGCGGCGCTATTACAGGCCGTGCCATTTATGAGGGTAGCTTAGACTTCAAAGAAGGCCAGGCACTTTCCGATGAATTATCAAAAGCTTAAGAGTCGAACATGAGTTTAGCGAAACGAATCATCCCTTGTTTAGACGTCGATAACGGACGGGTTGTTAAAGGGGTACAATTTGTCGATATCCGTGATGCCGGTGACCCAATCGAAGTCGCCAAGCGCTATGACGAACAGGGCGCGGATGAAATCACTTTTCTCGATATCACGGCGACCGCACATGATCGAGATACTATTGTTCATGTTGTAGAAGAAGTGGCCAGCCAGGTTTTCATTCCGTTAACGGTTGGCGGCGGCATTCGCTCTGTTGAAGATGTTCGCACCATGCTCAATGCCGGCGCGGACAAAGTGGCCATTAATTCCGCGGCCATCTTCAACCCCGCTTTTGTCAAAGAAGCCTGTGATACCTTTGGTTCACAATGTATCGTGGTAGCGATCGATGCCAAAAAAGTTAGCCTGGAAGACGATTCGGACAAGTGGGAAATATTTACGCACGGTGGTCGTAAAGAAACAGGCATTGACGCCATTGACTGGGCCAAAAAAATGGAAGCCCTGGGTGCGGGAGAACTACTGGTCACCAGCATGGATAAAGATGGAACAAAAAGCGGGTTTGATCTGGCTTTAACCCGCACCATTTCCGACAGTGTTAAAATCCCCGTCATCGCATCGGGAGGGGTGGGTGAACTCTCAGATTTATGCGACGGCATTACAAAAGGACATGCCGAAGCGGTCTTAGCGGCCAGCATCTTCCATTTTGGAGAACATACCGTGCAAGAAGCCAAGCAAGCCATGCAACAAGAAGGAATTGAGGTTCGGTTATGAGCAATGATATCTTATTACAATTAGACAAAATCCTAGATGCTCGCAAAACAGAATCGCCTGAAACGTCTTATGTAGCCAGCCTTTATGACAAAGGGTTGGACAAAATCTTAAAAAAAGTGGGTGAAGAAGCGACAGAAACGGTGATGGCTGCAAAAGATGCCGAGTATACAAAAAATACCGACCATTTAGTTTATGAAGTGACCGACCTCTGGTTCCATACTTTAATTTTATTGTCTCAGCAAGGGTTGTCCAGCCAGGACATCACCAATGAATTACAGAAACGATTTGGCCTATCCGGCCATGAAGAAAAAGCGAATCGTTCAAAAAACGACGCATAATTTAAAATACAGGAAAATACCATGACACCTGAAAAAAGCATTTTTAGTAAAATCATCGATCGTGAAATCCCGTCAGAAATTATCTATGAAGATGAAAAGTGTATCGTCATTAATGACATCAATCCTAAAGCGAGAGTGCATCTATTGGTCATTCCTAAAAAACCGATCCCCACCCTATTTGAGCTAGCCCCTGAAGACAAAGATTTAATGGGACACATGATGTTATTATTGCCTCAGCTTGCTCAATCTCAAGGGCTGGACGGCTTTAAAACACAGATCAACACAGGTGAATCGGGGGGGCAAGAAGTTTTTCATATTCACGTTCACCTGCTCGGAAATTAATTTAATTTAAATAGAAACCAAATTTTTGAATTTGAATGATTTTAAACCATTCAAGCTATTTGAAAAATATACTAAGATTCTGCTATTATTAGCGGTCATTTTATAAAAGGGTCATCCTTTTTACTGGAGAAACAAAAATGGGCATTAGCATTTGGCAATTATTAATCATCCTTGCAATCGTTTTGGTACTGTTTGGGGCAAAAAGATTAAAGAACGTTGGGTCTGATCTAGGTGGTGCAATCAAAGGTTTCAAGAAAGCCGTTTCTGACGAAGACAAAAAAGATGAAGAAAAAACTGCCGAGCAAAAACTGGAACAAAAAGACGATGAAAACGTTTTTGATGTAAAGGCTGAGCAAAAAGCAGAAGAAAAACCAGAAACAAAAGATAAAGCCTAAAAGCGCTTTCAAATCCTTCACTTCTACTTAATTAAAGGCATACGCTAGATGTTTGATATTGGTTTTTTAGAAATCATCGTCATTTTGGTCATTGCACTCATCGTCATCGGCCCTGAGCGTATGCCAGAAGTGGCTCGAAAAATCGGGCAATTTATGGGCAAAACCAAACGGTTCATTCACTCCATGAAAGAAAACAGTGAAATCACTGAGACCGTACGGGATCTGCAAAACTCAATGAATATTGAAGAAGAAAAGAGAAACCTTGAAAGCGTCAGCGAAACACTTCAGGATGACTTTTCTAAAATCCAAGATGAATTTGGTATCGATCAGGAAATCACTCGTCCTTTTGACTCAGAAGACCCCCCTGCATTCTCGGGCACGCAATTTAACAAAGCCCCAGAACAGCCTAAACTAGCAACCGTTGAAGACTCTGACGTTCCCACGGCATCGGAAGCAAGCAGCAAAGCATCTGCTAAAACCAGCGAACCCGATGCCGCGATTTCTTCTGAATCAACACCAGAAAGTTCTAGCAAACCATGAGTCAAAGTGCGCTTCCGCCTAATGACCAGGAAATGACACTGGTTCAGCATCTATTAGAGTTTAGAAACTCTGTTACCAAGGGCATTCTGGCGATATTGGTCTTGTTCGTTATTTTGTTCCCGTTTGCGAACGATTTATATCTATACATCTCGGAACCGCTATCGCGCTTCTTGCCTGAAGGCACCAGCATGATTGCAACAGGCGTTGCATCGCCTTTCTTAACGCCTTTCAAATTAAGTTTGGTGCTGGCAATTTATTTAGCCATGCCTTTCTTATTGTTCCAGCTCTGGTCTTTTATCGCACCCGCTCTCTATCAACATGAAAAACAACTGGTCGGACCTTTATTGTTCTTTAGTTCTTTTTTGTTTTATGCGGGCGGCGCCTTCGCCTATTATGTGGTTTTCCCTCTCGTATTCGGCTTCTTGTCCACCGCCGCGCCGGAAGGGGTCACCGTAGCGACCGACATTTCTCTTTATTTAGATTTCGTCATTAAAATGTTCTTCGCCTTTGGGATTGCCTTTGAAGTCCCGATTGTGGTGGTATTACTGATTTTAACGCGCATGGCTTCCCCGCAAAAACTATCCCATGCTCGTCCTTATGTGGTGGTTGGAGCCTTCGTCATCGGCATGCTCTTAACCCCCCCTGATATTGTTTCTCAGACTTTGCTTGCGATTCCAATGTGGCTGTTATATGAAGCCGGCATTATTGTCGGGTCTGCGGTATTGAAAGCCCGTCGTCAAAAAGAAACGGATGAAGAAGATGATACTTCTTCGAAACAAAAACCCTCTGCTTCCGGTCAATCTAATCAGACCACCTCATCAGAGTCTGATGAAGCTGACCCTTATGCGATAGCAGAAGAAGACTTTGATAACCGTTATGCTGACCAGCTTGAAGATGACGAGGATTGGGACAAAGCATTTGATGAAATTGATTCCGAATTTTCCATCTTAGAGCAGGAATATAAAAAGCGTAAAGAAGCCGAACAGGCTGAAAAAGACGCTAAAGATAAAGAGGCGAAAAAAGAAGATGATGACCACCCTTCTGACCCGACTCAAAACGACTCGTCTGATACCTCTCCGAAATCGGATAAATAGTGTTCAAAAACCGCCAGGCCTGGCGGTTTTTAATGCTGCTGCGTTCGCTTTTGTTTGCTTTTTATTTTCGCCTTCCCTCTCTGCCCAACCTGACCTTTCTCCTAAGAATGCTCTCAACAATAACGCATCCCCTTATTTGGCAATGCATGGTCAAGACCCAGTAAACTGGCAGCTATGGCAGCCCTCCGTCCTTAGCACAGCCAAACAAACCGGTCAGTTAATTTTCATCTCCAGTGGTTATTTTTCTTGTCATTGGTGTCATGTGATGCAACAGGAAAATTATCAGGACCCAACCATTGCGGCCTATCTGAATCAGCATTTTATCTCCGTCAAAATAGACCGAGAACTGTCGCCCGATATTGATCAATACCTCATTCAATTTGCACAGAAAGCAGCTGGGCATGCCGGCTGGCCGCAGCATGTGATTTTAACCCCGGATGGTTTTCCTTTTTTTGCTTTTGTTTACCAGCCTAAGGCTCAACTCCTAACCACTTTAAAACGCATTGTCTCATTGTGGACTCAGTCACCCGCACAAATCAGACAAGCGGCTAGAAAAGCAATTTCGTCGCCTGCCCGTTTACAGCCACAGTCATTAAATCTGACACAAAGTGAATTTATCCAACGATTCAATCAACAACTCTCTTATCAGGCCGATGAGCTTAGCGGGGGATTAAAAGCCAGCAATAAATTCCCGAATGTCGCAATATTACAAGCGGCTCTCAACCAAGCTAACCGACCTGACTTTATTACTGACTGGCTTCAATTAACCTTAGATCAAATGCAATCTCAGCATTTATTTGACCATGTAAATGGTGGGTTTTATCGTTATACAGTCGACCCCGAGTGGCAAACCCCTCATTTTGAAAAGATGCTGTACACTCAAGCTTTACTGGCCAAGTTGTACTATCAAGCGGGTAATGAATGGCAAAAAAATGATTATATCGAAACGGCTAGACGAACCTTAAAATATGCAGAAACCCATCTCTGGAATCCAGAAACCCATTTATTCAAAGGTAGCCAGTCGGCCATTGATAAAAATCATATAGAGGGGGGAGACTACCTATGGACACAAAAAGCGCTCAAAGAGCAACTTTCTCTAAAGGAATATCAACAAGTACAAAGAGAATGGCAGCTCGATAAACCGGCACCTTATGAGGCAGGTTGGCATCCTAAGCCCACTCAACAATTTTGGCAGAGCATTCAAACCAAGCTGCAAGTCAATCCAGATACCATTCCCACCGATACGAAAAGCATTCTCGGCTGGAATGGCTTAATGTTATCGGCTTACGCTGCTGCTTATCAATTTGATCCGACACACTCAAAGGAGATTCAAAAAAAAGCGCGGTCACTTTCACAGCGACTTATCAAAGCATTCCAAATCAAGCCACCTCGTGCTTTCTCACTTCAGAACCATCCGATGGGCGAGGCCAACATTCAAGACTATGCTTTTGTGATTCAAGGACTGAAAGACTGGCAAAACCAGACAAAAGAAAAAGCCTTGCAAAAAATGGTTCAGACACTGCAACAACAAGCTCAATCCAAGTTTTTCAGCACTCAAGGCTGGCATTATAGTGATGCCCCGACTTTGCCAGGGCAACAGGGGACTTGGCTAATGGAAGACGATGCCCTTCCCAGCCCGACAGCGATTTTAGATTGCGGAAACACAGCACATCTGGCACACTCTCAGAACGAATTGCAACGCTACCCTCTGGCTTATGCCAGCTATGCCGCTGCATGGGGTTGTTTTCATTCAACAGAAAAGGTCAATTGAATAATGGGGTTATTAATCATTGGGTTTATCGTTTTATTTGCGATCACCTCTTTACCCAATTTATGGACCAATCATATCCTCAAAAAATACCGTGACCCGCACCCTGATATTCCAGGCACAGGCGCTCAATTTGCAGAACATTTAATTAACAAATATGATCTGCCAGTCACCTTGGAGGAAACGTCTTCAGGGGATCATTATGATCCCATTGAAAAAGTCGTGCGTATTTCGGCTGAAAACTATCACTCCAACTCCTTGACCGCCATCACCACGGTTGCTCATGAAATCGGACATGCTTTACAAGATAAAACGGGGTACGAACCATTAACCCAAAGAACCGTTATGATTGAACGCTCACAATGGATGCAAAAATTCAGCGGAATTGCATTAATGGTTACACCCGTTTTGATTCCGTTACTTCACACGCCGATGATTGGATTGGTGACTTTTTCTGCCGGGTTTATCGCCATGGGCGTTCCGGTCATGATTCATTTATCCACCTTACCGGTGGAATTTGATGCCAGTTACAAACGCGCGCTCCCTCTTCTGAAAGAAGGTAATTACCTATCGAACAGTGATCTTAAAAAAGCCCACAAAATTTTACGCGCCTGTGCCATGACGTATGTTGCAGCATCGTTATCCAGTTTGTTTAATTTATGGAAATGGATTCGCGCCATTAAAGGGCGTTAAACTATTTTATGCGTGGCTTTGGCGGCAACCCAGGCTTGAATTTTCAAGTGTGGATAAACACGCTTTAACGTCAACGCCAGCTGATTCAGTGTGGCGCCAGTGGTCATCACATCATCCAATAACACCACTTCCTTGAGCTTTAAAAGTGGATTAGACGAGTCATGCCTCAAGGAAAAAGCCCCTTTGACATTTTTTTGTCGTGCTTTCGCATCAAGCAATGCTTGAGACGGCGTTGCTTTCACACGATGCACAACGCTGGCCAGAACTGGAATACCTGTCAGCTTAGAGACTTGTTTAGCCAACTCTAAAGATTGATTAAATCCTCGTTCGGATAGGCGAGAAAGATGCAATGGCACGGGAATAATCGCCTCAACCGAGCCGATCTCCAACTTATCCAACCACACCTCTGCCAATAACCGACTGACATAAAGCTGCTGTTGAAATTTTAGTGCGTGGATTAAATCCTGCGCCACACTTTCATAATAAAATGCGGCCTGAGTTCGGTAAAAAGCCGGCGGATTAACCAAGCAACTACCGCAGATTTGTGTCATCGGCATCTTTTCCGCACAGACTGGACAACACGAGTCAGGCCTGGTCATTTTTTGCAACAGCTCTGGAGCCAGGTCCACTGACTGCCCTTTTTGATCGGTTAAGGCGCAAACAGGTGGAAACAGCCACTTTTCAAATCGGTTCATATTTCTTAAGATAGTTCACTGGTTAAATACGCTATAATAACGTAACGAAATGCAATAATGGAAAGAAGATATGGCACTGGGTGACGTACGCAACGATTGGACGCTCGAAGAGATTAAAGACATTATGAATCAACCATTTAACGACTTGATCTTTCAAGCACAAACGGTTCATCGTCAACATTTTAATCCCAATGAAATCCAAACCAGCACTCTGGTGAACATTAAGTCCGGTGGCTGTGCAGAAGACTGCGCTTATTGTTCACAAAGCGCTCGCAATCAGACCGAAGTTGAAAAAGAACAGATGATGGAAGTGCAAGAAGTCATCGAGCAAGCGATGGCAGCGAAAGAAAAAGGTGCCACGCGCCTGTGTATGGGTGCCGCTTGGCGAAACCCAACTAAAAAAGATTTTCCGCGCGTATTGGAAATGGTACGCGTTGTCAAAGATTTGGGGCTGGAAACCTGCCTGACTCTAGGCATGTTAAATGACGATCAGGTCAAGCAATTGAAAGAAGCCGGATTGGACTACTATAACCATAACCTGGATACGTCAGAAGCCTTCTACCCTAAAATCATTACCACTCGCAGCTATCAAGACCGTCTGGATACCATTGATAAGGTACAGGAAGCGGGCATCAATGTTTGTTCTGGCGGCATTATCGGCATGGGCGAACAGCACAAAGATCGTGCTGAGCTGATTCGTACCTTCGGTACCATGCGTCATCATCCCAACTCGGTTCCAATTAACTTATTGGTGCCGGTTGAAGGCACGCCTTTAGCCCACATGAAAGATAAAACCGATTCTTTTGAATTCATTCGAGTCATCGCCACGGCACGCATCGTGATGCCACAAACCTATGTCCGCTTGTCTGCAGGTCGAATGGAATTGACCGATGAAGCGCAAGCGTTATGCTTTCTGGCAGGTGCCAACTCGATCTTTTACGGTGACAAGCTGTTGACGACTGAGAACCCTGAAGCAGGACATGATGAACAGTTATTCGCCAAGTTAGGGATTCAAATGCAAACAAACGCCAACGCCGAAGCGACTGCCAAAAAATTGGCTGAACAAACGATTGAACTCACCGCTTAATCGAGCGTATCGTGTTTTTATATGGCAATTGAATCTATCGAGACCCGTTTTGCTCCCATTTTAGCAAAACGGGAAGCCGAAGCACTTTATCGCCGCCGCCCTCTGGTCACGTCTCCCCAAACTGCAGAAATGCAAATCAATGGCTTACAGGTCATTAACTTTTCTTCTAACGATTACCTTGGCTTGGCCAATCATTTCGCACTCAAGCAACGCGCTAAAACAATCGAAGATCTCAGCTATGGCTCCGGTGCCGCGCACCTAGTCACGGGGCACCATTTGGAGCACCATCTGCTGGAAGATGAACTGGCCGACTGGTTAGGCTGTGATCGTGCGTTATTATTTTCTACCGGTTATATGGCCAATTTGGCGGTTCAGCAGACGCTTATGCAAAAGGGCGACTGGATTCTAGCCGACAAACTGAATCACGCGTCCCTGATTGATGGCGCCCGCTACTCTGAAGCCGACCTTAAACGCTATCCTCATTTAGACATGCTCGCACTGGAAAAACGTTTACAAAAAGCACAACAGGAAAACCGTCAATGCTTGATTGTCACCGATGGCGTGTTCAGCATGGATGGTGACTGTGCGCCCTTACAAACCATTCAAGCATTAGCCAAAACCTACCAGGCCTGGCTGTTTTTGGATGATGCCCACGGCTTAGGCACTCTGGGAGAACAAGGCAAGGGAACGCTGGCACATTTCAACCTCGCCGCGGATGAAAACACCATTATCATGGGGACGCTCGGCAAAGCCTTTGGCGCTGCAGGCGCTTTTATCGCAGGCAGTGAGGTTTTGATTGAAACCTTGATTCAAACGGCACGCCCTTATATTTATACGACAGCCATGCCACCCATCAATGCCAGAGTGGCCAGAACGGCTCTGAGACAAGTACAGCAAGCAGATACTGAACGAGAACAATTAAAATGCAATATCAAACAATTTCAAAACGGGGCAACCAAGATTGGATTGACGCTCTGGCCGTCCGACAGCGCCATTCAGCCCATTATGTTAGGCAGCAGCCAACAGGCTGTTCTCTGGTCTGACTTTTTAAAACAACAAGGACTTTGGGTGACTGCCATTCGCCCGCCAACCGTTCCTAAAAACACCGCCAGACTCCGTGTCACTTTGTCCGCAGCGCATACAGATGTTCACATAAAAAAATTATTACACGCTTTAGCTCGGTGCCAAGATGATTTTCCTTCATCAAACACGTAAAATAGCGCCATGAAAAAAATCACCCTACATGCTGACACCTTATCTTACAAAGGCAACCTGCCGCTTGAGCAAGTCGAAAACCTGACTTTGATTCACGGCTGGGCAGCGGAAAATTCAATCTGGGATGACTGGGCAAAGGAAAGCCTTTGCCCTTATTTCGTGGTCACTCTGATTGAGTTGCCGGGATTCGGACAAAGCCCGCATTTTGAAGCACTGGCACAAAAAGAGATCAATGCCGCTTGGCTGGAAGCCTTAGCCGCTCAATTGCCCGAACAAACCCACTTGTTAGGCTGGTCACTCGGCGGGTTGCTTGCTCAACAACTCGCCGAGCGATTTCCCGAAAAAATCAAAACATTAACCTGTCTCGCCTCAACTCCTCGGTTTGTGCAAAATGATGGATGGAGATGGGCTGTCAGCCCGCCATTGCTCGCGGATTTCATTAAAGCAATGGGCGTTGAATATGGGGGGGTGCTGAAACAATTCTGGCGGTTGCAATTACAAGGGTCAGAGAATGCACGCCCTTTAATGAAAAAGCTCACGCAACACATGACCCACCGTAGTTTGCCGCATTATTTAGGGTTGATACAAGGTCTATACCTACTGCGTGATATTGATAACCGAGATTTACTGCTACAGTTGCCACAGCCGACTTTATGGTTACTCGGTCAACATGATCCTTTAATTCCACAGCAATTGATAGCAGACCTCGCTGAACTTCAGCCAAATGGCAAAATCCGTATCATTACTGGCGCGAGTCATATGCCATTTTTTTCACACCCAGCTGAAACGGCACAGCAACTGATCCAATTCCTTCAAGCGCACCCTTACAAAGCGACCTCTTAAGATATGCAAAATTTCAGCCGCTCCCACATTCAAAAACATTTCGACCATGCGGCCGTCAGTTATGACGAAGCCGCCGTCTTACAGAAACAAGTTGCTACCCATGTCGATGAACGTTTGGATTTAGTCAAAATTGAACCGAAAATTATTTTAGATGTCGGAGCAGGCACCGGTCTTTTAACTAGCCAATTAATACAGCGCTATCCAAAAGCCAAGGTGATTGGGCTAGATTTATCGCATAATATGCTCGAAAAAGCACACACAAACTTGAACCGACCTCTTGGTAAAGGACTCTCTCGATTTTTATCAAAAGCGCTTGGCTTGACAAAGTCTCGTGCTCAGCTCATCAATGCGGATGCGAATCACATTCCGCTGGCCGATGACTCTGTCGACTTGATTGTGACCAATTTGATGTTGCAATGGTGCGATGATTTGGATGCCGTCTTTCAGGAATTCCGCCGAGTGTTAAAACCGGAAGGGTTATTGATGTTGACCACTTTTGGACCAGATACGTTAAAAGAGCTTCGCCAGGCCTGGTCAGAAGTCGATGAGCATGAACACGTTAACACTTTTATTGACATGCATGACATTGGCGATGCTTTGATTCGTAATGGATTTGGCCAACCCGTTATGGATGTGGAACACTTCACTCTCACCTACCAAAAACCCATCGGTGTCCTGAAAGATTTAAAAGCGATTGGCGCCACCAATGCCAGCACAGACCGACAGCATGGCCTCATGGGAAAACAACGCTTTACTCAAATGCTGGAAGCGTATGACAGGCAACGACAACATGGGCTGATCCCTGCCACTTATGAGGTCATTCACGGCCATGCCTGGGCGGCACCTGAGGAGGTTAAAGGACCCAGTCGGAGCCGAGATGGACTGGTGGAAATCAGCCTGGATGAATTCTCCAAGCAAACCAAATCGCTTTAAAGAAGAGGGAACCCAATCACCTGATTCACTCCTTGCTGATCCAACCGCTTTTGTAACTTGGCAGCAGCATGATTTAACGCTTGATCAAAACTCTTAACGGCTTGACCTTTTAAGCGAAGTTGATTACCACCGATCGAAACCCCTTGACTCATCACATCAATATTCAAAACCACTCGCGTGATATAGAACCCATAAGCTTCGGAGGAGTTAAGAGTCGTGCTTAAACGGATAACCGATACACGACTCGAATCCGTTAAACGTCGCACCTGAAACCCTTGTTGGTTCAGCGCATATTGAATTATGGAGACCCACTTTTGACTCTGGTCATCCGATTGAATCACCCACTGAACTTGAGACTTTAAATCCATTGCTTGTCGTTGGAAATGCGTTAAAAAATGGCGATAAGACTGGGTTGAAAAAGTTGGCTTTAAGGTTTTCAATACCGAAACCGATTGTTCAAATGTCTTTAGCCCATCCAGACTGTTTTTATAAAACAGATACCGTACCAAGATGCTGCTGTCTGCATGAGTTTGTTCAGCTGCTTGCAATAACGCCATTTGCTGTTGTACATGCTTCTTTAAGTCATCAAACAATTTCAGCCGATTGACTTCGACCAAAGCCACAAACTTATCATAAGCCAGTTGTTCAACTTCAAGCACTTGATAATCTTGAATGGCAATATCTGACACGCGAGAGCGAATCTTTTTTTGCGTGGTTCGATCAACCAGCGTGTAAGTCGATTCTTTCACGTTTAAATGGGTTTCAAAATCAGATGCGACCTGAATACTGAGCTGAGAGGCCAAGTCGACCAAAGCAGCTTGTATCGCTCCCTCTCTGGAGTCTCCTTGTCCAGCACCGTATAACGCACGACCTGTGTCATTGGGTAAGTTTAAGAACCAGTCGGGCATGGGTTTTTCAGCTGTCGACAAGGGTTTCGTGCTTTGTGTACTACACGCACTTAACAGGAAGACACCCCAGAACAATATCCAAATTTTCATGCCACACCCTTTATCGAGAAATTTGTAATAACGCTTTTTCACGTTTTAGCATGACTTGATCAATTCTAACCACCGCTTTGTTAATCTCTTCGATCGGTTCTTGCTGAAGCTGATCGGCCATTAAATAAAGTCGTTTCGCATCTTCCAAGTTGCCTTGGGCTTCTTTGACAACGCCTAAATTATACGCTGCAACATAAGACTGATTTTGAGTGGATGTTAATAATGTTCCCAACAATCTTCCTGCTTTATCCAAACGACCCGCTTCGATATAGTCGATCGCAACTTCCAATGTTTTTGCCTGTTTCTCAGTATAATCCAAATCTGGATCATCCAGTAACGAGACAGTCAGCGTGGTATAGTGCGGGGTCAACTGATAGACAAATGCATTAGCAATCTGGGAGGCCAATTTCCCTAACCCGTCAGATTTGGAAGGCAACAAGGTGCGATCATCTTGACAATGTTTCCACTGACGGCTTTTGACATATGCATCCGCATAAATGATATCCGCCTTGCTCACATCGGTCATCTTAATATTCGCACTTAAATCAATGGTGCGGGTAATACAAAAAACCTGATAAGATCGGATCTCTTTACACTTATCATCCACGCACTTGGTTCGTTTTTCATAATGATGATTGTCTTTGACCGAGGCGGAAACAACCTCACCGGCAATAAACGCCTGAGCGCCTAAAATCTCTCCTGCCTCAACGAGTTTAGAATCCCTAACCACACCACTGTATTGCAACCTCTGCTCAGCGAGTACGCGATCCATGTCGTCGCGACTGACAATGGTAAAATATTTCTCACCAGCCAGCGTTTGTTTCGCTAAAAATGCTTCTATCTTGCCGGATAATCCAACCGTATCGCCTTTAAAGTCTGACACAGCAATCTGCTTGGTTTGAGCCGCACGGTCAATCTGCGCGGGTTCCAGGACTTGAATCTTGACGTTTTTGGAGCAGCCTGAGAGAGAGAATAGCACCAAAGCCATCACCAAACGCCTACCTGTCTTTTTCGTTATCAATGGCACCTTAAGTTAGCTATCTTGAGAGCTTAAATCAGGTAAGACTGTCATGTCTGATTTTTTGGGTGCTGCCAACGTATTTTTACGTCCTTGCGCTGTATCAACTCGGAAGTAAGTGACTTGACTACGCATTTCCTCTGCTTCCCCTCTGAGCATATCCGCAGCATGCGCGGTTTCTTCAACCAACGCGGCATTTTGCTGGGTGACACCATCCATGTCTTCGACGGCTTCATTGATCTCTTCAATGCTTTTGGTTTGTTCATTATTGGCTTGTGCGATATCTGAAATAAAACGATCCATTTGTAAAATCATGTTCAGAATAGACGAGAACTCCTGTTCTGACTTCTCAACCAGGCCTTCACTGTGCGCCACTTGACTCACGCTGGTTTCAATCAAACTGCGAATTTCTTTTGCCGCTTCAGCAGATTTACCGGCTAGAGTACGTACCTCACCAGCCACTACTGCAAATCCTCGACCTTGCTCTCCCGCTCTTGCCGCTTCAACCGCGGCGTTCAATGCCAATAGGTTGGTTTGGAAAGCAATGGAATCAATCAGCCCAATGATATCGGAAATCTTTTGGCTGGATTCTGAAAGCTCTTGCATTGAATTCATCGTTTGTGACATCACTGCGGCACCACTGTCTGCCTGTTTTTTTGCAGAAGAAGCCAAGTCTGAAGCTTCTTTGGCACTTTCTGCATTCTTACGCACCGTTAGCGTAATCGATTCCATGGAATTGACCGTTTCCTGTAAAGTAGAGGCCTGTTGCTGGATACGATCCGATAAATCCTGGCTTCCAGATGCAATTTGGCTGGAAGCATCATTCACTGTTTGAGAAGACAGCATTAATCCTGAAACGGCACCACTGACATTATCCAGAGAAGCATTCAAGGCCTCTTTCATCACATTGAGTTTCCCTTGGTAATCGCCTTCAATACGTTGGGTTAAATCCCCTTTGGATTGAGCCACAATCACATCAACCGCTTCGGTAATTCCATCTTCCAATTGATCTAACGAATGATTGATATTGGTTTTCAGCACCTCTAACTCACCCATCAGATTCGCATTCAAACGACTCGAAAACTCGCCTGCTGCAATGTCTTTCATGGTCTTATTAATGCCTGTCACCGCTTCATGCGTTACTTTCATCGCATTTTGCAAATCCGAAACCATCACTGAAAAATCGCCTTCAAAATTGGTCTGTGATTCAAAGTCATACGTAGCTTCTTTAATACAATGAATGGCTCGTTCAAGCTCGGAGATGACATCTTTAATCTTGTCAGCTGACATGTTCACGTCTTCTTTTAAGATATTTAAATCGCCTTTTGCATCGGCTTTGAAACGATGATTTAAATTCCCTTTTGACAGTGCAGACACCATATCGGACACTCCCACCATTAATTGTTGAACCGAAGTCACATACAAATTAAAGCTTGTCGCCATTCGACCAATTTCATCTTGGTTGACCGTTTCTGCACGTACCGATAAACTGCCTTCTTCGGATGCTTTCAAGAGTTTTTGCGTCAAAGATTTCAGCGGTTTCAATACAAAACTACGCATACGCCAATACACTTGAATCAACAACAGGATAAATCCAGCCGACATCGCAATTTGCGATACATAAATCATAAAGTAGGTGTCGCTTAGCAGTTTATCCAAAATCACCATTGGCTCTGACACCAAGTGTGCTCCAATCACTTGGTCGCCTTGTTTAATCGACCCTAAAACCAGTAAATGATTATCCACAACGGCAAAGCCCTGCGAATTCAAATGCGAGATGTCGGTATCTTTTAACAGTTGTTTGATTGGTGACTCTTGAAACCCATTCGCCAGATGAAACTTTCCCTTTTCAAAAGCCAAAGCCGCATATCCATGTTGTGACTCTGTTTCAAGTGCAACAATCTGCTTTAACGGTAAACTAATGACCACTAAACCAATCGTTTTATCCCCATAAGGTACGGGGACTTGTGCTTGAATATACCCCCCTTCTTTTTGGAAATGAATCTTGGTTTGAGGTTCTTTGGGGAGGGAGTCGATGTCAATATTGACACCGCTGTTGGCCACCTTTTTTAAATTGGCATCAAAAATGGCAATTCCAATCCCTGACATATTGGCACGCTTGACATACTGCTCATAGTTGACTTTAACGATTTGCCACAGAACCGTATCCTGATGATCATATAACCCATAAATCACCGCTGAATTTCCTGCGATCCCAACCGCATTCGTCAAAGCAATTTGACTCTGCCCTGAGACTTCAGAATCCAGGTTTTTAAGCAAAAGTTCCTGACGATCCTGAACGGCACCGGAATAAAGGTTGTCAGCCACATTCTGCAAATATACTTGAAGCACCGCACTCCATATAATGGCCATCGCAATTAACGGAATAATGGTTTTACCCAAAATGCTCTTTTGCGGCAAAGGGCTGAAACGCGCGACCTTTTGCGACAAAGGCGTGACCAAAACCCCACCCTGTATCAAGCGTTCTCCTTTTTGAATTAACGCATAAGCGCTTTCTGCCAACGCCACTTCTTTTTGACTGATAGGGTTGCGAATCGATTTATAGCCAACGATTTCTCCATTTTGAAAAACAGGCGCAATGTTCGCCTCCACCCAATAATGATCTCCATTTTTACAGCGGTTTTTAACTAATTGATGCCATGGTTCACCTTTTTTTAAAGTCCGCCATAGATCTTCAAACACCTTCTCGGGGACGTCGGGATGACGAATTAAATTGTGGGGCTGTCCTTCTAGTTCTTTCCACGAAAACCCACTAACTTCGATAAACTCTTGATTCGCATAAATAATATTGCCTTGTAAATCCGTTTCTGAAACAAGGATATAATTGCTAGGGATGTCATATTCTTTTTGTGTAACCGGAGAGTTATTTCTCATCAACGTGCCTTTTTACTCTATTGCAACTTTCTTTCTACAAAGAAAATTATTTAATAATCATCGCTCATACAAACCCTTTCGGTTTGAAAGACGTCTACTTAAAATTTAAAAAGTTTTTTCAACTCTTTGCCAACGGCCTTTTCGGCTTCTTTTTTAGCTTGATCTTCAAGCTTTGCGCTTAACATTTTTTCAATATCCTGGCTGTCTTTCTCCAGCGCCAATTGCTCACCCAGCAACCCTTTTAGCTGTTGATTGATTGGCCCCAGCTCTTGTTGAAGCCGCGCATTCAACTCTTGCTTCAGTTGCGTCTTGACTTGTGCAATCTCTTTATTCAACGCTTTATTAAAGGCTTTTGACAACAACTGATCCAAGTCTGATTTCGCACCAATATTCGGTGAGGTTACATTCCCCTCTATATCGGCCTTCACGTTAAACTGATTCACCTCTTTAAAAATAGGCGCAATATAACGCTTAACCTCTTTAGATTTTGACCCTGCAACGGTCATATCAACCTGTTGATAGTTTAAATCCATCAATGCATCCACTTGATTCAAACCCACCAACGAAACCCGTCCTGCCACATCAACCAGAGCCTGATTCATCGTCACAGGCAAAGTGTCATCTTTTAAAATATTCCACTGCTTGACTTGATATGCCTGCCATGAAAAGTCAGCTTCATTGACAGGCGCGCTCGGTTTTATAAAGTTACTTTGTCCTGTTATCTTCAATGCATTTGATTGCCCCTCAGGGAGAGCTTTAACATTAAAAAGAATCGGTAGCTTGGAAGTTGGATGATCAAATGTTACTTGCGAAGCCTTTGCCTCCAAACGCCCCCATGTCATATCACCTGAAACATCCACGCGTTTCACAATAAAATCAGGCTGCGGATCATACTCTTTAAAAACCACATCTTTCCCTAAGGCTCGTTGTGGGGCAAGCGCTCTGGCTTTTGCCTCTTCCGCAGCTCTTTCGGCTTGCATTGCTCTGAGCTTTGCAATAAAGGGTTCTGCCTTGCGATACCATTTCAATCCAGTGTCGGTCCACTCTTGAATCTGCGAGCCAAATAATAAATAGGTTACATTCGACAACCCCGTCTGATTCATCGCATATTTACCCATCAGACGATTAAAATCTTTTTGCGGCATCGATTTCAATGCCGCCACTTGTTGTTGAATCTTCGGCAACTGGGTTTTCAGCAAACCGCTGGCTTTTTCAATCGATTGTTTTTTGGCTTCCAATTCAGATTTCAGTTGTTCAAACGCCTCTTTTTTCGCTGCAAAACTCTTATAATCTTTGAGATCGCCTTGCGTTAACTCCGTCAATCGTTTTTGATAAGCTTGCAAAGCTTGATCGTTCGGCAAATTATCTTTTAATTTTGACCAGGCCTGGTCGACATCTTTTAACTGACGTTCAATGGCATTCGCCGTTTCCACGGTCTGCAATGATTCACGTTTCAAAATCTCATCGGGATTCGGCAGTGCCATATTTGGCAAATCAATCCCTTTAGAGCTGGCGTTATTCTTCGCCTCTAACGTTTCCTTTTTCTTTACTTTTTTAGGGAATGCGCCCGAGGTTTTTCGAGGCTGGTGTAATGCCAGATCGTTAAAGAAAATGTCTTCAATCACCGTACGCCCGACCACCAGATGATAAAAGTTCAATGACGCGCCAATACGCTTAATCACCAGAATATTTTCCATGGGCTTATCTGGATCGGTAATTTGTAAATTCTGCACCCCAAGTTCCAACGGCATTAATCCCAAATCTAAACTGCCGATTTCAATTTTAGCGCCCCAGGCTTGCGAGGCATAATGTTCTAGCTGGTTCTTCAAAACCAATGTAAAACTGAAATATCCGAGCGCAACAATACCGACAATACCGGCTAAAAAAGCCCCCAGACCTGACCATCTGACCCAGCCTTTCGCAGACGGAGTCGGTTTTTTAGAGTCTGATGCCATTGAATCATTTGTTTGATGTTCCGTACTCATTCCATCACCTCTGATAACAAGTTGGCGCCTTTCGCCCCTTTTAAAACACGAACGATTTTAAATTTATTCACCCAGGTTAAAAAACGTACACGGTAGGTTTTGACCACTATTAAAAACAAGAAGAAAGCCGGAATGCTCAAAACATAAGCCGTCAGAACACTGCCCATCACAATTGAGTTATTGAAGTGTAAAATGCGCCAGAATGCATTGTTATACATCTCCGTCAACATCGGCTGCAAGGTTTCCAGATGCAAGACCCACAAACCGACCTGATTGAAAACCGGATCCAACAAATAAGCCAATCCGCTAAAGAAAAGCGTTGACACAATCACGGCAGAAAGATTGATTCTCAAAATAAAAATCAAGGCCAGAGTAAGCACGTTATGCGGAAACAACAAAGGCGTCAGCCCAAGAATCATCCCCAACACAAACGACAGAGCAATTTGCCCGGGGTACTGGTTTGCATTTAAGGCTTTGAACAGTTTAATCAACAATGACATGCTTTCTCCTAGTCCACTTTTCGCGGGGTTTAACTCATTTCCTGTGGATCGACATCTAACGACCAGCGTACTTTTCTGGCTTGTTTAGAGGTGTAAAGTTGCGTTTCAACCTGAGCCAACCATTGATGCAAAAAACCACGATGAGCCCCTTGCAACAGCAACTGATAACGATACCGCCCCTGACGGCGAAGCATCGGAGCACTGACCGGACCAAACACCTCTAGTGCTTGTAACGCATCAACTTTGTCAGCCGCTGAATCGCTTACTGATAAATACGAACGCAACATCGATATTTTAGCAAAGTTCAAAGCACTTTTAACGTCATTTAAAAAGCTCCAGCCCGCATTTGCATCGACCGCTTCAGCGCGTAACAACACCTGATACTGAAAAGGCGGCAAATCGGCCTGCCCACGTTCTTTCAAGGCTGCTTTTGCAAACGTCTCATACCCGCTCTGCACCAATACTTTCAGCAAAGGATGCTCTGGATGATGGGTTTGAATCACCACTTTCCCTGCCCGCTCCTCTCGTCCAGCCCGACCTGAGACCTGAACGACCAATTGTGCCATACGCTCGGCAGCACGAAAGTCACAACTGAACAATCCTTGATCGATATCAAGTAACCCGACCAACGTCACTTTGGGAAAATGGTGCCCTTTTGCCAACATTTGAGTGCCAATCAAAATATCGGCCTGACCTTGGCTGGCTTGCTCTGTCAAGGCCACCATTTGGCCTTTATTACGGGTGGTGTCCCGATCAATACGCAACGTTTTATACTCCGGAAACCATTGCCGGATTACCGTTTCCAATCGTTCGGTTCCCTGACCGATTTTGGCAAAGGAAACAGAGCCGCAATTAGGGCAATCCTGTGGTGCTTTCGCCTGATAGCCACAGTGATGACACCGTAGTTCATTTATGTGCTGGTGAAAGGTCATGTTAGCATCACAGCTCGGACAGGCCGCCTGCCAGCCACAATCATGACACATCAGCACAGGTGCAAATCCTCGACGATTTAAAAACAACAGCACTTGTCCGCCGGCTTTCAGGTGCATTTCCACCTGCTGTCTTAAAGGGAGAGAAATCCCTTCCTCTTCCGCCTCTCCACGAATATCCAGTAACTCAACCTCAGGCATCTTGGCATTTCCTGCTCGCTGCTTCAGATGCAAATGCTGATAACGCCCAATTGATGCGTTGTGCAAGCTTTCTAATGATGGCGTGGCCGATCCTAACACGACAGGCACTTTTTCCAACTGCGCTCGGCGAACCAAACAATCACGAGCAGAATAACGAAAACCATCTTGCTGCTTAAAGGATAGGTCATGTTCTTCATCCATAATGCACAACCCCAAGTCAGCAAAAGGGGTAAAAATGGCCGAACGTGTTCCCAACAAAACGCTCACCTGATGCGTTTTCACTAACGACCAGGCACAATGACGTTCTTTATCATTGAGACCAGAGTGCATCACGGCAACAGGCGTTTGCAAATAAGCTTCAAACCGTTTCACGGTTTGCGGCGTTAATCCAATTTCCGGCACCAATACCAACACTTGCTGACCTTTGGCTATGACCGACTCAATCATGCCCAGGTAGACCTCTGTTTTACCACTTCCGGTAACCCCTTCCAGCAGAAACGCATCAAAGCCTGATGCTGCCAAAACTGCATCCACTGCGGCCTGTTGCTCGGCATTTAAAATATGGCCAGGCCTGGCGGTTTTTTCACGCACCGGCATTGCGTGCAGGCAACTTTTTTCCGTTTCAATGACCCAACCTTTTTCCTGGAATCGTTTCATAGGCAGGCGCCACTGATTCAGAAAACGATTTAAGACTTCTGCTGTCACAGCTTCACCTTGTTTTTGAAGCAGATGCCATAACGCTCGCTGTTGCGTGGCGCGAGCAGAGAGTGTGTTTCCTGACTCGTGCCCCGCTTCAGTCAATTTCCAAGCAGACACCGCAGCAACATCAACCGTCTCTCCTGCTCTTAACCGTTTAGGAAGCGCTGTTTGCACAACATTGCCGATCGGCTCGTGATAATAATGACTCGCCCATTGCAACAACCCCATTTCCTGTTCTGAAAAAATAGGCGTTTCATCAATCACCGCTTCCAGCGCTTTTAATTTTTCAGAGGCCACATCGACCTCATCATTCAATGCCATCACAAGACCAACCACAGATTTATTGCGAAAAGGAACTTTGACACGTCCTCCCACCACTGGCAGAAACGTTTCTCTAGACGTTTCTGGCGCTTCAGGCTCCAAGTCCAGTGCCAATGTTGCTGCCGGACTACTATCGTCAGTGTGGATTCGATAGTCCAAGGGGGATAAAAAAGGACCTGGCACGGCAACTTTAACGAACATATAAAAAGAAAAGTCCTTAGAAAAAATAAGCGTTAACGAAACAAAGATACAAAGTGACTTTGCAAACAATGTGAAAGCCTATTATTGTAACGCTCTGAGATTATGAATCTACAATTCTTACTGAAAAAGACGCAAAAACTGATCGGCATCAGAAAAGTTGTCATCCTACCCCGGGTTCCGCTAAAATTTGGTCTTAGCCAAAAGGAATATCTCCATGATTCATTCTAAACTCATTCATGTTTCAATCGGTTTTGCTTTGAGCTTAATGCCTATTTATGCTTGGTCCGAAACACCCGAGCCCGCTTCAAAAGAAAGTATTCAAACTTTGATGCAAACCACCGGGGCGGAGAATATGGCGCAACAAATGGCATCGCAGATTATTCCCATGCTCAAAAAACTCGTGCCGGAAGCACCCGACAGTTTTTGGGACGATTTCTTTAAAGAAATCAATGCTGAACAGATTAACGAATTAGTTATTCCGATTTATCAAAAATATTTAACAGAGCAGGATGTTCAGGCCATCAATGCCTTTTACCAAAGCCCGGCGGGTCAAAAACTCATTCGCGTTCAACCCCAAATTTCCAAAGAATCGATGGTAGCTGGCCAACTTTGGGGACAACAAATCGCTCAAAAAGTGATTAAAAAATACCGAGAACAACAAAAACAACAACAAAACAATCGGTCAGAATAACGCAGCTTTTTACTGGCAAACACTTTGCATCAAGCGGCGCAAAGAGTCTGCTTTATATAAATTTTCACTTTTACCATTAGAACAATAAAAATACAGGAGCAAGCATGTCCTATCTTAAAAACTTCCCTAATCAAGAAGGGTATTTCGGTGAATTCGGCGGTGCTTTTTTACCGCCGGAGCTTGAACCGCACTTTAAAGAAATCAACCAAGCTTATTTAACGTTAGGACGTTCTGCCGATTTTTTAAATGAATTAAAGTACATCCGTAAACATTACCAAGGCCGTCCGACACCGGTTTATTATGCTCATAACCTCAGTCGTGAAGTTGGTGCCCATATTTATATGAAACGGGAAGACCTCAATCATTCCGGTGCCCACAAACTGAACCATTGTATGGCAGAAGCCTTGCTGGCTAAACATATGGGCAAAACCAAACTCATTGCCGAAACAGGGGCTGGACAACATGGAGTTGCGTTAGCCACAGCAGCCGCATATTTTGGCATGGAATGCGAAATCCATATGGGTGAAATCGATATCGCTAAAGAAGCCCCTAATGTCACTCGAATGAAATTACTCGGGGCGAATGTTGTTCCCGTTTCTTTTGGTGGACGCAGTTTAAAAGAAGCAGTGGACTCGGCATTTCAGTCTTATGTGCCACAAGCCGATACGGCGTTATTCGCGATTGGATCAGTCGTTGGCCCTCACCCTTTTCCAATGATGGTACGTAACTTCCAATCGATTGTCGGACATGAATCCCGCGAACAGTTTTTGGAAATGGTCGGCGAATTACCGGATCAAGTCGGTGCTTGTGTCGGAGGTGGCTCAAATGCCATGGGGATGTTTGCCGGCTTTATCGATGATGAGAGTGTCTCTCTAAACGGTGTAGAACCCTTAGGGAAAGGAACCAAACTTGGCGAACATTCAGCAACCATGACCTACGGTAAGCCGGGGATGATTCACGGTTTCAAATGCATGTTGCTTTCGGATGAGGAAGGAAACCCTGCACCCGTTCACTCCATTGCTTCTGGCTTAGACTACCCCGGAGTTGGACCCGAGCATTCTCACCTTAAAATGGAAGGCAAAGTAACCTACCACGGCGTCACAGATCAGGAAACATTAGATGCTTTCTATAAACTGTCTAGTAAAGAAGGCATTATCCCAGCCCTTGAAAGCTCTCATGCAGTTGCCTGGGCGATGAAACAGGGACAAGATAACCCAGGCAGTACAATTCTGATTAATCTATCCGGTCGAGGTGATAAAGACATCGACTATGTCACGGAAAACTTCGGCTTCGGTGACAACCTGTAAATAGGTTTTTAACAAGGATTAGGCAACTTCCATTTGTCTAATCCTTTCCCTACTCGACAACAAGTTCCCTGCTGCCATGAAAACTTCTTATAATAAGCCGATGCAGACCTCTTCTTTTCCCATCGTGATTGATGACCATTTTTTACCTGATAAAGCCCACGCTTTGGCACAGCAATTAAATCTACCGCTCATCTCTGAATCCGATACCGAAAAAGACACTCCGTTGATGAAACTGGGCTGGTATCAAGACGGTAACAAATCGGACAGCCAGACGAATGAAGCGGACTATAAACTGGCTTTATTTCCGCCCAATACCGGCCCGGTATTTGTCGATTTTATGAGTGGCAAAAAAAATCATCGTCGCCAGTTCGGCGGCGGAAAGGGTCAACCGTTAGCCCGTGCCGTTCTAGCGGCCGAACACCCGCAAATCATTGACGCGACCGCTGGAATGGGCGGGGATGCTTTCGTGTTTGCCAGCTTGGGTTGCCAGGTCACGATGGTTGAGCGCTCCCCTATTATTGCCGCTCTCTTAAACGATGCTTTAGAACGTGTCCAACATACCGAGACACCGGAAGAAATTCAGGAGATTATCAATCGGCTCAGCTTAATCAATGAAGACGCCACCAAGTATCTAACGGCCCAAGCACCTGTATCTGATGTCGTCTATCTTGACCCGATGTACCCGGAAAAGAAAAAAAAGGCCGCCACCAAAAAAGAAATGCAAGCGTTGCAACACCTGGTCGGCCCTGACATTGACAGTGAAAAACTGCTGGCAGCCGCCCTGAAAGTAGCTCAAAAACGGGTTATCGTCAAACGCCCTAAAAAGGCTCCCACCTTGACAGGAATACAACCGAATGCCTCCATTCAAAGTCCCAACACCCGCTATGACATTTATGCCATCAAGGCACTCAAGGCGGCTGGCAAACTTTAACACTTGCATCCTTTTTCGGAGAGCGGTATGTTGTTAAGTTATCTCGATTGAATTCAAATTTGGAGCGAATCATGCGACTCAACTATTGGTTGACCAGAGTGATAGGATTATTGGGTCTTATGTTACTCAATGGCTGTACTCAAGTGCCTGAAGGCGTAACCCCTGTCAGCCCGTTTGAGCTTCAATCTTACTTAGGAAAGTGGTATGAAGTTGCACGGCTGAACCATTCTTTCGAAGAAGGGTTAACAAAGGTGACCGCCACCTATTCTCTCCGAGGCGATGGCGGCATTAAAGTCGTTAATCGTGGTTGGAATTCAGAAAAATCGAAGTGGGAAGAAGCCATCGGAAAAGCCTATTTTATTGGTTCCGACAGTGTTGGAAGTCTAAAGGTCTCTTTTTTTGGTCCTTTTTATGGTGGCTACCACATTGCCAAACTGGACCCGAATTACCAAATGGTATTGATTATCGGCCCCTCGACAGAGTATGCCTGGATTCTATCCCGACAAAAACACCCAACCAAAACGCAATGCGATGTATATTTCAATGTCGCAAAACAACTTGGAATCACCAGAACTCAATGGATTCAAATCCAAACTTGTCAAAACACACAAAAGAAACCTTAAAATTAGGGAGCCAAACGTTGTTTGATCCAGTGATTATCTTCCAAGGTATAGCAAATACGATCATGCAACCGATTATCTCCACCCTGCCAGAATTCGATTTGATGCGGCACCACTAAATAGCCACCCCAAAAATCCGGAAAAGGAATTTCTCCTGATCGAAATTTCTGTTTCATCTTTTCAAACTGTGACAACAATAACTGTTTCGATGAGATGACCTCACTTTGGTGGCTCACCCAGGCACCAATCTGACTGCCTTTTGGACGGGTGGCAAAATACCGCATGGAGTCCTTTAACGAAATTTTTGTCGCCACCCCCTGAATTTTGACCTGACGCTCCAGTTCCAACCAGTTGAAATGTAAGGCGACTTTAGAACTGTGCTGAATATCTTGCGCTTTTTGACTTCGATAATTGGTAAAGAAAATGAATCCTTTATCACTGAATTGTTTGAGTAAAACGGTTCGTGTCGAGGGTTGATTGTCTTCATTCACGGTAGACAACACCATCGCATTCGGCTCTAACAGCTCTGACTTCTGTGCCTGATGAAACCACTTTTCAAACTGCACAAAAGGGTTTTCATCGGTATTACTTTCATCCAGTCCATCTCTTAAATAACGTTGCCTTAAGTCTGCTAGGTTCAAAGTCATTAGAAGTCATCCTCATGTAAAGCATCAATTTCGACAGTTTCATCTTCTTCATTCACCCTGACACGAAAATCGATCGGATGGCAACACACACTACAATCTTCAATATAATCCTGCTCGGAAACACTGACATCCACGAGAACTGTGATCAATTCCCAACAATAAGGACACTGTACCGTTTTTTCATCCATCATCAATCCAACATCGACTTAATTCGAATCCCCTTATCTTAAAATAAAAAAGGCGCCTGATAGCGCCTTTTTTAAAGAAAGAGTAGTTCTATTGATTTAATGCGCTCTCGCCCAGAGCGTTAAAATCACCAACCCTAAATACACCCAAATCATGAGCCCGGAGGAAAGATAAGCCACCCCCAATCTAACACCCGACAGGCTGAGCTGATTTAACTTTTTGTACAAAATCACGCTGCTGACAATCACCGCTAAGAAATTAAAGAGGGTAAATAAATGTATCCAGCCATCTCGATGACTTGCCAGCGGCTTCATGACAGAATCGGAATTCATCAACCAGTAATAGGCATTGCCTAGATCGGGCGCATAATGAATAAAGAAAAAACTACCGATATGGCTGAGTGCGCCGATTAACATCAGAGACCCAAAAGCCAACCCAGCGGTTTCAAACACTTTCCAAAAATCAATTTGGGTCAGTCGGCTGGTTAACCACATTCCTCCTAAAGTTAAACTAAAGGTCATGACCACCGCCATCAATAAGGCAACCAATCCGACCCAGTCGATCATCGGAATCATCGGCATCACCATTTCCAACCAGTTTCCGGCTTGATACCAAGGCAGACTTTCTTTAATCGGACTGTGACCTAAGGCATGATGAAAACGCATGGCAACGGTAATGACCGCCAGCAGGGTAATGAAAACCCAAATGGTCATTCGATCCAATTGTTTCACCGGTTGGATCACTTGTTTGGCGAAAGAAGAGACCTTCCATTGCACGGAATCACAAGCGTATGCACAGTCCATACACAAAGTGCAGTCTTGCATGTTGTTCTTTTTTTCAAACAAATAAGGACGAAGATTCCACTGACAAGCTTTTACACAATCAAAACTTCGACAGGTCTGACAGTCGGACGACTGCGTTTCTAACCGCGCAAAACTCACCTTTCCATAAGATTTAATGACTGAACCAATCGGACAACCATAACGGCAATAATCCATATTGCGATACCAATAAAACCCCGCCAACGCGATGAGAGTCAACACCAAGAAATACATCGCACTGACATAAGGCACTTTTAAGAAATCTGGAAAGACATAGACCGGTACCCAGTAACTTAAAACCAACAACCCAAGTCCCCACCAACGATGTCGCATCCAATTTGGCATCAGCTTTTGAGGTCCTATTTTATTGAGATATTTGCCAATAAAACTATGCGGACAGACTGTGCAGAACAAGGGGCCAAACGTCACCATCGAAACGACTAAGAAAAAAGGCCAAAATAGCGACCAGAAAATCGCAACAGTATAAGAATTTTCCGCTTCCGTCGGATAAGTGATGCCAAAATAAATCGCACTGGCAAACAAAATTAAAACTGCCACTCTAAGGCTGTTCAAACTCCATGGATGACGCAAAAGAGTGCCCAAAACAGGCCACTGTAATAGATTATTTATTTGCATGGCCTTTCCTTAAAGTTGATAACGATAATTTAACTGGATATTTCGCGGCGCACCCGGTGTATAAGCATAGGTTCCGCGTGAGTCTTTAGACACTTCCTCCGCGTAACGCATATCAAAGACATTGTTTACATTTAACTGCAATTTATGCTTTTTCAATTCATACCCCAGCATCATATTCGACACCATCTGATAGCCGTCATATTTCTCGGTATTGGCATCATCAATATAATAGCTCCCAAACCCTAAGGCTTCCATGCGAGCTTGCCAGCCAGTCGATTGATAGCCCACAAAAACGTTATACTGCTGCTCTGGAATAAAGCGCACCTGATTACCCGAATAATCATTACCGCTATCGGAATAGTCTAAATACTTATAATCTTGTAAAGCAGCACTCCCGCCTAGTGTCACCGACGGCGTTAAGCGATAAGAAGCACTCAATTCCGCCCCTCTCTTTTGTGTTTTTCCAGCATTAACATAATAGGTTGTCCAGCCATCCTTCACCCCAACAATCTCATCGGTTAAGTCAATCTGATAAAGCGCAATCGTCGTTGCCAATCGGCTGGCATTCAACTTATAACCGAGTTCATACTGTAAAGCCGTTGAGGCTTTGAGTTTATCCGCTTGGCCATAAGCGTAATTGGCGCTGACTTCACTATCGGTTGGTGCCTGTTGTGCACCACTCACGGTTCCATAAAGTCGACTTTGCTGATTCAATGCATAGTTCGCTGACACTTTCGGTGCAAACAAATCATAATTGGCTTTGTACGAATAAGCCCCCTCGCCCGCTTTATAGCCGCCTGCACCATAATCAAAGGCGTAATACTGTTGACCTGAAATGTCCATCGCGAGATGATCATAACGCAGCCCCGCTTCCACCGTCCAATCCGGTGTTAGAGAAACCGTTTGCTGGAAATACGCCCCGCTTAATTGGCTGCTGGCGTCTTCAACCTGTGCTAATGCACCTTTTTCATCAGACGATACCTGAATAATTCGGCCTGACGGGAGAGTGGAAATATCGCGGTATTGATACTTTTTACTATCGTCACGAATATCTGCTCGCATTGTGACACCAAACACTTGGCTGGCAGGCTTTCCAAAAGCCAAATGCTGACGACTGAACATCAAATCTGTTCCAACCACATAGTTGTTTTTTGAATCGTTGATAAAGCCTGTGACTGGATGAAAATGCTCCCACTTATTCACATAAAACTGCGGGTTAAATTTGATTCCGTTGCCTAAATCGGTTTTGTAACGCGTATTGAAAAACAACGTTTCACTGTCTCGTGCGCTTTGCGACCACACAGACCCTGTATTATCCTTGTCATTTAACGTTTTTCCAGAGTCTTTATAATAAGCAAACCCATCTTGATTCAACGAGCTGGGCAACTTCAAATTAGATTTTTGGTAACTCAGTTCCGTTTCTAATGTACTGTCATTGGCAAAAAAGTGCCCTTGTTTGACAGAAAACTGTGTGGTATCAAACTGATTGTGTTCACGCCAGTTGTTATCCGTTTGTCGGCGAGACAATTGAACGGAAAAATTATCATCATCACCCGCCTGCCAGGTTTTATGGACAGCAGCATTACGGCTGGTTTCAGAGCCGGCACCCACTTTAAAATAATCTTTCGAATCATCAAAAACAGAAATGGATCTAACCGAGATAACGCCGCCGCTGGCATTTGCCGCTTCAATCGAACCCGGTCCCTTAAACACTTCAACTGACTCCATATCATCAATGTCGATGAAATCGAACCGTGTAAAACTATCTGGGTCGGTCATTGGCACCCCATCACGCATGACCATAATTTCACGCACACCATACCGTGCTTTCAATCCGGCTCCCCGAATAATCAACCGAGAGTCATAGCCGCCGTTTTTACTCACAGCAATCACCCCTGGCATGGTTTTAATCACATCGTTAATATTGCGGGCATTCTTATCTTCAATGGTTTCTCGATCCGCAACGTCCACGCTTTGTGACACATCTAATGCTTTACGCTCTTCTTTAGTGGCGGTGACCGTAATGGCATCTAACGTGGTTTGCGAAAACGAGAAGGGGGCATACATGGCTGCTAAAACAGCCAATCCTATTTTTGAGTGGTTCACTTGATTGATCCTCAGTCCTATCATTTTTATTTTTAGCCGTATTAAAGGGCCTTTTAATTTCCATTTAAATTATAGGGATAAAGGTTTTTAGAACGATTGAGTAACCATGGCGAGAGTATTAAAGACTGAAGAGAGGTTTAAGTAATGCTTGTTAAATCAGTAAAAAGCCATGACAAGCATTAGCACTGGCGCGCATAACGTGTCAATAACCGATCCAGATGATTGGCAAAGGTTTGACGGTCTTTTTGATTCAGCGGCGGCGGCCCACCGGTGTCGATACCGCTGGAGCGTAACGAGTCCATAAAATCTCGCATATTAAGACGGGCACGAATATTTTCAGTGGTATAGAGTTCACCACGCGGGTTTAAAGCAATCGCGCCGTTTTCAATGGCTTCTGCCGCCAAGGGTATGTCTGCCGTAATGACCAAATCTTTGTCGCAAAGGCGCTTGACGATTTCATTATCGGCAATATCAAACCCCTGCGTAACGTGTAAGAAATCAATATAGGGCGATTTCGGAACACGCATAGCATGATTTGCCACTAAGGTCATATGAACCTTTGCTCGCTGAGCGGCTTTAAATAATATTTCTTTAATCACAACCGGACAAGCGTCCGCATCTACCCAAATATGCATAAATTCTTTTCTTTATATTGATCTGATGATTAAAATCATCTCATAAAAATGCCCAGGCCTGGTCAGAATTAGTCAAACCGACGCAGTTGATTAAGAAATTCAAAGCCATATCTTGCTAATTTGCTCTGCCCCACTCCATTAATGGCGAGTAACGCTGAATCATTTTGGGGGCATTTTTTTGCCATCTCAATCAGGGCGGCATCCCCAAAAACTTGATAAGCCGGTCGCTCTTCACTGTCGGCAATGTCTTTTCTCAACCGACGCAAGGTTTCAAATCGTTCCAACTCGATTGTCGATAAATCCGCTTTATTTTTTTGTCCGCCGCGCATTGTTTTAGCGACTTTATTCCGTGGTAGAGCAAGCTTTAACGTTACTTGCCTTTTGAAAATATCGCCCGCTTTTTGGGTCAACTTCAGCACCGAGTAGTTCTGAATATCTTGAACCAAATACCCTAAATGAATCAGTTGACGGAGAATACTGTCCCATTCCACAGCGGAATATTCCTTACCTATGCCATAGGTGCTCAAACGTTGATGATTGAATTGGCGAATGCGCTCATGCTCCATTCCTCGCAGAACATCAATGACATGACGCACCCCAAAGCTTTGATCGAGTCGATAGACGCAAGACAGTGCTTTCTGAGCCGCAACCGTGGCATCGAAAAATTGTGGCGGATTCAAACAAATATCGCAATTACCGCAGGCATGATCCGTTCTCTCATCAAAATAATTCAACAACACACTTCGACGGCAAGATTGTGCTTCGGCAAAATCCACCATACAGCTCAACTTGAAGTTTTCAATGCGTCGCTGTTCTTCATTCGGATTGTTCTCGACAAAATGTCGAGCGGTGACAACGTCTTGTGCACCATACAAAAGCAATGCCTCTGATTCCAACCCATCGCGGCCGGCCCGACCCGTTTCCTGATAATAACCTTCAATATTTTTCGGCAAATCATAATGCACCACAAAGCGGACATTCGGTTTATCAATGCCCATACCGAAAGCCACTGTCGCCACGACGATATCCACTTCATCTCGAATAAACTGCTGATGCACTGTCTGCCGAATATCACCCGGTAACCCGGCGTGATATGCTTTTGCCCGGTAGCCATTATCTTGCAGATGCAACGCCACCTCTTCCACCCGTTTTCGGCTCAGGCAATACACAATACCGCTTTCTTGATGCCCTTCTCTTGCGTCCAAAAAGCTGAGCAATTGCTTCATGGGCTGCCGCTTTTCAAACACGGTATATCGAATATTGGGTCGATCAAAACTGCTGACATGCACATGCGGCTGATGCAGGTTCAAACGCTGCAAAATATCCTGACGCGTCGCGGCATCCGCCGTTGCCGTCAAAGCAATAAAAGGAACCTGCGGAAAATAGTTCCGTAATTGGCCGATTTGACTGTATTCCGGCCGGAAATCATGCCCCCATTGAGAAATGCAGTGCGCTTCATCAATCGCAAACAATGCGATCGGTAATTGCTGCAACTGTTGAAAAAAAGTCTGATTCAGCAATCGTTCTGGAGAGACATACAATAAATCCAACTGACCCGTATGCAATTGCATCAAAACTTGATCCGCCGATTCATAATCTAAAGTGGAATTATAGTAAGCCGCATTGACCCCGTTCGCTTTCAGTGCACTGACCTGATCTTGCATCAACGCAATCAAAGGCGACACCACAATGGCTGTTCCAGGGCGAATCAAGGCAGGAATCTGATAACAAAGCGACTTTCCGCCACCCGTTGGCATCAACACAAAACAATCTGAACCTGCAACCAGATCATCAATAATCTCTGCTTGGTGAGAACGGAAAGCGTCATAGCCAAAAACAGCCTGTAAAAGGGATAAAGCATTGGCATTGTGCGAATCGGACATAAACTCTCTATTTGATTAAAAGCGGTTTTGAATTGGGAGCGCAAAAATAAACCATTCTCTATTAAATAACAAGGGATACCTTTTTTAAAAGGTCAGCCCCATTGTGTTTTAAAAAGAAATTGGGTAGGCTTGCTAGCATATTGATGCTCGAGAAATGCTTATGTCACTACTCCAAAACTTTCTATCTTTAGCCCTTGAGTCGGCTCCTTGGCTAGTACTGGGGTTGATTTTAGGAGGGTTAATCAAGACCCTACTTCCGATCGACTTTTTAAACAAGCACTTACAGTCGAACAGTTTAGGCGCCATCACCAAAGCCACCTTATTAGGTGCTCCTTTACCTTTATGTTCTTGTGGTGTCGTTCCCGCTGCGGTTGGCTTAAGGAAAGCAGGCGCATCCAAGCCGGCCACGGTCTCCTTTTTAATTTCCACCCCCGAAACGGGGGTTGATTCCATCAGTGTGACTTACGCATTAATGGGACCTGTCATGGCAGTCGTAAGAACGATCAGTGCACTTTTTTCTGCCTTTTTAACCGGGTTGCTGGTTCTTCTTTTTGGCAAAGAACACCCTGCTACACCACAACAAAACTCCCCTGAAGTTTCAGCCAGTTGCTGCGGTTCAGAATCAGATGACACCAGCGAAAGTTGCTGTGGCGAACAACCCGTAACGTCTCACCAAAGCTGGGTTAAAAAATCCTGGAAAGGGATTCGATACGCTTTCGATGATATGTTGGCAGATATCGTTGGCTGGCTCACCCTTGGGTTAATTTTTGCTGCCATCGTGCAAACGTATATTCCGACAGATTTCCTAACCCAATGGGGGTCAGGATTACTGGCAATGCTTATTATGTTGTTAATCGGGATCCCAATGTATGTCTGTGCAACGGCTTCAACCCCGATTGCCGTTGGTTTGATTTTGGCGGGTATTTCTCCCGGTGTCGCCTTGGTTTTCTTACTCTCCGGCCCTGCCACCAATATTGGTACTTTGGGGATTATCAGTCAACTGCTAGGACGAAAAACCATGCTACTTTATCTGCTCGGCACGATTTTTTCTGCTTTAGCCGCCGGATTGATTTTTGATGCATTGCTGACTTACTGGAACTGGAATCTCGCCACCTCAATGCAAGCACATCATGAAACATTACCCAGCTGGGTTCAAATGTTAAGTTTAATCATACTGACTTTAGCGGCACTTAAAATTTATTGGCACAAATGGTTGTCTAGAGAACGCTGACATAAAGCATAAAAAAACCCTTTATCAAAAAGGGCTTTTTTACTGCTTCGATCAGAAAAAATTACGATTCTTGTCGAATTTCAACCAGATCTTTAAAGGCATGCCAACTGGCATATGCCAATAACGGCGTAATCACCACCAACCCAATTCCCATGGTGACAATCCCTATTGTAGTTAACACCCCTAAAGTAACTGCCCAGACAGTCATCACGCTTTTATTCTCCATCGTGACTTTATAACTCATAATCATCGCTGAAATGAATGCCACCTTTTTATCTCGCAACATTAATGGCATCGTGACCACACTGATGGTAAACACTAACGCCAAAACAGCAACGCCCAATAAGAAAAAACCAGCCAGAAACACCAAACCTGCTTCAGAGGTCAGGAACCCCAACATGCCTTGACTGGTATCCACAATCAGAAGGGCTTCTGATCTTGCCCCACCAGCGATCACAATCGCCATCATCAACCAGAAACTCAGAATGCCCCCTAACGTTAAAGCAAATAATGCAATATTAGAAGCATTGGTTCGCCATGCGAACAAAGACCGCATGAAATCTGGCGACATGCCTTGTTCTAAACGATAAGCAAGGTCATACAACCCCATCGCCAAAAAAGGCATGATAAAGATAAAGGTCGCACCCGCGATTAACATTAAAGGAGGAGACCCTTGAAAGAAAGCCATCGTCAGCATAATAACAAACATCGATACCAAGCCGTAGAACAAAGAACCGAGTGGCGCATGAGCCATGTCTTGCCACCCTTTTTTAAGCCAGTCACCAATTTGATTGAACTGAACCTCATGTGAAATCAATGTTTCACCTTTTGGCATATCGGTATGATGTCGATGTGAATGAGTTTTAATTACATGTGCCATAACACCCTCCTAATTGTTCGACATAATCAAAATTTCAATAAAAAACAACTTCTTAATGAGGTTGTTTCTTAAAGTCTAATTTGATTCTAAAAAAAATAGACTGCAATAACAATAAAAATTTATAGCGGTAAAAAACAAAACCAATCACTACGATTACGACACACCTCCTTTCTTGATCATACTGGCAAGCTAATTGCTATATCAGACCTAACCAAAATAGATGGATAATTTAATATGGCTTTTTTGAACTATAACAAACCCAGCATTTTAAGAAAAATGCTGTTGGCATTTCTTGGATTCGGCTTTTTTATGGGGGTTTCATTTCCAATCTTTGCCAACTTATTCGTTGAGTGGAAAGACGGTATGCTGACTTGGTTCGTCCTCTCTTGTATTATCGCCGGCATCAGTATCGGGGTTTTTAACTATTGGCTATTGAACTATATGTTGCTCAATCGTCTAAAACGTATCGGTGAGGTCGCCAATGCTATCAGTAACAACGATGTCTCTCATAATTGCAGCCTGATCAGTTTCGACTTTATTGGCGACATGGCAAATAGTTTCAACCTGATGTCTGAAAATCTCAGAAACATGATCAGTCAGATTTCTGACGTTTCAAGCCACTTGAACCAGTCTGCCAATGAAATGGTCGCCGTCACTCATGAAACCCAAAACGGCGTGAGTCGCCAACAAGAAGGCACGCAAATGGTGGTGTCTGCCATTAGCAAGATGACTGACACCGTGAAAGAAATGTCAAACAACACTTTTGCCGCATCTGAAGCCGCTGAAAAAGCCAATTCTGCGACCCATGATGGATCCATGGTGGTACAGGATACGGTAAGTTCCATTCAGGCTTTGGCCGACGAAGTGGAAAAAACGGCCAATGCCATTCAATTATTGAAAGAAGACAGTGAAAATATTGCCACCGTTTTAGATGTGATTAAAGACATTGCCGAGCAAACCAACCTACTTGCATTAAATGCCGCCATCGAAGCAGCACGCGCCGGAGAAAATGGCCGTGGCTTTGCCGTGGTTGCCGATGAGGTTCGAACCCTGGCCAGTAAAACGCAAGAGTCTGCCAAGAAAATTGAATCGATGATTGCCAATCTACAAACGGCTGCTCAACAAGCGGTAGATGTCATGAACAAAGGACGAGAACAAGCCTGTTCAAGTGTTAAAAAAGCCAATGAGGCAGGTGACTCGCTGAAACACATTGCCGCGGCGGTGAACACCATTACTGAAATGAACAACCAAATCGCCAATTCAGCCGAAGATCAACGCCAGCAAACAGAAGTCGTTAACAACAGTGTAAACCAAATTAACGACATTGCACAAACCGTTGCTCAAGGTGCGGCTAAAACTGATAACGCAAGTCAAGAAGTGGATAACTATGCCGCACAACTTTCAACGTTGATTGGTCAGTTTAGAACCCATAAATAATCTCCCTTCTTAACGGTTCTTACGGCTTAGACAATGCCCGCTTAAGGGCATGTGTCTTAGCCAATGGCGAACCGGTATTTTTTGCCAGCAAGGCATACGCTACCGGCACCACAAACAGACTCAACAACGTTGAAAACGCCACGCCCCATAGCAACACATACCCTAAAATCTGACGCGTTTCAGCACCCGCCCCTTCGGAAAATATCAAAGGAAGGGTTCCGGCACAGGTCGTAAACGCGGTCATCACAATCGGTCGTAATCGTAGCTGCGTTGCCGACACTAATGCATGGTAAACAGAAAATCCTTTATCGCGTAACTGATTGGTAAACTCAACGATTAAAATACCATTTTTGGTCGCTAAGCCCAGCAGCATGATTAAGGCAATCTGACTATAAATATTGAGACTTAAGCCATAGAATAGTAACGCAAAAATGCCGCCCGCAAATGCCAACGGCACCGTCAGCATAATGACAAAGGGTTGAATAAAACTTTCAAATTGTGCAGCCAATACTAAAAAAACAACCAATCCGCCAAACAAAAACACCCAATAAAATGAACTCGTTGCAGTCTGAAATTCCTTAGATTGCCCTTTATAATCAATCGTGGCTTCCGTCGGCAGCGTCTCGCGAGTCAACTCATTCAAATAAGTTAATGCTTGTCCTAATGATAGTTGATCATCCAGTTTGGCCGATAAGGTGATAGCGCGTACCCGATTATAACGATTCAAACTTGAAGCCGTGGCATCTTCCGTCATCGAAACCAGACTGGATAATGGAATCATCTTCTCACTGCCAGCGGCATTCAAGTAAATTTGGTTCAGGTCATCCGGTGTTTTAAACCATTTTGGATCAGCCTTTAGAAGAATGTCATACTCTTCTCCGTCATACTGAAAGGTCGTCACTTTTTTCGATCCCAACAACACCTGTAGCGTTTCAGTAATGTCTTGATGAGAAATACCCAATGCTCGAGCTCTAGCATAATCCACCTTCAGTTTCAGTTGTGGCTTGCTGGGTTCATAATCCCAATCCAAACCATTGAGACCCGGGTTGGTTTTTTCAATCGCCTGATCCATCAACCCTTTCCATTTCTCCAGCGCAGCATAACTCGGCCCACCGATGACAAATTGCACTGGTTTTTGAATACGACCACCAATGCTAGATCGCATCACAGGAAAAGCCTTTACGCCCGAAAGATCTGCCAAGTCTTTTTGAACCGAACGCATGATTTCAAACCCTGAACGACGTTGCGCCCAATCATCCAGCACAACAATCACAAAGCCTGAATTAAAAATTTCACCCGATCCAAACGATTGAGGCGCCCGAACAATCAAGCGCTTCACCTCTCCTTTTTCCACTAAAGGCATCAATCGACTTTCAATTTCATTCATATAACTTTGCATGTAGTCAAACGTTGCCCCCTCAGGCCCTTTCACCATGACAAAAAAGACCCCTCGATCTTCTTTAGGAACATATTCCTGAGGCACTTTCTGTGATAAAAAGATCATGGCAGCAACCACGCTGAGAAAGACCAATAACACCCAAATGGGGTGGCGTAAATTTTTAACCAACAATTTCTTAAACCGATGGCGTGAAGACTTCTTTTTAAACAAACGAGAAGCTTTAGGTTTCGGTTCAGATAAAATATTTGACGCCAGCGCAGGAGATAAGGTCAACGCCACCCAACTGGAAAAGAGCACAGCAACCGCCAAGGTAATGGCAAACTCAGAAAAAAGACGTCCGACATTGCCTTCTAGAAAACCAATCGGCAAAAACACGGCGACCAGAACGGCTGTAGTCGCAATGACAGCAAACCCGACTTGCCTTGTTCCCAGATAGGCTGCGGCAAGCGGCTTATGTCCTAAATCTAAATGTCTTTGCGTATTTTCAAGAACCACAATGGCATCATCCACTACCAAGCCAATCGCTAACACCAGTGCCAGTAATGTCAGCAAATTAACCGAAAAACCCAGCATCCATAATATCCAGAACGTCGCTATTAATGAAACGGGTAAGGTGACGGCGGGCACCAAGGCGGCTCTTATATTTTTTAAAAAAACCAACATCACCAAAACAACCAACCCTAAGGCAATAAACAAGGTCTTAAACACTTCATTGACCGCCTGATGCACAAAGACAGAAGCATCATAACTTTCTTCCAGATTTAAGCCGTCAGGTAAGGTTTGGTTAATCACCTCTTTGCGCTGATTCGCTAATTCGGCCACCGTCAAGGTGTTGGCATTGGATTGCTTGATGATTCCGATTCCGACCATCGGCATACCGTTACCCTTAAAGAAACGACGGCGCTCTATCGCGCCCATTTGCACTTGAGCCACTTCGCCCAAGGTAATTTGGCCAATCTGCTTATCTTGTTTGATCACCAGCTTTTTAAAATCTTCAACACTTTGCAGCGGTTTTTCGGCTTGTAGCGTCAACATCACATCATCACCTTGTAATGACCCAACCGGCAGCTCAATATTGGAAGCGCGAATCTGATTCTCAATTTCAGTAGGTGAGAGTCCGTAAATCGCGAGTTTTTGAGGATTTAGCCAAACTCGCAATGCAAAAGACTGCCCCCCTCCGACTCTGACTCGGGCAACCCCATCCAACACCGAAAAACGATCAACAATATAGCGTTCAGCAAAATCGGTTAACTCCGGAATGCTCATCCTCTCACTGGCTAAGTTAAACCAGATGATAGGGCTGTCATCTCCATCGACTTTTTCAACCTCTGGTGCATCTGCGGCAACCGGCAAGTTATCCGCTATACGTGACACTCTGTCTCGAATATCATTCGCCGCCGCATCGATATCCCGGTTGATACTGAATTCCACCGTAATCTTGGACTGCCCATCCGTTGATTGGGACGAGACATACTCAATCCCTGAAATTCCGGCAATGCGATCTTCAATCTGTTTGGTAATGCGACTTTCGACCACTTCGGCAGAGGCTCCTAAATAAGTGGTTTCAATTGAAACAACAGGCGCATCAACATTCGGATATTCACGCAAACTCATGCGATCAAAAGCCATCAAACCAAAGGCCACCAACAACAGGGAAGCCACCGTCGCCAACACCGGGCGCTTAATCGATGTATCAGATAACCACATTAAGGCATCTCTCTTTTAGGTGGATTTTTCTTAAGCAACTCCATCTGGGGTTGCCCGGATTGCATGGCTTTAATCCGCACAGGTTTGTTCAACGAAATTCGCATCAAGCCTTGACTGACAATAAGCTCCCCTTCCTTAAGCCCTTTAAGCACTTGAGTCAGCTTGGCTTTTCTTTCCCCAGTTTCAATTTCTACTTTCTGTAAACGATAAATATTTGGCGTCGTGGAAGGAATTAAACGATAGACAAATTGTCGATCACCCAACATCAAAATCGCACTATTGGGAATCATTAATTTGGCTTGCGGCGGCAAGTGCAAAAATGCTTGCACCATCATATTGGTTTTCAGTTCCGCTTTCGGATTTGCGATGAGTGCTCTCGCCTGAATCATGCGTAAATTCGATTCGACACGAGGAGAAATGGCCTGTAGCGTTCCTTTAAATCGGCGACCCCGATAAGAAGCCGTCTCAATCTCAACTTTTTGTCCTACCTTGAGATTAGATAAATATTGACTCGGAAGCAACAAATCCAGTTTCATTTGGCTGGTGTCATCCAAGCTCACAATTTTAGTACCGGCCTGCACCAAAGCACCTACACTTAACTGACGAAACCCGACTTGACCTGCAAACGGTGCATAAATGCGTCTATCCGCCAACTGTGCCTGAATGACTTTTCGTTTCGCTTCGGTAGTCTTCCACAGCCGATAGCGCTCATCGATTAAAGAACGGGTAACCGACCCTCGGCCTTCAATTTCTTTTACCCGGTCATATTGACGCTTCGCTTCGTCCGTTGCTTCTTTGGCTTCTTCCAACAATGCCAACTCTTCTTGCGAATTCAATTCCACCAGCAATTGACTTTTCCGAACTTTTTGACCATCTTTAAAGTGAATGGCTTGAACAATTTCCGTGACATTGGCAGTAATATCCACTGATTCTTTTGCTTGAAGACTTCCCAAAACCTCCAAATCTACCGCCATATTCACCGGCTTCACGCTGTATGCAATGATCGGAACAGCCGTTGGCTCAGAAAAAAGGGCTTGAGCGGGCTTGGTTTCATCGGCGAAAACCGAACCGGTGATCAACATTAGCCAAATGTAATGCCCGCGCCCTTTTAAAAAAACGTTTAACATAAGTATTGCCCTTAAACTCTTTAAGCTGAAATATAACATTCTATTATGGCGTGAAATTCTAGCGGATTATGCAAATAAAGAGGATTTATTTAATCTTGATCCCAATAGGCATTATTGCCAAAACGGGTCACGAGAAAGTCAATAAAAGCGCGCGCTTTTTGAGAAAGAAAACGATTTTGTGGATACACCGCATAAGCATGCATCATTGGAATGTGGTAATCGGTTAAAACAGGCACCAACTCACCCGTGGCTAACGCCTCCCAAGCAATAAAAGTAGGCTCTAACGCAATCCCATGGCCGGCTTTCGCCATATTCAATAAAAAACTGCCGTTATTCGAATAGAGATGACTGGGCAAATTCAAATGCCGTTCCTTGTTATCCGGCCCAATTAAATGCCAGTTTTCCGCACCTTTCGAACCATAACGTAAAATTTTATGTTGCTTAAGATCTTCTGCGGATTGGGGGGTTCCATGTGTTTCCAGATAAGATGGACTCGCGCATAAAACAAACCGAATCGGGGCGATTTTACGTGCCTGGATGGTGGAATCTTTCAAGTCCGTAATTCGAAAAGCCAAGTCGAACCCCTCTTCAACAAGATCCACTTCACGATCAGAAAAATCGACTTGTAAGGTTAAGTTTGGATGTGCTTGCGCGAAACAATCCAGCGCTGGGGACAAATGTTCCAAGCCAAAAGAAAGCGGAACGGCCAACCTGAGGGTTCCTTCCAAACTGGCCTTGCGTGTAACGGTCATCTGATTCATTTCTATTACAGCATCCAACACGGACAAGGCTTTGTCATAATAAATCTGACCCGCTTCGGTCAAGCTCGATTTTCGAGTGGTACGATTGATTAACTTTGTTTCAAGTCGGTCTTCCATGTCGGCCAATCGTCGGCTCACGGCAGACTTTGCCAAATTCAACTGGTCGGCTGCTTTACCAATCCCTCCGGCTTCAACCACCCGAACAAACACCTGAATGTCTTCTAATTGCCCCATTAAACCTATAACCCTCAACACTTAGCATAAAATTGTTCTATTTTTTAGAACAGTGTTTTTGAATTTTGCTGGTTTTTCAGTATCAAATCAAGCGTTAATCTATCCTTAACATAAATCACCCAATTCAAAGAATCAAAGGAGAACGCATGAACTCAACCAAGGAAGTTGTAAAAGTCACCCGAGGTATGCCGGCATCAGATGGTGCGGGCGTTCGGCTAACCCGACTCATTGGGCAGCCAGAAGTTCAGGATTTAGATCCTTTTCTGATGCTGGATTTATTTGAATCCGACAATCCTGACGACTATATTGCCGGATTTCCCCCTCACCCTCACCGAGGGTTTGAAACCGTCACTTACCTGCTTAACGGTCGAATGCGGCACCAAGATAATCAAGGCAATGAAGGGGTCATAGAATCCGGCGGCGTGCAATGGATGACAGCGGGCAAAGGCGTGATTCATTCGGAAATGCCGGAGCAGGAAGAAGGGTTATTAAGAGGGTTTCAACTTTGGATCAATCTTCCCGGTCATGCCAAAATGACGGCTCCCGCCTACCAGGAATTTTCGCCAGAACAAGTCCCCGTTGAAAAGTGGACAAACGGAACCGAAATTCGTGTCATCACAGGCAAAACCGCACACGGAACAGAAGGCCCCGTTAACAACAATTACGTCAATCCGACTTATTTGGATGTCAAACTTTCGGCCAACAGTGCGTTTACTCAACCTTTGGCAACCGAGAGTCACAGCTTTATCATCATCATCGAAGGAACGGTTACGGTTGGCAGCAAAGTCACGCCTTTACAAAAAGGAATGCTGGCCATTTTGTCTGAGGGAGACTGCATTCAAGTGAATTCAGGAGACAACCCGGGGCGTTTCTTATTGATTTCAGGGCAACCGATTCGTGAACCCATTGCAAAAGGAGGTCCTTTTGTCATGAATACGCAAGAAGAACTGCATCAAGCGTTTGATGACTTTCGAAACAACCGTTTTTAATAAACATCTTATCTAATAAAAAACCACCAGGCCTGGTGGTTTTTTATTCAAACAGACTCTTTACAGCTCTTTTTTATGTCTTATTTCTTAATTAAGAAACCTGTTGAAGGTAGTCACTTTCATTCATCATGCTTGCTGGAGCGGTTAATTGAGGCGTAACCGTAAAAAAGGACATATCTTTCTGTAAAACTTGAGACTGATGACTAAGGCTTTCGGACGAAGCATTGGTTTCTTCGACCAACGCTGCATTTTGCTGTGTCACCGACTCAATTTGAGCAATCGATTGCCGAACCTGGTTAATCCCTTGTGCTTGCTGAACCGAAGCCGCGGCTATCTGCTCAATCATTTCCGCCACCCGATCAACCGACTGATGAATGTCTTGTAAGACCTCTCCAGAGCTTGAAGCCAAATCCGTTCCTGTATCAATACGCTCCACACTTTCCTCAATGAGCTGTTTAATGTCTCGTGCCGCTTCAGCGGATTTTTGTGCCAAGGCACGTACTTCACCAGCCACGACCGCAAACCCGCGACCATGATCACCCGCCCTTGCTGCTTCAACCGCGGCATTCAGCGCCAGTAAATTCGTCTGAAACGCAATCCCATCAATCAGCGAGACAATCTCCGCGATTTTATGACTGGACGCCTGAATGGCATTCATCGCTTCAATGGTTTTCTGCATGACTTTTGCACCTTCTTCCGCTTTAAGCTGAACGTCTGAAGCCACCTTTGACGTCTCTTGTGCATTAGCGGTATTATTTTGCACGGCAGAATTCATTTCTTCCATTGTTGCAGATGTTTCTTCCAGTGCAGCTGCCTGTTCTTGTACCTGCTGGTTCAAAGATGCAGACCCTTCTGACACTTCATGGGCAGCAGAACTAACTGTTTCGGAAGCATCCAGTGCGGTTGAGACCACCTCACTTAAACGATCGGCGACCACTTCAAAACCATGCTTTAACTGAGCGACACTTTCATCAAACATCGTTTTATTCTTGGCGTCTAAATGATTTTTCATTCTTGCAGTGATATTTCCTTGGCTGAACTCATCAAGCACGGACACCGCATCTGCGACCACTGTCGTTAACAGCAAGGTGCTTTTATTAGTGGAGACATCCGTAGCGAACTTTACAAACCGAACCAATTGCCCTTCTGGGTTATAAACCGGATTATAGTTGGCTTCCAGCCAGATAGGATTCTGATTTTTATCAAACCGTTCAAACGTTCCAATTTGAGCTTCTCCGTTTTTCAAGCGTTGCCAAAATGTCTTATAATCCTGGCTGTTAGCATAACCCGATTCGACAAATAAACGATGGTGCTGCCCCTGCATTTCAGACAAGTCATACCCCATCGTTTGACAAAAATTTTCGTTCGCATCAAGAATATGACCTTCTAAGTCAAACTCAATCACCGCCATGGATTTATCAATGGCTTCCAATTTTCCCGCGATTTTCGTTTCCTGTTCAACTTGCTCCGTAATGTCGGTAGCGAACTTAATCACTTTGATTACGCGCCCCTTTTCATCAAAAATGGGATTGTAACTGGCTTCCAACCACACCGAATTGCCTTGCGAATCTTGCCGCAGGAAACGACCCTGAAAATAATCACCTTCTGCCAGTTGGATCCAAAACTGTTGATAATCCGCTGATTTTTGAATCTCTTCCGGCACCAATAATCGGTGATGAACCCCTTTAAGATCCGCCAAAGAAAATCCGACTACACTTAAAAAATTTTCATTTGCATCCAAGATTTCTCCCAGAGGCGTAAACATAATCATCGCCATGGAACGGTTGATCGCTTGTACAACACCCTGTAATGCCACGTTTTCGTGTTCACAAGCCTTTAATTTTTGTTTTATTTTCTGCTGAAACATTGAAACTCCTGACGTTTTTATTTTTTGCTGTCCTCACCTTTAAAGTGAGGACTGATCTGAATAATCCTGAAAAAATTATCGCATAATTTAAATATTTATACAAACATTGTACAAATACGTACAACTTAGCGCGATACCTCAAAACGACAACCAAAACACGCTGTTTTCTTTATAAAAACGCTTTATCATCACTTTGCTGGACATTGCTAAAATTTCGGTCTACGCTAGTGTTTGGAATGTAATTGATTTTCTTGAAAGGATTTTGCCATGCGTTTTTTTAAAATACTCCCGTTACTCTTCACCAGTCTTTTTCTGCTAAACAGCATGACGGCTCAAGCTGCCGATGAGGGTGCCAAGGTGGTTTATCATGTTGATTTCAAAGACCCGACACGTTACTCCGCCACGTTAACGTCGATTAACAACATCATTAATTTTTATGAATCCCAATTAATGGAACCAGAAATCCATTTGGTTTTCGTGGGTTATGGTTTACGCTTCACCACGGACGATGCGCTTAAAGGAACCCCTTATGCCGCTGACAAAGCGCTTTTGGAGCGCCGTGACGAATTAAAAGGCCGACTGGATGCTTTAATCAATGTCCGCGGAGTGAAAGTCCACCTGTGTGACAAAACACGTAAAGAAGTGGGGCTAGACAAAGCCAAAGTGTATAAAGGAATTGATTTCACCGATTCTGGCGTGGCTAAGGTCGCGATGCTACAAAGCGAAGGGTTTGCTTACCTGAAAATTCAATAACGGCAATAAGAAGGCGAACGACATCTGCGCCTATCTTTATTAAAAAATGACCAGGCCTGGTCATTTTTTGCTTTTTCAGCAAAATTAAGTCCTTATTTGCGATTTTTACGCCAGTTAAGGTAAAATATTCGCGATTAAAAAAACAATATCGACGCTGAATCAACAGAAATTTTCAGCCCCTAAAATGAGACCCGAATGACAAACATCACGCCTGTCCTTGTTCAATTTGTAAACAAACAAAACCAATTTCAAAAATCGCTCGGGCATCTCGCGGCATGGTTGGCACTCTCGCTGGTCTTATTGTCAGCACTGGTGGTGGTGTTACGATACGGCTTTAACATCGGCTCCATCGCGCTTCAAGAAACCATTTTATATAATCACGCTATTTTTTTTATGATGGGCATGGCGTATACACTTCAACAAGATCGCCATGTTCGAGTCGATGTGTTTTACAGTCAAATGTCGGCATCACGCCAGGCCTGGGTAAATTTAATCGGGGGTCTGTTATTTGCACTCCCCGCGCTTGTGTTTCTATTATGGGTCAGTTGGGCCTATGTCAGTGGCAGCTGGGCCATCCAAGAAGGGTCCTCTGAAGCGGGTGGACTACCGTATCTTTATCTGTTAAAAACCTTCATTCTAATCATGGGAACTCTCATGCTCTTGCAAGTGCTTGCCATGATTATGGAATCGTATTTGCAGATCACCGCACCCACGCATGAAGGCGTCAAACACTTGCTCGTGCAAAAGCAATCCGACAGCAAGGAGATGTTTTAATGGAATTCCTTGCTTTAATTTTATTCGCTCTAGTGTTTATCGCTTTAATGATCGGGTTTCCGGTCGCTCTGACCCTCTCAGGGGTGTCTTTATTGTTCGCCCTGGTTGCGGTGCAGTTCGGCTGGTTTGACATGGCCTTTTTGCAAAGCATTCCAAACCGCATATACAGCATCATGAGTAACCCGACCTTAACCGCCGTACCCCTGTTTGTTTTTATGGGCATCATGCTTGAGCAATCGAAACTGGCAGAACAACTGCTCGGCACCATGGATGAAGTCATGCGCGGCTTTAAAGGCGGTTTAGGGCTCTCCGTCATTTTGGTCGGTGCCTTACTGGCTGCCAGCACAGGCATCGTCGGCGCAACCGTGGTCACCATGGGGTTATTGGCTTTGCCGACCATGTTAAAACAAGGCTATTGCCCTAAGCTGGCAACAGGCACCATCTGTGCATCCGGGACTTTAGGCCAAATCATTCCGCCATCCATTATTTTGATTTTACTCGGAGATGTTCTGTCTTCGTCTTATCAGCAAGCCCAACTTAATCAAGGCATATTTTCGCCTGAAACTTTGTCGGTCGGTGACTTATTTATCGGTGCCCTGTTCCCTGGCATGTTATTGGTGGTGCTTTACATGCTCTATGTGTTTGCCATGGCTGTTTTAAAGCCTGAAACAGTTCCAGCCGACGCAAATGTAAAGCACCCTCCTGGCCTGGGAAAAAGAGTCATTAACAGTTTAATTCCACCACTGGCCTTGATCTTATTGGTATTAGGTTCTATTTTAGGCGGCTATGCTACCCCAACGGAAGCCGCTTCTTTAGGGGCTTTGGGTGCCATGTTACTTGCGGCGGCTAAAAAACGATTGAACCTGAACATGATGCAAACCGTGATGCGCGGCACACTTCAAGTCACCAGTATGATCTTCTTGATCTTTATCGGCGCGGCTTTTTTCTCACTTGCCTTTAGAGGGTTAGGGGGAGACGAACTCATGCAAGCGTTTTTAACCGACTTACCGGGCGGTGTCTTTACCGCTGTACTCATCGTTATGATATTGATGTTTGTCATCGGGTTCTTTTTAGACTTTATCGAAATCACTTACATCATCGTACCGGTCGTTGCCCCCATCTTACTGATGATGGGCGTAGACCCTATCTGGCTGGGCATTATGATTGCCATTAATTTACAAACCGCTTTCCTGACTCCGCCTTTTGGGTTCGCACTCTTTTATTTGCGAGGCGTCACCCCGCCGTCGGTTAAAACCATCGACATCTACAAAGGCGTGATGCCTTATATCCTGATTCAGCTCTCCGTATTGGTTATGCTGGCCGTCTGGCCTGAACTGGCAACGTGGTTGCCCAGTGTCATCTATGACAATTAAATTCATTGAAGGACTGAATTTTGGCTAAAACTCCGTTAGCAATGGGGTTTTCAAAAAAGTCTTAAAGCACTTTAAAAATGCGCTATCATTAATGTAATTATGGTTGCTTATACAAATTAGACTCAAATGCATACTGAACTTGAAGAAAAGCATTTAAAAGCTCTAAAAACTTCACATACACAGACCCTCGAAATCATCAACCGTTTCGATGAAGGGGTCGCTCTCTTCACCGCCGATGCCAACCCAATTTTATTTAACCAACCGTTTAAAGATTACTATCCCGCACTGGAACTAGAATCTCCGCAAAAATTTTATCAAGAGATTGTTTTATACAAACAAAAACACCGCGGAGAAACTTTTGATTTAAAAAACTGGTTAACCCTCTTACACCAAAATAAAGAAGCGCCACACCGCCAGGTCTGGTTGAAAACCACACAAAAAGATACCGCTGTCCCCGTTCGCTTACAAGCTTACTGGATTGACTTGCATACAACGCCACATATCTTACTAATTGTGACAGATCAAAGCCTTTCTAAACAAATCACTGCACAAAACAAGCTGATGGAAGCCAGTTATGCCGGTCAGTTTGTCACTAACTCGCAAGGCTATATCACCCAACCCAACCATGCTTTTTGTGCTTATACCGGGCTTTCCCATCAAGAACTGACTGAGCTGACTTATTTGGACTGGTTAAAACAACAAGTCAGCTTTAAAGTGCCTTTTGAAAAAGTCATTTCCGCACTCCTTAAAGAACAGTTCTGGACTGGAGAAGTCCAAATTCATACGACCGAAGACAGTACCTTTTATGCCGTCTTAAGCCTTTCCATGATTTTAGATCACGCTCAAAACGTGGAACACTTTATCGGGGTGCTACAAGACACCACCGACATTCGCGCCGCACAAGCTGAAATTCAGCAACTGGCTTACTTCGACAAACTGACCGGATTAGCCAATCAAACCTTATTACAAGATCGCATTGAAAAAACTTTACAAGATAAAACGTCCCTGACACCTTATCGAGCTCTTTATCTGATCAACTTAGATGGCTTTAAAATCATCAACGACACTTTTGGTCACCCAACAGGGGATCAACTTTTGACCCAAGTGGCACAAAAGTTAAAACAGCAACTCCCTGAAGAATCAATGCTGGCTCGCTTGAGCGGCGGAAGTTTTGCGGTTCTCTACACCAGTAAAACCCAAGACTTGCAATTCGCCAAAGAAGACATCAACCAATATGGTGAACAGCTCTTAGAAGCAATTGATGACCGCTACAAACTGGAAAAGCACTCCATTCACAGTGCCGCCAGCATCGGAGTTTGCACCTTTGCATTAAACCAACCTGTTTCCTTAGACAGTGACCAACTGACCCGTTATGCCAATATGGCCATGCATGAAGCCAAAAAACTGGGCGGCAATCAGGCTTATTTATTTGAAGACACGTTGATTCAAAAAGCAAAACGCCGCCTTGAATTGATTGAAGCATTAAACCACTCCGAACTGGATGATGAATTCCAAATCTATTTTCAGGCACAAGTCGATAAAGATAAAAAAATCGTCTCTGCAGAAACACTTTTACGTTGGGTGCACCCAAAACTTGGGGCAGTGTCTCCAAGCAAGTTTATTCCCGTGGCGGAAGAAGGGCGTCAAATCATTAAAATTGGGCTTTGGGTGCTGCATAAAGCGTTTTTACAGGCGAAAGCCTGGAATACGGTACATCGTAATATTCGCATTTCCATTAATGTCAGTCCGGTTCAATTTCATGAACAAAGTTTCATTGAGATGATTATCGGCCTGATTAAGTTCACTCAAGTCGAGCCCAAAACCATTACCCTGGAATTGACGGAAGGCGTCTTAATCAAGAATGCCAAGTTGGCGCTGCAAAAAATTCAACACTTGGTCAGCTTAGGGTTTGAAATTTCGATAGATGACTTCGGCACAGGCTATTCTTCTTTGAGTTACTTGCAAAGACTTCCCATTCACGAACTTAAAATCGACCAAACGTTCATTAAGCAAGTTCCAGGGAACATCGATGATGAAGCCATTGTGAACTCAATCATCCAGTTGGCCAGTAGCAAACAACTTAAAATCGTGGCTGAAGGCGTCGAAACCGAAGAACAAGCACAATTTTTGATCAATCGTAATCCAGCAATGGTCTTACAAGGCTATCTGTTCAGCCAACCCCTCCCGGCAGTTGAATTCGAACAACAGCTCATCAAATCCGCTGCCCAACACAAAACGGCATAATCGGTGACCCGGCCTGGTCTTTTTTCTATTTTTTGTAAACAAAAACAGATATTTATTTTAATTTACTGTAGAATGCCCCTTTTCTAAATGCCTGCCTTGTACTGTTATTCATTATTATGAGCATTTTGGGTTCAACAAAATACTCTTTTTTGGGGATTAAAAGCCAGCATAACGCTGAGCAACAGGGTGGCATTTGCTTATTAGACTTTGTCTGTGAAAAACACAAAGTCGCCACTCATGTTAAAAAGGACTCCTCATGAATACAGAGATCAAATTTTCAGATCTAGGGCTTTCTGCGCCCATTTTAAAAACCCTTGAAGAAATTGGCTATGAAACGCCATCTCCAATCCAGGAACAAGCCATTCCCGTTTTATTAAAAGGCGGTGATATCTTAGGGATGGCGCAGACGGGTACAGGAAAAACCGCAGCGTTTGCTTTACCGATTCTGTCTAATATCGACCTCAAACAAAAAGACCCGCAAGTTTTAGTGCTTGCGCCCACGCGCGAACTGGCGATCCAGGTCGCTGAAGCCTTCCAAACGTTCTCTCGCGGGATAAAAGGCCTACATGTTCTACCTATTTACGGCGGTTCGGAATATGGCACACAAATCCGTGCTTTAAAGCGTGGCGTACACGTTGTTGTTGGAACGCCAGGCCGCGTTATGGACCATATTAAAAAAGGTACCTTAAAGCTGGATAGTTTAACGGCCATGGTATTGGATGAGGCGGATGAAATGCTTCGTATGGGCTTTATCGATGATGTAGAGTGGATTCTGAAGCACACGCCTGATACCCGTCAGATCGCTCTCTTTTCCGCCACCATGCCGAAAGAAGTGCATCGCATCGCCAACACTTATTTACAAAACCCAACCGAAGTCATCATCAAGCAAAAAACCGCAACAGCCTCTTTGATTGATCAGAAATACTGGTTGGTCAGTGGACTGCATAAACTGGATGCGCTAACGCGTATCCTAGAAGCTGAAACCTTCGACGGCATCATTATTTTCGTCCGTACCAAAACAGCCACGGTTGAATTAGCGGAAAAACTGGAAGCACGCGGTTATGCAGCCGCAGCCTTAAATGGCGACGTAGCCCAGAACCAACGTGAACGCACCGTTGATCAACTGAAAAAAGGCAAACTCGACATCTTGATCGCCACAGATGTTGTGGCGCGTGGACTGGATGTTGAACGCATCAGTCACGTCATCAACTATGACATTCCGTATGACAATGAGTCTTATGTTCACCGTATCGGTCGTACTGGTCGTGCAGGTCGAAGTGGAACGGCAATTTTATTTGTTGCCCCAAGAGAGCGCCGTTTATTACGTTCAATTGAAGCGTCCACCAAGAAAAAAATTACCCAAATGGAATTGCCAACGGCACAGGAAATCAACGACAGCCGTATCACGCGCTTTAAAGATAAAATTGTTGATGCAGCGCAAGGTAAAGACCTCGATTTCTATCAGAAAATGGTCGAATCTATCGAATCTGACAACAATATCCCAGCCATTGAAATTGCAGCCGGATTAGCTAAATTACTGCAAGGCGATGTTCCGTTCTTTTTAGATGAAAAACCGATTAAACATAAAGAGTTTAAAGAACGTGATGGCGGTCGTGAAAGAAACCCTCGCCGCGCCAAAGGTGAAAGAAGTGAACGCGGAGAAAGAGGCAACCGCAGTCGTCGTCAAACACCGCCTAATGAAGGCATGGCTCGCTTTAGAATTGAAGTCGGCCGCGAACATGGTGTCAAGCCAGGGAACATCATTGGCTGTATTGCCAACGAAGCTGGTTTAGATGGTGAGTTCATCCAAAAGCTAACCATTGAAGATAATTACAGTATGGTTGACCTACCAACCGATATGCCTAAAAAACTGTTCAATGAACTGAAAGGTGCCTGGGTTTGTGGTCAACAACTGAAAATCAACCCCGTTAAAGATGTGTCTCAAAGCGCAAAACGTCGTTTAAAACCTCGTAAAAAATAATAACTTAAGAAGTTTCCATAACAGCTCAGCTTTACGCTGAGCTTTTTATTTCCTCTTCCCAACCCTATCAACAAAAATTCTATTGGCTCGATTGACCTTTAAATTTGAAAAAATCTTACTTTTTAATAGTATGATATTTCATAAATATTTTTAAAGCTTGGAGTAAATTTAGTGAGTATTAAAAACAGAATCATCTTATTAGTCTCTATTTTATTAGGGTTTGCATTGATTGCGATCATTGCAGGCTTATCCATTATGAAGACAAGCAACTCAGCATTAAAAGGCCTATACAATGACCGGATTGTTCCTTTAGAAGACTTAAAAAACATCGCTGATTCTTACGCCGTCAACATTGTCGATACTAACCATCAGTTACGTAATGGCAACCTTACCTGGCAGCAAGCCAAACAAAATATTGAGAATGCACAAAAAGACATCAATCGGCTGTGGACAAAATACATGGCTACCACTTTAACCGCTAAAGAAGCTGCACTGGCGGACAAAACAGAATCCTTAATGAAGCGAGCAGATTTAACGACCCAAAAACTGCTTTCACTGATTAATAGTCACAATATGGAAGGTATTACACAATTTAGCATCAAAGAGCTTTACCCTTCCATCGACCCTGTTTCTGGCGCAATTACCGAACTGGTCAATCTGCAGTTAAAAGAAGCCAGTAACGTCAACAAAAACCAAGAAGACTTTTACAAGACAACGTTACAAATCTCAGTCATCACCGCTCTTTTAATATTTATTCTTGCTCTGATTTTCTCCAGACAGACATTAATTGCGATTACTCGTCCCTTGAATGAACTGGTAAACGTTTCACAACGTGTACAAAAAACCGGAAATTTATCTGAGCGGGTTACTATCACTCGTATGGATGAAGTTGGAAAAGCCTCAACGGCTTTTAATGCTCTTGTTGATAATATGGATAATGCCATTAAGGATGCTAACCGCGTCGTAACAGCGATTGCAGAAAGCAACTTTAAAGAACGTATTCACTTAGAATACCAAGGAGACCTTCTTAAACTAAAAGAAGGGGTTAATGCATCCTCCGAAAGCGTGTCTTTTATGATGTCAGAATTAGACAAAATTATGCAGGCACTTCAAAACGGACAATTCGATACCAAAATGAACCCAAGGGTTCCTGCTGCATTTAGCGAAAATGTTGAAAAAGCGCTGACTAGCATTGATTATATTATTTCGGACATCATTTCTGTCATGGATGCAATGCAAAAAGGTCAGTTCAACAAACGCGTGGATGCGGAAGCGAAAGGAGATCTGCTGACTTTAAAAGAAGGCATCAATACTTCAATGGGGGCATTGGACAGCGCGATTGAAGATGTGACTCGTGTCGTGGTTGCCCAGTCGGAAGGTGATTTAACCCAGAAGATTACCGCCGACTATTATGGTGAATTAGATACGCTGAAAAATGCCATCAATTCATCCGTTGCTAAACTGACGGATGTTGTCACCAAAGCCGTCAACGCCACCAATATTGTAAACAGCGGAGCCACTGAAGTGGCACAAGGGTCAATGGATTTAAGTCAGCGAGTTCAAGAACAAGCGGCGGCATTGGAAGAAACTTCTTCAACGATGGAGGAGATGAACTCTGCCGTTCAAAACAATGCTGAACATGCCAAGCAAGCCACTGAAGTTGCACATGATGTACAACGGAAATCGACTGAAGGCTCTACTGTCATGCAACAAACCATTGAAGCAATGAATGCCATTCAAGAGTCCAGTCATAAAATCTCAGACATCGTCACCTTAATTGATGGCATTGCTTTCCAAACCAATTTATTGGCGTTGAACGCTGCGGTTGAGGCAGCGCGTGCCGGAGATCACGGTCGCGGCTTTGCGGTGGTGGCCGGTGAAGTAAGAGCCTTGGCACAAAAATCAGCGGATGCGGCTAAAGACATAACCAACTTAATCAATGAAAGTGTCTCACGCATCGATCAAGGTACTAAGCTGGCCTCTGAATCTGGTGAAGTACTCTCCACCATCAACCAATCGATTGACAATGTCGCACAAATGATTGAACACATCGCTCAAGCCTCTGTGCAACAAACCGAAGGCATTGAACAAGCCCATAAAGCGATCAGCCAGATTGATGAAGTCACGCAGCAAAATGCCGCCTTGGTCGAAGAAACATCTGCCGCGGCTGAAAGCATGAGTGAACAAGCGGGTATTTTAGAGAAAGATATGACTTTCTTCAAAACAGGCAATGTGGCTCAAATCCGCCACCAAAAACCTGTCAAGGAAGCACCGAAAAGCACTTCGGCTGCGCTCCCGTCTCCAACAAAAGAAAAACCAAAGGAAGCGGTTCCAATCAAGAAAGCAGACCCGGTTCAAAGCCCTAAAAGTCCGACCTCACAACCGATGAAAGAAGAAGAATGGAGTGAGTTTTAACACAGTTTATCTCCCATAAAAAAGGCCAACTGAGTTGGCCTTTTTTATTTTAGAACGTTTGTCACTAACACCCCTTTATAAAATTTTCTACTCCAAATACAGATAGTAAGAGCCGGGTTTTAAGTTCATCATCGGACTCAACAGTTCCGATTTCACCAAACTCATGTCTGGTGAGGTGCTGGGATTTTCCATGCTTGGACTATATATATTGGCATTCCTGTTCGGTTCAAAACGATAAGTCACCAGCTCACAACGCTGTGCTCCACCCAGCTCACACGCTTTTAAGCGAGCATCGGATAAATACCCGATAGAATCTACCAGGCCTGCTTCAACGGCTTCTGTACCTAAATAAACCCGTGCAGTCTTCACCGATTGCATTTGAGCATCACTCAAGCCACGCTGGGTTTGAACGATCTGATAAAAGCGCTTTGCCATCGAATTGATAATATTTTGAAGGTATGCATCATCCTCTTTGGTCATCCGCCGAAAAGGGGAACCGATATCTTTATTAGCACCCGTTTTATAAGTCTTGACTTCAACGCCGATTTTTTCGGAAAGACCCACCACATTCGGCACAACGGTAATCACCCCAACCGAACCGGTTAAGGTGGTTGGATGCACCTGAATACTATCAGCCGCCATCGAAACATAATAAGCGCCTGAAGCCCCGACATCCATCATCTGCACAAAGATTTTCTTGCCGGTTCTTTGTTTGAACGCCAACAATTCATGGTACAAAATATCACTGGTGGTAACACCTCCGCCGGGTGAGTTGATCCGTAGTAAAATGGTTTTGATGTCAGGATCTTTTTCCGCTTTGCGTAACTGCATCGCAACCTTGTCGAGTAAACCGGGACTTTTTAGTAAAAAGCCTCTGCCTTGCTCATTCGAAATCATGCCTTCCACTGGAATCAAAAGCACTTTTCCATCCATATTCGGCGTTTCAATCAATGTTTGTTCTGTTAAGGGTTCATTATAAGAAGGCCCCAGTTTAATGGTGGCACAGCCAGACAAAACACTGGCAACACTTAAGGCAATTATCGTTTTTTGAATCATCGGATTCTCCTCGGCACAACGCGATGGCTACTATGACTTTTAACAGATAGTATCATCTTTTGACCTTAAAGAAACATCAGATTCCTCTCCAACGAAGGTTCGCTGCAGAAACAAAAAAACCACCAGGCCTGGTGGTTTTAAAAAGCACTTCTATCTAATGGGCGTTAAAGATTACGCGCGCGGATAAAGGCGAATTCTGATGCATTTGTCCATTTGGCAACCTGTTCTTTAAAGGCTTTTTGTGATGCCCAGACTTTAGACGACAACGCATCTTTCGCCGCTTCTTCTTCCACCACTTCAGCCGAAAGCGTTTTTAATTCTTTCAACACCGAATCAGGAAAATGGCGCAATTGCACATCATGTTTTTCCACCAATGTTTGTAACGCCTGTTGATTACGCGCGGTATATTCCGACAGCATCTCCAAGTTAGCCACCTTCATCGCATTGCGAACAATGCTTTGCAAATCGGCCGGCAATTGATTGAATGCTTCTTCATTAATCATGCACTCCATGGTCGTTCCAGGTTCATGCCAACCAGGCGTATAATAATACTTTGCCGCTTTATAGAAACCGAACGCCAAGTCGTTATACGGCCCGACCCATTCAGTTGCATCCAACGCGCCGGATTGCATCGAAGGAAACAACTCTCCTCCCGGTAACGTCACTGGCACCCCGCCAGCTCTTTTCAGCACTTCTCCGCCCAAGCCCGGGATACGCATTTTCAGTCCTTCCAAGTCAGCGACCGAATTGATTTCTTTATTAAACCATCCTCCCATCTGCGTACCGGAATTTCCTGCAGGGTTCGGAATCAAGCCAAACGGTTTATAGGCTTCTTCCCAAAGCGCCATCCCACCGCCGTTGTATAGCCAGGCATTCATTTCATCCGGTGTCAGTCCAAATGGAACAGAGGAAAAGAAAACTGACGAAGGAATTTTGCCTTTCCAGTAATAGGCACCCGCATGTCCTAATTGGGCATTGCCACGTGACACGGCGTCAAACACCTCGAAAGCCCCAACCAATTCACCTGCGCCATACACTTTGACATGAATCCGTCCACCCGACATTTCGTTAATCAGTTCCGCCACCCGATTGGCGCCCGTTCCCAGGCCTGGGAAGTTTTTCGGCCAGGTCGTCACCATCTTCCACTCGACGGTTTCCATCGGTTGTGCGGCCTGCGTTTTCGGTTCTTCTTTCTGACCGCACGCGGTCATTGCCGTCGTGGCCGTGGCACCCGCAATGGCGCCAATAAAATCACGTCTTTTCATGCTGTTTCCTTGCAATCAATTTAATTGCTGAATATTTTGCCATTTTTTCAAATGCTTATCTGGGTTAATTTTAAAAGACGTTGGATTTTCAATAACGCTATCGCTTTGATATCAGTACAATAGGCCGATAAAATGCTGACGATAAATTGTCCAATCGAACCAAGGAAAAACACAATGACTCTTGAAGAACTCATCAAACAACTCAACCGCCATCCCGTCAATTTTGAAGACGTCATGGAAACCATTGATACTCATTATGACTTTACGCCCACACAATTCACCAATGGCGAGCAGGTCAATGAAGCCAATACCAACAATGGTTCTTGTAAAATTTTTGCGTTTGCCAAGTTAAATGGCTTAAGTGAACAAGCGACGCTGAATGCATTCGGAAACTTTTATACGGTGGATGTCATGCAAAACCCAACAGGCACCGATCACGGTAATATTCGTAACTTTGTTGATACAGGTTGGCAAGGTATTCAGTTCGCATCAGAAGCGCTACAACCGAAATAATGGCATCATTGCGTTGTGCTTTAAGCCTTAAAAAGCGTTAAGTGGCTTCACTGTTTTCGGTTTGTGCCAGTTTCTCTTCGTAAATTTGAAGCAGCTTCTCTTTTTCAGCGGGTAAGATGCTTTTAATCTTTAATCGATAAACATACTCCTGACTGATTTCTTGTAGCTGAAAAACCACTAAAGCGCAAATATAAACGGTGGCGCCGTCCACTTGGATGTAACAGTCTTTTAGTTTTTGCTGTCGGTTATAGTGAAACGCTTTGGTGCCTTTATTTGGGCAATACACGCTCAGCCCTTCTTCAAACAGGCAACGCCCGACTAAAACATCGTCACCATGATGAAAACTGAACGGCGTCGCAACTGGCGTGGAATAAATATTATCTTGATCAAAGGTACTATAAAACATGACTGTTCTCTGACAGGTTTGAATGTAAAGAATGAACCCTCACCAATATAGTCAAAAACAGACCAATATCCAAGTGCTAACGGTGAAAATAAATTGCATTTCAATACTATTGAAAGCAGTAAAATACCGTGATAATGTGGAAATAACGATTGCATTTGCGACATTTCCCTTGAAAAACAGATGGTTTGCCCCCATAAGCTACAGTAGCTTAATTAATTAGGAAACATGATGGAATATAAAGATTACTATGAAATCTTAGGCGTCGATCGCAGCGCTTCGGAAGCCGATATCAAAAAAGCTTACCGTAAGCTGGCAGGGAAACATCATCCCGACAAGCCGTCGGGCGATGAGACTAAGTTCAAAGAAATCAATGAAGCATACGAAGTGCTGGGCGACAAAGAAAAACGCCAGATGTTCGACCAACTCGGCCCCAACTATCATAATGGCCAGAATTTCCAACCGCCTCCAGGTTATGAAGACATTTTTGGCGGCGGAGGTTTTAGCGGCGGCGGTCAAGCGGGTGGATTCAGTGACTTTTTCGAATCGATGTTCGGAGGAGGCTTCAGTGGCGGTGGCGGCTTTGGTGGTCAAGGTGGATTCGGTCAACAGGGCGGGTTCCAGCAAAAAGGGGATGACCAAGTCGTTAAGGTACTGGTCAGCTTAGAAGAAGCCGTTAACGGCGCTTCCAAATCGCTCAATATCCAAGTGCCCACTGCCAATAACCTCGGTCAAGTGTCTCATCAGTCCAAACAGCTGAAAGTCAAAATTCCGGCTGGGGTCAAACAAGGCTCGCGCATTCGTTTAAGCGGGCAAGGTGCGCCGGGATATGGCGGCGGGCCAAATGGAGACCTTTATCTGGAAGTGGATCTGCAAAACCATCCGTTGTATAAAGTTGACGGCGAAGACATCATTCTGAATCTTCCGTTAACGCCCTGGGAGGCAGCTTTGGGTACGAAAGCTGAAATTCCGACCCTCAAAGGCAAAGTGAATATGAATATTCCAGCCGGCACACAGTCCGGTGCAAAGTTACGAATTAAAGGCCGCGGTCTGGGCAAGGGCGATAAAGCCGGTAACCAATACATTGTGGTACAAATCCATACGCCTCCAGCGGACACGGATGAAGCCAAAGCTTTTTATGAAAAAATGGCGGAAGACATGCCGTTCAACCCCAGAACACATTTCTAATGCTCAGAACAAAAAAACCGCCAGGCTTGGCGGTTTTTTTATGTCTGAAAGTGCGCCTTTTAAAAGGGCATTCGCGCATTCAATTTGAAATTGCGTCCCATGCCTAATGCAATGCCTTTATAGGTATCGAGGAAATCCCGATAAGGCGTATCCAGTAAGTTTTCCACCGTTAAATCAAGCCAAAGCGTCTGTTTATCAAACGCAATGCCGGTTCCGGCACTCAGATTCCATAACCAGTAATCCGACGTGGATGCCGTTCCAAAAGGCATATTGTCATATTGACTGAACGGCTCATATAAATCAGCGGATTTTTTCTCGGCAACATACCGTGTGCCCAACCCGACATAAGGTTGCTTTAAACGTTCCAAGCCTTTAAAGGTATAGCGTGCGTTCAAAGTCGCATTGGGTGCCGGCATCAAAGGTAAATCACGGTCATTTTTGGTATCACGCCCCTGCATGACTTCCGCAGTGGCACGCCATTGCAACTGCGCGGTCATTTGGTATTTAGCAGACCACTCAACGCCTTGAATCAACGCATTAGTTTGTGCATTGACCATTTTACGATAAGGAAATGCCAAACTCTGCGTCGGCTGACAAACGCCTTCTTCGTCACAATACAGTTCCGTCGCCGTATTTTCCAGCACGATATAGTTATCGACCCAATTAGAATACACCGCCAATGTGGAATGAAGTTTCGCCGACTGCCAAGTTGCGGCCAGCTCACTGTTGATAGACGTTTCGGCTTTTAAATTAGGGTTCCCGACCTGATAGGCCTGCACGCCACCATGCGCGCCTGAAGCATACAGCTCAAACACCGAAGGTGCGCGAAAGCTGCGCCCCAGATTCCCGGTCAACGTCCAGTTTGGCGTTGCATGAAAGGCCAGTCCCAACGCACCGGACCAATCTGAAAACTTGCGTTCATTATTTGAGGCATCATACACTTTGGTTTCATCCCAAAAATGGGCATTTTCCGCGCTGAGGGGCGCCTTAACCTGATGCGAGTCATAACGCGCCCCGATTTCAGCCTCCCACTGACCGAAGGTTTGTTTTTCCACCATAAACACCCCGGCTCCGTTTTCGGTGGCACTCGGCGTTAAGTGCCCCGAACGGAGCTTCTGGTCTTTATCCATAAAACTCACCCCGAATTCACCAGACCAGCCATTCAACTCCGGATGCTCCACCGCCAATTGATAGTCATTACGATGCACTACCAAATCCAAATATTCCGGATCCTGTTCATAAGCGCCCATGTTTTCATAAGACACATCATGCATCGCTTCGCGCTGGTTTCGGGTATGGGCATATAACGGCTTGATGACCCAATCTCCTTGAAAGATTTCCGCCTTCAACTGCGTTTCTTCATTTTTAAGCTTCTGCCCCGCTGACGGAATCAAATCATACCCTGCCGGATTCGCTTCGACGCCCAGATAGTTCTGTTTGGATGCCCAAATCGAGTGGTGCAATTCCACCGACCCCCAATTGCCGAGATACCCCACACCAAACACGGCGCTCTGCCCTTCGAAATTGGTATAAGGAATGGTACCGGTCACCAACGGTTTTGTACCCGCCGGGTCTCCCGGTTTCACCGCACCGGCTTCCGCGGCCTGTGGCGAGACATAGTTCTCGCCTTTCCTTTTCGTTACCCCACCAACCAGCGCAATGCCATTGGAAGAATATTTCGCTTTTGCCCCCAACAAGGTTTCGTGATTATTTGAATTCACCTCCCCCATCAGTGCGCCCGAAGTGCGTGTTTCGCCCGGTGCGGCATAATCCAATTGCGGCCCGGCGACATTCACAGCCGACTTCACGGCCTGACTGGAGTACTTAAGGCCTTGCGGTCCGCGAATCACTTCCACTTTTTCCATCAATGCGGGATCCACATTCGGGTTATGTCGCGTGCCTTCCGCTTGATATTCCATCGCCACACCGTTGGACAAAACGGGCAACCTCAATGATGTATCGCCTCTCACCACCGGTTTCCCCGACTGGCTTCCCGAGCCTAAGTTATTCACCCCCGGTAACGCTTTCAAAGAAGCGCCTAATGAGGCGGTTGCATTGCGTTCTTTGTCTTTTTCATCCACCGCCAAACGGGTGGAAGTACTGATGTCAATCGGTTCTAGCACGGCTTCCTGCGTAGATTCCACTGAAATTTTATTCAATTGAGTAAAGGTTTTTTTCTGTTCTAATTCGTCTGCATAAGCAAACGGCACACTGCTGCCAGCCACCAAAATGGCAGACACGAGTTGATATCGAATCATTTGGATTCTCCGAATTATTTCTTAAATTAAAGGGTTAACTTCACTAACATTAAGAAACGATTGGAGGGGCACGGCTGGAATAAACAGGCGTGACTTCGCCGACATAAGCGAAAATCGGCTCGGATGAACCGAAATATCTTTGAACAGAACGCTCAGTCAGCGCAAAGTCAGGGGTGATATCACTGGATTGATGTTCAACTCCGGTATAAATATCACACATTTGGCTATGTTCATGAAACGGATGAACTTCCGAATGAATCAACGCACTGAATTGTGCAAATACCAGCGCCAAGACGAACAATAAACGTCGCCAATGGCTTAACAAGTGTGATGCGGTATATTGATTCAATGTCAGATCCTGTTTCATGACGATTATTTTAGCTTGTTCGTTAAACAGACGCCATTCAATTTATCGCTTTTAGTGACGGCTGAATGAATTCACTGAATTACCCCCTGAATTTTCACGGCAATCTGTCTATAATGAAATCAACCGAATTTAAATCAAGGATGCTGTATGTCGCTTTCGCCTTATGCTGGAAAACCCGCTCCGCAATCGTTACTGGAAAACATTCCCAAACTGATGACCGACTATTACAATCGGATTCCCGATGCCAGCAACCCCGATCAAGCCGTTACTTTCGGCACATCCGGGCACCGAGGCTGTGCCAGCAACACCGCGTTTAACGAAAACCACATCGCCGCGATTGCCCAAGCCATTGTGGAATATCGTGACGAGCAAGGCATCAGCGGCCCTATTTTTATCGGCATGGATACCCACGCCTTATCCGAAGCCGCACACGCCACCGCCATTGAAGTATTTGCCGGCAACAGCCTGAACGTTATTATCCAAGGCAACGGACGCTATACCCCAACGCCCGTCGTTTCTCACGCCATTTTGACCTACAACCAACACCGCACCCAAGACTTGGCCGATGGCGTCATCATCACACCCTCGCATAATCCGCCAAAAGATGGCGGGTTTAAATACAACCCGCCAAACGGCGGCCCCGCGGATACCGATGCCACAACGGTGATTCAAGACCGCGCTAATGACATTCTGATAAACGACATGAGCGCCATTAACCGTATGCCGTTAGCCGAGGCATTGGCCTCGGAATTTGTGTCCGCCGAAGATTTAATTTTGCCCTATGTCAAAGACCTGGAAAACGTGGTCGACATGAAAGCCATTAAAGATGCCGGGCTGAAACTCGCAGTTGACCCGATGGGCGGCGCCGCAATTGATTACTGGCAACCCATTGCCGACCATTACGGCCTGAATCTGGAAATCGTCAACCCGTACGTTGACCCCACTTTTTCATTTATGAGTGTTGATAAAGACGGCAAAATCCGTATGGACTGTTCCTCGCCTTATGCCATGGCCGGGTTGATTGCCTTAAAAGACAACTACGACCTCGCTTTCGGCAACGACCCCGATGTCGATCGCCACGGTATCGTCACCCAATCGGTTGGTTTAATGAACCCAAACCATTATCTGGCGGTTGCCATTCACTATCTTTGCACCCATCGTCCGCAATGGTCAGACTCGGTTAAAATCGGTAAAACCTTGGTGTCCAGTTCCATGATTGATCGTGTGGTGGCCTCATTAGGCAAAAATTTATCGGAAGTACCAGTCGGTTTTAAATGGTTTGTGGACGGACTCGTTTCGGGCGACTTTGCCTTTGGTGGCGAAGAATCGGCTGGCGCATCCTTCCTGCGGATGGACGGCACCACCTGGAGCACCGACAAAGACGGCATCATCATGAACTTACTCGCCGCCGAAATCACCGCCGTCACCGGCAAAGACCCGGGGCAACTGTATCAGGAACTCACCGAACAATTCGGCCACCCGGTGTACAGCCGCATTGATGCGCCGGCCAATCGTGAACAAAAAGCCATTCTGAAAAACTTGTCTCCAGAAATGGTCAAAGCCGACAGCTTGGCAGGCGAACCGATTGTGGACAAACTGACCCATGCACCGGGCAACGGTGCGGCGATTGGTGGGCTGAAAATCACCACCGAAAACGGCTGGTTCGCCGCCCGCCCGTCCGGCACGGAAGACATCTATAAAATCTACGCCGAAAGCTTTAAAGGCCAAACGCATTTGGATGAAATCTTAAAAGAAGCACAAGCGATAGTGACGGATGCGTTGAATGGATAGGTATGGTTATCACTTAAAATGTTCGGGTTCTTAAAAGCTTAAGGAGAGATTGTGCTCAAAAAGATTGAAAAATGGATTCATGAACTAAATGCTTCCCATGAACAAGTGCGACACTCTTGTTCGATCCTCCATGATCATTTCAATGGTTTTTATTCTATTGATTTTCTTAAAACTGCTTACTTTGTTGTTACCGATAATATACCCAAACCTGATTTTCCTGAATTACGGGAGGCAGGGCTTGGAGACTTCATCGACATGGATGCCGGAGGCATTACCTATAATGACACTTATTATATAAAGCAAAACGCGGTAAACGTATTATCTTTACATTTTCATGAGTTGGTACATGTAATTCAATACGATGAGCTTACTCAACAAGGTTTCATCAAACGCTATATTCAAGAAATCAAGGATTTTGGGTATGATAACGCACCATTAGAAAAAATGGCATATGAGCTGGAAGATCGCTATAAAAAAAATGGCGCGCATCTGAATGTAGAACAATTTGTTCGCAATAACCTATGAAATTTCGTACAGTTGTATCAGAGGCTAACTTTTTATTTGGTGAAGAAATCCCTGCTTATATAGATGAAATGCATAAAGAGCTTAATTGGTTAATAGGACAATTCAACCCAGCTAAAGAGCGATTTAAGAAATTTTAGACATAAGCAAATAATAAAAACTAAAAGTTACAGAACCAGACTTAAAAGTTTAAAGTCTTTTTTAGCAACATTATCATCAAGAAGAACAACTCAACTGTAACCCTTTCTGTTCTGCTGTAGGCGGTTGTTGAAATTCGGCCAGGCCTGGGTGATTTTCAAATGGGGAATGCAGCGCTTTGACCCAATCATTTAACGGTTGAAAGTTACCCACTTCGGCGGCTTCGATAATGTGCTGGGCAATGTAGTTGCGTAAGATAATCGAGGGGTTGTTGGCGAGAATACGTTGCTGTCTTTTGTCTTCGCCCAGCGCTTCTTGGGCAACACGCTGTTGATAGCGCTCGAACCATTCATCAAATGCTTCTGGCTGGCTGAGCAACCGTCTTAACTCATTTTCATCCGTGTGGCCTAACTTGGCCAAACGACGGAAAAACAAACTGAAATCCACCCGTTGCTTATCCATCAGCACCAACAAATCACCAATCAAATCTTTATCCGTCTCCTGCTGTGTTTCCAAACCGAGTTTGACGTTCATCTCAGCCACATAGTGCTGGTTATAGGTTTTTACAAAATGATCCAACGCAGCGGTTTGTTCGGCCTCGGTAACACTTTGCCCAAAGGCGGCGGCGAGCACTTGGCAATTCCACACGCCGATTTTAGGTTGCTGGTTGTAAGCATAGCGCCCTTCCACATCGGAATGATTGCAGATGTATTCAATCTGAAAGTCATCGAAAAAGGCATAAGGCCCGAAATCAAACGTCTCGCCGATGATCGACATATTGTCGGAATTCATCACGCCGTGATTGAATCCGACCGCTTGCCATTTTGCCATTAATGTCGCTGTGCGACCGCAGACGGCTTTCAATAAAGCGCCGGCTTGTTCGTTTTCTGGCAGCTTTGCCAACTCGAGATAATGATGTTCAATGACAAAGTTAATCAAGGATTCCAACGCGTCTCTGCCCAATGAGGCAGCCCATTCAAAATGCCCAAAACGAATATGCGTGGGCGTCACTCGAATTAAACTGGCGCGCGGTTCAAAGACTTCACGCTGTACTTGTTCTTGACTGCTGGCAATCGCCAAAGCGCGCGTGGTGGGCACACCAAGTCCGTATAAAGCTTCGGATGCCAAATATTCACGAATCACCGAGCGCAACACGGCACGCCCGTCGCCGCGACGGGAAAACGGTGTGCGCCCGGCGCCTTTAAGATGAAACTCCCAGGCCTGGTCGTTTTGGTCGTGCCACTGGCCTAACAGCAAACCGCGCCCATCGCCTAAATCGGGATTGTAATACCCGAATTGATGGCCGGTGTATTTTTGCGCCAACGGAATCAGGTTGAAGTTAATCAGACTGTCATCGGTTAAATTGCCCGATGCCAGCGCCAGCAATTGCGGGTCACTCAACTCACAATTCAACTCGTCCATCAGGCTTTTGTTCACTGCGACCAAGCGAGCGTTTTGCTGGGGTTCGGGCAACACCAGTTCATAAAAGTTTTTCGGCAATTCTAAAAACGCACTTTGTTGCATAGGCTTTAATCCTTATTAAAAACACTGAAATAAATCGCCTTCCACTGTTTTATGATTTGATTTCATTATAACGAACGCACTCGACATCACCTAAGAAACAGGCGATTTTAACCAGACAAAGCACAAGGAAAAGTAAAAAAAGAAAAGAAAAGAGACCTAAAAAATAGCCAGGCCTGGCTATTTTTGCAAGGCGTCAGAAAAAGCAACCGAATCAGTTTCGAATCAAATGATCCAAGGTCAAACGCATGCGCTGGTCGAAGAGTCGTTTCTGCGCTAATCGAAGCGCAATCAACACCCCCGATGCGGTGGACACGGTAATCAACAACATAATCATGATTTGATATTTCACCGCTTCAATCGGGTCGATGCCCGCGAGGATTTGCCCGGTCATCATGCCGGGAAGCGAGACGATACCTGCCGCGGCGAGCATATTAATAACCGGAATCATTGCAGTGTGCAGGCTTTGGCGTTTTAAAAACAACATGGAGTCTTTGGCGGTTTTGCCGAGTGCCAATTGCGCTTCAATTTGGTTTTTCTGTTTCACCGCACTTTTGGTCAAAGCATCCAGTCCCAAACCGATGGCGGTCATGCTGTTGCCCAAAATCATGCCCAATAAAGGAATGGCATATTGCGCTTCATACCACGGGTGCGGTTGAACCACCAAGGTCAATGTAAACACCGTCAACACCAAGGCCGTCATGGATAGCGACATTAACCCGACCACAAAGGAACCGGCTTTTTGAAAACGATAGGTTTGGCGCTTGAGAATTTCATAACCGGCAAAGGCGAGCATAATGCCACTGACCAACCCGACTAACAGCAGACTGCCCGCATTGAATACCCAACTCAACCAGACACCCATCAAGAGCAATTGCACCACCATACGAACGGACGCAATCCAAAGTTGTCGGGTTTCTTTAAACCCGTTCAACATCAATAAAATGCCGAGTAAAAATACCATGCCAGCCAGACTGGCTAAATCCATATACCCTAAGGTTATCATTGTCATATTCCTGTTATATAACGGTCATCACAAACTCACGCAGTTGTCATATTTAGGTCAACTAAACCCTGCAAAATAAGGCCGTTACCCGACATTACTTAAAGAGTCATTTGATGCTGAATATTGAACAAACCATTTTGGAAAAATACCCTGATTTTCACCAAAAGACCGGAGCGAAAAAACTGATTTCGTTTTTACAAAAACTGACCTTTGAAAAAGAGATCAATCAGTTTATTGAGGAAAACAAGCATCTGCGCGGCTTTGCTTTTCTGGACAAGAGTTTAGAGCATTATAACTTCACCTATCAAGTGAATAATCGCTCTTTTAACAATATTCCGGCGGAAGGCCGTGTGGTGATTGTGGCGAACCATCCCATCGGATCCTTGGATGGGCTGGCGTTATTGAAGTTTATTCGCAGCATTCGCCCGGATGTGCGTGTGGTGGCGAATCAGCTGTTGGCGCAGGTGAAGCCGTTTCAGTCTTTGTTTTTGACCATCGACAACATGTCGAGTCAGGCAAGCCACAAGGCACACTTCAAAGCCATGATAGAAGCGTTGGAAAATGAAGAAGCGGTGATTATTTTTCCCGCGGGAGAAGTGTCACGTATTCGCCCGAGTGGCGTGCGTGACAGTACTTGGAAAACTGGATTTCTGAAGCTGGCGAAAAAAACCCAATCGCCCATTGTGCCGGTGTATATCGATGCGCGAAATTCGGCGTTGTTTTATGGGCTATCAACCCTCTATAAACCCCTGGGAACTTTAATGTTAGTGAAGGAAATGTTTAATAAGCACGATCAGCAAATTGCTTTTCATGTGGGTGCCCCCGTACCTTGGAAATCGATAGAGAAGTGCGATCTTCCCCTCCAGACCATTGCCAAATTATTCCGCAAACATATTTACCGGCTGAATTATCCTGCCAAGGCCGCCCATAAATTTCCATTTAAAACGGAAAACACCATTGCACATCCGGTAAACCGTAAAGCACTGAAAAAAGATTTGAAAAGTGCTGAATTGCTTGGACAGACGGCCGATGGTAAAAAGATTTTTCTGTTTGATTACGAACCCGATTCGCCCGTCATGCACGAGATTGGTCGCTTGCGCGAACTGACATTCCGAACCGTGGAAGAAGGCACTGGGCATTCGTTTGATTTAGATAAGTATGATGCCGATTATCGCCATTTGGTGCTATGGGATGATGAAGACTTGGAAATTGTCGGTGCTTACCGTATTGGAGAGTGCCGACATATCGTTGCACAACAAGGCATTGATGGGCTTTATACCAGTACCTTATTTAATCTGACACCGGAGATGGGCGATTATCTGCCCAATGCATTGGAAATGGGGCGCAGTTTCGTACAGCCCCGCTACTGGGGAAAACGCAGTTTGGATTATCTCTGGTATGGCATTGGGGCTTACGTTGCCCGTCACCCGGAAACCCAATACCTGTTTGGCCCGGTGAGTTTATCAGATGCGTACCCCGCCCATTCGAAGGATTTAATTGTGTCTTTTTTTCAAACGCAAATGGGATCACAACAGGATTTGGCCATCGGCAAACGGCCTTTTATGCCTAGCAAAAAAGCACAAACCATCGCCCAGGAAAATTTCACCGGCGATTACAAAACTGGTTACAAAAAGCTTAATGCACTGTTAGCAGAAGAAGGCGTGAAGGTGCCGACGCTGTTCAAACAATATGCCGAGCTGTGTGAACCCGGTGGCTGTCGTTTTATCGACTTTAGCGTTGACCCGGACTTCAACGACTGTATCGACAGTTTGATTTTGGTTGAAATCGACAAAATCAAATCCAAGAAACAAGCTCGTTATCTCACACCAATGAATGCCGCTTAGCCTTAAAAACAGCCAGGCCTGGCTGTTTTTAACAATTTGACGGATACAAAAAAGGCGCATTTTTCAATGCGCCTTTTAATTTAGATGTATCCGCTATAATTCTATGGTTTTCTATAGCAAAAAATTATGGCCCTTTTCCTCGAACCGCGCGAGAAACGGCTGAAATAATAAGTAAAACGAGAAAAATAAAGAACAAAATTTTTGCTATTTCCGCCGATGCTCCGGCGATACCTGTAAAACCAAGTACCCCTGCAATGATTGCAAGAACTAAAAACGTAAGAGACCAAGACAACATAGAACTTCCTCTTTTTTATTGATTCGAAATAATACTAACACAAGTTAGGTTTATTCAAAACGTTAATATACGTTTTCGAGAAAGTATTTCGGGGGATGCCTCACCCGCTTCATAAACAATTTAATCAGGAAGTCTTCTTATTTTCTGTCAAAAAATAATCTGGTTTGATATCAGTTAAAAAACGAATGATAACAGTTCGCTATTCATAAAAATTAAAACGCTTAAACTCCCATATTTTATGTGGTAGGATTTAAGAAAAATAATCGGTGAGCGCAGATATAAATGAACGCCTTAAAAGCACTTGTGATCAGTTGTGTGATTTTAATTTCCGGCTGCAGTTTTCAAACGGAAGAACCGTTAAAAATCATCACCAACAGCTGGATTGGGTATTCTCCGCTTTTTTATGCCAAAGAACAGGGGTGGCTGGCCGAACACAACATCGAGCTGTCGACCGTGGTTTCTTTGGGAGAGAGCGCTCATATCTATCATTCTTCCAATCTTGATGCTTTCGCCGGAACACAGTATGAGTTCCATAAAGCGTATGCAAAAGATTCGACCTTAATTCCCATTATGATGTTTGACCGCTCGGTTGGGGCTGATATGATTATGAGTAATCGAAGCATAAAAGCGCTTCAAGCCATCCCTACCAATCAACCCATTGATGTTTTTCTGGAAATTGACAGTATCAACTACCCACTTTTTAAAGATTTTAAGCAACACTATCACCTGTCAAACCACTCTTTTAATTTAATCAACAACGACCATTTAAAAATGCAGCGTGCGATTACCCAAAAGAATAGTCCGAGCATTATTGTGACTTATGCACCTTACAATCATGAACTGGAAAAACAAGGCTTTACCATCATTGCTTCAACGGGTGAAAGTCTTAACTTATTAGTGTTGGATGCCCTGTACACCAATCAAGAAAGTTATCGCATTCACCAACAAAAATTTTTAGCGCTAAAAACACTTGTGAACCGTGCCATAAAAGCGTTAAAGCAAAATCCTAAAAACTACTACAACAAGGTTAAACCCTATCTGGAAAGCGCAAGTTATGCGGAGTTTCAAGAAAGCCTCCAGACCATCGAGTGGTTGAACGGCGGTATTTCTCCATCGCTCATTGATCGCATCAATGAAGCCCAATTTCCAATAAGAGACTTGTTATAACATGCTTTCAATTCGCACTTTTTTTGTGATTGCTTTGCTCACCATCATCATCGTTTTTTATAGTGTCTTTTTTTCTTACTATATTGATGACCGACAAAAAAAGACCGATTTGATTATTGAAAGTATTCGACACGATTTATCTGAAACCGATTATGTCATTTCCAGCGGGCTGAAAACGCCAAATTCCATTCGTGCATTTAAATCTTTTTTACACCGAAAGGTGGCCAATAACCCGCTTATTTCGGCTTTTGTCGTCGAATATGAAAATAAAATTATTCTGACCACCGACCCCTCTATTCGAACGTTACCAGCGGAACTCGAAATACAAAAAAAGTTTAAAGGACTTTCACCTGAACAGTTAACTCGCCACCAGATATTCGAAAAAGACATCCAATTCTTCACTCAGGATCAACCGACTTATTTAAACCTTTACCTTTACGTTAATCAGGCTTATATTCAAAAATATTTTGCTGAAAACAAATATAATTTTTTCCTATTTTTCGGCCTGGTTCCTTTCATCATGTTGGGGTTACTCTGGCTGGTGCTGAAAAAATGCGTTACTTCACCACTTGAATTGTTACGACAGTACGCTTATTACCAATCAACCGTTCCGTCCAGATTCAGATTGCGTGAACTGGAATACATTCGGTCTTCCATGGTACAAACCTTCGACCGTTTAGATAACGAAAAAAATGAACTGTATCGCCAAGCGCGCACCGATACTCTTTCAGGGTTAGCCAACCGTAATTATTTAAATGAACGCCTCAACTGGCTGATTTCGGAATATTCTCGCACCGGACAAGAGTTTGCCATTTTGTTTATGGATTTGGATAATTTCAAGACGGTCAACGATATGCTGGGACATGAAGTCGGGGATACTTTGCTAAAGAATGTATCGACCATCATTCAAGAAGTGTTGCGTGATTATGACATCATCGCCCGGGTCGGTGGAGATGAGTTTGTCATTGTGCTGAATTATTATGAATCCAACTTTGAACTCACCCATATCATCAATCGTATTCTGAACAGAATCAGTGACGTACATATGGTTGATACCCACCCGGTCAAAGTGTCTGCCAGCATCGGCATTGTCTGCTTCCCGAAAGATGGGGACAACATCAGTGCTTTGATGAAAAATGCCGACATTGCCATGTATGAAGCCAAAAATTCAGGCAAAAATCGTTTTAAATTCTTTACGGAGTCTTTGCACCAGCAAGTCATCGGCGAAATCCAGTTGGAACAAGACATGCAACGCGGGTTAGAGAATAATGAGTTCGAGCTGTATTTTCAGCCTAAAATATCGGTGAATAATGACTGCGTGGTTGGCGCAGAAGCCTTAGTGCGATGGAATGATCCGAAAAAAGGGATTATTCCGCCCAATGACTTCATTCCTTTGGCGGAAAAAACCGGCTTAATGATCCCTTTAGGTGACTGGGTATTGAAAGCCGCCATTGAGCAGCAAGTAAAATGGAAAGAACAAGGGTTGGGCGATTTGCAGATATCGGTGAATTTATCGCCCGTTCAACTGATTGACACCTTTTTCGATCGTAAACTACAGGCACTGATCAAACAATCAAATATTGACCCGACAAAACTCGATATCGAGATGACCGAATCACAATTTATGGAAAACACGGAACAAAACCTGAATAGTCTGACTGCGATGCGACAACAAGGTGTGACCATTTCCTTAGATGATTTCGGAACCGGGTATTCATCATTGGCTTATCTGAAAAAATTTCCGATTGATACCTTAAAAATTGATAAGACGTTTATAGATGATTACGCAACGGAATCAGGCGCGATTTTTATCGAAACCATTGTCAAAATCGCCCACACACTGAACTTGAAGGTCGTTGCAGAAGGAATTGAACAGAAAGAACAGCTGAATTACATTGCTCAAACGGGCTGTGAAACTTATCAGGGGTATTACTGTTCAGCCCCGCTCCCGGTTACCGAATTTGAAACGTTTTTGAAAAAGCGTTCATTCGTCTAACTGAGACAAGAGACAATACCCAATCTGAAAAAGTTGACACTTTTGATAAGCCAACACACAATACCCTTAACTCAAAACATTGCTGAGACGGGAGATTAGCTCATGTGGGATGAACGATACAGTGCCGATCATTACATCTATGGCACAAAGCCGAATGAATTTTTACGACAAAATGTGGAAACCATCCCGCGGGGTGAGGTCTTATGCCTTGCTGAAGGCGAAGGACGCAATGCCGTTTTTCTTGCCAAACAAGGCTATCAGGTTACCGCGGTTGACAACTCTTTAGTTGGCATTGCCAAAGCTCGCAAACTTGCTCAATCCGAAAAGGTTTCGATTCAATTCATTCATGCTAACTTGGCGACATTCAATTTAGGCGAGAACCGTTGGGATGGCATCATCTCGATTTTCTGTCACTTGCCGGAATCTATCAGGAAACCACTACACCGGAACATCACCACCGCGTTGAAACCGGGCGGTATCTTCCTGCTGGAAGCTTATACCCCGAAACAGCTTGAGCACGGAACCGGCGGCCCTAAAGACTCCAGCTTGATGATGTCTAAATCCATATTAACGCAAGAGCTCGGCGACATGCATTTCAAGCATCTGACCGAATTGGAGCGTAATATTGAAGAGGGCACTCATCACTTCGGGGTCGGAGCAGTCGTACAAGCGATTGCTGAAAAACCCAACACTTGAATAAACCTACCCAATCATTTAAATCGGCTTCAATGACAAGTATCATAACAACCCAACTGTAATCAAGGATAAACCACGTGATCAATGACTGGGTAAATGCATTTGTCGGCTTTATTTGGGGAGCACCCATGCTGGTTTTATTGGTTGGCGGCGGTCTCTGGTTCACGCTTTACGCTCGGCTACAACCTTTTCGCCATTTCCGTCATAGCCTAGCGTTGCTCACCGGGCGTTATGACCGACGTCATGCCCAGGGCGACCTCACTCATCGTCAAGCTTTATCTGCGGCCTTAGCCGGAACTCTGGGGCTGGGAAACATTGCCGGAGTTGCACTGGCCATCAGTGCGGGCGGGCCCGGTGCTATTTTTTGGATGTGGGTCACTGCGCTGGTGGGCGTGTCGACCAAATATTACACCTGCTCGCTGGGCATTATGTATCGTGGCCGTGACAGCTTGGGACAACTTCAAGGCGGGCCGATGTATATCGTTCAGGAAGGGCTGGGGAAACGTTGGCAAGCCCTGGCTGTTTTATTTGCCGTCGCCGGATTATTCGGCACTTTTCCTTCCTTTCAAGTCAACCAACTGGTCGAGGTCATGCGTACCCAAACTCTCACAGCAGACTGGGTCAATCAAATGCCGTTTTTCAATTGGGTTTTCGGCATCGCTTTAGCATTACTGGTTGGGTCTGTCATCTGGGGCGGATTACAACGTGTTGCACATCTATCAGTTGCGCTGGTGCCGACCATGGTCATCGGGTACTTGTTGATAACCGTTTGGATATTAGGACAACACGCCAGCGACATCCCGCATTATTTTCAACTCATTTTCAATGAGGCGTGGCAACCCAGTACGCTCAGCGGCGGTTTATTGGGCGTCATCATCATAGGCGTGAGCCGTGGTGCGTTTTCCAATGAAGCCGGAATCGGCACCGAAGTGATGGCGCACAGTGCCGCCAAAACCAATGAACCCATTCGTGAAGGCTTGGTTGCCAGTCTTGGACCCGTGATAGACACCTTAATCGTTTGTAGTTGTACGGCACTGATTATCATCGCCAGTAATGTCTGGCAAAACGCAGACGGTATTCAAGGGGTTCAAATGACGATGTTGGCCTTCCATCAAGAATTGGGGCTTTTCGGGGAAATCTTTTTAGCGTTGATGGTGTTGGTTTTAAGTCTGACCACCATTTTCACCTTTTGGTATTACGGTAGCAAATGTTTCAGTTTTTTGCTGGGGGCTGAATATGCCGATTTTTACAAATACCTGTATTTGGCAATGATTGTGGTCGGGGCGGTGATGTCGATGGAAATCGTGTTTAACTTTATGATCGGTATGTATGGATTGATGGCGATTCCAACCATGGTCGCCACGTTAATCTTGGCACCGAAAGTCAATGCCGCAGCAAAAACTTACTTTGCAGAACTGGCTAAAAAATAAAAACAACCAGGCCTGGCCATTATTGACAGGCGATCGGACGTTTAAGGCTTCGTTAAATAGATTTGTCGAATGCGCTCAATCAATGCCTGATAAGGCTCCGGTGCCGTTACAGGAGTCATTAACCAATGAAATAAATCCTGATCGTTTTCAGCGACCAACTGTGACAACGCATTCAACTCTTTCTCATCTTGGGTTTCGGCTAAATGATCCAGATATGCCACCAACAGTAGTTCACTTTCTGCATTACCCCGTCGGCAATTGAGCCGAATGGCTTTTATTTGTGTCGATAATTCTAAATCGTTCATTAGTCGATTTGTTTTTTTAACATCAAGGATTTTAATTCATTAATCGCCTGACTGGGATTCAATCCTTTCGGGCAACTGGCGGTGCAGTTTTGAATATTTCGACACCGAAATGTTTTAAACGGATCATCTAATTCAGCCAAGCGATCACGCGTGGTGATATCTCGGCTGTCAACCACAAAACGTTGCGCGGCCAAAAGCGCTGCCGGCCCATGAAATTTGTCTGGATTCCACCAAAAAGACGGACAACTGGTCGAACAACAGCCACAGAGAATGCATTCATAACTGCCATCCAGTTTTTCGCGCTCTTCGGGTGTCTGGAGGAGCTCATGATCCAAATCAATTGACACGCCTTGTACCACAGGCTTTAAAAAGGGATCAACCGCATGGTAATGCTCATAGAATAACGCCATATCAATAACCAGATCTCGAATTACAGGCAGACCGGGTAACGGGCGAATCTTAATCGGTTGTTTTAAGCCTGACACGCGGGTAATGCAACTGAGTTTGTTTTCACCATTCACATTCATACCATCTGACCCACAAACCCCTTCTTTACAGGAGCTTCGAAACGTCAGACTGGGATCTTGTTCTCGTAGTTTTTCCAGTGCTTCCAACAGCATCATATCCTGTCCGACCAACCCATCGTCCAATGCATAATCTTGCAGATATGGCTCGGCGTCTACCTCAGGGTTATAACGATAAATGGAAAACTGCATCTGTTTATCTCCGGCAAATTAATAGACGCGCGCTTTGGGTTCAACCCCCGGCACAGTTAAAGGCGTTAGGCACACAGGTTTATAGCGCAGCTGATGGTTTTCTTGGAAATACAAACTGTGGCGCAGCCAGTGTCGGTCATCACGTTCTGGAAAATCCACTCTTGAATGTGCCCCGCGACTTTCTTGCCGTTCAATCGCGGAATGCACCGTGGCATACGCCAACGTCATCAGGTTTTCCAACTCAAACGCCTCCAACCTTTCCAAGTTGAACGCCTGACTGTGATCTTGCAATACCGCTTGTTCAATCCGTTTTTGAATGGGATCTAACTGGTCAATTAAGGCGGACATCGATTCCTGATTTCGAAAAACGCCACAGCCCTCCTGCATCACCTGTTGCAAATCACGTTTGATTTGAGCCGTTGACTCTGGTTGAGCATCGACATCAGGCCTTGCTTCCCATTTGTTTAAACGCGCTTCCACGGCAGATAAATCCAACGTTTTATCAAAAAAGCTGGACGATTTCTGCAGCTTGAGAATGCGCTCAATTTCACTGGCCGCCGCCCGGCCGAATACGACAATATCCAACAACGAATTCCCGCCCAATCGATTTGCGCCATGAACCGACACACAAGCACACTCCCCCACGGCATAAAGCCCGGGCACCGCCAGCTGCTGTCCACTTTCATCCAACGTCACCACTTGACCATTAAAATTGGTCGGAATACCGCCCATCATATAATGCGCGGTGGGGTAAACGGGAATGAGGTCGGTACACAGGTCCAACCCCATAAAAGTCAAGCCGATTTCCCGAATGCCGGGCAAGCGTTTTTTAATGACCTCGGCATCCAGATGGGTCAGATCGAGCAACACAGAGTCTTTATTTGAACCACAACCACGCCCTTCTTTAACCTCGATGGCGATGGCACGAGACACCACGTCGCGTGATGCCAAATCTTTCACATGTGGCGCGTAATTCACCATAAAGGCTTCCCCGTTGCCATTTCGCAACACACCGCCTTCACCTCTTGCCGCTTCCGATAACAACATGCCTTTGTCGGCGACCCCTGTTGGATGAAACTGCCAGAACTCCATATCTTGCAAAGGCAACCCGGCACGCAAGATCATCGCCAAACCATCACCGGTATTAATCTTGGCATTGGTATTGGTTTTAAACAACTGGCAAGCGCCGCCTGTTGCCATCATCACCGCATGCGCCCGCAACAATTGATATTGCCCGGTTTGGATATTCATCACCGCCATGCCACCGATATGACCCAACTCGTCTTTCACCAGGTCAAGGGCAAAGTATTCATCGAAAAAAGTCGTGCCGGCCTGAATGTTCTGTTGATACAAGGTTTGCAAGATCGCATGACCTGTTCGGTCTGCAGCGGCACAAGTACGAGTGGCCTGACCCTCCCCAAAATTTCGACTTTGGCCACCAAACGGACGTTGATAAATCTTACCTTGTTCGGTTCTGGAGAAAGGTACCCCAAAATGTTCTAACTCTCGTACGATTTCCGAGGCTTCTCGGCACATGAATTCAATCGCATCCTGATCGCCAAGATAGTCGCTACCCTTGATGGTGTCGTACATATGCCAGTGCCAGTTATCTTCAGTCAGATTGCCTAAGGCAGCATTAATGCCGCCTTGCGCTGCCACGGTATGAGAGCGCGTTGGAAACACTTTTGAGATCACCGCTACGCGCTGGTCGGATTTTGCCAGCTGTAAAGCCGCCCTTAACCCAGCTCCCCCGGCACCGATGATAATGGCATCGAAATGAAAGGTATCCACGTTTTTTAATGAAACCATGTGTTACACCCACTTGATTTAAATAAAAACAATTTATCGCACCAATTGTAGCGCAAGGTAAATCAGTTCGGCACTCACCCAGAATAAGCCACCGCCCACTATAACCAGCCCCGGCACGTTAAAGCGCCGTGGCAGATAATCCAGCAAAATATCGCGCATGCCAACCCAACTATGCACAACCAATAACCCTAACGCAATAAACGTCGGCACCCAAAATTCGGCTTGCACTAGGTGGAACTGAAACAACTCATAGCTTTCAAAAGAACGATGACTGAGATACAACACACTGAAAGGGAAATAAAACAATAAATAATAAGCGCTGATGCGCTGCCACGTGTGCGCTCTCAGACCCGATAAAAAAAACGTCATATCCAAATCTCCCACAATAACCAGAGCGTGCCGATGACAAAAATAAAAAGCATCATTTTGCCCGATAAACGGCTTCTTTCCAAAGAAGACAGTAACCCGCCGATATTATGCTCTATCAACAAATGCCGCATCCCACTCAACCAATGAAACCAGAGACTGATGCCTCCGAGGCTCAACATCAACTGACCTAAAGGGTGCGTCCATACCTGTCGATTTTCAGCATATGTCTCCGGTTGCAAAATGACACTGTGCAGCCAAATCAACCCTAGCAATAAAGAAATGACTAATAAGACACCGGTGATTCGGTGCAAAATGGAAATAACGGCATTCAGCGGGAAATGAAACTTGAGCAAGCTCAAGTAGACGGGTCGATTGTCATGCCGTGGATACATTATGGCTCTCCGATTAAGGTCAACTCGCTTTGGTTTCGGCAGTCAATTGAATAGGAAAATAAACGCTTTTCTGCGTTTGAGTATACTCTTTCAGAGTAAGCTGGCAAATAAAATTTACCTAATGCGATATCACAAACATTGAATCAAATTTCTATACTTGTTTCTAAAACAGCCAGGCCTGGTTATTTTTCAAGTTCTTTTTTTGGTGCGAAAAACTACTTTTGGTGCAAAAAACAATTTTCTAAATTCTAATAAAAAGTCCTTAGACCTTATTATAAAAGGCTCAAACTATCTTGGCACAGTTATTTCTTAAGCTCAGTTAAATTGATTTAAGAGTGATGACGCTCACAACAAACGCACTGTTCTTCAGTAGTGCGTTTGCTGTGGGCGTTTTTTTTGCCTTCCTTCTAACGCTCTAAATGAATTTTTAGGTTTGGCATGCTTGGAAAAACGGCTTTCTAATCAGCTTGTCAAAGTGTTGTGTGATTATTTTAAGGAACAACAAAATGTCTTATTTAGAACCTAACGAGTTTGTCACCAAAATGGTCGATTCCGGCGAATCGAAAATATATATGTCGACAAAAGATACCGTCATTCGTGCTTTTATGGCGGGTGCAGTGCTGGGTCTGGCAGCAATTTTCGCCATCACTGTTGCGACCAAAACCGGCTCTCCATTGCTGGGGGCTGTTTTATTTCCTGTCGGGTTCATCATGCTGTATCTGATGAAGTTTGACCTGTTAACCGGCGTCTTTATGTTGGTGCCTCTGGCCATTCTAGACAAAAGACCCGGCGCCACCATGAATCAACTTCTCAGGAATTGGAGTCTCGTCTTTATAGGCAACCTCATGGGTGCCTTGACTGTTGCCTTTATTATGTCGTTTGTCTTGACCTTTGGTTACAGCATTGACGGGGGAGCCATTGCAGACAAGGTCGGGCATATCGGTGAATCCCGAACTCTCGGGTATAAAGAACACGGATTGGAAGGTTGGTTAACCATCTTCATGCGTGGCATGTTGTGTAACTGGATGGTATCAATGGGGGTTGTCGGAGCGATGATTTCAACGTCAGCAACCGGAAAAATCCTGTCGATGTGGATGCCGGTTATGCTCTTCTTCTTCATGGGTTTCGAACATTCCATTGTCAACATGTTCCTATTCCCTTTCTCAATGATTATGGGGGGTGGCTTCACAGTGACTGATTATCTACTTTGGAATGAGTTACCCACAGCATTAGGTAATCTGGTTGGCGGTATTTTATTTGTCGCGCTTCCGCTTTACTATACGCACGTTAAAACCAGCCCAGAGCGTAAAATCGGTTAACACACCAATTTAATCAAGGAATGCAAGCCTCTGTCTGTCACAGAGGCTTTTTAATTTAAAGCCTATGGAAAACACTCTTACAATCAGCATTGGACAAGACAGTGATAAAGGTCGTAAACCCATCAACCAGGATTTCTATGGTGTTTACTCTCCTCAGCAACCTTTGCTCAATTCAAAAGGGATTGCAATCGCTTTAGCAGATGGCATCAGCAGTAGTCAGGTAAGTCAAGAAGCCAGTGAATCCGCCGTGAGCAGTTTCCTCGCAGATTACTATTGCACATCTGATGCCTGGTCTGTTAAAACGTCGGGCAATAAAGTACTTTTAGCGATTAATGCCTGGTTACATGCACAAACGCGTAGCAGCCAATATCGTTTTGACAAAAATAAAGGCTACGTCTGTACCTTCAGCGCTCTTATCTTAAAGTCTAATACCGCTCACCTGTTCCATGCGGGTGATACCCGTATTTATCGAATGAACGGACAAAACCTGGAACAACTAACCGAAGACCACCGCATGGTTGTTTCGGAAAACAAAAGCTATTTGAGTCGTGCGTTAGGCGTTCATGACTATTGTGAAATTGACTATCAAAACTTTTCAATTGAGGTTAACGATTTATTCATTTTAGCGACTGACGGTATTTATGAATTTGTGGCGGAAAAACACATCATCAACATCCTCCACAACCATTCCGACAATCTGGACAAAGCCGCAAAAATGATTTTAAACACGGCTTATGAACAAGGAAGTGATGACAACTTAACCATTCAAATCGTCCGAATCGATAGTTTGCCGGCACACGATGAAGCCGAACTTTACCAACAAATTAACCACCTGCCTTTTTTCAAACAGATTGAACCTCGTGCAGAAATAGATGGGTATCGCATCCTGCGAGAAATCTATATCAGCAGTCGTAGCCATGTTTACCTGGCGGAGGACATCGATACTCTGCAGCAAGTGGTTCTCAAGTTTCCCTCGGTTGAAAAACGTTCTGACAAGCTTTATCTAGAACGCTTTTTACTGGAAGAATGGATTGCCCGACGTCTGAACAATTCACATGTTTTAAAAACCTATGCCCCCACACGCAAACGTCATTTTTTTTATATCACCACAGAATATATCGAAGGACAAACACTGGCACAATGGATGAGAGATCATCCGCAACCCGATATTGAAACGGTACGCGACATTGTCGAGCAAATCGCCCAAGGACTCAGAGCTTTCCATCGCCAAGAAATGATTCATCAAGACATTCGCCCTAACAACATCATGATCGACCACAAAGGCACGGCTAAAATAATCGATTTTGGCGCGACACATGTGGCGGGTCTTGCAGAAATAAACAACGCGCAACCCGAAATACTCGGCACCGCCGCCTATAGCGCACCGGAATACTTTTTAGGGCACGCAGGCTCTGCAAAGTCGGACTTATTCTCTTTAGCCGTAATCACTTATCAAATGCTCTCCGGAAAACTGCCTTACGGCACAGAAGTCGCCAAAGCAAGAACCAAAACGGCGCAACGAAACCTGACCTATCGAAGCGTGCTGGATGACGATCTCGACATTCCGGCATGGATAGACGATGCCTTAAAAAAAGCACTTCATCCCGACCCTTACCGTCGTTATAATGAATTGTCGGAATTCATCTTTGATTTACGTCACCCTAATCGGATTTTTCTCACCAAAACCCGCCCCCCTTTAATGGAAAGACACCCCGTTTTATTTTGGAAAACAACCAGCTTCATACTATTTGTCTTGATCTTGATCTTATTGCTCTATCAAAATCCGAATACTTTTTGAATGGTGAACACCCATTAATTCACGGGTAAAATGACTTACAATCATATCAAGTCATGCTATGATCTCAGCTAAGAACATCTGAATGGAGTTGAGTTGATGAAAGCCTCTGACTTATTTATCAAAGCACTTGAAGCCGAAGGCGTCGAATACATTTTTGGCATTCCCGGAGAAGAAAATCTCGATCTTCTCAACTCTCTGAAAGACTCCAAAATCAAACTCATCGTCACCCGTCATGAACAGGCTGCCGGCTTTATGGCCGCGACCTATGGTCGCCTGACGGGGAGTGCGGGCGTGTGTTTATCCACTCTCGGGCCGGGGGCCACCAACTTAGTTACGGCCGCCGCTTATGCCCAACTCGGTGCCATGCCGATGGTGATGATTACCGGCCAAAAACCGATAAAAACCAGTAAGCAAGGCCAGTTCCAGATCATCGATGTGGTCGATATGATGCATCCCATCACCAAGTACAGCTGTCAGATTCAAAGCGGTCAAAACATTCCCGCCCGTATTCGGGAAGCTTTCCGATCTGCTCATACCGAACGCCCCGGCACCAGTCACTTAGAGTTACCCGAAGATATCGCGGCGGAAGAGACCGATTCGGTCGTCATTCAAAAAGGACTGCATCGGCGTCCTTTAGCAGAAGAAAAAGCCGTGAGAACGGCCGTGGACATGATTCAAAAAGCCAAGCGCCCCCTGATCCTTGTCGGTGCCGCCGCCAACCGAAAAACGGCTGGAAAAATGCTCCGTCAGTTTATCGATAAAACCGGCATTCCTTTTTTCACCACGCAAATGGGAAAAGGCGTGGTGGATGAACGTCATCATCTCTACCTGGGATGTGCCGCTTTATCCGACCATGACTTTGTGCATTGTGCCATTCGCTATACCGATCTGATTATCAACATCGGGCACGATGTCGTCGAAAAACCGCCTTTTTTCATGAAACCGGATGGCTTTAAGGTCATTCACGTTAACTTCACCAATGCGATGATTGATCCGGTTTATTTCCCACAAACTGAAGTCGTCGGCGACATCGGGAATGGTATTTATCAAATCAAAGAACGGATTGAACGCCAGGAAACATGGGATTTTGATTGTTTTATACAAGCCAAACGTTTGATTGATAAACAAATTATGGAAGGCGCAAATGATGGACGATTTCCGATGTATCCGCAACGCGTGGTAGCGGACATTCGGAAAATCATGCCCGATACCGGCATGATTGCTTTGGACAACGGTATCTACAAAATCTGGTTCGCGCGCAATTATCTCGCTTATCATCACAATACCATTTTGCTTGATAACGCTTTAGCCACTATGGGCGCTGGTCTACCTTCGGCCATTGCGGCCAAATTGGTTCACCCCGAACGCCGCGTGATCGCTATCTGTGGCGATGGCGGTTTTATGATGAATTCGCAGGAAATGGAAACCGCTGTCCGTCTCAAACTCGACTTGGTTGTTCTGTTACTCAACGATAATGCGTTCGGCATGATTAAATGGAAACAAGCCAATATGGGCTTTGACGATTTCGGACTGGATGTCGGCAATGCCGACTTTGTTATGTATGCTCAAAGTTACGGCGCACATGGACACCGCATCACCAAAGCAGACGATTTAATTCCCAAAATGGAGGCTTGTTTTGAAGCGGGTGGCGTCCATTTGGTGGAAGTGCCGATGGATTACAGCGAAAACGATCGTATTCTCAACCAAGAACTGAAACAACGCAGCCAAGCCGTGTATGACAAAATGGCTGAAACCCTTGACAAATCAAGCTGATTGTCGCTTGGATGGGGTTTGTCGATAAAACAGGCACAGCTGGCGAAAGACCTTTGGAAAATGGCGGCGCAATTTTTTTGGCGCGGTGAAAAAATACTCCGTGGTCACGGCAAAAAACTCCGCCGGAGAAGTAGCTGCGTAATCATTAATTTCAGGGTGTTGCTGATGCTCTAATCGACTTTGTAAATGTTCAAACGCCTCTGTAAATGCTTTTGTCCAATCTTCTCGTACCATATTATGATGCAAAGGCGGCATCCCATTGGCGCGACCATTCAGCATATCCAACTTATGTGCAAATTCATGCAACACCACATTATGACCTGGAATCAGATCACCCATTTCCGCTTGCGACACATCCCAAGAGACGATCACCGGCCCCTGTAACCAGGACTCGCCCGCCAACACCTTGTCTTCATGTGTGACCAAGCCCATTTCATCAGGTGTTTGCCTTGCCACTTTAAACGCACCAGGGTAAACAATGATATCGACACATTCATCGTAATAATCCAACCCTAAGTTTAAAACCAACAAACAGGCCTGAGCAGAGATGGCTACGCCAATGTCGAGCGTCACCTCAAACCCTTGCGTGCCTTTAAAGTATTTTTGGTGGAGGAACAAGGTGGTCAGTTCACGCAGATGCGCTTTTTCCACCGAGGTCAAGTCATGAAATAAAGCATTGTCTTGCATCAAACGATGCCAGATCTTATGTGGAATCGGATGGCGATGCAAAACATAACGCGTGCGAAGATGGCTGAGCCACTTAAAACTCATCTTAATCGACTGATAGTGCATTAAGGAGCATGATTACTTTTCAGAGACATTGGTTGTCTGAACAGACTCATCTTCCTCAGTTGCTTTTTCAACTTCAGGTGCTTGTGGCCACTCCCCCATCGGGTAAGGATGCTCTTCACTGTTATAGGTCAAGAATAGCAGAACTTCATATTGATAAAGACTCAAGCTCTTCCCAAACCGTACCAGCCTGTCATTGGTCTTGGCAGTAAACAGCACGGTCAGAAACTGTACCAGCACGACAAATACAGTGATCAATTCGGCCACCCACCAAAAAACCATAAATATCACCATATATAAACCTCGCATCCAAACATTACGGTCTTTATAGGACTTAACTGTTTCTTCTTCTGACATGATTCTTTCCTCTTAGCTTAAATCAGACTCTCACTTTCGATTTTACAGATAAATACGCAAAAACATAGAAAAATGACCAGGCCTGGCTATAAATTGGACGTTTTTCTTCTTGCTACCAGCTGACCCAAAGCAATCGACCCATCATTCAATGGGGTGTGTTGTTGAAAATACAGGGGGGGTGTTTTATCGGCGAAGCGTCGCTCAAGTAAGCTCATGAGCGTTTTGTTTTGAAACACCCCACCCGTGACCACGACGGGGAAGGCTTTAAATTGCTTCGAAAGGGTGTCGATAACATTTACCAAACCATTCAAAAATCGACTGGCTCGCACGGAGACTGACACGTCTTGTTGATGATCATGGATAAGTTGTGTAATCATCGGTTCAAAATCAATCTGGTTCTGTTCAATCCGATAGTCATACGCTTCAATGACGGAACCATCATACAAAGCTTCTAACCGAAGACCGCTTTGCCCTTCATAATCCAGTGTTTGAATGATGCCGCATAAACTGGCAACCGCGTCAAACACTCGCCCCATGGAACTGGAAAACGGACTGTTTAAATTTTGTTGGTACATACGATAAAGCTGTTCTATTTCTTGTCGGGTAAACGATTGAACCGTGGGCAAAGCCAACCCTAAAACCGTTTCCAACGAATGACGATCGAACAACATGGCTAACGCCACTCGGCGGGGTTGTCGGCTGGCTTGATCGCCCCCCAGCAGTTTAAAAGGCTTCACGTGCAAAACGCGTTCGTAATGGGCTCTGTCTGCCATCAACACTTCGCCCCCCCAGCTGGTTTGATCCTCTCCCAAGCCTGTGCCATCCCAACAAAAGGCTAAGACGGGCGATTCCAATTGGTGTTCCGCCATACAGGCCAGCGCATGGGCGTAATGATGCTGAACCGTCCTGTAAGGGAGCGCATTCTGTTGAGCATACTCCGATGCCCATTGACTGCTGGCATAGCTTGAGTGAAGATCACTCACCACGTGATTAGGGGTTAGATAATGCAAGGTTTCAAAGCGTTGAATGGTTTGTTGAAAACGTTGATAAGCCGCTAAAGAACTCAAATCTCCCAGATAAGGAGACAACAGCATTCGCGCATTATCGGCAAAAGCAATGGCACTTTTTTGTTGTGCGCCCACCGCTAAACTCGTTTCAGAACTCTCTGTACCGGTATTCGATAACGATTGATAATAAGGTGCTAAACCCCGTCCTAAACGCAATACCATCGGTTTGCCATTAATGCTTTGCATAATGCTGTCATCACAAGGATTAACGATTTCTCGGTCAACATCAAGCACCGCATCGACAATGGCGCAGTCTGCTTGGCAGAGTTTATCGAAAACGGTTGGCGCATCATACAAAATCGGCTCACCGGCAAGATTCGCGCTGGTCGCGACTAATGGACAATCCATAAATTGAAATAATAAATGCTGTAAAGGCGTATGGGCTAAAAATACACCCAGCCGATTAATCTCAGGCGCGATACCCTCACAAAGGGAGGAACTTGACTTTTTTTCAACCAGAACAATCGGCTTAGCATCAGAGGTCAGCAAGTCGACTTCATGTGGTGTCAGGTGTGCTAATTGATAAGCCATTTCCACATCGGCACATAAAACTGCAAACGGTTTGGCAGCTCGATGTTTTCTCTGGCGCAGCTTGGCCACGGCTTCGGGTTGTGTGGCATCACATAAAATATGAAACCCGCCCACGCCTTTAACAGCGACCAGGCCTGCCGTTTGCAAAATGTATGCAACTTGTTTAATCGCCGTTTCACCTTCGGCAATCGGCTGTCGCAAAGTATCGTACAGCCGCGCTGTCGGGCCACAGTCCGGACAGCAAATGCCTTGGGTATGAAAACGACGATTTGTTGGATCTTGATATTCTGCCGAACACACCTCACACATCGTAAATGCGTGCATACTGGAATGAGATCGATCATAAGGCGATTGCGACAAAATGGAATAGCGGGGTCCACAGTCTGAGCAATTGATAAACGGGTCATGAAAGCGTCGGTTGTTTGGATCATGAAATTCCTGCAAACATTGTTTGCACAACGCCAGGTCTGGCGAAATTTGAATGGCCTGTGACGTTTGATCTTCCGACGAGCTGTCCATAATGGAAAAGTCCTGAAACACATTCTGCTCTGCCAATGGCACAGGCTCACTTTCAACGCGCTCAATTATCGCTTGTTTCGGATAGAATTCGGATTCTCGATCAATTAACTGTTGCTGGAATTGTTGAACGGCTTGCGATGTACCTTGCAACATCACCCCAACGCCGTGTGTATTATTGGCAACCGAACCACGCAGCGCTAACGACTGCGCCAATTGATAAATAAATGGACGAAACCCCACGCCTTGCACGCGACCTGAAATTTGTAAACGGAGTTGAATAGGAGCATCAAGCGTCAAGCCTTCCTCCTTAGGCACTGGCTGAAACTTGGCTAAATTGTTCGATGATCGCATCCAACGTCACTGGTGATGCATTCGGCCTAACCGTCACCTTTAACGACTTAAGATGCTGAACAACGGTGTTGATTAACAATGCAATGTTTTTCCGAACAGGTTGAGTCAACTCAAACGCAACGGTTTCAATATCTTGCGGCACCATTGCGATAATCTGTACTTCCGCAATGTCGCCGGCCAAAGCTCCCAGTTCCAGGGTCTGTAATACTTCCACTTCATGTGCGGTCTGGCGATATTGTCCCATGCCTTGCAGCACATCAGAATTTAAAGAGTAGACCTCTCCCGGTGTTTTCACATCCCCCACACTGATGGTGTCCAGCAACAACAAATGATCGTACTGTTGATAATAATGAATCAAATTCATGCCGAGTGTGCCGCCATCAATCAAATCAATGGCAGGGGAAAACTGATAATTTTGTTTTAAAAATTCCGTGGCGTAAATACCGATGCCTTCATCGGTAAACAGGATATTCCCCACCCCCATCACAGCAATGCGTGAACCGTTTGAAGAATCGGTATCGTAAAAATTCGTCATCGAAAGTCCTTAAAATGACCCGATTGGCGTCACGCGATGTTCTGACAGCGTTTGCCCTTTCGCATCAATAACATGGACGGCACAGGCCAGACACGGGTCAAAGGAATGCACGGCGCGAAGCACTTCCAATGGTTGTTGTGGGTCGGCGAGCTTAAGACCGACAATGGCTTCTTCATAAGGCCCTCGAATCCCCTGGTTATCTTTAGGAGAGGCATTCCAAGTTGTTGGTACCACCGCCTGATAATTCTTAACCTTAGCATCCTGAATGCGGATAAAATGACTTAACATTCCACGCGGCACTTCCAACACCGCTCGCCCTTTAGTTTCAAGCGGCAAAGCCTCAAAATCGTATTTCGTCCAGGTGGTTTCATCGTAATATTTAATGTTTTCAATCAACTCACTGACAAACGCAAAAATCACATCACACACCACTTCGGCCTCGACCGCTCGGGCGGCATTTCGACCAATGGATGAAGAAAAGTCCATCAAATCCAAACCGGTCTCATCCATAAAGTGCTGCATATAAGGGCGAATAAATTTGGCGTTTTTAACATAACCAATCATCATTCTGGCTGCGGGTCCAACCTCCATCGGTTGACCTTGATAACGTGGCGCTTTAATCCAGCTGTATTTACCGTCGGTCTTCAAGGTACCGTCCGCATTCATATACGTATAATCAGGTTCGGTGGTTTCATCATACGGACTGGTTGGAGCCTCATCGGCATACCAGGAGCGAGAAGCCTCTTCGGTAATTTGAGTGTCGTCAAACGGTTCTATTTTCGAGAAATCATGCCCCCAGATAACACCGCTGGCAAACAGCGGTTCATCATCTGACAATTGATAGCCGCCCGAACACATAAAGTTACCATGACCACGACCTTCTCCGGCTTTGATATTGTCGCCATAAGCAGCCACCACCATTTTCATATCCGGCAGGTAAGCGCGTTTTAGAAATTCTTGCGTGTCTTTGATAATGAACAAATAGTCATTCAGGCGTTGGGGATTCAGCATATCCATCACACTGGTCACACCACCAACTACCAGGTTTTGAGGGTGCGGCGTTTTGCCCCCGAAAATAGCGATGGCCTTACTCACTTCTCGTTGAATACGCAACGCTTCCAGATAATGATTCATGTGAATCAAATTTTCTTCTGGCGATAGTTTGTACTGAGAATGCCCCCAATAACCATTGGCAAAAAGCCCTAAACGCCCGGCGTTGACAAAATTCGCCAGCTTTTCCTGCACCGCGGCTAAATCCCCTTGTGAACAGTTATACGGATGTTTGTGCCATTGATGCGCTATCTCACTGGCCTTTTTACAATCGGCTTCCAACGCACTGGTCACATCAACATAATCCAAAGAGTGCAAATGGTAATAATGCACCAAATGATCCTGCACAAACAACGCCAAAGAAACCAGGTTTCGGACGATTTCAGCATTGCGTGGCGGAACGATTTCATACGCATTTTCCACCGCGCTGATCGATGCACGATAATGCGAGTTGGTGCAGACCCCACAGATTCGCTGGGCAATCAAACCGGTATCGCGTGGGTCTCGACCCTTCAAAATGGTTTCAATGCCTCGAAACAATTGACCCGAAGCCCAGGCTTCGGTTACGGTATTAAGTTCATCCACTTCAATCTCTACCCTTAAATGACCTTCAATTCGGGTCACTGGGTCAATTACGATTTTCTGTTTTGGCGTAGTTTCTGTCATGACGTCAACTCTTTTGGCACATTGATTACTTTACGGTTATTGGCAAATTCATCGAAAGCGACCTTGCCTTTACCACAGGCGATACAGCCATGCCCGACCTGCACCGGCCAAGAAGTCCCTTCATTAAACTTCATTTGGGCGCAATTCATATCGGCATAAGGCCCTTTGCAGCCCATTTCAAACAGGCACCAGCCTTTTTTGGCACCTTCATCGCCCCACTCTTTGACAAACTCACCGGCATCGTAATGACCGCGGCGTTCACAGTTGTCATGCACTCGCGGTGCATACGCCCACATTGGCTTATTGTTTTCTCCCAGCTCGGGCATTTCGGCAAACATAATGTAATGCAACAAGGTGCCGACTACATTAATCGGGTTCACCGGACAGCCGGGTAAATTGATTATGTCATCACGGTCTAAAGCTTCGGACACACCCACCGCTTCGGTCGGGTTTGGAGCCGCCGCAACGACCCCGCCGTCAAACGCACAAGAACCGACTGCCATGACCGCAGAAGCATGCTGCGCCACGCGTTTCAATAAGGCTTCCCCCGTTTCGCCTTTTGGCCCGATTCGCAGAAAGTTTCCGCCCATTCCAAGCGGTACCGCGCCTTCTACAATCAAAATATAGTCACCCTGGTCTTCTTCAACCAATTGATCCAATCGGGTTTCCGACTGAGGGCCGGAAGCAGCCATCAGCAATTCATGGTAATCGAGCGAGATAAACTTCAAAATCAATTCGTCAATCGTCGGGTTGACCGTTTTAATAAAGGCTTCCGAATTACCGGTGCAGTCCGCCAGTTCAAGCCAAATGACAGGGACTTTATTTAAATGCTGAATGCTTCGGTACACAAGATTGTCATACTCCGGCGGTAACTGTAAGTTCAACGTCATCATCGACACCCATCCATTAAAGTCCTGCGCTTTATCAAATGACTGCAGCGCCGCTTCAAAATCGGCCATATCAATCTGGTTAGACGGATGTAAGCGGTTGAACTTTTCCAGTCGTTTTTCCACTTTTTCGATTTGCGCCGCTTTTGCCGCTTCTTCACGCTCAGCTCTTTTGCGTTCGACTTCGGCTTTATCGACATGGGCATGGGCAATCAGGTTGGCGACATCTTTTTTGCAACGCCCACACACACGACCCGCTTCGGAATAAGGTTTCAGTTCCGCAAAACTGGTAATGGCATTGGCCTCGATGACATCGATCAAATCTTTCTGATAACTGCCGGTACAACTACACACCAATCGACCGCGTTCATTTTCATGACGGTTGTTGTATAAATAAGAAGCATCGACATTTTCATTTTCAATAATGAGTTGTTTAAGATACAACGCATCCACATTGGAATTCACACCAATAAAGCGCATCAGCTTCTCATTATTGAGAATGTACTGATCAATTCGCCCCTCTTTTTGTGAGCGCAACAACACCACTTCATTGTCTTCATCGTGCATATTGTAACGAGGGGAAACCACGTCAATAAATTCAAACGCACCGACTTTCAAGCCATCAATCGCCACTTCACGATGATACTCGGTGGTATCGGTTTTGAAAATATGACCGACGGCAACATCAGCTTCCAAACGACACTCTTTAGCGTGCCCTGCACTAAACCCGCTTTCATTAATTTGTGCCGCTTCCCCAACGGCGTAAATAAACAGGTCGGAGGTACGCATCGTACGATCCACCAACACGCCCCGGTCACAGTCCAGCGAGGATCGGGCAAAATCAATGTTCGGACGAATCCCAATGCCAAACACCAGCAACGGGTCTTCAATTTGGTGTTGTTTGGTTTGCAATACCGTCAGATGGCCTTCTTCAACCGTTTTATCGACAATTTCATCGTTGAACGAAAGGACTACTCGCGGGTCTTCTTCAAAAACTTTTTGCATCAATGCCACGCTGGAGGGATCTAAATCGCCGGAATAGAGGGATTCATCCCGCACAATCAGATAAATACGTTTGGGCGCAGGCATTTCCATGAGGGTATCCAATAATTCCAACCCAATCGGACCCGCGCCGACAATCACCACATTACGATCCCGCAGATTTTGAGCAATTTTAAAGCTGTCATCCGCACTCCGGAATGTAACGGCGTTATCAAGATGTTCAATATCAAACAGGGTTTTGGGTTGAGAACCCGAGGCGATGATCAGATAATCATAGTCAAAGCGGTTCTGTTCGGTAATGACTTGCTTGGCTTGCCGATCAATGGCGGTGACTTCCTGATTCAACATCACCTGTACATTCGGATTCAGATCAAGCGTAATGTCTTGGATGCAGGAAGTCCCCGAAACCAAATCACATAAGTGAATGCGGTCATACGGTGCATACGATTCCTTGGACAGAATCAGCACTTCCGTGGCTGGATCTTTTTCCAAAACCTGGTTGGCTAAATAATCCGCTGCGATTCCGCCGCCAATGATGACAATTCGCATGATTCCCCCTCATAACGATGACGTCCTTTAAAGCCTTAACGTCTTTCAGCTCCGTTGACTTAAATACTACGCCATTTCTAACTGCATTAAAAACATCTCTTTACCGTCGGTAATCGTCACTCGATCACTCTGACAAACTGGGCACACATAATGGTGCTCTGACAATTGATTGGTTTCACCACACCTTAAACAAAAGACTTCCACGGCTTGAATCTGCATATCCAATTCTGCTTGCTGGCAAACCTCACTGTTTTTTTTAAAAGCGTCAAACGCCGTTTGCAAAAGGTAAGGCTCAACCCCGCTCAACTGTCCGATTTTCACTGATACTTTGGAAATGTGCGAAGCCTGATGCGAGTGTGCCAAGGTTTCACATTGTTCGATCAACGCTTGAACAATTGAATACTCATGCATAACCGTCGTGCTCGTTTAACAAATTCTGGGCAATAATTCGCCCTTTGGCAGCTCTAAAACGCGCTGGCTGCCCCAAGGCGTTTGCAAAACGACCAGGCCTGGTTGAAATTCGGTCACTTTTCCAATCATCGCCGCCTGTTGCGTAAACTCAAATTGTTGAAAAACGGCTAATGCTGCCTCAACTTGTGAACAGGGTAAACTCATCACAAAAGTCCCTTCATTTGCGAAGTCATAGGCTTCGAAACCTAACAACTCACATAAGCCTTGCACGGGGTCAGAAATTGGGATTTTATCCTCTTCCACCTCGATACAAACTTGTGAGGTTTGCGCCCACTCATTTAATACTGCTGCCAACCCACCTCGCGTCGCGTCTCGCAACGCGTGGATCGAGAGCCCTTTATTTATCAGGGTTTCCACCACTGGCCAGACCACTTCACAATCACTTTTCAAGTCACTCTGCAAGTTCATATTTTCGCGCGCCGACATCACAACAGCACCATGACGTCCAATATCTCCCGAAACCAAAATGGCGTCCCCTTTTTGCAATCGATGTGCCGAAGGAACAGATTCGGAAGCACTTTTTATATGCCCAATGCCGGATGTGTTTATAAACAACTTATCCACAGCCCCTTGTGGAACGACTTTGGTGTCGCCACACACAATTTTAGCGTTCGTTTTTTGAAGCTCTTCTGCCATACTTTTAACCACCTTTTTCAAGGTTTCAAAAGGCAAGCCTTCTTCAATCATAAACGCACAGCTTAAATATAACGGCGCCGCACCCATCATTGCTAAATCATTCAGCGTGCCAGCAACCGCCAAGTTACCGATATTGCCACCCTGAAAACACAAAGGACTGACGGTATAACTATCGGTCGTAAAGGCAGATTGTCCCTGCAAACTGAGGACGGCAGCATCTTCCGATTTTAATAAAATGTCATTTTTAAAATAACGATAAAACAATTGCTGCACCAGTTGCTGACTTTCGGCGCCACCCCCGCCTTGACTGAGCTCAATCACTTTCATGCGGTTGCTCGTTTTTTCTCAATGGGCTTAACGGACCGTAATGCCACTTCAGCATAACGGTAATACGCATTACAAGCCCCTTCACTCGAGACCATGCAGCTGCCAAGAGGGCGCGATGGATCACAACCACGGCCAAACACTTTACAGTCTTGCGGCTTGGCGACGCCTTTCAGAATGTCACCACAAATGCACAACTTATGATCGTCAATCGGCTCGTCAGACAAAAAAGCTTTAAAAACACTTTCTGCATTGAGAGATTTGTAAGCGTCTTTCAACTGCAACGCACTGAGCGGAATATCGCCTAACCCGCGCCACCGGAAATGAGAACGAGGTTCCAGATAAGCATCAATCATCTCTTGCGCTTTCTGGTTGCCTTGTTCTGTCACCGCTCGCGAATACTGAATCTCGACCTCATGTCTTTCCTGAAGGGCTTGTTCCACAATCATCAGAATGCTTTGCATGACATCGACGGGTTCAAACCCACTGACCACAATCGGCATTTGATAGCGCACCGCTAACGACTGATAAATTTGTGCACCGCTGATGACACTGACATGAGACGGACCGATCAAAGCGTTAACCTGACACGCTGAATCAGACAAAATCGCCTCCACCGCAGGCGGAACCAGCACATGGTTAATGTGAAAAAAAAGATTCGACAGCTTCAATGCCAACGCTTGTTGAATCACCGCGGCGGTCATCGGCGTGGTGGTTTCAAATCCAATCGCAAAAAAGATTACCTGTTTATCAGGATTTTCCTGTGCAATTTTCAAAGCATCCAGCGGTGAATACAGCGCACGAATATCACTCCCTAACGCACGCTGCTTAGCCAAACTGGTTTTCGAGCCCGGTACGCGAATCATATCGCCCAATGTCAGCAAGATGGTATTTGGCATTTGCGCCAGTGCAATGGCATGATCAATCCGTTCTTTCGGCATAATGCAAACGGGACACCCCGGGCCGTGAATAAAATCAATCTTTTCTGGCAACAACTGGTTCAAACCATATTTCATAATGGTGTGGGTATGTCCGCCGCAGACTTCCATAATACGAAGCGGAGAATTTAAAGCGTGCGCCGCTTGATGAATTTTCTGAGCCAACGCCTGAATGGTTTTAGGCTCTCGAAACCCCTGATATAAGTCTTGTAGCTGAAGCGTACTCATCCCTCTTCAGCCTCCAGCGAATCATGAATCTGCTGATATAGTTTCAGACTTTCCAACGCATCTTCCTGGTCGATTTTATTCATGGCAAAGCCCACATGAATCAATACATAGTCGCCAATGACAACGGGATCGGGCATGAGATCTAAACTCACTTGACGCTGCACCCCCATGGTATCGACCGTTGCGATATTGGCGGCATCAATTTGAATCACTTTTGAAGGAATCGATAAACACATAATCCGCTCTGCCAGTTTTCGTTATCCGCGCATTTTGCGCTTAAACTCAATCCAGTCGACCAATCGTTGCATTAAGTCAGCGTCTCGAGTCGACAGTTCTAAAATATCAACATTGGGCTTGAGTTTTCTCGCCATCGCTTTTGCGGCTTCAAGATCAAACTCAAAGTGCGGCAACAAATCCACTTTACTGATCACAACTAAATCGGCCTGGTGGAACATGACGGGATATTTTTCAATTTTGTCATCGCCTTCCGGCACCGACACCAACACCACGTTTAAATGACTCCCCACATCGTAACTGGCTGGGCACACCAAATTACCGACATTTTCAATAAAACACACTTCCATACTCTCTAACGGCATGGCATGTAACCCTTTGTGCACCATAAAGGCATCCAAATGACAGGCGGAGCCGGTTTGAATCTGATAGGCCGGAATCCCTTTGGCCTGAATGCGTTCAGCATCGCGAGAGGTTTGCAGATCCCCTTCAATCACGCCAAATTCAAAAGGACGTTGACTCAAGTCCGCCAACCCTTCCAGCAAACTGGTTTTACCACTGCCCGGGCTACTCATCAGGTTAATTGCCAAAACACCGGACTGATCAAAATGCGCTCGATTATGCATGGCTTCATGGTTATTTTTATGCAGAATATTTTTAATCACATCCACCGTTTTTGGCTCATTTAACTGCGGGTTATCATGCATATGAGCGTGGGAGTGAGTATGAGGGTGAGCGTGACGATGTTCTTCAGCAACATCGGTAATGGAACAACCGCAATCTTCACACATAATCTTTTCCTTTGACTTCTCTGAGAATTAAAACCATAACATCTGTATGCCAACCACGATTGAGCCGATTCCCAATCCCCCGAACACACGCCGTACATTCGTTAATGAATTTAACCAGTAGCGATTCAGCAGTAAAATAACACCGCCGAAACCGACAAACACCAGCATCACCCCCAACGCAAACAAAGCAATCATGCTCAGCGTTACTTCTTGATGACTGACCAGCCCAAGGGTAATCAACATCCCTCTTACCCCGCCAATGCCCATTAACACCCCTAAACTCAGTGCCGGCATCATATCAGGCCAGCGATGTTGGTGGCCTCGTGAAAAGCTGATGTGAATATGTTCTTTACCGTCATGCGTATGCTTATTCAATAAAATTCGGTCGCTCAAGGCCATATAAAGGAGATAAGCGCCCATCATTACAATCACACTGGCGGAAATAACATCTCCATAGTCGGTATAGGCTTCAATCCCAGGCATACTTTGCAATAATTTGGCAAACAAAAACAAGGCTGCCCCATGCCCAACTGCAAACAATAACGTGACGGTCATGGTTTTTTTGATGTTTTTACCAATTGAAAAATCGGCAATCGCGGTTAAATGATCCGGTCCCATGGCATGCAGTACACCATACCAAAAAATAATCAGTAAACTCCATTCCATGTTACTCACCTACCTTGTTACCGTGTTCATCCCATTAACTCATTGCATTCTTTTGTCATTATCCATGTCGGCTAAAGCTCGGTTAATCAATTTTTTTAACCGATAAGGCACATAGTCATACGCCCCGGAATTGACCATACGCTTGCCGATTTCGTCCCCATCTGCGTTTACAAAAACGATACTGGGAAAGGTGGTGACGTTATAAAGCTCCGCAAAAAAACTGTTTTTCACCTGCTCACCGTAAAAATCTCGTGTTTGAGTACTCTTGGCATCAGTACGGATTTCAACCATATGAACATAACCGTCAAGCAACCCATTTTCAATCATCGGTAAGATTGCCGCCTCTTTCAGCTTTTCACAAGCCCCACACCGAACACGATTAAAATAAATAGCGATAGGCAACTTATCCTGTTTCGCTTTTTGACCGAGTTTGGAAAAATCATCAATCGTATTCAGGCGCCATTCATCGGCTTTAGCCGTCGTCGAAAAGCCTAACGTCAATAAAAGCATTAAGCAGAAAAGTTGAATCAATTTCATAAGGTGTCTCGTGGTTCTTAATCTGAAGCAGTGGTTTTTTCGATAAGAGATTGTATTTTCTGTACCGTTAGTGGGTCATCCCATTCATGACCGCCAAATAAAGCATACCGTATTTTGCCATGGCCATCGATGACATACGAACTCGGATAAGCAAAAACTTGCCAGGCCTGCACTGCAGATCCTTTCGGATCCAGCAAGACAGGAAAATTTACAGGGTGTTGCTTTAAGAAAGCCTGGATGGCTGGTTTTTCTTCCGCCAAGTTCGCGGCTAATATTTCAAAAGGCTGCCCCTTCAGAGCGGTTTTCAACCGTGTCATCGAAGGAATTTCATGTACGCATGGCGGACACCAACTCGCCCAGAAGTTTAGCAACACAACCTTACCTTGATACGCTTGCAACGAATGCGTTTTATCGTTCATGTCATTCAGCTTTAAGTAACGCTGCTGTGAACCGGAGTACGGTTGCAATCCGGTTTTATCGGTTGCGCGGGAATCGGATTGCGTCATTTTGGTTTCAGTGTTTGAATCATCCGAAAAGTCATTCTGAACCAAGGCAGACTCACGAAAAACCGACAAATAGGGTGACAGCGATTTCATTGCCTGCATCAGATCAGACGCTAACGTCTGTGCTTGCTCTTGTTCCACCGGAAGCGCATCCGGACGGAAATAATAACGATCACGCACCTTTGCCATCAAACGAATAAAAACATCCGAACCAGACAAACCCAATTGCTGTTGCAGCAAAGGTAAATGCCACCGCCAGGGAGATAATTCAGATTGAATGATATAAATTGGCGCATTGACCCGTGATACCGACGGCCAATACGCTGCTTTTTGACCTGCTTCGGGTGTTTCAATATAGAGATTCGGGTTCAGCAAAACCACTCCTACCATTGAAGTAGAAGTTTGCTGTAAAGAGGTCAGTGCCTTAATCACCAATGCCGCGCCTTCATTCGAACTGATCACAAATAAAGGCAACTCGCTGGCATGGAATTTGGCGATTTCTCGTTCAATAATATTGGAAGGGATTTTTCTCAGGCTGCTGGATGCCACAGGTAAAAAATAACTTTCGAACAAGTTGGGCATGGTGACCGTAAACCCAGACTCTGCCAACGTTTCAGCCAACCTCTGCTCTTGTTTTAGCACCCCCTGCTCTGAAGGCACCCATAACACATTCGCGATTGGATTGGTTGCCGGATAGACGTCAGCTTCCAGTGCGCCCTCTAATGATTGTTCGTGTTGAACGCTCGCAATAGCATTGTGAAACACATTGATGCAAAGCCATGCAAGTATCAGTCCGATATGCATTTTATTATTGAACATGATTGTGCCCCTTTTGTTGGCAACCTTCAACTTAACAACATTATACGTAAATTATCGCTGGGTAAATATACGGAACCATTTTCTTTAAAAATTTTACCGATTCTTTCATAAATTCCCGACAAATATTATTGAATAATAACAGGCTAACCGCTATATTTGACTTTAATCTATTGGGCAAGCAAAGGAAGACTTCATGTCTTGGTGGTCGAAACAGTTAGGGATTATCATTTTTTGCCTTGTCAGCCTCCCTGCCCATGCACAAAGTTTGTTGTTTTCAGCTGAACAATTAAAAGATGCCCTCACCCAGAAAAATGTCATCATTTTAGATGCCCGCGCCCCAAGCCTCTATGAGCAAGATCATATTCAAGGCGCTCGTAACTTCCCCGTCAACTGGACATACGAACATAAAAACATCAACGGTAAGATCCTCTCACCGGGTCGCATTCAAGTTATCTTACGGCAACTGGGGCTCGATAGAGAAACGCCTGTCGTCATCTATGATGATGGCGCGTTGGTAGATGCCGCCCGTTTATTCTGGACATTAGAGGTTTATGGGTTCAACCATGTCAAAGTATTGAATCGCGGGTATGATTACTGGACAAGACAAAACTACCCCATTAGTGATGAAAAGCCCATGGTTGCAACGAGTGACTATATTCCAGTCATCAACCACAGACGACTGGCCACCAAATTCTCGACGCAGATTGCCATGCATAACCCGAACCAAATCATTATTGATGCGCGCCCTGAACCCGCTTATTCAGGAATAAAGTCACTCGCCAAACGGTTTGGTCACATCCCTCAAGCGATTAACATTCCCGCCTCTCATAATATTGATGCCAGCAACCCGTTTGCTACGTTCTCTTCGGTGACGCAATTAAAGACTGTTTATTCAGGTATCCCGAAAACTAAAAAAATCGTACTGTATTGCGCCATTGGACGCATCTCGGCCACCAACTATCTGGCATTACGCGAATTGGGTTATGATGTCGCCAATTATGATGCTTCTTGGCTGGAATGGGGCAATGATTTCTCTCTGCCTATCGTCAACCCTTCTCAATTCAAAAACGGAAAGTAAGGAATCAGCTATGTGGCGTAAACTCAGCATCAAAGTACAACTGATGATTTGGATTTCCGCCGTGACGTTCATGATTGCTATCGGGTCGTTAGGCATCGCCTTTTGGTTAGATATGAAACAGCGTCAAGCCTTAGCGGTAAGCTTATCGACCACCGTCAATTCCGCCTTACGCCATGATTTATTGAAAGGCATTTTATCGAATGATGCCAATGTCTACTCGGATCTCAGTTTTCGTTTGGCCGGGTTCCAGCAAATTGACCGCGTTCTCTTGCTGGACGATCAAAATAAGCCCGTCTTTAATTACTTACATTCCGACAAAACCTATCAACATCTGGTTGATCGCAGCACCGAAACCCCTCAGTTTGATGATGAGGATTTATTTGTTAAACACCCGCTGATTGAAGATGGCTACCAGTACGGATCGGCGGTTTATGTCATCGACATGATGTCTTTTTCAACTCAGATCCAAAAACACTTAATCATTTTATTCATCGCCTTACCGCTGGAATTATTACTGGCATTGCTTCTTACCTGGTGGATCAGTCGAAGCTACAACCAACCTTTTACCCGCTTAGTCGAAGCGATGAAAAATAATGACGTCAGCTTAAATCAATTTTCTCCCGTTCATACCGATGCTAAAAACGAAATCGGGGCGCTCTTTAATGGCTATAACGAAATGATTCATCAGGTCGAAACCACCACCGAGCAAATGCGGTATCTCTCCGAGCATGATGATTTAACCGGTCTTTATAACCGTTACTATATTGAACTACTGATTCAAAAAGCCCTTCAAGATGAAACGGTACAACATCATGTATTGCTAAATATTGACTTGGATCAGTTCAAACTGATTAATGATGCCGCGGGTCATAGCGCGGGAGATGAGCTGCTTAAAATGGTCGCGCTCAGCTGTCAGGACATATTGCCTGACAATATTTCCATGGCGCGTATCGGCGGGGATGATTTTTATATATTACTCCCCAACCACTCTGAAAAAGTCGGTAAAGCCATTGCTGAAACGTTATTGGAACACTTATCCGATTTTCGATTCAGCTGGGAAGGCCAGGCTTACTCTGTGTCAGTCTCCATTGGCATGGTTGCTTTCAGACCTTATGAATACATCTTAGAAGAACTTGTTAAAGCGGCGGATTCGGCCTTTTATTCTGCTAAATCCGCCGGGCGCAATAAACTCCATATTTACCATTCCGAAGATGAAGAATCCCAATACTATACGCACGAAGTGCAAATCGCGGGATACATCAAAGAAGCATTGGCACAAACCCCTTCATCAACTCCTTCAAAAAATACCGCTTATTTTGAACTGTTTGCACAAGGCATTACGCCTTTACAACATCCACACAGTGAAAAAATCAGTTATGAAATTTTAATCCGTTTAAGGGACACAAAAGAAAGTTTAATTGCTCCGGACGCTTTTTTACCCACCGCAGAACGGTATCAAATGATGGCCGATATTGATGGGTTCGTCCTGACACAATACCTAACGATGGTGCAATCGTTACCGACTCATTTAACAAGATTGCATAAAGTCCATATTAACCTGGCAGGTTCCAGCTTAAACAACGCCGATTTTCAGGCACGTTTAAAACAGCTCGTGAGCGAACACCCCCATTTCCCTTGGCGTAAGCTGGAGCTGGAAGTCACCGAAACCTCGGCGGTAGGAAACTTCAACCAAGCCATGCCGTTTATTCAATATTGCCAAGCCTTAGGCATCGGGCTGGCCTTGGACGACTTTGGTACCGGAATGTCATCGTTTGAATATCTAAAAAGTTTACCCTTTGATGTGATTAAAATTGATGGTAGCTTTGTCAAAGACATGCATTCAGATCCAAGCGACAAAGCCGTTATTCGTTATATTCAGGAAATCAGTGCTTTACGAAACCAAGAAACCGTCGCAGAATATGTTGAAACCCAACAGGATGTGGATGTGTTAACCGAGATTGGAATTACTTATGGTCAAGGATATTTCTTAGGGCGCCCGAAACCTCTTTCGGACTGGCTGACTTAAAGGATTTCTATGCTGATTCGATTATTGCTGTATTTTATGCTCGGATTGTTTCTAATCTGGTTTTTTAATGGCGGTCTGGAAAAAATCATGACCCCGCCAAGCGACTTATCCAGCATTCCGGAACAGCAAAACCCTTATCAAAAGACGCCGGTCGTAAAACCGCTGACACCGTCTATGGTGGGGGCACAAGAACGCGAAGCCATGCTGTATCTGAATCGCATTCGCCAAAGCGTACAACTCACTCCTTTACAGTACAACTCAATGCTGTCAAACGCCGCGCGCCATCATGCCAACTACTCTTCACTCAATAATATTCAAAGCCACGAAGAACAAGCCAACTTACCCGGTTTCAGTGGAAAATCACCCACACAACGCGCGTTTAATACTGGCTACCTGAGTCCGGTTGCAGAAGTCATTGCTTATAATCATCGACGTCCACACCCTTTCATTGATGATTTGATGTCAGCAATCTATCATCGCCTGTCTTTGTTGGATATGAGCAAAGATCTAATCGGCATCGGCATCGCGGGCAATGGAACGGGGGTCGTTCATTCGAGCTTGACGGCACTTCTGGGTAATCAAAAACTCAATCTTTTATGTCAGTCGCCTCCTTCCCCTAAACCAGGCACCTATTATTACAAGAAAGTGTGTCAAAATGATCGTCCCATTGCCAAACGGGATTATGATAAAGCTTTAAACCAAGTGGCAAAACTTAATCCCAAACTGCTCACTTGGCCGAAGTCAGGCGGTGAAGTCTCTCCGGTTTTTTATGAAGAATCGCCTGACCCATTACCGGAGTGTAACGTCTCAGGCTACCCAATCCACTTACAAGTCAATCCGATTTATGCCGGACGCATCGAGTTTGTGAATGACACCTTCCAGGTCTTTGAACTGAAAAACAATAAATCCATGCCGGTCATCGCAGAAACCATTTTTGACAACAAAAACAACCCTGTGGCATCTCTGCCCTCTTCAGAAGACACGCTAGCTACCCCTGAAAAGGATCGCTGGATTGCTTTTTTTCCAAAGCACCGTTTGAATTGGAACAGTCGATATCAAGCGCAAATTCAATACCAAGAAGGCGGGCAACTTAAGACGCTACGCTGGCAGTTCACCACCCAAAACCAGCCAGGCCTGGTGACATTTTCTGCCCAACAAAGACAAAAACGTACGCTTAAAATCAAAAAAGGACAAACCTACACGTTGTATTTCCCTCCTAGCCAGTGCAAGATGGCGTCAACCATCATTATGCGTAAACAAATTCCGAAATCGATCGACGTCAGTAGTCATTTCATTGATGGCGAAACCATTCAAGTCACATTGAATAGCGCTCCCTTTGGGGGAGCCTTTAGCATTGCCTACGGCCCGACCCAAAGTGTGATTCGTTTTGAAATTGAAACCGATTAGGATGAGGTTTCCTCTCTTGCCAGTCTTGTTGCGCTAAAATAGAATCATGAACCAAGTATCATCTGACTTAAAAAACTGGTCTCAACAACTCCACAATACGCTGACCTTTCACCGCCATCGAGCCTGTTTGGTTTTAAGCGGTGAGTTGGAGTGGCAACAGCAGATGCTGGAAACCTTGATTCAGCCAGACAGCAAAGGGGTGTTTATCGGTTCACACTCTTTACACCCGCAAGCTGAAGCCACCCATCCTAAACAACTCAAGTTGTTATTGGGTCAAGAAACGGATTTCGCTATTTTTCGAGCCGAAGAAGGCATTGAAGCCGATGCCCTCGGCATTGTCAGCGGCATGATTCGGGCAGGTGGGCTTTGCATTATCTGCTTGCCGGATCAGGCTCCATTTGAACACTTGCCCAACCCATTGCTGAAACACTTCTTGAATTTTCCTTTAACGCCTAAAGACAGTTTAAAAGGCTTTAATCGCTACCTCTGGCAGCAGTTACAACACACGGCTTTATGGTGTAAGCCGCAAGGTGTTTTACCCAATTTATCGGTGCTGAAACCGACCAATGACGTCTGGGCATGGCAAGGAGACAAAACGCCAGACCAAGTTGCGGCATTAAAAGCGATTCATCATGTCGCTTATGGTCACCGAAAACGGCCTTTGGTGCTGACCGCTGACCGAGGACGAGGAAAGTCCACGGTGTTAGGGTTGGCCTGTATTGAACTGATTCGGTCAGGCAAAAAACACATCACGCTAACAGCGGCTCGACTGACGCAAATCCAGATGGCCTTTAAAGCCATTGAAGACCAGACTGGCGCGTTAACCTTTAACGGGTTCAACTGTATTGAAAAACGCCCAGGCCTGGTAGTTTTTGAACACAATAACCAACCCTGCCGCATTGAATTCAAAGCACCGGATGACTTAATCGCTGCCCCTTATACCAGCGATATTCTGCTGATCGACGAATCCGCACACTTGCCATTACCGATGCTAAAACAGCTTTTGAAACACTACTCCAGAACCGTTCTGGCGACCACTCAACAAGGATACGAAGGCTCTGGCAGAGGGTTTCAACTCAAACTCTCACACCATTTAAACCAGCATTATCCCGGTTGGAAACATCTGCAACTCAATACGCCGATTCGCTGGCATGCCCAAGATCCTTTAGAAAAAAGCATCAACCAACTGTTATTATTAGAAAGCACACCGCCAGCAGTTGAATCGCTTCATTCCGCTTCAACCCAAACATGCCAGATAGAGCGCTGTTCGGTTCTGCAATTATTACACTCGTCAGAAGGCAAAGAAAAACTCAGACAAATCTTTCAACTGTTAACACAAGCCCATTACCAAACGCGACCAAATGACTTAATGCAAATTCTGGAGGTGCCCAATCAACAACTCTGGGTTGCACGAATCGATGAGCAGATCATCGGCGTACTATGGGCAGTGGAAGAAGGCCAACTACCCTTGAATTTGGCCGAAGACCGCCGTGCACAAGGTCACTTATTTCCTCAACTGCTGGCGAAAAATACGGCTGACCGATCTTGGCTCGCCCTTAAAACACTGCGTATTCAACGTGTGGCGGTGCAGCTGAATGTGCAGCAGCAAGGCATCGGTTCGCAACTGCTTACGGAATTCATTCAGGCCAATCAAACCGATTACGATTGTGTGACGACCAGCTACGGTGCCACCGCAGAACTTATTGGGTTCTGGCGAAAACACCAATTTATGCCTTTACACCTGGGACTCAAACGGGATAAAGCCAGTGGTATGCACTCTTTGGCGATGTGCCACCCATTCTCTGACAAAACAAAAAACTTGGCAGAAACGACTGTATCCTTTTTTCAAAATCAGTTTGCCTGGAATCTAACGGAAGGATTTAAAACGTTGGAACCCACTTTGATAGTGGCATTGCTAAAAGGGGGTAATTTTCCCAATGCGGATTTCCCAACAGGCTATTTTGACCAACAACCTTATGAATCAGTTGCTTATGCCCTGAGAGAATGGACCTTAGCACATATCGACCAGTTCACAGCGCACCCTCTGGCGGAAAGCTGGATTGAAAAAGTGCTGCAAACACATCCTTGGCAGCAGGTGTGTTTAAAGGAAAGCTTGAATCGAAAAGCGCTGGAAATCGAATTTAAAAATTGGTTAAAAGCACTCGTTCAAGCGCGCTAATCGTTGTTAGTTGTCGAAAACGACGGTTTTATTACCATGAATCAGAACGCGGTCTTCCAAGTGATAACGTAAACCGCGAGACAGCACGGTTTTTTCCACATCACGCCCCAAACGACGCATATCGTCAATACTGTGTGAATGACTGACCCGAATCACATCCTGCTCAATAATCGGCCCCGCATCTAACTCTTCCGTCACATAATGGCAGGTAGCGCCAATCAGTTTCACACCGCGTTCATACGCTTGATGATACGGTTTCGCGCCGACAAACGACGGTAAAAAGCTGTGATGGATATTAATCACCCGACCCGCATAGTCCAGACACATTTGCGGTGGCAGGATTTGCATATAACGTGCTAACACAATCACATCGACATCATATTGCGCTACCAGCTGTTGTGATTTCGCAAACGCCTCCGGCTTGGTGTCCGGCGTGACGGGTACATGGTGAAAAGGAATATCGTACCACTCCACCATCCGGTGTAAATCATCATGATTCGCAATCACGCACGCGACTTCGCCCGGTAAATCATCTTCATGCCAGCGATACAGTAAATCCGCCAAACAATGCGACTCTTTTGAGGCAAATAAAGCAATCTTTTTCGGTTGATCCGAATCGGTCACCTGCCAGTCCATCTCAAACTCTGCCGCAATCGCTGCGAATTTCGTTTTAAAGCCATCCAGATCATTGTTTAAAGAGGACGCTAAAATTTCATGGCGCATGAAAAACCATTTATTCAAGGCATCGGTATGATGATTGGCTTCAATAATCGAGCCGCCTTCAGAAGCAATGAACCCAGCAACTTTGGCCACAATCCCCACTTGATCCGGGCAAGAAATGATTAAACGAAAAACACGACTCATAATAAATTCTCAAATCAGCGCTAAGCTATTAAATAAAAAAAGGTATTTTAGCAAATTCCGTCCGCTTCGACACCAAAACACAAAGTACACCCAAAAACCACCCAGGCCTGGGTGTTTTTTATGAAGTCTGTTATACTTTTATCTTTATTAATTTTATTTATTATAACAACTCAATCCCTTATGAAAATTGTCTCTTTTAATGTCAACAGCGTGCGAATGCGGCTGCATCAATTACAAGCGCTGACCGATGCCTATGCGCCGGACATCATCGGTCTGCAGGAAACCAAAGTTCAAGATCATGAATTCCCTTTAGCAGACATCGAAGCCATGGGCTATCATGCTATTTATATGGGTCAAAAAACCCATTATGGTGTCGCGATTCTGTATAAAAAAGACCTCACCCTGACAGCGAGCCAGTATGGTTGGGCGCATGATGGAGAGGAAGCACAGAAACGGATGGTAATGGCTGATTTTGAAGATTCGGATGGCAATGAAGTACGCGTGGTGAATGGTTATTTCCCACAAGGTGAGAACCGCAGCCATCCCATCAAATTTCCGGCAAAAGAAGCCTTTTATCAAGACCTGATGACGTATTTAAATGAAGACTGTTCTCCTGAACAAAACCTGGTGGTCATCGGAGATTTCAATATTTCGCCAGAAGATAAAGACATCGGCATTGGCGAACCGAACCGTAAACGCTGGCTCAGAGACGGAAAAACCAGCTTTTTACCGGAAGAGCGTGAATGGTGGGCCACATTAATTGGCTGGGGACTTCAAGATACTTTCCGTAAAATCCATCCGGAAGAAGACCGTATTTTCAGCTGGTTTGATTATCGCTCCAAAGGCTTTGATGCGGAACCGAAACGCGGGTTGAGAATCGATACCGTGCTGGCCACAAAACCTTTAACCGAAAAAGCAGTCGACAGCGGCGTGGCTTACGATATCCGTGGCATGGAAAAACCATCTGACCACGCACCGGCTTGGACTGAATTTAAATTTTAACCCTGTCGCTGAAAATAACTTAGGAATCAACATGTTTCAAACTGCGTTGCAACCCATGAGCGTTGAGCAAACGGAAAAATTAACAGAAAACACCCTGTTATTATTATTGCGGCCGTCTAAGGAATTTATCTACCACGGTGGGCAATATGTCATGCTCGGGTTGGTGCCAACCGACCTCAAGCCTTTTTCTATTGCCTCTGCCAGCCGCACGGACGGGTTGATTGAGCTACATATTCGAAACCAAGATGACTCGCAATGGATGCAGGATTTATTTGCACTTCAACCGGGCGCCACAGTGTATATCGACGGGCCCAACAACCAGTATGAATTAGACCCTCTTGAAGCCCTTAAATCTCGCGCTATCCTTTTAGTGGCTGGCGGAACAGGGTTTGCGCCGATGAAAGCCTTACTGGATGAGCTACTCAAACAGGATGAGTCTTTATCAATCGAGTTTTACTGGGGCGCACGAAGCGAAGCAGATCTGTATCTGGATCAAACCATGCGGCACTTGTCAGAAGCGCACCCAAACATTCGTTATATCACCAGTGTCTCCGGTGACTTTGCAGAACACCCTGATCAACGGGGGATTCACCACAAGGTCTTACAGGATCACCCTAATTTAAGTCAGTTTCGAGTTTATCTTTGCGGCCCATGGCCGATGGTGGAATCCGCCAAAGCCAGTTTTAACGAGGCGGGGTTAGCGCCGAACGCTTTTAACTAAACCACTAGCCTTTTATCTCAACTGGGCAACGAGCGCCTGTAATGCTTGCGCGCGATGGCTGATTTTGTTTTTGACCGCTTTGGAAAGCTCCGCAACTGAGCAGTTTTGGTCTTCCATCCAAATCAGAGGATCATACCCAAAGCCACCCGTTCCGCTCGGTGCCTCTAAAACCGTTCCACACCATTGTCCCAGTCCAATCAACGGCGTTGGATCTTCAGCATGACGCACATAAACCATGGCACAATAATAGCAAGCCTGGCGGTTTTCGGTTGGCACACCGTTCAATTCGTTCAAAAGCTTTTGATTATTAAGTGAATCCGAAGCCGTTTGACCTTGATACCCTTCAGCATATCGCGCAGAATAAATGCCGGGGCGTCCCTGCAAAAAATCGACCTCTAACCCGGAATCGTCCGCAATCGCCGGCAATCCCGTTTTCTCACTGGCAAAGCGTGCTTTGATTAACGCATTTTCAATAAAGCTTAAACCGTCTTCCTCGACCTCTTCAGAGAAATAGTCTGATTGAGGCTGAACGGATAATGCTAAGGGCGCCAAAATTTCGCGCATTTCCGTAAGCTTTCCGGCATTTCCCGTGGCAAGAATGACTGTTTTCATAAAACGACTCCCTGTAATTTGTGCATTGCACTGTCAAGATAAGTCGTTCAGTGCAAAAAAAGTGATAACCCTTTAGAATAACGCATTATACCGAAACCACTTGTAGCTTAATAAAAAGCCCTCACCTATTCAGTAAGGAATCACCATGAAAAGTATGACTGCCTTTGCCTTATCCAAACACACTTTTGATTGGGGATCACTCACCTGGGAGCTTCGCGCTGTCAATCACCGTTTTTTGGAAATTCACTTACGGCTCCCAGAAAGCATTAAGCCGCTCGAAATGACGATTCGCGAACAGCTCAAAAAACAGGTTTCGCGTGGCAAGGTTGAAGCGACTCTTCGCTTATCCATCACACAATCCGATGCAGAGGTCAGTTTGAATAAAGCCCTGCTACAAGATCTGACTCAAGCCATTCAAAGTGTGCAAATGGCGTTACCTGAAGCCACTCAAGTCAATCCGATTGAGGTGTTAAAATGGCCAGGCCTGCTGCAAAACCTAAATGCCGAAACCAATGACACGTTTAATAACGATATTTTAACGGTTCTTCAAACCTGCTTAACGGAGTTTAACCAGACCCGTTCACGAGAAGGAGAATCGCTTCAAAAAATCATTCTCGAAAAAAGCCAGGTGATGAGAGAACTCGTGACTCAGGCACAAGGATTACTACCCGAAATACAAGCGCATTTCGCCGAGCAGCTCAAGCAACGCATTATAGATTTGGCCGAAGAATTGGATGAAGTCCGCTACCATCAAGAAATCGCCATTCAAGCGCAAAAAATGGATGTAACCGAAGAATTGGATCGACTCAACACGCACTTAAATGAAGTAGAAAGACTGGTACAAACGACAGGGGTCGTGGGACGTCGTTTAGATTTTTTAATGCAAGAACTCAATCGTGAAGCCAATACGCTTGGATCCAAATCCATCGATAGCCGCACCGCTCAAATCAGCGTGGAGCTGAAAGTGTTCATTGAACAAATTCGTGAACAGATTCAAAACATTGAATAATCATTTTGCTATCAAATAGCATCAATTGTACAGCGCTGAAAGAGCAACCCCACCCGCAGGAGCGTTTTTCAGGGTATAAAGATTCTTTCTTGACCTCAATCAAGATTTTTATTTGAAATTTGACTATAAGCGCAGTATAGTTCGAAATGTTGTAAGGAATCACAACTTATCTGAGGAAAAAAAAATGAACAATTTTATGAAAATGCTTGGCGTGCTTGTGGTGACGGTTGTTATCCCACTGGCAGTAGTATTAGGAATCTGGGCAGGTTATCTTCCGGAATCTCTACAAGTTGGTATCGGCATGTTTGGTGTCATCGCAGCCATCGCTGTCATCGTTTTAGGTCACCTGTATATGATTTACAGTGACATCAAAACAAAGCGTTATTCAAAGTAATCTTTCGTTGAAAATACGTGCTTAAAAACCCGGCTTATGTCGGGTTTTTGCTTTCAATTCTAGCTATCTCTTTAGTCTTTAACCGTTTTCTCGTATAATCCGTTTCAATTTAGCCAAAAAAATATTTTTTGATTGTCAAAAGAGGTGCGATAATCCATAACAGAGCTCAAATTAAGCTTACGCATTGATATAACAAAGATTTCTTAACCCCGAAACGGTAAAAACGCAACCATGACCACAGACCCAAATTCTCAAGCGCCAGAAGATCACGACACCCCACCAAAGAAAAAACGCAGTAAATTTAAACGTTTTTTCTGGCTTTCAAGCCTTCTCGGGTTTATCGTCACGCCTGCTGTGGTGGTGGTAATCTACGCTCTTACCATTTACCCGACCCTGCCGGATGCCTCGGCTTTAAAAGATGTCACTTACCAGGTTCCTCTGAAAATCATTACTCGGGATAATCAACTTATTACCGAAATCGGGACCAAAAAACGTATCCCGCTAGATTATTCCGAGATTCCGGAAAGAATGACGCAAGCCATTACTTCCTCGGAAGATGAAAGCTTTTTTGAACATGGCGGAGTCGACTATAAAGGGTTGGCGCGGGCGGTTTATGAACTGGTCACGACCGGAAGTAAAAAATCGGGAGGCTCCACCATCACTATGCAGGTGGCGCGTAACTTTTTCCTGACCAAGAAAAAAACTTATTTACGCAAAGTCAATGAGATTGTGCTTTCCTATAAAATTGAGCACCAAATCAGCAAACAGGAAATCCTGGCTCTATATTTAAACAAAATCTTTTTGGGTTACCGATCTTACGGTGTCGCTGCAGCTGCTCAAACCTACTATGGCAAGTCGATTAACCAGCTTTCGTTAGATGAATTCGCCATGATTGCCGGTCTGCCCAAAGCCCCTTCGCGCTACAATCCGATCTACAATCCTGAACGGGCAAAACTCCGCCGAAACTATGTGTTACGCCGCATGTATGAAAACCACTACATCACGCAAGAAGAAATGACTCAGGCACAGAATGTCCCGGTTCATGCCAAATTAACCGGCGCTCAAATTGATATCGAAGCGGGCTACGTTGCCGAAATGGCGCGCAGTTTTGCGGTCGATAACTTTGGGGAAGATGCTTTGAAGAATGGCCTGACGATTGTCACCACCATCGACAGCCACTTGCAATCGGTTGCCAATCTCGCGGTTCGCAACGGACTACAAGACTATGAAAGACGTCACGGCTATAGAGGCCCCATCAAACATCTTGCCCCAACCCTATTGACCGATCATGAACAATTATTGGAAGCGCTGGATACTATTCCAAAGTTTGGCTTCCTTGAGGTGGGTGTGGTCACCGACGTCACTGAAACCGATGCCACTGTCCTGATGGCCAATAACAAACAAACCCATCTCAACTTCGAAGACATGCGTTGGGCGGCACCCTATATCGACGAAAACAAAACCGGTCCCGACCCGGAAAGTGCCTTGGACGTACTCAGTGCAGGCGATGTGATTTATTTGCAGAACAAAGACGATCACTGGCAACTGGCGCAAGATCCCAAAACCGAATCCGGTCTGGTTTCCATAGATCCCAAGGATGGTAAAATCATCGCCCTCGTGGGCGGATTTGATTACTTTAGAAGTAAATTCAACCGTGTACTTCAAGCGCAGCGTCAGGTTGGGTCTAACATCAAACCTTTCTTGTATTCCAGTGCATTGGAAACAGGACTCACCGCTGCCAGCATCATCAATGACGCCCCTGTGGTCTTCCATGACAGCGCTTTAGAAGATACCTGGCGCCCGGAAAACTACTCCGGACGGTTTTATGGCCCAACCCGCCTACGAAAAGCATTGGCACATTCCCGAAACCTGGTTTCAATTCGATTGTTACGTCAAATCGGTATTCGTTATGCGGTCAATTACATGGAACGTTTCGGTTTTCCGAAAGACCAGCTCAATGCACATCGGGACCTTTCTCTAGCATTAGGGTCGGTACCGCTGACGCCGATTCAAGTGGTTCGAGGTTATGCCACGTTTGCCAATACCGGCTATCGTATTGAACCTTACATCATTGACTCCGTTTTGGACTTTAATGGTGACACGCTTTACAAAGCACAGCCTTTAAAAGCGTGTATGACGCAATGCTATGAAGGCGACCCGCAGAATGCGCCACGCGTTATCACCCCTCAAAATGCTTACATCATGACGTCCATGATGCAAGACGTTATCAATTACGGCTCTGGGCGTAAAGCAAAGGTGTTGGGTCGACAAGACATTGCGGGGAAAACAGGGACGACTAATGACCAGAAAGATGCCTGGTTTTCCGGCTTCAATCCAGAAATTGCCACCACCGTTTGGGTCGGGTTTGATCAACCTAAAACGCTCGGTCGCTCTGAAGTTGGGGGGCGCGCCGCTTTACCGATTTGGATTGATTATATGCGCGAAGCGTTAAAGCCATACCCCAATGCGCCCTTCCCGCTACCGGAAGGGTTGGTGAATGTTCCAATTGATCGTTCCACGGGCATGGCGGTTCCGGCAGACACCCCGGGTGCATTTTTTGAAGTTTTCCGCGAGGCGTATGCCCCTAAAATACCGGATATTTCAGAAAAGCGTATGGAAGAAATCACGCAAGAACTATTTGAATAACTTAAGGAATCACATTCCTCTTAAGAAGGAGAGCGCATGAATTGGAAAGCACTGGCAAGCTCAATTTCTCAACTCACCGGAACCCCTTTTCAAATAGAAAGTACCGCCCCTGTTTCAGGGGGCGACATTCATAATGCTTATCGCCTGAAGACCTCTCAAGGGAACTTTTTTCTCAAAGCCAATCAAGCATCAAAAACCGCATTATTCGAAACAGAAGCAAACAGTTTAAAAACCCTTGCAGAGACACTCAGCATTACCCTCCCCAAAGTGATTGCCAATGGGGTTGAAAACGACCAGGCCTGGCTACTTTTGGAACATCTGGAACTGACCCGCCAAGGAAATGATTTTCAGCGCGGCAAAGACTTGGCATTGCTTCATCACCAAATCAATAAAACAAAACAGTTCGGTTGGTTTGAAGATAATTTTATTGGTCAAACCCGACAGTCTAATGACTGGACATCAGACTGGGTTCAGTTTTATGGCCAAAACCGTTTACTGCCACAGTTAAAATTGGCGACTTCAAATCAAGCGCCCAATCGTTTGATGGATATGGGAATGCAGCTGATTGAAAAATTACCTGATTTTTTTCAGACGTATCAGCCAGAAGCTTCCCCATTACATGGTGACCTTTGGGGCGGGAACAGTGGTTTTATTCAAACGGGCGCAGCCGTATTTTACGATCCCGCCAGCTATTATGGTGACCGAGAAGCGGATCTTGCCATGACAGAATTGTTTGGTGGTTTTAGCCCAGAATTTTATGACGGTTACCACTCGGTCTTTCCGCTGGATGTCGGCTATGCTAACCGCAAAAATCTCTACAATCTGTACCATGTGCTCAATCACTTTAATTTATTTGGCGGCCATTATGCCAACCAGTCTGAACGAATGATTCAAACGCTTTTGGATTCAGTTTGATAGAATAGCGTCAAAATTTTAATGATTCGTCTGATTTAATTTAAAACAAGAACTTAGCGAGAACCGACTATGAAATTTATTCTGTTAGGCGCCCCGGGTGCCGGCAAAGGAACGCAAGCACAATTTTTAACCAAAGAGTTCAACATCCCTCAAATCTCTACCGGTGATATGCTGCGAGCAGCCATCAAAGCTCAGACCCCGATGGGAAAAATGGCTAAAGAGTTTATGGATGCTGGAAAGCTGGTCACGGATGAAATCATCATTGGCTTGGTTAAAGATCGTATTGCCGAACCCGATTGCGCCAATGGCTTTTTATTAGATGGTTTTCCAAGAACCGTGCCGCAAGCAGATGCGTTGAAGGGTGCGGGCATTGAAATTGATGCAGTCATTGAAATCGATGTACCTGACTCTGAAATCGTCAATCGTATGGCGGGGCGTCGGGTCCACCCTGCATCAGGTCGTACTTATCACATTACGTATAACCCGCCAAAAGTTGAAAACAAAGATAATGAGACCGGTGAAGAACTGATTCAAAGAGAGGATGATAAAGCGAATGTGGTGTTAGATCGTTTAAACGTTTATCATGAACAAACAGCACCTTTGATCGGCTACTATAAAAAAGAAGCTGATAAAAATGATCAGCTGAGATATATTCAGGTTGATGGCACTCAGCCTATCGATTCGGTTGAGAACGCCATCCTCTCCGCCTTAAAATAAAAAGTACGCCAAACCCTAGCATGCTCAATGACTGAACATGCTAGGACTGCTGTCCTCTATAATTGTTGCCAAAATTGCAATAGTTTTTTGCTATTTCCCTTCTTTTTAAGAACGTTTACATTCTTTAAACTGTTTGTAATTCAACTCATATGAAAAGGAATCATTTATGGCAACGGTATTACGAATTGACAGCAGTGCTTTATCAAACGGCTCTCACTCAAAAGCATTGGCTGATTTTTTTCAAACTCAATGGTTAGCAAAATACCCGAAAGATATTTTTCAAACACTTGAACTAAACCAAACACCCCCTCCTCACTTATCCGAAGCAACGATTGACGCGATGTTCACCCCTGCTGAAAAACGCTCCGCACAACAAACACAACAACTTGCCTTATCCACTGACTATATCGAACAACTTAAAAATGCAGATATCATCCTTATCAGCACCCCGATGTACAATTTCGGCATTCCGTCAACCTTGAAAGCGTATTTAGATCATGCTCTACGGGTAGGTGAAACGTTCGTGTACACTGACAAAGGGCCAAAAGGTTTATTAGAAAATAAAAAAGCCATTATTGTCGCCGCTTCTGGTGGCAATTACACCCAACCGCCGTTGGATGCGATGAACTTTGTCACACCTTATTTAAAAACCGCACTGAGCTTTATCGGCATTGAAGATGTAACGATTGTTGAAGCGCCGGGCATGGCCGGCGACGAAACCGCCATCAACGCATCGATTGAGCAGGCCAAGCAGGCTTTACAAAAGTGCCTTTAAGTCAAAATCAATAAGGTGGCGAGTCCTAAGAAAGACATAAAACCAACCACATCGGTGACCGTTGTTAGAATTACCGCACCGGATAAGGCCGGGTCGATTTTCATTCGGCGTAATAACAATGGAATGGCGATACCGGACACATTGGCCACGGTCATATTAATGACAATGGCCAATGTAATCACCAAACTCATCATCCAGTTTTCAAACCACAACTGAGCAACCCCGCCGACCACAATGGCCCAAACCAACCCATTTAACGCACCGACCCATAATTCTTTATTAAACAACCACCAGCGGTTATTCCCCCCAACCTGCCCCATTGCCAAACCACGAATAATCACAGTCAGTGTCTGACTTCCGGCAATACCGCCCATACTCGCGACCACGGGCATCAGCACAGCCAACGCCACCACTTGTGATAATACGGCTTCAAATTGTCCAATCACATAGGCAGCTAAAAAGGCCGTTGCCAGATTAATTCCCAGCCAAATTCCTCGGCTTTTGGCACTGGAAAGAATCGGCGCAAACAATTCTTCGTCATCACTCACCCCTGACATGCTCAATAAGGTGTTATCGGCATCCTCACGGGTAATTTCCATAATATGATCGATATTCAATTGCCCCACCAAAATGCCTTCCTGATTCACAACCGGTGCAAAACGCAGTTCTTTAGATCGTAAAATCACCGCCGCATCATGGACATTCATCTCATCCAACAAAGACACCGATTGATGCATAAACTCAGACACTTGCGCTTCTTGATTCTGTTTGACCAAATCCACCAGCCCTAACGACCCCACTAAGCGGTTGTCTTTATCGGTAACCATAAATTCCTGAGTCGTCTCGTCCAATAACCCCTTAATTCGGATATAGCGTTGAACCGTTTCCAAAGTCACATCTTGCTTGATGTTCACTGTACTCGGATCCATATAACGACCCACCATATTGTCGTCATACGCATGCAAGGCCTGAACTTGTTCTCGCGTACTGTCATCTAGGTTGTCAATCACCGCCTCTTTGACCGACTCATGCACCGTATCCAAGATTTCGGCAATGTCTTGTGCGCCCAGATCCTTTGTTAATTCAGACACATCAGACAATGCCATTTCAGACATTAATGCACTTCGAACATCATCACCAACCTCGGCCAGCACCTCTCCTTTCAGGTCATCGGGAACGCAAACCCAAATCTTTTCTCGATCATTTGTGGGAAAAGATTCCAGTAACAATGCAATTTCGGTATCGGACAAATCGACAAAAAAATCACAAACGGCCGTTTGATCTTCTTGGGCTAATAAGGATTGCAGTTGGACAAGTTTTTCTTCTGAGGAAAAAGGCGCTTCTTCATTCACGGTCATAACGTTCTCTTTATTCGGGTGAGTGGTGGACTCACTTCTGACATTTTTAGCCTACTGAACACGCTATTTGGTTTACAAATGCATATTCACCAGGGTTGGTATGCATTGTATAACAGCCATTTCACTAGGTCGCCCTCTTTATACCCTAATTACGTTGTAAACTAAAGCGATACACCTAGGTTACAACACAATTAATTTGTGTTTTTTCACTTCCTTGACAAGAAATATCTTATAGTTAGAGTATTAGGTATGTGTCATTTAATCTCTCTGAGTTCTCTCAAAGATTTCAACAAGATGCATACCTCACTGAAACACCGAATTTAAAGAGAAATCCGTATGAAAATCGCTATCCTATCCCGTAACGCTAAACTCTACTCAACCCGTCGTTTAATTGAGGCCGCTGAAGAACGCGGCCATGACGTCAGAGTCATTGATGCTTTGCGCTGCTATATGAACATTTCATCCAATCATCCACAGGTACACTATAAAGGTGAAGTCCTAGACGGGTTTGATGCGATTATTCCAAGAATTGGCGCCTCAATTACGTTCTACGGGACGGCAGTTTTAAGGCAGTTTGAAATGATGGGGGTTTATCCGCTTAATGAGTCCGTGGCAATTTCCCGCTCTCGAGATAAACTTCGAAGTTTGCAGCTGTTATCCCGTCGAGGTGTTGGGCTTCCAGTGACAGGATTCGCGCATTCTCCTGATGATGTAAACGACTTACTACAAACCGTTGGCGGAGCGCCCGTTGTCATCAAGTTATTGGAAGGCACACAAGGCGTCGGTGTGGTTTTGGCAGATACGCACTCGGCAGCAGAATCTGTTATCCAAGCCTTCAATGGATTAAAAGCGAATATTCTGGTACAGGAATTTATTAAGGAAGCCCGAGGAGCCGATTTACGCTGTTTCGTCATTGGCGGCAAAGTAGTGGCCTCCATGAAACGTCAGGCGAAAGAGGGAGAGTTTCGCTCAAACCTACACCAAGGCGGGTCAGCTTCCTTGGTTCGAATTACTCCGGAAGAGCGTGCAACAGCTGTCAGAGCGGCAAAAATAATGGGACTCAATGTCTGTGGTGTCGATTTATTACGTTCCAACCATGGTCCTGTGGTGATGGAAGTCAATTCTTCCCCCGGCATCGAAGGGATTGAAGCCGCCACCCAAAAAGATGTGGCGAGCCAAATCATCACGTTTATTGAAAATAACGCTAAGCCGCATCACACCAAAACACGTGGCAAAGGTTAACGGATGAGAGTTTACTAGGAACGCTTCTGATGAAAAAAATTGCAAATCGTCCGATCAAAATCGGGCCGGAAACCATTCACCCCGGTGAACGCAAAACCGTCGATTTACAAGTTGGAAAACTCTACACCCACGGCGAACTGAATATGCCGGTTCAAGTCATTAACGGCAAACAGAAAGGCCCGACTTTATTTGTCAGTGCTGCCATTCATGGCGACGAGCTGAACGGGGTTGAAATCATTCGGCGATTAATGAAGGTCAAGTCCCTTAATCGTTTAAAAGGCACGTTAATCGCGGTGCCGATTGTGAACTTACATGGTTTTATTAACCAAAGCCGCTACCTGCCTGATCGTCGTGACCTCAATCGCAGTTTCCCAGGGTCTTCAAAAGGGTCGTTAGCCGGGCGGATGGCGAATTTATTTTTAAAAGAAATCATTGCACAATGCTCTCACGGCATTGATTTACATACCGGTGCCATCAACCGGACTAACCTACCGCAAATTCGAGCAGACCTTGAAGACCCGGAAACCTTGGAAATGGCTGCAGCATTCGGCGCGCCTTTGATGATGAACGCCTCCCTTCGACCAGGCTCTTTGCGAGCTTCAGCCGTCAAAAAAGGCATTCCAATTCTGCTCTATGAAGCGGGTGAAGCCCTCCGTTTTGATGAACTGGGCATTCGTGCCGGCGTCAACGGTATTTTAAATGTCATGAAATCTTTGGATATGATTTCAAAAGGACGGTCAAAGAAAACTCCGATCAAACCGGTGGTCGCTCGATCGAGCTACTGGATTCGCGCTCCTCATAGTGGGATATTCCGCTCTTTGGTCAGCGATGGAGATCGGGTACAAAAGGATAAAACGCTGTTAGGTGTGGTCTCGGATCCGTTCGGAGAAGCCGAGTTCGAAATTTATGCCAATGCCAGTGGAATTGTGATTGGCCAAATGGTGATGCCCTTAGTGAATGAAGGAGAAGCGTTATACCATATTGCCCAGTTCGCCCGCACCGATTTGGCCGAGGAACGGGTAGAGTCTTTTTCTGAAGAAATTCACGGTGAGGACTCTTTACCCTACGACAATGACGACATTCCGTCTATTTAAGATGGTTTGTGGCCTTTAGAACGACACTTAGGCTCCGTTAAAAACTGTCGATTGGGGTTGATCAAAAATTTGCCTTCCATCGCGGAACGACCGATCAACATCGGATAAGAAAAATGTCCCCGGTCTACTAAGTTAACGGGCACTGTGGTTAAAGTCCCCGCCAGACAAATCGGTAATTCAACCACCTCTCTGGCTTGGGTTCCTTTCGTTTTGGTTTTGATATGAACAATCCGAACGACCGGTCTTTGAATGGCGATTCCGTCCTGCGTTCTAAACTGAACCCAGGCCTGGTTGTTTTTAGTAAAGCGGTGGATAGAAACCGCATGCAACGAAGAACTGTCCGCCCCTGAATCCACTTTCGCTTTGAGCGTCAAATTGTATTCGGGAATCCCGACATTTTCGACCCAACCCGTCACAACCGGACTGTTATCAGCCTGAACATTCCCCCCCCACACTGCTAAAAAAAACACACAGCCGAACATTTTTAAATGCGGCACAAGTGTCGTTTTATTCTTTTTTTCAAAGCTTACAGAGTTCATAACCTACCTCTTATGCAAAATACAACATGAACGATCCTTCAATATATCGATATTTTAATACAAACACTGACTAGGCAACCTTAAGAAATCCTTTATTTTTTCAATCAGTTAAAGTAGTTTTTGTGTCTTACCCTTTTTTACTTTATAATCCCCGCTCTTTATCATATTTTGAAATATCGCCGAGGGGTGGCCGAAAACGGCCTGAGATCCTAAGTTGGGAACCCTTATAACCTGATCCAGTTAATACTGGCGTAGGAACAGGCTGCAACTCGACTTTGTCTTCTCAAAGACCCGACCTGCCCTGTCCTTTTTGGTTAACTAAAAAGGAATGAATCATGACTCCAAAAATGTTCTTTAAGCCTTTCGCTTCTCTAACCGCTCCCACTTTATTATTCAGTTTACTGCACAGTCCGCTTGCTTTATCCGACGACACGATTGTGCTAGCCCCCGTTAAGGTAGAAGCTGACTTGAGACAATCTGATGCTGAGGATATGCCGGTGAGCATCACCGTTATTGACTCGGCCGAATTAGAGGATGCTGGTGCAACCCATACCGATGATGTACTGTTAAGTGCGCCGAACGTCAATGTATCAAACCAGAATGCGCGCATCAAACACATTCAGGTGCGCGGCATGGGTGAGCGTGATGAGTATACGGGCGCACCGAATGCCAGTGTCGGGCTTGCGATTGATGATATTGATTTCAGCGGAATCGGTGGCATTGGCAGTTTATTTGATGTGCAGCAAGTCGAAATTCTGCGCGGCCCTCAAAATACACGTTATGGACAAAGCGCCATTGGCGGGTTGGTTAACATCAAAAGCAATGACCCAACGCCTTACCGTGAAAGCTTAATCGAAACCAGTCTCGGACAATACGGTCATAAGGAACTGGGGGTGATGACCAGTGGCCCCGTCAGCGAGAAAAAAGACGCAACCCAGTATCGTATCGCCGTATTCAAACATCAAAGTGATGGCTTCTACGACAATGCCACTTTAAACCGTAAAGACACCAATGCCAAAGATGAGCTGACGTTACGCGGAAAACTGCGTATTTTCGCAACCGACAATACAACAGTTGATTTAACGTTGCTCCATGCCGACTTTAAGGATGGCTACGATGCCTGGTCACGCGACAACACCTTCACGACACGCTCTAATCAACCCGGAAATGATAATCAGCTTTCCAATGCGGCTGCGATGAAAGTGACCTATGAAGGCCATACCGCTTATAACGTGATTTCGACCACCAGTCTATCCAATACGGATGCGCTTTATAATTATGATGGCGACTGGCTGGCCAAACCAGAACAGTTTTATGAAAACAAAAAGCACCGTCGCCATATCTCACAAGACTTGCGCTTCCAATCGAAAGAAACGGCGCGCATTTTTAATAACTCAACCGATTGGCTGGTTGGGGCTTATTTCTCCAATATGAATGAAAGCAACTATAGCGATAATTATTATGCGGGTTCAACCGAGTTAATTGACAGTGACTTTAACCACCAAAAACTGGCGGCGTATTCACAGCTAGACCAACATATGAGCCAAAAGCAAACACTGACATACGGTCTGCGTGTTGAGCATAACCAGCAAACCTTCGATCAAACCAAAAAAACCTATGCCAACAATACCTTAACTGATCATTTTTCACCCGATGAGACGCTTTGGGGCGGATCCATTCATTACAAGTACCGTTATAATCCGAACCAAATGGCTTTTGCCGGTGTTACCCGAGGCTATAAAGCCGGTGGGTTCAATGCAGGAAGCGGGTCAAGCTCCAATGTCACTTATGATGCGGAAACCTTGTTGAATTATGAAACTGGGCTGAAATCAAACTACTTGAACAACCGGTTACAAACCGCGACCACGGTTTTTTATATGGATCGACAGAATCCACAATTTGACGGCTATTCTTATGACAGCGCCGGAGAATGGATTTTCTACACAGAAAACCTCGATGCGGCACAGAATTATGGCTTGGAAACGTCATTTGACTGGCAAGCCACCTATGCCTGGCAGTTTTTCGGCTCTGTAGGTGTATTGTTTACCGAAGTGGAAGGCACGCCAAAGAACAGCGCCTTTAAAATGTCTGGCCGTGACCAGGCACATGCCCCAAATTATCAGTTTCATTTAGGTACGCAATATCGTGCGGCCAATGGTTTTTTTGCCCGCACCGAAGTGCGAGGCATGGATAGCTACTATTTTGATAATGTGAATAATGGCAAAACCGGTGCCTATCAAATCATCAATGCCCGCATCGGTTACGAAGCCAAAGACTGGGAAGTCTATGCCTGGGGTAATAACTTGACCGATGAACGTTATGCCACCCGAGGCTTTAAGTTTGACCACGGTGACGGGGCGGGCGAACAAGAGTACATTCGTTTAGGCGACCCTCGTCAATTTGGCGCAACGGTTAGAGTACACTTTTAGACTATTCAAAAAATGGCCAGGCCTGGCCATTTTTAATCGTTTTTAAATAAGGAAACACTATGTTAGCCTCTATTGACATCAGCATGTATCCGCTGCAAGAGCAATACTGCCAGCCTATTTTGGATTTTATCGCGTCGTTAGAACAGCATGAAAGTATCCGTATCGAAAAAAATGCCATGAGCACGCAGATTTTCGGCGACTATCGTACCTTAATGACGGCCTTAACCGATGACATTGAGCAGGTTTTGCAAAACAATCCGAAAACGATCTTTGTCTTAAAACTGCTCGGAACCGATCGTTCAAAAGCGGACATTGAGCACTGTGGAGACCACTGAACTTTTTGCTGACATCCTGACGTCTATTCAAGCATTATCTGGCTGGGAAGCCCTTGCCACGTTGCTTGGAATGGGATATATCCTCTTCGCTATCAAGCAATCCGTCTGGGCATGGCCTTGTGCCTTCTTCAGCACGTTTATCTATACGCTGCTGTTTTGGAATGGTCAACTCCCTTTACAGTCTATTCTCAATGCTTATTATTTAGTCATGGCAGTTTACGGATTCTGGCTTTGGCGCAAACCGCCTCAGTCGAACCAAGCCATTCATGTTCACAGCAAATCCATCGTTTTTCACCTGAGCTTTTTAGTCATCGGGGCTACTTTAACCTTTGCAATCGGGTTTTATCTGCAACAGGGGGACTATTCGCGTGCGCCCTTTTTAGATGCTGGAGTCATGGTTTTTTCCGTCATGAATACGTATTTAATGGCGAGAAAGGTCTTGGAAAATTGGCTTTACTGGTTGGTCATTAACTCTGCCGCCATTATTTTATATTGGCAGAGTGGCTTTTATTTTACAATTTTGATGTTTGTCTTGTACTTTGGCTTGGCCATTGTAGGCTATCGAGCCTGGCGACAAGACGAGTCACGACTGTCAGCAATAGAATAACATGGATTTTTAATCAAAAAGTGCGGGGTGGTCACACCAGGCCTGGTAGTTTTTTTCGCCCAACACATTCAGACAAAACAGCAGTGTACGATAGACCGAGCGGACATGAGTAATTTTTGGAATACTTCGGTAGCGCTCGTATTCAACGCAGAATATCTCAGCGTGCTCTGGCATTAACAAATATTCCAGCAACACCCAATCCAACTCAATCGGCCCGAATACCAGTGCATCTAAATCGGTTAATGCTGTTAAGCTTCCATCCAATTGCAAAAACTGATCCCATCTTAAATCCGGCATAATCACGCCAAAGGTATCAGGCTGAAAGCCCGCATCGATTTGACTAAGGAGCTTCTCTTTTTCAGAAGGCTGTAATAAAGGTCGAACGCTCAGCACTTCATTCAGTTGTTGATTTAGGTGCTTGGGCCAATCACGCTGATTTTCTTCACCATCCACAATATATCCAAACCGGGTAGACGAGATTTGATGAAGCTTTGCCAGATGCTTTGCCAGTTGCCGAACCATTTGAGAGGAGACTTGTTCCGCCGGTACAGATTGTCCAGACAAAAAATCCGTTTTGATGGCCCAAATATCCTTTGATGGCACCACCACCGTTTGCAGCAACGTTGGTATTTTAAGAGAAGACTGCTGGGCAATCAAAGGGTACAGCGAGTCAAAACACTGAAGCTGTCGTTTCAAATTGACTCCAAAAAAATGTGCCATACCCTGCCAGAAATCAGAGTCATAAGCAGAATCAACGTTCAGTGCCTTAATCACTTCTTTTTGTTGAGCCGTATCCTGCAAGAAGATAGTATGGCTGCTGTCTTCATATGCACTGGGAATCCGTGTGAATGAATGCGTAGCACCATCAGAAAAGTAAGGCCGTAACGCCGTGATAGAAAGAGGCATGACTCTGTTTTACCCCACTATTGTGCTTCGGTTTGCGTGAGATATCGATCTACAACCCTTAAAAAGAGCTCAACATCCAAAGGCTTGGTTAAGTAATCATCAAACCCCGCCCGTTTTCCCCGTCGAATATCATGCGACATGGCACTTGCTGTAATGGCGACCACAGGAACTTTTCGAAGGTCTTCTTCTCTCTTGAGTACTTCCAAGACTTCATACCCACTCATTCCTGGCATATTAATGTCCAGTAAAATCAAGTGTGGATTAGTCGTTTTTGCCAGTTCAATACCCAACTGCGGGTCATGTGCAGTCACTAAATTGGTGTAACCCCGCTTGGCTAAAACATGCGACACCAGCTTTAAATTCGCAGGGTTATCTTCTATGTACAAAATGGTTTTATTCTGGCTGTTAAATGAATCTAAATGCTGTTCTGTGTCGCTATCAACATCGATTTTAAGCACATAAGAGGACTCAACATGTAGATCAATAAAGAAACAGCTGCCTTTCGGCTGATTAGCTTCATACCCAATCGCTCCCCCCATCAACTCGGTTAGCGTTTTGGTAATGGACAACCCAACCCCCGTTCCTTCAATACCGCCGCCTTCTTGTCCAAGGCGATTAAAAGGTTGGAAAAGCTCTGCTTTCTTATCTAAAGGCACTCCAAAGCCGTTATCTTTGATAGAAATTCTGAGAATATTTTCTGACTGCTGCTCGCATTCCACCCATACCCGTCCATGATCATCATTGTATTTCACTGCGTTCGACAGTAAATTCAATAGCACCTGCTTCAGTCGAACGCGGTCTGCACGGACAAACAGTTCTTTCTGGGCAGGAATATCCAATGAAATACCTTTATTCTCAGCAACTGGTAAAATCAAATTGCGGCATTCTTCCAGTAATGCTTTCAAGCCGACCGGTTCAATCGACAAATCAACATTACCCGATTCAATTTTTGCCAAATCAAGTACATCGTTGATCAGATCCAATAAGTGATTCCCTGCCTTCTCAATCTCATAGATACTGTCTTTTTGGCCTGCTGTCAGATTTTCGTCCATCTCCAATAATTGAGCAAACCCTAACACTGCATTCAAAGGCGTTCTTAACTCATGACTCATACTGGATAAGAATTCCGATTTGGCCTGGCTGGCTTTTTCAGCTTCATTGCGTTCTTTTAAAATTTCTTCATGCATTTTTTCTTGCTGAGACAGCATACGCTTAACATAAATCAATGCGCCGTAGTTCTGCGTAAAGGATGCCAAGAAATCAACTATTTCATCATCATACCCATCCGGGCGATTTGCAAGTCCGTACATCCCGACCAATTTTGAGCCGTAAAACACCGGCACGCCTAAAAAAGCATTCAACTCAGGATGCCCTTCCGGTAGTCCACCACTTCTGGGATCATTAATAGGATTGTTACTAATCACGACTCTCTCAGTGCTGATAGCACTACCAAATAAGGTATTCAGGTTTCTGAACTCCAAGCCGTCAGGCGCATTTTCATGATAAAATTTTAGGGTTTCTTCATTCCAGCCAATGTTGGTTAAAGCATGCGTCTTTAAATAGGGTTGCCCTTCTTCATTTGTTAACACTTCCCCAATAAAACCATATTCACTTTTGGTGAGTTTTAAAATTCGACCGAGCAGGTAATCCGCTACTTCAGGCAGGTCTTTATAAACCATAAACAAATTTGTGGCTTTCCAAAGCGTCTCCAGTAATTCCTTTTGGTTTTTCAACTTATATTCAATATGAATATTACTGGTAATATCGCGGATGATAATCGTAAATCCATCCTGATCGGAATCTTTAATCGGGCCAATCGCCGCCTCAATCGGAAAGATGTTGCCATTTTTATGCTGACCTTTTACGCGCCCATCCTGCCCCATTAAGTTGGTCTCATTAAAGCTATCCGCATTCAGATTATGAATAAATTCAGTATGATATTTACGATATGCTCGGGGCATCAGCATCGTGACATTGTTCCCAATCAATTCGGCGGCAGAATATCCGAACAACTTTTCCATTGCAGGATTCACTTCCATGATATTGCCGTGTTTATCTGTCTTTAAAATACCATCCGGAGCTGCATGGAGAATACTTTGCAAATCGGCCAAGGAGTTTTGCAGTTCATTTTTGGCTTCAGTTAGCTGATAAGTACGGGATTTCACTTCCTGTTCAAGTTCAACCGTGTAGGACTGTAATCGGCGTTTAGAATAACTGACCAACGAAATCACCAGAATACTGATGGCCAAAATCAAAATAATGACTAACCAGACTTGTTGTTTGAAGTTTTTATTTCTTTCCGCTTTTTGCGCGAGGTGCTCTTTCTGTAAGCGCTCAATGGACTGTCCGACCAGTAAATGAAATGCTGAAAGCAAACCATCTGCGGAATCTTGAATGGGAATAATTTCAGAGTAAAGAACCTCCTTGGCTTCTTGAAGTGCGTCAAAATCCAATAATAGGCTTTGATAATAAAACTGTTTAGGCAGACCTTTTTCAAGAATTTGATTATGCTCAATCAGGATTTTTAGTTCTTCTTTTTGACTTGCTAACTGTCGGATACGAGCGCTTTCTTCAACAATTTTATGCCTGACTTGAGAAATTCTGTTGAAGATCTCTCGCTGTTCTGTTGCATTCTGATGCACAACGGCATCTTTCAACAACAATTTCAGCTGCGTTCGCAGATCATAAATTTTTGTTAACGTTTCCAGCTTATTACGCTCGATAGCAAGCTGCCCCCAACTTTGTCTTTCTTGCTGGTCACCTTGTTCAAACACTTGATAAAGCCCATAAACAGCCAAAAGGGTTGCTGAAAAAGCAATGACCAAAGGCCATTCATAGAACTTTAAAAGGGTTTTTTTAATCATCTATTCAAGTCAATCATTCAGTCTTTATACTGATTAGACGCGGTGTTTATTTAGCTTCATCAATCATTGCGATGATTTTTTGCTCAACTTCTTTTGCAGTGGTTTGTAAATCAGCATCATCCGACAAAGTCGCTAGCATTTTGGCGGGCTCAATCATGCCAATTTTGGTTTGACCTTTTTCGGTGTACACTGAAATACGACACGGCAAAGCCATATTCAAGCGCATATCAATGCCCATGACCTGTGCTGCTTTAACGGGGTTGCACACTTCGAAAACTTGACAGTTTTCGACAAACTCAATTCCTTTGCTTCGTAACGTTTCTCCTAAATTGTGCACGTAAAGCACACCAAACTGATGGTTTTTCACTGCTGCATCTAAATCTTTCGCTGCTTGTTCAAATGATTTAGGGGTTTCAACGATGTAATACATAATTTTTTCCTTATATTTTTAAAGACACAGCTTTATTGAACTGGTTTTTCAAATGAAAATCAAAAATATCTCTTAAATTTTTACAGTAGTCAGACTATTTTTTATTAGAGAAACGTTATTTCGGCACATTATTGCCCAATAAAACCGCAATTGCTCGGGTATCTTCTTTCTGAAAGAGTGCGATTTGAACAATCATTGTTAAAGGGATGGATAAAATCATGCCAACCGGACCAAACATCCAGCCCCAAATCATTATCGATAAAAACACCACCAAAGGAGATAAGCCAAATTTAAACCCCATTAACCGAGGTTCGATTAAATTTCCCAATACGACATTAATGATAATAAATCCGCTCATCACTAAAAATGCATCGAAAAGACCTACATTTATCAATGCTAAAAAAACCGGAGGAATCGCTGATATCAATGAACCGATATTCGGAATATAGTTCATCAGCATGGCTAAAACACCCCAAAAATAAGGAAAATCAACATCCAAAAACATCAATAAAAGCGTTACGAGTACCCCTGTCGCAAAACTCACTGCGGTCTTGATGAGAATATATTTATTCACCTGCTTAAAATACTCAGTAATGGCTTGAATCTTATATTCTGAATTCGGCCAAACGGCTTGAAACTTACGCGCTAAACTGCTTTCTTCCATCAACAAAAAACCCGTAATAAATAAAACCAGAAAAGTGTTCATTAAAAAAACACTGATGCCCGTCAAAGCCTCTGCCATAAATTGAATGATTGATTCAGAGTTAAAGTGCTTGTTCAAAGTGGGTTCAAAAAAAGGAAAAGACCAGTATTTAAATAACGGTGACAGCTCAACCAATAAATCATTAAAGCCCTTTGAGTATTTAGGAAGATTATTGCTAAATATCTGTACAGAATTACTCAGCATCAAAAAAAACAATAATAACAATGCGATCCACACACCAAGCATCAAGACGATAGCCAACCAGCTCGGAACCGAATGGCGCTCCATGAGTCGAATGAAAGGCACTGAAAGAATGGAGATGAATATAGCCAATAAAATCGGTACGACAATGCTTTCTGCTGTTTTCAAAGCGGTTAAAATAATAATGACAGACGCCATACCGACCAGCCAAGATAACCCTTTATTCTTACCTATCATTCAAACCTCTTCTTCCGTTAACCAAGAATGTACATTTTAACCGAAACCCATGATAAATTTAAAAAACCCACTCTTTTACTATGGCATGCCGATTATGTGTGTCATCGCATCAAATAAAAGCCTTCTTGAACTATTTTTCAACCCAATCTTTTCCTGACTTTTGATACTTCTGCTTTACGGCAGTCCAAGCAACTTTATGAGCAACCGCCTCACGACTTTCATCACCTTGACGATCTTCGGAATCTCGATATTCTTCCCAGGCACTATTAAACGCGGCTCGATAGATATCTTGAGCATGTTTAGGCAAATGGGCTTTCACTGCATCCGGTAAAGCACTGTTAGACGAGTATGGCATAAGATGTTCCTCCGGAGTTGATAAAAACAGATCCAAACTTAATAAATTTAAAATAATCATTTGACATTCATATGTCTGCTCTCTACAATACGCAAATTCAAATTTAGGCCACATAGCTCAGTCGGTAGAGCAAAGATTGAAAATCCTTTTACCCACACAAATTAGAAAGAACACAAACATACTTAAACCGCTTAAAATAGCGGTTTTTTTATGTCTAAAGGAAAATAAATAGTGTCCTTTAAGGTTATTTAATTTGATTTAGATCCTATAAAATGGAACAATCCTTAGTGTAGATACCGACATAAAGACTAATCAAAATGACCTCTTCTCCGTCAAGCTATAGTAACAATTTAGATACTATTCGAACAGAGATTATTCGAACCTCTTTTTCAAACTTTCGACAGAAGTTTTCTATTCAAAACAACTTGTTTTCATGCGTTCCTGGAATTAATTCCGAATTAGCTTCAAAGCTCTATAAACAAATCTCCCCTATCAGCTTAACTGAATACGATATAACACAAAAACAACAACGGACGCACGTAGCAACACCATTAATTTTCATTGTTGATGCTTTAAAACACTTTGAGAAAATGCACGAAATATTGATTGATAATGAGCTTATTGAAAACAAGGATGAAATTTCAAATAGCTGGAATGAGATAAAAGAGGTCACAAGTATCGCCCTGCCTTTTTTTGAAAAGCAGTCAGAAACATACCCCTTTTTGAGTAGCGAAAAATTTATTCAAGCTATCCAACATAACTTCTCAAAACCGATTGATTCTGTTGAAATCGAAACCCAAATCCGACGATCAATTCATGGAATGAAAACTAAACAATTTGTTTACCTTTCTTTGATTGAACCAATTATTCACAATCCTTCAGAAGAAAAACAGCAATACATTCACGACTTGATGACACTAAAGGCAATCATATTCAATGCCTTTTTTTACCAACCTTTTTATTGCAATTTTAACCATTCTATCTCGAGTGCCCTGCGCGACTTGCATGAAGCAGAGTTAAAAATGCTAAACATTGAAGCTGAATATGAAGATACCGAAGACTGTTTAATCACATTGGAGTCTCTAAACAGCCAACTACGATCTAATGAATATCGTAGACTCGTTAAGAGCTTGAAAACTATTATAAATTTTTTGAAAAAGTTCTATAAAAAGGTCAGCTTAAGTAAGAGAAAAGGAGGGTCGGGCGGTCAAAAAGGAAATAAAACATCCCATAATTCATGGATAGAGATTAACCCTCAAACACTCATCAAAGAAACCTTTTTCGATTCTGAGCAAGCAATTAGAACAATAAACACTCTATCTAAAACAGACCCTGAAGAGCTCAGAGATACCGCCAGTGATGAACTTATAGAAAACGTATATCTTGATGACACCTCTTCGAATAATAGCCTTCCTGAAGTCAGGGTTTTAAACCGCGCCTCTCAACTTCAACAAATTGAAAAACAAAATCAATTTTTAAAAGAAGAGTTAACACCAAATGAACTCGAACAAATTCTCATTGGCTTAGAAAAAACAGCATCCCAATCAAGCGTATCTGAAAAAAGAATTCGCGTATCGATCTTGCTCGCTGTGTCATTGTTTACAGGCTACAACCTTCTGCAGTCTCATTATTTACGCTGGCTTGCAATGAACCCAAAACTTAGACCCCGCTATATTAACTTAAGTGAAAATTGCGAATTTATATACATCCCTACACCAACATACCCCCATAGCCAATCATCAAAGGCTAGCTCTTTTTACTTCAACACTCAAAAAGCCATGGTAAAGCTTGCCGTACCTAGTCGATTCCAATCAATCCTGTTTAATTTACTTACCGCATATTACTCTCATGATAAAGCAAAAAAATCATCTGCTATACGCAATGACATAACTCAAAACGACATTAAAAAAGTCATTAAAAGCTATAAGTTAGACTCCCGAGTCACCATAAATTTAATTCAAAATAACTTTGCTAAAAACATCTTGTTTTATACAAATGGTGACTTATGGGCGACTGCAGCAATCTCTGGTCGTGAAGATGTGATCTCTTCAACACAAAAGCACTACACAACAGTTGAGCAACCTTATTTACAAGTAGCCTATCGACAAGCAATTAAAAATCTGTTTTTTGAAGATATACCAATGAACGACAAACCAAATGCTAAATCCTTTTTAGCTCATGGCGATTCATTTAGACCCAAAAAATATGAAGTGGTTAAATTTTTGAACCACCTATCCAGAGTCATTCAAGAGACATATTCCATGTTGGCGCAACCCAATACAAACTGGTCGAGTAAATCCGTGGTTAATACACTTAATCTTTTAATGATTTTTATGGAAACGCATCAGAGTTATATAACAGGAGCCAGAGATATAAAAAATCCTTTTATCTCTCCCTTACAACTGGATTCTGAGAACTTCTACACTTTGAATGACAAAAACATTAACAACGGCTATACCACCAGGCTAGGATATCTTCCGTCAAAACTGGTAACAGAGCTTGAACACTTTATAAAGCACATAGAAACCTTGTTATATAAATTAAAAAAACAGCCTAATTTTAAGAAGGCAACTCTTGACAAGGTTTCCCTTTCAGAGACTTGGTTGAACGCGAAATTAAGTGCTAAACGAGGGAATTCTTTTCCTGGTTTTTTCTTGATTGAATCGCGAAATGAGAATAAAAACTTTGTTGCGATACCCTATACACGAATTCAAGCGGCAAAGATTGCTTCCACTTTACTCGGAAAGGAAGCTGAAACATTTGCTTCACTCAAACCCAATGCCAATAGACACTTTTTCCGCTCTACCCTTATTGAACGAGGGTTAAATCCTGAATATATAGACGAGCTAATGGGGCACCGACATATCGGCACAGAGACCTGGAATCCAAAGGGTCTATTTAACCCTAGAGACTTTCGCAAAGAAGTTAGGAAAACCATTGACCTGCTCTATAAAGATTTTGTTGTGGAATCGCCTTTTAAGAAAGGATTAACCGATGGAGCCAACTGACCTTGAAGAATTCAAACCCATTTTATTGACCGAAACAAAGATAATCCAATCAATACTGATCCAGTTTTGGACGAAAATCTTAGAAGACGCTGAAAATGATGAAATACGCCAACATATAAAGCTTACCCAATCTAGCGTCGCATCTAAATTAAAAAAACAAACGCCACCTAAAGCGCATGAACCATTTATTTATTCCTTTCTCTTATTCTTGTTTGAACCTACACATGGCATTGAGATTAACTCACAGCGCTATTCCAACATTCGCATCAAACCCGAACAGGTTGAAGAATGTTTTGGAAAATTGGATGTGGGAGTACATGTCTTAGCAACAGCGTCTCAAATATATAACATGCTCGTTGAGCAAGGTAATATAGAACAACTGTGGCAACTGCACTATATTCGTGAAATCCATAAAGTTAATCGCATTACAAACCCTATTTCTGAACAAAAAGAGTGGCAACGATACCTATTTATAGAGACCTTACATCAAACCTATCAAGACGCGATTACAGCAGTCGGATTTCAACCTAAATCGCTGACTAGACAAGAACAATCCGCCTTGATAATACTCAGTCTGCTATTTGATAGCGGTGTGCTAAATCCCAAGTACCTAATGCCCTTGCTGAGACAACTTCATGCGCTCGAGAACTACCAATATTTTAAAGGACGATTATTTTTTGAAATTATCACTCATTCAACTAACCCACCAAAAAAATTCTTTATTTCCAAACAAACTGAAGTGCTTCTCTATCGGATAAAGCCTTGGGAAATACCATTAAAAAAACAAAATAAGTCTCTTCATAAATATCTACTTGAATCCATGCGAGCCATCTTAAAAAACTGGTCACTAAAGGTATCTATTTTTCCAACTAGCCTGCTGGGCTGGTGCCGATGGGTGTCGCTATATCAATCTAAATATTGGAGCCCTATCTTACTTGCTTGCAATAAGGGAAAGCACGTCAATCACTCCTTAAACGACTCTGCAACAAAAAGGCTGTTTCGAACTGAATCTAACATCCATTCAACGATAGAATTTGATGACGAAAGTACTCAGAAGCAAACAACGTTACGAAGCTATGCCTTTTCCGAAATCCGGAAGGTTTTTGATATCAATGTTGGCAAATCAAACCATAAAAAACAATTTGATGAGATAAAGGCCAAATACGCCTTACTAGCCCCAAAACTAAAAGACAACTACTTGTTAATTTTAGACTGGGGAAAAAGCTATATACAATTAGACCATAAGGGTCAATTTAAGAAAAACCCTAAACAAATACTCAAGAAAATAAGCGCAATTGGCCGCCATCTTATTGCGGTAGCAAACACACAGTTTTTACAAAAAATCAGCGCCGAAGAAAGAGCCGCTATTTTTAGAGAGGTCATTGATCAGGCCATTTCAATAAAAAACAAAAACGACATTCAATATCACTTACGCGATTTTAATATTTGGTTAGAAAAAACACATCGTTCGGAAAAAATTCAACATAAGGAAGACGTCTTTGGCACCCCTTCTATGACCGACATGACAGTCAATGCGAACCTAATCAGTTTTGATGAATATGAATCCATAAAATCCTCACTCACCGAGTTAATCACGAAGTACCCAGAAGACGAGTCTTACAAAGTCATGTTGGCCAGTCTTATACTTGGGTTTAGACTTGGACTCCGTATAACGGAAGCCATTGAATTAAAGTTTATAGATTATCTATTTTGTGACAAAAGTCCTCAAATTCTGATTAGAGAAAGTGAAGAGAGAAAAACCAAGAGCCTTAATGCAAAACGGGCTCAAAAACTGACGGATTTTCTGACGGATGATGAAATTAAATTATTGAATGAGCATCACCAATTCCAACAAAAACGTTTCGGTCGCTTTACAAATGGTAAAAATCACTATTATTTCTTTTCTACAGATGACAGCGGCTGTAAATTAAAATCCGTAGAAGATATTAAAAAGAAGTTAATGCTCCTTATTCGAGAAGTGTGTAAAGATACCAGCCTGAAATATCACCATTTAAGGCACAGTTTTGCCTCTTGGCACTTTTTCTCTTCCGCGATCGCTGAATTGGATTTGAATATCGGTGATTACTTTGCTCACTTGCCAAAAACAGAAGCCTGGCTGCAACACGCTAACACTCGTAAACTTCAACACTTACCGACCCAGCTAAAAAGCAAAAAATACCCATATTGGCTGGCTCAAAGAATTGGGCATGGCTCGATTGAGACCACTCTAGAGCATTACATTCACAGCGTAGATCTCATTAATATGCTTTATCAGGATTCATTGGTCTCCAATCTAACCATTAACGACTTGTACGGGTTAACTAACATTCCAATCAGCACGTTAAAAAAACAAAATAATCGTTTCGATTTTGCTTTAACCCGTCTTACAAATTCCATTCCTAAATTAAAAGCAAAAAAACATCAAAGCTTATTGAGCTTACGAGAAGAATGGCTTGCTCCTGAAGAGATTCAAAAGTGTATCGAACCGATTACTGCGAATCTGCCCTATTATCGTTACATGTCATTTCTTTACCACTCCAGATCCATGGGCAATATTTGTAACTTAGGGTTTACACGAAAAGAAGTCAAACAGTTGACCAGATTATTTCAGGATA
>Ga0316210_10006_pt1 | contig 20317 bp, 17 predicted proteins | sample Pyrsulacteria_MG_FD_204946 | JGI IMG/M metagenome (GOLD analysis project Ga0316210, IMG submission 204946) | Microbial mat bacterial communities from mineral coupon in-situ incubated in ocean water Catalina island, California, United States -... | ecosystem: Environmental > Aquatic > Marine >...
ATTACTGCGAATCTGCCCTATTATCGTTACATGTCATTTCTTTACCACTCCAGATCCATGGGCAATATTTGTAACTTAGGGTTTACACGAAAAGAAGTCAAACAGTTGACCAGATTATTTCAGGATACCCCTGCATTTCGAATTCGAGCTTTGAATATTGCTGAACAATCTCTATTAGCAAGCTATTTAGATAAAATTATGGATATCTATCAATTTACACCTAATAAAGATACTGCGTTTCCTCGTCAATTAGAAGCCCTTTTGGATACCTTTAAGAGCAGACTTCATCCTTATTCATCAGATACGGACAGCTTGCAAATTCAGCGCAGCTATCACTTGATATTTAGAGATGAAACGAGTGGAAAAATATTGGTCGAATTTGCTCAAAAAATGAATATTCCCATAAAACTTATCTTAAGACACTCTGGTCAAATGAAACCTTTTCATATCACAAAAGAAAAGCGTTATTGGAAAAAGCTCTTGGGGTTAAAGCGCAATACTGCATTTACCATACAAAAAGACACAAACTCACGCCTAGGTAATCATGGTCGCCTTGAAATGGTATTTTTAAGCCAAACAGGCAAAAAAGATCATGCGATGTATTTCTTACTTGTGATGTTAAATGTAGCTAGTCTATGGCAGTCATAAGACCAACTACTCATAAAACAGTTAAACTGTTTAACAACTCTGTATGGACTTAGTTAGTTAACTAATTAGCTAACTAACTAAGTGATGTGAAAAAAAGAATGACATTATGGACGCCCCATAAACGCACGCTTTCATATAGCTTTGGAGAAAACGTTAACACTTCCCGCAAATATCTGGTAAAAACCATTTAATTTAACGTATAGAAAACAGTAAAAATGGAATACAAAAACTCTTTTGTGACATTTCAACAACAAGAAACTAAAAAATAGACATTTCTAAGAAGAGGCTAACAAAATGACCGAGTTTTCAGACTGCACCTCAGAAGTTGATCAATACATTATTGACTATCAATTCGACCCTGAAAAAGAAATCCGGCCTATAGATATTGCCGTCATGTATAAAAAGTTTGAATTGGTTTTTGGTTTTTGTGTCGCAGACAGAACAAGTAACCGTTTGGGTAATAGAATCTTTGAACAGATAGAAGAACAAGTGAATAAGAATAAGTATGACAAGAAATGGTTAGATGAATCGAAAATTGAAGGATTGGCTGAATAACTCTATTGGAGGGATTTATTCAAATTACTTTTTGCAGGAAAAATTTTCGACTGTACCACTACATAAAGAAATACAGCTTGAAGACTAGGTTCAACTCGATACTCTAATCGGTGTCGCAAATTGAAGAAACGCTTCGTCTTGATTTTGAAAAAAACGATCGAAATATTCGTTTGATCCGATAAACACATAGCTTATATGTTTATGCTTTTGAATAAAGGCCCTGATCTGCCAAGCAAAACTAGACTGAAGCAAAGGGTTTGTATTAAAAAAGCCATTTAGAACCACGCTATACCGACCTTTTGTTCCACATGCCTCGTCAATTTCATCCAGTATATTCCCAATGATAATTCCAGGTGACATAGGCATTTCCATGAAATCAATATTGAGGTCACGAAGGGGTTGATGTAAGTATGGTCGAAACGTCTCTAAGTCAGAAAGGTCAAAATAGTAATAGGGAGTCGAATAACGGCTAAAGAGTTCTTCTATCGATTCTTGTGAGGGGGGATTCTCAACTATCATATAAACGGGTTGCCTAGATGCTAAACAATGCTCAAGCTCCACGTTATCTTTAAAATCAGTATAAAAAAAATTGTATGTATGACTCATAGCCGTTCATTTGCGATAAACAAAAAGAATCGCGGTAATACCTCTTCTGCGTATAGCGTTTAAAACATTAACATCATGCCGAAATATGCGTATCCTATATTTTGAATTCCGCACAATGGTTTTCAATCAAGCTAGATACTCCTGGGAACCATATTTAAAAATTGCATCCGCAAAGAATCAGTTATTTGGCATTTGATGGACTTCAGTTCTCATAAACTCCTGACAGACGTTTTTAGATCATTAAAACGTATCTATATAATTACATAAAATGAAATAAAAATAACCCTTAGAATAGAAATTGGGTGATTAGCAAGTACCCTTTTTTGTAAAATGGTGATTAACTCATACACTTTGTGCCAGCCTTAATAAACAAAGGGGTCCAAGCATAAGAGCTGTTCATCTCCTCATATAAAAACAAAAAACGTACCTGAAAAATGAATATTTACCTATATTTTCACATCGGGAACCCCGCTCACTCCCAAAAATACCTACATTCACGCTGTATTTCCTGCTTTTAAAGACCAAAGGTGATTACCAAGTACGCTTTTACCAGACTGGTAAGACCTTACCAAGGGTACCTCGTTCAACAATTAGACTTTTAAATTCTTCAGGGTAACTTTTACTGCTCATTTAACACCTCTTTTTAGACCATTGAAAAATGACTAAGAAGTGCCTTGTAAATTAGTGGCGATTCAAACTTCTATTTTTTGTATCTCGTAAATTAAGCCTTACCAAACAGACCATCAAAACTTTCGTTTTCCTACCTACATACCAAATTTCAAACAAATCAAGATTTTTCTGAGCTGTATATCAGTGGATGTCTAGAACCTCCATAAAACTTTCATCTAACTGACCATTGGCAGTCATCCTGCCAGTCTAAACTTATCAATAGTTTTAAATGTCTAGACAACCTAAGTGAGTATTTGCGTGATTGACCGTTACAGCCCTGAAAAAATTTATATGCAAATTGCGAAAGCGATTGAGTCGGATCTTCAAGAGGGATTTGAAGCTGGAGACCTGTACCTTTCTGAAAAGACCTTAACTGAAAAGTTTGGGGTTAACCGTCATACCGTCAGAAGGTCCATAGAAGAGCTAGTGAAACAAGGGGTTTTAGAAAAACGTCATGGTTTTGGTACTTTTGTCGCTGAAAAAAGATTGGCTTATCGCATCAAAGGTCATCAACGCCTTACCGAAGCTGTTGAAGCGAATGAGCTAACCGTTGAGACAACCGTTTTAAGTAAGAGCACCATTTTAGCTAGAGGTAGCGTTGCCGAAAACTTGCAGCTCAAAAATGGCGAAGAGGTCATTCAAGTAAACACACTCAGAAAAATTGAAGACAAGGAGTTGGCGTTAATTAGCCATTTTTTACCTAAAGCATTTTGTCCTGAGGTGTTACAGAGTTATGAATCTGGCTCATTAGGTTCTTTTTTAATAAATGTATATGGGATTAAGGCAAAACGTATTTCGAGTCTAGTGTCTTCGGCTATGCCAAATGCATCAGACAATTTTCAACTGGGCATGATGGGATGTCAGCCTATCTTAAAAGTTAAAACGCTGAATAAGGATGACGTTACTGGAAAAATTATCGAATATTCAGTATCGCGTTTTCGTTCGGACATGATTCAACTTGAGATTTTAATTAACCCTGAACAGCCATAAAGACCTTTACGCAATCCGTCTAATCACTTAGTTAGCTGGATTGTTTAAACGTTTTACTTAATTTTTTTAACTTTACTTTTGATTTTCATATTTTTGGAGAAACTCGCATGAAACTTAAGAACTTGTTGTTATCTGTTGTCGCCATTGCAACCTTAACGCCTTTAGCCGCATTCGCTCTTCCTGATGGCTCAAAAGAACACCCTTTACGGGTATTGATGATCCCGACTGATACAGGCACGAACGATATCACTAAAGATTATGGACCAGTTTTTCAAGGTATTACAGAAAACTATGGTATTCACTTTGATATTAAAGCTGGCGCAAGTTATGCGGCCGTTGTTGAAGGTATGTGTAACGATCAAGCGGATATTGCCTGGTTTGGCGCGGTTACTTATGGTCAAGCCAATGATAAATGTGGGGTTGATCTTTTAGCGGTTGATGTGAAAAAAGGAGATTCTTCTTATTACTCTGGTATTTTCGTCCGCAAAGACAGTGGCATTAAAACGATCGCTGACCTTAAAGGTAAGAGCATGGCTTTTGGTAGTCCAAGTTCAACCTCTTCATTCAACTTTCCAGTCGCCATGATTATTGCCGCAGACGTTGATCCTGTTAACGACCTTTCTAAAGTGATTATCACTGGCTCTCACTCAGCTTCTATAGCTGCACTTTCAGAAGGTAAAGTCGATGCCGCCGCCGCATCCTACAACTCTTTTGGTAAAGCTGCTAAAAAAGGCGCTATTGATCCTGCAGATTTTATGCCTTTAGCTAAATCTCAGCCAATCCCCAACCCGCCTTTAGCAATGAATAAAGGTTTAAATTCTAAGCTAAAAGCAGAACTTCGTAAGGCATTTGGTGAAATTCATACCAAAATTGATCCTTCAAAAATCCGCGGTTACGGTGGCAAAAAAGTCGATCGTTATGACACTGCATTTGATGAGCAAAAAATCTTTGATGCTTTGAAAAAGCTGAGTGCTGTCACACATGAATTAAAAGGCGAACTGCTAGAAAAAGCAGGTCAGCGTTAATTACCCCCTATTGAGAGCATCTCAGAACCACTGAGGTGCTTTTTTCAAAGGTTTTTGCAAACACTCTTACCCAGGCCTATTTGCAAAGGTCTTTATTTATGGAGAAAAAATCATGTTAGTTTTTGACAAAGTCAACCGAGTTTATCCTGATGGTACTCAGGCAGTAAAAAATGTCTCCGTCCACCTTGAAAAAGGTGAATTTTGTGTATTACTAGGGCCTTCTGGTGCGGGAAAGTCTACCTTAATGAATATGGTCAATGGCCTAGTTGAACCTTCCTCTGGAGAGATTATTTTAGATGGCGGAGTCTTGAATAAAAAAAACCTACAGTTGATTCAACGTAGCGTCAGTATGATTCATCAACAACTCTATTTAATCCCTCGTTTATCTGTACTACACAATGTGTTAACTGGCATATTACCGACGGCCAATTTTTGGACAAGTTTGGTTAAATCCTTCCCCGTTAAGGATCAACAACGTGCATTTGAACTATTAAGTGAAGTGGGCTTAGAAGAAAAACACCTAATGCGACGTGCCTCAGCACTTTCCGGAGGGCAACAACAGCGTGTTGCCATTGCTCGTGCCTTTATGGCCAACCCTAAAGTAGTTCTTGCAGATGAACCTGTCGCCAGTTTAGACCCAGCCATGAGTCGTAGCGTTTTAAACAGTTTAAAACATGCCGCTCAAACCAATGGGGCAACCGTTTTATGCACCCTTCATCAAATCGACTATGCGCTGGAGTTTGCAGACCGGATCGTCGCCTTACGAGAAGGTGAAGTCTTTTTTGATGGCCATCCATCAGACATGGACGAGGACGTTCAGAGAAGACTGTATGAAATTGAGCATGAAACCAAAGAAAAAATACAAAAAAAACATCAAGAAACCCTTGAAGACTCTCTCTCCTTTGAACTCAAAATAAAGGACGTCGCATGAATAAGCCAGTAGAAAATATCATAAAACGCGATTGGCGTGAATGGCAAACTTATCAAGCCATCACCCCCAAAATAATCCTCGGCTTATTTATTATGTTTGTTTTTCTGTCTTGGTCTGCACACAACACCGAAATGGATAGAGCCGCTGTAGAAACGGGTCAAGCCGTATTATCAGCCGTCGGCATTGGCAATTCGGATGTTTTGGATGGCGTCTCAAAATTTGGTAGCCAGGCCTTTCCTATTCAATTTTCAACGCGTACCGAATTAACACGCCTGGAAGATGTAGATTTAGAGAATCTACCATGGTTATCTTACGTTGAAGACGGTGTCTCTAGAGAGTATGACGTAGACACGGATACTTGGACGCAAAGCAAGACAGAATACTTAGTCGACCCCATCGGTTACCTGAAAAAAGTACTGAAGATGATGTGGGAAACCATCGAAATGGGGTTCTGGGGTACCGCAATTTCAATCGTGATTTCTTTACCCTTAGGCATTTTAGCCGCCCGTAATTTTTCACCTCATCCGATCATTTATCAAGTGGCGCGTGGTTGGCTTAGTTTTCACCGAGCTATGCCCGAGCTAATTGTGGCGCTATTCTTGGTCTTAATCTATGGATTCGGCCCTATTGCTGGGGTTCTAGCGCTTGCAATTCATACATCAGGCGTGCTGGGCAAGTTCTTTGCCGATGAGATTGAAAATGCGCCTAAAGGTCCTCAAATGGCACTAAGTTCAGCAGGTGCAAACCCATTAAAAGTCTTACGTTATGCAGTTTTTCCACATGTCCTACCCGCTTGGATTGCCTACATTCAATATATTTTTGAACGTAATATTCGTACCGCAACCGTATTGGGTATTGTCGGTGCGGGAGGAATTGGAATGGAATTAAAAGGACGTTGGGATCTGTTTGATTACGACCATGTTGCAACCATTTTATTAATCATCTTTATCACTGTCGTATTGCTGGAAGCCTCCACGCAAAAATTACGCAACAAAACACTTTGAAGGAACTCACCATGAATAATAGCTGTTGCTCTGTCCCACGTAGTCTATGGATGCGTGCATTAAAAATGGTTTGTGTGGAAGAAATTAAAGCCGTCATCGATATGGTCATAAATGAATATCAAGTATCTTACAAAGCCGTTCCTCAGTCTGGATTAGGCGTACTACAAACTCAGGATACAGCCTTAAATGAACCCTACTTTTTAGGGGAATTTCCCATTGCGACCAGCTGGGTCGTTTTAACTGACAACCAGGGGAATTGTTTCGAAGGCTCTGCACAATTAATGGATGATGATGAAAATATAGCCTCTTTATTCGCAGTCTGTGACGCTGTTTTGGCGAATAATTTACTTTATTGTCGGAAACTGGCCGATTTAGTTGAGCTTGGCGAATTCAAATTTTTAGAAAAAGTAAAAATGCGTAAGGCAATGTTAGGCTCTACAGCGGTCGATTTTTCATTATTGGGAACCCAGGATGAAGATAAAAAGGGGACCCAAAGTGCTTAAGCAAGATTTACTCGGTGCACAGATTGATTCCATTTGGTTGGCCGATACACAACAAATATTATTTAACAGCCTGATGCAGGCCGTGTCACGTCCAGGACGCATGGATAACTGGTCGAAATGGTTAGACAACAACCCTGCCTACTTGGCTGTTTTAAGCACTCTTTTAGATGGTGAAGTGACCCTAGCGGATGTAGACGGTTTATTGACTGAATCAAAATGGCCGTTATTACAGGCCCAAAAATCAACGGCTGAACAAGCCAATTACGTTTTATGTGACACGACAAAAGCACCCACCTTTTCCCCTAAGCTTGGGACCTTATCTTCACCAGACTTTGCTGCCACTTTAGTCTTAAAGGTTGCTTCTTTAGACAAAGCGCAAGGCAATATTCACCTGAAATTGACCGGGCCTGGCGTCAAGAATGAAACGGAAGCATTCGTTTCAGGAATTGACCAGGCCTGGTTAGAACACCGTAACGAATGGTGTTCTGCTTTTCCAATGGGTATCGACTGTATTTTAGTGGATGACACTCAAATTATGGCGCTACCTCGCACGACCAAGATTGAAATCCTTAACGTCATCGAAAAAGGAGGGCTGAGCTAATGGGTTATGTTGCCATTAAAGGTGGCGGTCAAGCCATTGCGGGTGCTGAAAAGTTATTAGAGTTCATACGCACTCGTCAAGGCGAGTCGGCAGAACCGTTAGATTTAGACACTATTGAAAACCAGTTGTATTTTTTACACAGCCGAATTCTGTCTGAAGGTGGGTTGTTTCATCCAAAGTTGGCTTCATTAGCTATCAAACAGAGTTTAGGAGATACGCTAGAAGCGGCATTTGCATTACGCGCCTATCGGTCAACCAAACCTCGTTTAATTGAAACGCCCGTACTGGATACCACCAACATGCGGGTAATTCGCCGTATTTCGGCTTCGTTTAAAGATATTCCCGGCGGGCAAATGCTCGGAGCCAGTACCGATTATGCCTTGCGCCTAATGCGTACCGAACTCCTAAATGAATCCCGGGAAGACTTTCAAGCGGTAGCAGCTAAATGGTTAGATGAAAATCATTATGATGACATTCCAGACACCTTTCCAAAAGTACTAGATGCCTTACGTGAAGAAGGGTTATTACCGCCTGTTGATGAGTCCATGGCAAAAAATAAACCCTTTGATATTACACGTGAACCATTGATTTTTCCAGTCCCTCGTTCGGCCGCTTTATCAACGATGGCGCGTGCAGAAACTGGGTCAATCTTAGCCATCGCTTATTCAAACATGCGCGGTTATGGCGATGTTCACCCGACCGTTGCCGAGTTGCGAGTAGGCTATTTGCCGGTGATGTTACCCCACCCTATTACCGGTGAACTCATTGAAGTCGGAGAAGTGTTAATGACTGAGTGTGAAGTTGTTGCCATGTATGAAGATGATGATGAAGGCAGCCAGCCAACTTTCAGCCTAGGCTACGGCGCCTGTTTTGGGCATAACGAAGTCAAAGCTATATCCATGTCGATCTTAGATCGTTCCTTACAATTAGGCATGCAAAATGGGCCAACCAACCCATCGGAAGACCCAGAATTTGTGCTATTACACATCGATGGTATCGACTCCATGGGGTTCTGTACACACTACAAAATGCCGCACTACGTGACCTTCCAATCTGATATGGATCGTTTAAGAACCACCCAAGAAAAACATGGCGCTCAACACGATCAAACCACCCAAGGAGCTGAAAATGTCTAACACAACCCAAACAACAGACACCCAGTTCAGACAGGCTTCGGCCGAATACAATTTTGGATTTCTAGATGAGTATGCCAAAAAAGAAGTTCGCCGCAGTGTCCTTAAAGCTATTGCAATACCAGGTTACCAAGTACCTTACTCTAGCCGTGAAATGCCAATGGGCCGTGGATTTGGAACCGGAGGTTTGCAGCTGACTTTGGCATTAATTGGTCAAAAAGACACGCTAAAAGTGATTGACCAAGGTTCAGATGATTCAGTTAATGCGGTGAATCTTCGTAGCTTTATTGAAATGACCTGTCCCGGTATTGATACCACCACAAAAGTCACAGAAGCAAACTTGATTCAATCTCGCCACCGTATCCCTGAACAACCATTACGAGAAGACCAAGTCCTGATATTACAAGTACCCTACCCTGATGCGCTAGTGGTGGTTGAGTCATCTGAGGATAAGCGCAAAATCATGCACGGTGAAGCGGACTATTCTCGTCTACTGGTCAAATTATATGAAGACATTGTTAAGTTCAATGAAATCACCATTTCACACCGTTACCCAACACGTATTAATGGGCATTATGTGATTGATTCCTCACCAATTCCTCGCTGGGACGTGCCTAAAATGCACCAATCCAAAGCGCTTATTTTGCTCGGAGCAGGTAGAGAAAAGAAAATCTATGCCGTGCCACCTTATACCCTTGCCGAACCTTTGGAGTTTGATGATATGCCTTTCAGGGTCGAAAACTTTAATGACGAAAATGGTGAACGTCAAGCCTGCCATCTTTGTGGCTGTAACCATAGTTTCTTAGATGAGTTTATGGATGCCAAAAGCGGCCAAAAACGCTATCAATGTTCTGATTCTGACTATTGTCACGAACAGTTAATTTATAAAACCAGCACATCAAATCAGCATTCGGAGGGATAGGATGTCAAACGACAAAATACTAGAAGTCCGTAATCTCTCAAAAGTATACGGAAAAGGGTGTTCTAAATGTTTTGAGTCAACAGGCCCCAAACACGATACCAATATTTGCCCGCATTGCGGCTCAGTTGTCGCCGCACATGACATCAGCTTTGACCTTTATCGAGGTGAAATTCTAGGCATTATGGGTGAATCCGGCTCTGGAAAATCCACCTCGATTAAAAACCTATTTTTCGATGAAATGCCTACGTCGGGACAAGCGACCTTTTTTGATCAGGGTAAACAGTATGATTTGTTTAAATTAAACGCACAACAAAAACGTCACTTACGCAATCATCACTTCGGTATGGTCTATCAAAACCCCGTATTGGGTTTGAACTTTAATGTCTCTGCGGGTGGAAACATTGCCGAACGCCTATTAATGAACAATATAACCCATTATTCCGATATTCGCGACAGAGCGATTGAGTTACTCCGCCGTACCGAAGTGTTAACGGAACGGATGGATGAACTGCCCAAGAACTTCTCGGGGGGCATGCAACAACGTGTCCAAATCGCCAAAGCCTTAGCAACAAATCCACCGCTATTGTTTTTGGACGAAGTCACCACTGGATTAGATTTATCAGTACAGGCCGCCATTCTAGACTTGATTATGGAAATTCAACATGAAAGCAACACCGCCATGATTGCAGTAACACATGATTTAGGCGTGATTCGCTTACTGGCAGATCGCACCATTATGATGAAATATGGGCGCATCGTTGAAACCGGTTTAACCGATCAAATTTTAGAAGATCCACAAGATGCCTATACCCAACGCCTTGTCGCCTCTGCACTTTAAAAGAGATTTAAATAATGTTTATTAAACCAATATTAGAAGTCGAAAACTTCTCAAAAACGTTTATGTTACATGAGCAAGGTAAAGAACTGCCTTCATCCCATAACGTATTTTTAAAAGCTTACGCTGGACGTTTAACAGCGATTATTGGGCCAACAGGTGCGGGTAAATCGACCGTGTTAAAAGGCATTTATCGCACCTACCTGCCCACCAGTGGTCGCATGATGTTCACCATGGAAAATGGTCAACAAATCGATTTAGCAACGGCAGATGAACACCAAATCTTAGCTTTGCGTCAAAATGAAATTGGTTTTGTCACCCAGTTTTTACACACTTTACCGCGCCAGCCTACCGAAAACGTGGTGGCCATGCCATTAATCAAAAAGGGTATGGAACGCCGTTTAGCCATTGAGAAAGCTCGTGAGACGTTAGCAAAGCTTAACTTACCTGAAAGATTATGGGGCATTTCACCAGCAACCTTTTCAGGAGGAGAAAAACAACGCGTCAACTTAGCGCGTGGTCTATTGGCTCGACCAAACTTGTTGTTATTGGATGAACCAACAGCAAGCTTAGATCCCAAAACCACCGATCGAGTGGTGGAACTTATCGACAACTTGAAACAATCCGGCACTGCCGTAATTGCCATTTTTCATGATTTGAATTTGGTTGAAAGATTGGCTGACAAGGTCGTCGAACTAGAACCTCCCATAGGTACTGAACAGTTTTTTAACGATACAAGAAAGGTCCTCTAACGATGAATACTCTACCGATATATATTACCAATGCCAATATTGTTTTGGCGGAAGATGTTTTAACAAATGCAAGCTTATTGATTGAAAATGGTTTAATTTCAGCGATCAATCCTGAAAACATACCCGACCAAGTTCAAACCGTTGATGCACAAGGAAAAACGGTCATGCCAGGCATGATTGATTTGCATTGTGATGCCCTCGAAAAAGAGGTCGAACCTCGCCCAAATGTTCACTTTCCAATAGATTTTGCTTGTGCCCAAGCAGATAAGCGCAATGCAGGCGCAGGGATTACCACGGTATATCATGCCTTGTCATTTGCCAATGAAGAACTGGGCGTCCGCAACAACCAATTTGCTAAGGAAATCGCTGAGGCAGTTCACCAATTTCAACCGCATGCCTTAGTTGATAATCGGGTGCATTGTCGTTATGAAATTACCGACCCCACAGGGCTACCAATCTTAATGGAACTGATGGAAAAGCGATCCATGCACTTGGTTTCGTTAATGGATCACACCCCTGGACAAGGTCAGTTTAAAGACTTAGCGGCGTATAAAGCCTATTTTGGAAAAAGCTACCAAAAATCGGATGCAGAACTAGATCAGTTTATTGCTCAAAAACAGCAACAGGCAGAAGGTGCAATGGAACGTGTTGAGCAATTAGTCAAAATGGCACATGCTCAAGGTATTTCGGTGGCATCACATGACGACGATTGTAAAGAACGCGTCGACACAATGACCGCTCTCGGCGTCGATATTTCCGAGTTTCCAATCAATATGGAAACCGCTGAATACGCTCGAGCAAAAGGCATGAAAACGATTATGGGTGCTCCCAATATTCTCCGCGGCAAAAGCCAATCGGGTTCTATGCGAGCTTTAGATGCTGTCAATGCCGGTGTATGTGATTGCCTATGTGCGGATTACTCCCCTGCAACCTTGATCATGGCCGTTTTTAAACTGGCTGAAGTTTCAAAGCTGACGTTGGCACAGGCCATTCAACTGGTAACTAAAAACCCAGCGGAGGCGGCAAAGCTGCATGATCGCGGTGTCATTGAAGTTGGTAAACGTGCAGACATCATTATGATCGCCAATCTGGATGGGCTGGTCCAGGTCTCTGATGTTTTTGTAGAAGGTGTTTTAGCCTTTAAGGCCAGTTATGATCATGCCTAATCAAGCTCACTTAAAACCCGCTCCAGGCACATTATTTTACGTAATGGGTGCTTCGGGGTGTGGCAAGGATTCGTTGCTACACTATGCTCGCCAACAGCTTGCAAGTGAAGCGGTTGTATTTACGCATCGTTATATAACCCGTCCAGTTGAGTTGACGGGGGAAAACCATATCCAACTATCTACGGCGGAATTTACCAACCGATTAAAACACCATTGCTTTAAATTTCACTGGCACTCACACGATTTAGATTATGGTATCGGCATAGAAGTGGATCACTGGTTAAATCAAGGTTTAAACGTGGTGATGAATGGCTCTCGTGGCTATTTAGAAACCGCCATCCAAAAACAACCAGATCTAGTGCCCGTACTCATAGAAGTCGATGTCAATGTACTTCGTGAACGACTTATTAATCGTGGCCGTGAAACACTCGCGCAAATCGAAAAACGCGTTCAGCGTGCTGAAACCTTTGTAAATTTAAGGGCGCCAAATTTACAACGTATTGAAAACAATACTGAACTGAGCGTTTCGGGAGAGCGGCTAGTCAACCTATTAAAAACAAAGGATTTGAAATCCCCATGATATCTGACATGGCATTTTCTTTTTTAGGCACCGGTTCGGTCAAAGCAGCACCCGTTTATGGCTGCGATTGTATTGCTTGCCAACGAGCTTTATCGAATCAAACGTACCGCCGACAAGCCGCTTGTGGTGTGCTAGAGGTCAATGGAGTTCGTTTTCTAATTGATGCTGGTTATCTCGGCCTTGAAGAAAAATTCCCCCCTGGCAGTTTAGATGCGGTATTGCTAACGCACTTTCACATGGATCATGTCCAAGGTTTGTTTCCGATTCGATGGGGCATGGGGGAATCCATTCCAGTGTTTTCGCCAGACGACCCACATGGCTGTGATGATTTATTTAAATATCCGGGAATCTTTGACTTTTCAAAAAAGAGCTTGCCCTTTGAACCCTTTCATTTCAAAGGCATCAAAATAACGCCTGTACCCTTAGTGCACTCAAAACTTACAATGGGCTATATCGTTGAATTTAACGGAAAGCGTTTAGCATACCTCTGCGATTCAGGCATCTTGCGACGAGATGTTGAAGCCCTTCTCAAAGAACACCCCCTTGATTTATTGATCCTCGATTGCGATCAACCTCCTCAGGAAAAAGCTCCCCGCAATCACAACGATCTAACCCGAGCCTTAGACGTGTATGAATCAATTCAGCCGAAACAACTTATATTCACCCACATTAGTCATCATTTAGACGAATACTTTATAACCCATCCAGATTGCCTACCTGATGGCGTTGCCATTGGATTAGACAGCCAAACTTGGACAATTTAATGCTCGAAAACCTTTCAGATTTTCATCAGGCCTGGTTGTTTATTGGGCTTTCAGTGGTCATGCATGTTAGCTGGAACTTAATGGCACGACATGTTGATAAAGAAACCGATTTCTTATGGTGGGGATTGCTTGGACACCTTGTTCTATTAGGGGGATTTGGCTTGTATCACCTAGCACAAGTTAACTGGTCGTGGACGCTCACAGAGCTAATCGCCATTACCGCTGTTGCCAATAGCCTCTATTTTCTTTCATTAAGACAAGCCTATGGACTTGCACCCGTCGCCTTCGTTTACCCGATTGCACGGAGTTCTCCGATATTAGTTGCAATATGGGCATGGTGGTTGTTTGATGAAAAGCTATCTGGATTGGCTTGGATGGGAATCACGATCAGCATTGTTGGCTTGTGGATACTGGGCAATACGGTGAAGCACAACCCCAACCCAAAAGTGCTCAAATGGACTTTAGCAGCAGCCTTTTTCACCAGCATCTATTCTTTATCCGATAAAGCCATCGCCCTAGAGGTTAACCATTTTTCTGAACTCTTAGGGGTTGTCACGATTGGTTACTTTTCAGCTTGGGTGACCTTAAGTCTCTACCGAAAACGACATTGCAAAAGCATCATCCCAAACAAAAGACCACATCTTAGTGTATGGCTAACCGGTAGCTTGTTTATTGGCTCTGCCTATGCCTTAGTCATGCTCGCCATGCAAACCTTACCAACCGCTTATGTCGTATCCATGACCAACTTGGGGATTTTATTGGCGGTTGTATTGTCCATACTATTTTTTAACGATCGAGAACATCTAAAACAGAAACTCATGGCAACGATTATTATTATGATTGGATTATTGATGTTGGGTATTTATCGTTAACAGTTGACCTGTGAATTCATGCGAAATTTCGGATAAAAGTGTCACGATTTGTTATGTGTTGATGTAGTATTTAACAGTATGAACACAAAATTTTAGAATGAGCGCGGCTATAAAGTATGAGTTTTTTAGAAAAAAGTGGCACCGATTTGTCACAGATTCGTCACAACAACTAATTTTTTAAATTTTGTTAAATATTGTTTGACAGCCTCGGCGCCTCTCTATACAATACGCCGAATCAAAATAAGGCCACATAGCTCAGTCGGTAGAGCAAAGATTGAAAATCCTTTTACCCACACAAATTAGAAACAACACAAACATACTTAAACCGCTTTAAATAGCGGTTTTTTTATGCCTAAAGGAAAATAAATAGTGTCCTTTAAGGTTATTTACTTTGATTTATATCCTATAAAATGGAACAATCCTTAGTGTAGATATCGACATAAAGACTAATCAAAATGACCTCTTCTCCGTCAAGCCATAGTAACAATTTAGATGCTATTCGAACAGAGATTATTCGAACCTCTTTTTCAAACTTTCGACAGAAATTTTCTATTCAAAACAACTTGTTTTCATGCGTTCCTGGAATTAATTCAGAATTAGCTTCAAAGCTCTATGAACAAATCTCCCCTATCAGCTTAACTGAATACGATATAACACAAAAAAAACAACGGACGCACGTAGCAACACCATTAATTTTCATTGTTGATGCTTTAAAACACTTTGAGAAAATGCACGAAATATTGATTGATAATGAGCTTATTGAAAACAAGGATGAAATTTCAAATAGCTGGAATGAGATAAAAGAGGTCACAAGTATCGCCCTGCCTTTTTTTGAAAAGCAGTCAGAAACATACCCCTTTTTGAGTAGCGAAAAATTTATTCAAGCTATCCAACATAACTTCTCAAAACCGATTGATTCTGTTGAAATCGAAACCCAAATCCGACGATCAATTCATGGAATGAAAACTAAACAATTTGTTTACCTTTCTTTGATTGAACCAATTATTCACAATCCTTCAGAAGAAAAACAGCAATACATTCACGACTTGATGACACTAAAGGCAATCATATTCAATGCCTTTTTTTACCAACCTTTTTATTGCAATTTTAACCATTCTATCTCGAGTGCCCTGCGCGACTTGCATGAAGCAGAGTTAAAAATGCTAAACATTGAAGCTGAATATGAAGATACCGAAGACTGTTTAATCACATTGGAGTCTCTAAACAGCCAACTACGATCTAATGAATATCGTAGACTCGTTAAGAGCTTGAAAACTATTATAAATTTTTTGAAAAAGTTCTATAAAAAGGTCAGCTTAAGTAAGAGAAAAGGAGGGTCGGGCGGTCAAAAAGGAAATAAAACATCCCATAATTCATGGATAGAGATTAACCCTCAAACACTCATCAAAGAAACCTTTTTCGATTCTGAGCAAGCAATTAGAACAATAAACACTCTATCTAAAACAGACCCTGAAGAGCTCAGAGATACCGCCAGTGATGAACTTATAGAAAACGTATATCTTGATGACACCTCTTCGAATAATAGCCTTCCTGAAGTCAGGGTTTTAAACCGCGCCTCTCAACTTCAACAAATTGAAAAACAAAATCAATTTTTAAAAGAAGAGTTAACACCAAATGAACTCGAACAAATTCTCATTGGCTTAGAAAAAACAGCATCCCAATCAAGCGTATCTGAAAAAAGAATTCGCGTATCGATCTTGCTCGCTGTGTCATTGTTTACAGGCTACAACCTTCTGCAGTCTCATTATTTACGCTGGCTTGCAATGAACCCAAAACTTAGACCCCGCTATATTAACTTAAGTGAAAATTGCGAATTTATATACATCCCTACACCAACATACCCCCATAGCCAATCATCAAAGGCTAGCTCTTTTTACTTCAACACTCAAAAAGCCATGGTAAAGCTTGCCGTACCTAGTCGATTCCAATCAATCCTGTTTAATTTACTTACCGCATATTACTCTCATGATAAAGCAAAAAAATCATCTGCTATACGCAATGACATAACTCAAAACGACATTAAAAAAGTCATTAAAAGCTATAAGTTAGACTCCCGAGTCACCATAAATTTAATTCAAAATAACTTTGCTAAAAACATCTTGTTTTATACAAATGGTGACTTATGGGCGACTGCAGCAATCTCTGGTCGTGAAGATGTGATCTCTTCAACACAAAAGCACTACACAACAGTTGAGCAACCTTATTTACAAGTAGCCTATCGACAAGCAATTAAAAATCTGTTTTTTGAAGATATACCAATGAACGACAAACCAAATGCTAAATCCTTTTTAGCTCATGGCGATTCATTTAGACCCAAAAAATATGAAGTGGTTAAATTTTTGAACCACCTATCCAGAGTCATTCAAGAGACATATTCCATGTTGGCGCAACCCAATACAAACTGGTCGAGTAAATCCGTGGTTAATACACTTAATCTTTTAATGATTTTTATGGAAACGCATCAGAGTTATATAACAGGAGCCAGAGATATAAAAAATCCTTTTATCTCTCCCTTACAACTGGATTCTGAGAACTTCTACACTTTGAATGACAAAAACATTAACAACGGCTATACCACCAGGCTAGGATATCTTCCGTCAAAACTGGTAACAGAGCTTGAACACTTTATAAAGCACATAGAAACCTTGTTATATAAATTAAAAAAACAGCCTAATTTTAAGAAGGCAACTCTTGACAAGGTTTCCCTTTCAGAGACTTGGTTGAACGCGAAATTAAGTGCTAAACGAGGGAATTCTTTTCCTGGTTTTTTCTTGATTGAATCGCGAAATGAGAATAAAAACTTTGTTGCGATACCCTATACACGAATTCAAGCGGCAAAGATTGCTTCCACTTTACTCGGAAAGGAAGCTGAAACATTTGCTTCACTCAAACCCAATGCCAATAGACACTTTTTCCGCTCTACCCTTATTGAACGAGGGTTAAATCCTGAATATATAGACGAGCTAATGGGGCACCGACATATCGGCACAGAGACCTGGAATCCAAAGGGTCTATTTAACCCTAGAGACTTTCGCAAAGAAGTTAGGAAAACCATTGACCTGCTCTATAAAGATTTTGTTGTGGAATCGCCTTTTAAGAAAGGATTAACCGATGGAGCCAACTGACCTTGAAGAATTCAAACCCATTTTATTGACCGAAACAAAGATAATCCAATCAATACTGATCCAGTTTTGGACGAAAATCTTAGAAGACGCTGAAAATGATGAAATACGCCAACATATAAAGCTTACCCAATCTAGCGTCGCATCTAAATTAAAAAAACAAACGCCACCTAAAGCGCATGAACCATTTATTTATTCCTTTCTCTTATTCTTGTTTGAACCTACACATGGCATTGAGATTAACTCACAGCGCTATTCCAACATTCGCATCAAACCCGAACAGGTTGAAGAATGTTTTGGAAAATTGGATGTGGGAGTACATGTCTTAGCAACAGCGTCTCAAATATATAACATGCTCGTTGAGCAAGGTAATATAGAACAACTGTGGCAACTGCACTATATTCGTGAAATCCATAAAGTTAATCGCATTACAAACCCTATTTCTGAACAAAAAGAGTGGCAACGATACCTATTTATAGAGACCTTACATCAAACCTATCAAGACGCGATTACAGCAGTCGGATTTCAACCTAAATCGCTGACTAGACAAGAACAATCCGCCTTGATAATACTCAGTCTGCTATTTGATAGCGGTGTGCTAAATCCCAAGTACCTAATGCCCTTGCTGAGACAACTTCATGCGCTCGAGAACTACCAATATTTTAAAGGACGATTATTTTTTGAAATTATCACTCATTCAACTAACCCACCAAAAAAATTCTTTATTTCCAAACAAACTGAAGTGCTTCTCTATCGGATAAAGCCTTGGGAAATACCATTAAAAAAACAAAATAAGTCTCTTCATAAATATCTACTTGAATCCATGCGAGCCATCTTAAAAAACTGGTCACTAAAGGTATCTATTTTTCCAACTAGCCTGCTGGGCTGGTGCCGATGGGTGTCGCTATATCAATCTAAATATTGGAGCCCTATCTTACTTGCTTGCAATAAGGGAAAGCACGTCAATCACTCCTTAAACGACTCTGCAACAAAAAGGCTGTTTCGAACTGAATCTAACATCCATTCAACGATAGAATTTGATGACGAAAGTACTCAGAAGCAAACAACGTTACGAAGCTATGCCTTTTCCGAAATCCGGAAGGTTTTTGATATCAATGTTGGCAAATCAAACCATAAAAAACAATTTGATGAGATAAAGGCCAAATACGCCTTACTAGCCCCAAAACTAAAAGACAACTACTTGTTAATTTTAGACTGGGGAAAAAGCTATATACAATTAGACCATAAGGGTCAATTTAAGAAAAACCCTAAACAAATACTCAAGAAAATAAGCGCAATTGGCCGCCATCTTATTGCGGTAGCAAACACACAGTTTTTACAAAAAATCAGCGCCGAAGAAAGAGCCGCTATTTTTAGAGAGGTCATTGATCAGGCCATTTCAATAAAAAACAAAAACGACATTCAATATCACTTACGCGATTTTAATATTTGGTTAGAAAAAACACATCGTTCGGAAAAAATTCAACATAAGGAAGACGTCTTTGGCACCCCTTCTATGACCGACATGACAGTCAATGCGAACCTAATCAGTTTTGATGAATATGAATCCATAAAATCCTCACTCACCGAGTTAATCACGAAGTACCCAGAAGACGAGTCTTACAAAGTCATGTTGGCCAGTCTTATACTTGGGTTTAGACTTGGACTCCGTATAACGGAAGCCATTGAATTAAAGTTTATAGATTATCTATTTTGTGACAAAAGTCCTCAAATTCTGATTAGAGAAAGTGAAGAGAGAAAAACCAAGAGCCTTAATGCAAAACGGGCTCAAAAACTGACGGATTTTCTGACGGATGATGAAATTAAATTATTGAATGAGCATCACCAATTCCAACAAAAACGTTTCGGTCGCTTTACAAATGGTAAAAATCACTATTATTTCTTTTCTACAGATGACAGCGGCTGTAAATTAAAATCCGTAGAAGATATTAAAAAGAAGTTAATGCTCCTTATTCGAGAAGTGTGTAAAGATACCAGCCTGAAATATCACCATTTAAGGCACAGTTTTGCCTCTTGGCACTTTTTCTCTTCCGCGATCGCTGAATTGGATTTGAATATCGGTGATTACTTTGCTCACTTGCCAAAAACAGAAGCCTGGCTGCAACACGCTAACACTCGTAAACTTCAACACTTACCGACCCAGCTAAAAAGCAAAAAATACCCATATTGGCTGGCTCAAAGAATTGGGCATGGCTCGATTGAGACCACTCTAGAGCATTACATTCACAGCGTAGATCTCATTAATATGCTTTATCAGGATTCATTGGTCTCCAATCTAACCATTAACGACTTGTACGGGTTAACTAACATTCCAATCAGCACGTTAAAAAAACAAAATAATCGTTTCGATTTTGCTTTAACCCGTCTTACAAATTCCATTCCTAAATTAAAAGCAAAAAAACATCAAAGCTTATTGAGCTTACGAGAAGAATGGCTTGCTCCTGAAGAGATTCAAAAGTGTATCGAACCGATTACTGCGAATCTGCCCTATTATCGTTACATGTCATTTCTTTACCACTCCAGATCCATGGGCAATATTTGTAACTTAGGGTTTACACGAAAAGAAGTCAAACAGTTGACCAGATTATTTCAGGATA